>Ga0101944_10002996_pt1 | contig 25067 bp, 25 predicted proteins | sample DewCreD2012metaG_FD_75245 | JGI IMG/M metagenome (GOLD analysis project Ga0101944, IMG submission 75245) | Hot spring sediment bacterial and archeal communities from British Columbia, Canada, to study Microbial Dark Matter (Phase II) - Dewar... ... | reverse complement strand
GGTGGAATCAGCGGTGCCCGTCAGCGTGGGGCAGATGCTGAAGGTGACAGGCATCTCGGCGGCGTACGTGGACGGTTCCACGGTCCGCAGCGTCGTCCTGACCCGCAAAGCTCAGGATGTCGCCGTGCTGGACTGAGCTCAGAGTGCCGGAGGGCCTTCACATAGGGAGGGGCCGGCCGTCATCGGCCGGCCCCTCTTTCATCCATTACCAGCGGTGGGTGTGCGGGCCCCAGGCGGCCTCGTAGAACGGCACGATGGCGCGGCCGGGAGGAGCGACGGCGTCAATACGCTCACGGTCGGAGTCCGTTATCTCCACCTCCGCCGCACCCAGGTTGTCTTCAAGCTGCTCCATGGTGCGCGGGCCGATGATGGGCGCGGTGATGCCGGGCTGAGCCGCGTTCCAGGCCAGAGCCACCTGAGACGGTGTGGCCCCCTTTTCCCGTGCCAGCTCCTCGAACACGTCCAGCACGTCGAAAGCCGCGTCCCCGTAATGACGGGAACTGCCCGTCAGACGCGAATCCTCCGGGAACGGCTCTCCGCGCCGGTACTTCCCCGTGAAGAACCCTCCCGCCAGCGGCGACCAGGGGATGAGCCCAATGCCGTAAGTCAGCGCCATCGGCACCAGCTCGCGCTCGATCCGCCGATCCAACGGATGATACGGCGGCTGCTCGCACACGAACCGGTTCAACCCCAGCTCCCTGGATACCCAGAGCGCTTCCATGATCTGCCAAGATGCGAACGTGCTGGTCCCGATGTAGCGCACCTTTCCCGCCCGCACCAGATCGTCCAGCGCGCGCAGCGTTTCATCCACCGGGACGGACGGGTCCGGGCGATGGATCTGATACAGGTCTATCCAGTCGGTCTGCAGGCGTCTCAGCGATGCCTCGCACTGCTGGATGATGTGCCGGCGGTGATTGCCCTGCGCGTTGGGGTCCTCGTCTTCCATCCGGGCGTGCACCTTCGTGGCCAACACCACCCGGTCGCGCCGGCCGTCCTTCAGGGCTTTGCCGGTGATCTCCTCGCTTGCTCCACGGCCGTAGACGTTGGCCGTGTCCAGGAAGTTGATACCCGCGTCCAGAGCGCGGTGCACCATCCGGATGCTTTCCGCCTCGTCCGTCTTGCGGCCGAACATCATGCATCCCAGACAGAGCTTGCTGACTTTGACGCCTGTGCGCCCCAGCGATCGGTATTCCATCGTTCTCATCCTCCCTGATTCTGTCCGCTCCCGGCCGCAGAGGCTCCGGAAAGCGGATGCTGACGCGCCGCCGGTTCCGCCTGGAACAGCGGCAGCGGCTTCTCGGACAGCGCGCCCGCCATCAGCAGTCCCGGAAAGGACTGGATGAACGTATTGAAGTTCGTCGCGCTGTCATTGTAAGTCTCCCTGCGGTCTGCGATGACGTCCTCCATCTCCTGCAGCTGCTGCTGGAGCTTCAGAAAGTTTTCCGATGCCTTCAGTTGCGGATAGTCCTCGGCTATGGCCAGGAGTGACGGCAGAGTCTGCTCCAGCCGGTCCTCCGCGGAGATCCGGGTTCTTCTGTCCCGCGCGCCGAGCGCGCGTTCCCGGGCGGCCAGCGTGGCCTCGAAGATCTGCCGTTCGTGCTGCGCGTATGCTTTTACTGTCTCCACCAGGTTGGGCACTAGATCCCACCGCATCTGCAGCTGCACGTCAATGTCCGACCACGCGCGCTCGGCCTGTCTCTTGAGTGTTATGATGGCGTTGTAGAGGCTTACCATCCATCCTAACAGCACCAGACCAAGTGCAGCCCCGGCAAACACAAGGGCAAGAGCGGAGTTGAAGTCCATGTTGTTTTCCCCGGCCATCCCGGCAAGCACGGAAGGAGAAAGCGGAGCGCCGGCGGCCAGCACACCTCCCACCATTATCCCGAAGCAGCCTCCCAACTTTCGCACGGTGGCGACGCCTCCCAGTGAACCTTCTCCCACCAGTGCCGCGCCGTGCGTGGGATGACGCGTCAAAACGCCCCGGTGGAGCCGCCCCGCAGCCTCCAGTTGCGAGTCCAGGGCGATGTAGTTCACTGTGGTGCGCAGATCCCCCTCCCTGGCGAAGATGCCCCCGCTGCCCGGACGGCCGTTGTAGAACTGCGCCGAGTGAGCAGGAGAGAACGCCGTGGCCCTCACGTCCACCGTCACCTCCCCGGTGCCGTCCGTCAGGCGGAACGGCGCCGCGCCAGAGGCCGATGAGTAATGATCCCAGGAATAGTAGGTCTCGCTCCTCCATTCCTTGGTCTGCGGATCCTGGACGCGGCGGGTATGACGGGTGTAGCGTTCCGTCCTTTCCGAGTAGTACAGACAGGGGATGTTGCCGGTGCGGGAATAGACCGGCTCCTCCACGATGGCCTGCCCCCTCAGCTTGACCCAGCCCTGCGGGGCGGAGCGGATGCGCGAGACCGGCGTGTTGGCGATCAGTTGGCCGGACAACCACATGCTCTGGCCTATCCATCCGATTCCCAGCCCCAGCAGAAGCATCCCTGCCGGAATGAAATCCATTCCCGAGGGGACGGCTCCCGCGCATAGCATCCAGACTGCCATCGCCAGAAATGCGGTGGCGGCTCCCGCCGCAAACGACAGGAGCACACGCATCCCGGGACGCTCATCAGGGCGGCCGCTCCGGATGAAGATCACATATGCCGCCAGCCAGCCTCCGAGGAGCGCCAGAAGCGCGGTCACCGCCATCGGAGCCTACCAGCGCATTTCATCGTCCTCCAGCATCTCCCTTCGCTCCCTCAAGGCCCTGAGCCGCAGCAAATAGGCGGCCAGTCCCAACGCACCCAGGATCGCGCCGGCCCGGGCGGTCTGCTCCAGCAGCCAGCGGCGTCTGGCCAGCCGTGCAAGCTCGGGGTAGCCGGACAGACCGAAGACCTTCCGCAGCGCGCCCTCCGCGTCGCGGGTCTCGATGGCCTTCCGGATGAACCATTCCGTCTCCTCCGCTCCAAAACGGCGGTCCAGATAGCGGAAGGCGCGCCTCCATTCGTTGTAGTCGCGCGGCGACCAGCTCACCCGTGTGTGGCCGTAGTCCTGGTGGCTGATGTATTGTGTCTTGCCGCCTGAGAGATACAGGGCCGACCCCTCGTGGAACCACTGGGGCAGCCGGTTAGCCTCCAGCCCCAGCAGGCTCAGCACGTAGGCGTGCGCCAGCTCGTGAGAAAGCAGATCCGCTGTCTCTTCGTCCGAGCGGCCTTCCGTCCAGATGGCGATGTATCGTGTCAGGAAGGTAATTCCGGCGGTCTCGCCCCGGAACAACCGCCGGATCCCCGGCGGCATCTCGGCTGGAGTGGGATAGACACGCACTACCGCTGCTCCCCCTGGAGGCTTCAGACCCGCCGAATCTCGCAGACGGCGGATGGCCGGGTCATCGGAGTGTGAAAACGAGACCAGCAGAAGTTCCTCCCCGGGGGCCGTCTCTGGCGAGGCGAAATCCTCCAGAGTCATCACGGTCTCCCGCACTTCCTGCGCCTCTGGCCCCGCTGGCAGGGACTCGATGATGATCCGGCATTCGCGATGCAGCTTCTCCAGATCCTCAAGGGAGCGCACCTGGAAGGACGCCGCCCACTCCAGGGCTCGTTTCGGCGTGGAGGGTGGTCGGGGGGACACGGACGCGCAGAGGCGCGGCGGACAGGCAAGGGCCAGCAGGGCAAACAGCAAAATCCAGCGGGGAAGCCCCTTGCAGGAATAGTTATTAGTCTTGGATAAGCAGTTTTGCATGGACGGCCGGCAGGGTAAGAAACTCACGGCCGAAGGACCGGGTCACCCGGCGCTGTGATATCATTCTTCCCGGCTCCGGGACAGACCTCCCGGCCGGTCGTGCCGAAGCGGATATGGTCTGACCCCGCGAGGCGTGGTCCTCGCCCACCCGGATCCGTCAGGCTCAATAATGTCAGCCGGAGCATCCCGGCGAAGGAAAGGAAGCTGGAAAAGTGCTGAGTCAGTCTCTTCTGGATGCTCTCAACGAGCATATGAACAAGGAGTTCTACTCCTCTTATTACTACCTCTCAATGTCCGCCTACTGTGAGTCCGTCAACCTCGGTGGTTTCGGTCACTGGCTGCGCGCGCAGAGCGCGGAAGAGTACGGGCACGCTCTGAAGATCTACAACTACGTCAACGACCGTGGCGGCCGCATCCTGTTGAAGCCTGTCGCGCAGCCCCCGGTGGACTTCCAGGGTGCCCAGGACATCTTCGAGAAGGTGCTGGAGCACGAGCGGCTGGTGACGGCCGCGATCAATGACCTGTACGCGAAGGCGGTCGCGGAGAACGACTACGCCACCCAGGCTTTCCTGCAGTGGTTCATCAACGAGCAGGTCGAGGAGGAGAAGACTGCCAGCGACATTCTGGAGCAGGTCAAGATGGTCGGCTCCAGCTCTCAGGGCCTGCTGATGCTGGACAGGCATCTGGCATCCCGGTGAGGGCCGGACGCGAGGCGGTATTGACCGCCGGTCTTTCGGGGCATCGGGCAAGGTCCGGTGCCCCGCTTCGCTCCTGGTTCTTCTGGAAGGGAAGGGTGCAGAAATGATCCTCGGAGCGCATCGCAGCACGGCGGGAGGGGCGTGGAACGCGGCGCGGTCCGGCCGTGAGATCGGCTGCGACGCCATCCAGATCTTCACCCGTGCGCCTCAGCGATGGGAGGCGCGTCCGCTATCCGACGAGGAGGCCTCGCGGTTCCGGGATGCCTGCCGGGAGTATGGTGTCCAGTGCGTGGCTCACGATATCTACCTTACCAATCTAGCCTCCGCCGACGGGGTGGTGCGGGAGAGATCGCTGGAATCGTTTACGGATGAGCTGGGGCGCTGCGAGAAGATGGGCATCCCGTATCTGGTGACCCACTGTGGAGCGCACGATGGAGAGGTTTCTCCCGCCATCCGGAGGGTGGGCGAAGCCATCCGGCAATGCCTGGAACGGTCGGGGGCTGCGTCGGTCACCATCCTCCTGGAGGGGACGGCGGGGCAGGGGAACTCCCTGGGGTCGTCCTTTGAAGAGCTGGCGGAGATGCTGGATGCCGCGGCGCTTCCGGAGCATACGGCCGTCTGCCTGGATACCTGTCATCTGTTTGCTGCGGGCTACGAGCTACGGACCGCGGAAGGATTTGCGGAGACTTTCGCCGCCTTTGACCGCATCATCGGGATGGATAAGCTGCGCTGCGTCCATCTGAATGACGCCAAGAAGGATCTCGGCTCACGCGTTGACCGTCACGCGCCCATTGGAGAAGGCCTGCTGGGGGAAGATGCCTTCCGCATCCTGCTGAATGACCCGCGCTTCCAGGAAGTGCCGCTGCTCCTGGAGACACCCGATCCTGACAGGCACGGCGACGAGATCCGCCTGCTGCGGTCACTCGCTCAGTCCTGACACCGCGTGGCGTCAGTCGCGGGCCAGCTGTTCTCCCACCAGTTTCCCGGCGTCCGCGGCCTTCTGCAGCGGCAGGTCCGAACAGATTGCCACCACCAGCCCGCGCGGGGGTTTCAGGAACAGGATGTCGCGGCCGTCCGCCGTTCTCAGGATCTGCCAGCCGTCCGGCAGATTGTAGCGGGAGGCGCTGCGGCCGGCCGGCACTGACTTGCCCTGCGGACAGATCTCAAAAACCGTCAGGCGCTGCCCGTCCGGGGTGACAAAAGTGAAGTAAGCTCCCTTGCATCCCCCCAGGCTGGTGCGCCCGGCGGACTCGAAGCGAAGTCCCAGGGGAGCCAGCTCAACGGGGCGGACTCCTATATCCAGCTCCTCACGAAGTGCCAGGGCCGCCGTCTGCGGCGTTTCGTGAGCCACTCTATGGAGCGAGTTCCTCTGCTGGAGCGACGGGAGCTCGTGGAGGGGAACATATCCGGGCCGGCCGGCAAACAGCAGCAGAAGACCGGCCGCCAGCGCCGCCGGCGCCCAGACGAAACGGAGCGGCCGCCACGCGCGGGCCTCTTCCCGGCGCTCACGCACTTCCGCATTCAGAGCATGCGATACCCGCCGCCGCAGGGAAGAGGGGCAACTGGTGGAAGCCAGGGCCACCTGAGCAACCGCCTTCAGACGGACCATCTCGGCCCGCACACCCGCGCAATCTCCGCACTGCTCAAGATGCCTGAGAACCGTGTCGAGATCCTCGCCTGAGAGCTCGCCATCAACCAGAGCCGAAATGCTTTCCTGAATGCTCGCGCAATCGCTCATGGATTCCTCGCTCGCCTTTGAGCGCGTGCCCGGCTTCTGTGAGGAGCCTTACCCGCGCAAGATCCTCCGGAACGCCCTCCCGCCGTATTGTGCCCGAATTGCCGGCGAGGCTCCGTCCCTAATACATTGTAACAATACCTTGCGCTGGCGGTTCCCGCCTGCCTCTCACGGAGCAAACGATGCCCGACAGTGGATTGGTCGCAGCCCTCAAAAAGTCGGAGATGTTCTCCTCGCTGGATTCTGCGATGCTCCAGAAGATCGCCTCCCTCGCGCGTTGGCGCAGTTTCGCCGCGCGCGAGATGATCTTCAGCGAGGGAGAACCCTGCGGTGGTTTCTACCTTCTGGTCGAGGGGGCCGTCAAGGTCTACAAGCTCTCCGGCGACGGCAAAGAGCACGTGCTGCACCTGGTATGGCCGGGGGAGACCTTCGCCGAGGCTGCGCTGTTTCTGGGCGATACCTACCCGGCGTATGCCGAAACTGTCCGGGCGTCACGGGCGGTCCTTTTTCCCAGCCAGCCTTTTCTCGCCTTGCTCCGGGCCGAGCCGGACGTGGCCATTCGGCTTATGGGCGGGATGGCGCTGTGGCTGCGCAGGCTGGTGGGGCAGGTGGAGGTGCTGGCGTTGCGCGGCGCCTCGTCCCGTCTGGCCGGCTATCTGCTGGGATTGCAGGAAGGGCCGGCCGCCGTTCTTCCCGCGCCCAAGGCTGTGGTGGCCGCACATCTGGGGATGACCCCCGAGACCCTCAGCCGTCTGTTCTTCCGTATGGAAGCGCAGGGTGTCATCCGTGTCCGGGGCCGAACGATTTCCATCCTGGATGCTCCGGAACTGCGCCGCATTGCCGACGGGGAATCGGATGTCTGAGAGGAAAGAGGAATCCCCGGTCCCTTGATCCGGGTCAAGGCATCCCTTCCCGTGCCGAGGCAACATTTCACCGGAGTCTGCACCGGGGTCTGCATTGATGGCTTGCCTGGAAGGGAGCCACCCGAGCCGTGTCGGAGTGGTGGCGGATCCCCGGGGAGGAATCTTCTGGAATGAAATGGGATGCCGAGGCGCAGAAAGCCCTGCAGAATGTGCCGTTCGTCGTCCGGCCTCTGGCCAGGGGAAAGATCGAGGAAGCCGTGCGCAGGGCCGGCCGCGACGTCGTGACACTGGCCGACTACGAGGAGTGCCACCGGCAGTTCCGGCGGGCGTTCGCGGGCAAGAAGGAGTCCGACCTCAAACACGCCTTGCCCGTCTCTCGCGATGATCGCCCCGCGATGGTGCTGGTGGAGTCCTGCCCGGGCGAGGTCCGGGGATGCGAGCATCTACTCATCCCAGTGACTCAGTGGGCGGACGAGCTGGAGGCGGTGCTGGACGGCATCCGGTTTTCCGAGCGCCTGCTGGAACGTCTGGAGGATGACTCCGTCTTGCTCCATCATAAGTTCCGTGTGTCCGTCTCGGGATGTCCCAACTGTTGCAGTCAGCCGCAGATCAAGGATTTCGGAGTGCATGGCCAGCAGGAGCCTGCTTATCTTTCCGGGTGCACACAGTGCGGTCTGTGCGTGGATGCCTGTCCGGATTCCTGTGTGTGCGTACAGGACGGACCGCAGGTGGATCGCAGCGTCTGTCTATACTGCGGAGACTGCATCCGTGCCTGCCCGGTGCCGGATTGTCTAGTTGCAGGCCGCAGCGGCGCGCGCATCCTGATGGGTGGAAAACTGGGCCGCAGGCCGAATCTGGCCCGGCCCGTCAAGGAATTCGCCTCGCTTGAACAGGTAAAGGAAGCTCTGCTGGACCTCGCTGAGGCGTATCTGGAATCGTCGGAGAAAGGCGAGCGGGTGGCCGACTGGATGAGGCGCGTCTCGTTCACGCCCCGCACATTGAGCAGCTGACCCGAAGTGCCACTTACCGGCCCTGCAGTGGTTTCGACGCGCCCGGCTGCGCCGGACGGCTCAACCACCATAGGGGGAGGTCCGGGCACAACTTTCCGGGAGACCAGGGTTCCCAGCCCCTCATCCAAACCTTCTCCCGCCAGGGGAGAAGGCTTTCTTTCGCCGGCGGCCTGCTGCACCACCCGCGCTTCCAGCTGCAATCCTCTCAGGCTGCGGCGTGAAAAAAACCCTCTCCCTGAGAACGGGAGAGGGCTCGGGTGAGGGCGAATTCCGAGTCTCGACACTGGACGCTCAACTCTAGACTCCTATTACGGTGGTCGAGTAGCGCGGCGAAAGCCGCGCGTATCGAGACCACTAACCGCAAGCTGCGGTTTCGACTCGTCCGGCTTCGCCGAACGGCTCAACCACCGTGTTCATCTGGTCTATCTGCAGGGGAAGATACGACCAGACACCAGAAAAAAGGGCCAGAAAGGGGAGAGGGTCCGTCCCCGGCGGTCAGTAGATGCGCTCTAGCTCCTGGTCGAAAAGCACGCGGTAGAGAACGTCGTAGGCCTCGCGCGCGACCTGACCCGCGGATTTGGGCGCGGCCAGCGCGGAGTCCGCCTCCGTCACCCCGATCAGCACACTGCCCCTCGCCAGGATGGCGGCCGGCTCCAGGCTCAGGCGGATGTCGCGCAGCCGCAGACCGGAGTCCAGCAGGGCATTCAGCCGCTCACTGATCTCGTGAGCCCTTTTCTCGGAGTCGTTCTGGCCGTCCGGGGCGGGAGTGAACATCTTTCTGCCCGCCAGCCAGACTTCGAACAGTCCTTCTTTCTCCGAGGCGCGCACCTCCGCCGTGGGAGCCTTTGTCACGGCGCGGCGGTCAATGGTGACTCCCATCTCCTTCAACCTGGCTGCGATGGCCCGGGAGCGGTCTCCCGGATATGGGTGCGTCTGGTAGACCCCCCACTCCACCGAGGGACGGTTGATCTCGTCACGGGCCAGACGCTCCATAAAGGTCAGCATACCCACCGGGTTGTAGCGGGAGTGCGAGAGGTAGGCCAGCGCCGTCATATCGGCGTCCTTCTCGGCTTCGCGGCTGTAGCCGTTCAGCTTGGCGATCTGGATGAACCGCGCCCCCATCATCACGTTCCCGATATCGGCGGCAGGCGCTCCTGAAATAATGGCCGCAAGCAGAGCGATGGCCAGCTGGTTGTTCAGCTTCGCCTGCTCCCGGATGAGGCTCATCATATGGCGGTGTGAGATGTGCGCGATCTCGTGGGCGATGACCCCGGCCAGTTCGTCGTCGGACTGGGCGTAGTCCACCAGACCCTTGTTCAGGTAGATAAACCCGCCGGGCATCGAGAGGGCGTTAACGTCTTTATCATCCAGGATCTTAAAGATGTAGTCGTACTTGCGCACTTCCGAGGAGCCGTAAGTGGCGGGAACCTCCAGCTCGTTAGCGATCTTCGCCAGCTCCTGCCCGATGCGGTCCACCCTCTCCTGGAGCGCCTCGTCCTTCAGGACTTTGTACTGTTTCTCCAGCTCGGCGGCGGCCTCCCGGCCCAGCTGGACCTCGTCCGGCTCTTTCCGTGCGGAGACAGGTAAGGCGAGGGTCGCCAGCAGTATTGACAACCCCGTGAGCAGAAGAAAGATTCTGGCGTTGCGGATGGACATTTGCGGATACCCCGCGGCCGGATGCGGTGCTCCTCCACCAATATGACGCGACGGCGCTCCACAGCGTTCCGGTCAGATACGCTCCCCCCATCCCTCACGAGAAAAAGTACCAATTACGGGGTCGCGCGGGCAGGAAGAACCTGTTATTATATACAGGGTCTTGAGATGGCGGAGCTGGTTGTGGAAAGGACCGGGTATCCGCCTGACTGCCCTCCCGGAGGGACCACGGGAAGCTGCCCGCAGACCGCTCCTGCGACGCGTCCCCGCGTGACACTGAAGTCTTGCGCGCCTCCAGGGCATTCCCGGTAATACTACGGGCACACTCGCAGAGAACTCCATGGAAGGTATCAAGTGTTGCGGTGGGAGGACACTTGAATGACCAGTCTAGCGCTGTGCGTGTGCATGCTGTTTATGTCGAGCAGCTTTTCATCCTCGACGGATCCGGCATGCGCTCCCCCGGCGGTGGCCGGCAGCTATCAGATATCGCTCTCCGAAGAAGAGACCAGATTTGTTGAACTGACCAACGCGGAGCGCCTGCGTTTGCGCCTTGCGCCGTTGCAGATAGACCCGGTGCTGGTGGAGGCAGCTCGCCGCCACAGCCGGGAGATGGCGGAAAAGGACTATTTCTCGCACGAGTCTCCCACGCCTGAGTTGAAAACTCCCATGCGGCGTTACCTGGCCGCGCTCGGTGCGCGTCCGCCGTATGCGATGGTGGCGGAGAACCTATTCTACTGCTCCCGGGTGGATGTCAACCGGGGGGTGAAAGCGCTTCTGGAAAGCACATACCATCGGGAGAACATGTTGAACCCGGCCTACGAATACGTGGGCGTGGGGATCCACGAAGGCAAGGACGGGAGCTTCTGGGTCACTCAGATGTTCCTGCGCCGGACCCCTCCTCAGGAAGAACGGCCCGCAGTGATGGCAAGTTCGCGCTGAGCGCCGGCGGTGTGAACCGTCGCCGGGTTCTGAGGTACAATGGGCGGTCCCGCACGGGATCGCCTTTTGCGTGTACGAAAGTGGCTGATCCCACGCAGAGGAGCATCCGCGCCGATGGTTCTGGCAGTAGACGCCGGCAATTACAAGGTGGCTTTCGGGCTTTTCGACGGGATGGGTCCGCCCACCCGTACGCTGGCGCTCACCCGCGAGTCTCTGGAGGCAGGGAGTCTGCCAGAGCGGCTGGACCACGCGCTGGAGGCGATGGAGTCTGAGGCGGAGAGCATCCAGGGGGCTTGCGTCGCAAGTGTGGTACCCTCCCTGACGGGGGCGCTTGCCAGCGCGCTTGCGGGCATTTGCGGGCAGGTGCTCGTCCTGGACTGGCAGAGCGCTCCGGGCATCACAATCCGCTATGAGCCGCCTTCCGATCTGGGACCGGACCGGATCGCCAACGCCATCGCCCTTTACGAGATGTACGGAGGTCCGGCGTGCGCCGTGGATCTCGGTACCGCCACCAACTTCGATGTCGTCACTGCCACTGGAGACTTCGCCGGCGGAGCCATCGCGCCGGGTCTGGCAACCTCGGCGCAGTCCCTCTTCGAGCGGGCGGCCCGCCTGCGGGATCCGGGGCTGAAACCGCCTGACTCAGCACTTGGCCGGAGCAGCGCTCACTGTCTGCGCTCCGGCATCTTGCTGGGCTACGGCGGGTTGATAGACCGCCTTGTGCAGCTCCTAGAAGCTGAAGCCGGACCGTTTTCATCTGTTGTGGCTACAGGAGGGCTGGCCGAGCTGGTGGCTCCGCTCTGCCGGAGCATCCACCGTGTGCACCCGCATCTGACACTGGAGGGGCTGAATATCGCGTATCATAGATGGCAGGAGTGATCCGCACCCGCATCGCAATGTCAGTTGCCTCTGCCCTGGAAACAAACCGGTTGGAGTTGAAACCTCTGCGCATCGGAGACGTGCGCATCTGGCCGCCTCTGGTGCTCGCGCCGATGGCGGGAGCCACCAATCACGCGTTCCGTCTGCTGGCGCGGGAGTGTGGAGGGGTGGGACTGACAGTGTGCGAGATGGTGTCCAGCTACGGGCTGCACTACGCCAACGAGAAGACCCTTCAGATGTTCGACTGGACGGATGATGAGCGGCCCGTGGCGGTCCAGCTGTTCGGAGCGGACCCCCGCATCGTGGCGGAGGCGGCTCGCAAGGCCGAGGACCACGGTGCGGATATTGTGGACATCAATATGGGCTGCTGGGTCCCCAAGGTGGTCAAGACGGGCGCGTGCGCCGCTCTGCTGAGAGACCTGGGCCAGGCGCGGCGCGTGATGGAAGCCTGTGTGCGGGCCACGCGGCTGCCGGTGACCATAAAGACGCGCCGGGGATGGGATCTGGGCGACGCCTGCGCTGTAGAAGTGGCGCGCATCGCGGAAGATGTCGGCGTCCGGGCCATCACCATCCACGGCCGCTCGGCGAAGCAGGGATTTTCGGGCAGCGCGGACTGGAGCGTCATCGGTGAGGTGAAGCAGGCTGTCTCCATCCCGGTCATCGGAAACGGTGATGTGCGTACTCCGGAGGATGCCGAGAGGATGTTCCGGGAGACGGGATGCGATGCGGTGATGATCGCAAGAGCTGCCCTGGGTAACCCGTTCATCTTCCGGGAGATGTGGGCGTGGCTCGATCGCGGGGAGCGGCTTGCTCCGCCGACGGTCGAAGAGCGTGTGTGGGCAGCCCGCAGGCATACAGAGCTTCAGGTGGAGCTGCTGGGCGAGGAGCGCGGTGTGCGAGAGATGCGCTCGCTGCTTCCTCACTATGTGAAGAGCATCCCGAACGCGGCCCGCATCCGCCACGCCCTGACTCAAGTCCGCACGCTGGAAGATGTGGACCGGCTGCTGGACCTGGTGACGGAGATGCAGAGCCGAACAGATATGCAAGGCGAGTGAGGTATTCCGGAAGACGGCCGCACCTCGTCGCCATGTCTCATGCCCGTACAGCCTCCTACGCCGGTCGAGTAGCGCGGCGAAAGCCGCGCGTATCGAGACCACGAACCGCAACATGTGGTTTCGACTCGTCCGGCTGCGCCGGACGGCTCAACCACCGTATGGGGATAGCAGAGAACAGGGGAGCCTAGAACCAGGCCCAGCGGGCCAGAAGCGCGATGGCACTCACCACGAGCGCGAGACGCACAATGTCCCCGGCAAGACGCCGTTTCTGAGCCGCCAGGGTGCCCGCCGGACGCTGCCTTCTCAGTCTCTGGGTGGTCCTGCGTTCGCTCATCGCTTCCCACTCCCGCGTTCTGCGGCCGGAGTCCGGCCTGCCAGGATCCTGTCCAGCTCTTTCTGCGTGTCCCGGCGTGCCTCCTCCAGAGCCTCTTTTGGAGTCATCAGGCCGTGAATCGCCATGTCCACCGCTCTTCCAAGTGCGCTCATATAGTAAGCCTGAGCAGGCATCACTGGACGCTGATGGCGGGTCTCGCGCAGGATGGCCAGAAACGTCTCATAGTGCGGTGGCTTGTGCACAGAGGGATCGAAATAAGCGCTCCGGCGGAACCCCGGCAGCAGGCCCGCCTTCTGCGCGACGATCTTCGTTCCCTCCGGGGTGGAAGTCATCCACCGGATATACTCCCAGGCCGCGTCGGGATTCCGGGCTCCTTTCGGGATGGCCATGCACCACCCACCGATCCATGAGCTGCGCTGCTCGCCGAACTCCGGGGCTGGCAGAAAGGTGACCCCGTACTCGAAGTCCTTCGGCGCATACAGCTCGATGTCTTTCAGACTGGAGATGTGCAGGCACTGCATGGAAAGCTTGCCGATATAAAACGGGTTCTGCTCCTGACTCGTGAAGCCGGCCTGCAGCGTTCCGATGCGGTTTACGTCGTAGGTCCGGGCATAGGAGCACATCCACTCCAGGGCCTGCACGATGCGCGGATGGTCGGCCGTGACTGTGCGCGTCTCGGGGTCGTAGAACGATCCTCCGAACGCCCAACCCCACGTGAACAACGAGTTGGCGTAGCCGAACTGTCCCCAGGGAATGATGCCGATGCGCCGGAGCTTGCCACCCTCGCTCTTTTCCAGCCGCCGCGCCATCTCGTCCAACTCCTTCAGGGTGCGCGGAGGTCGCTCCGGGTCCAGTCCGGCATCGCGGAAGTCCTTCTTGTTCCAGCCGAACCCGAAGTTCGGGTCGGCGCAGTAGGTCAGCGCCCAGACTTCGCCCTCATAGAAGTTCTGATTCCAGCACGGGGTGAAGTAGTCTTTCTCGCCCAGGCCGGCACTGCGGAGCCTCTCCGTCAGCGGAGAGAGCGCACCCTGCTCGGCCCATTGAGCCACCTGCGGGCCGTCCACCATGATGACATCCGGCGGCATGCCCGCTGCCACAGCCGTGAAAAACTTCTGATTGGCGGAGAGGTCATTTGGCGTGTACAGCAGCCGGACGCGGATGTGGGGATGGCGCTTCTCGAACTCGCGGGCGATATCGCGGAACGCATCGGCCTGCGTGCCGCCCCACGGATGCCACACGTCTATCTGTGTCACCCCCGCAGTCTGGACTGGTTCGCGGGGAGCCCGTGAGCACCCGGCGAGGATGCAAATACTCCCACTCAGAGCCGCAGCAATGCCGAGCCGCCACAGCCGGCCGGCAACAGGCGATTTCATCTACTCCCGGGCCTTTGCCTGTCTCCTCCGGAGCGCCTCCTCTTCGGCCTTCTCCAGGTCACTCAGTGTCAGGGTCTTGGGAGACTCTCCGGCGGATCTGGATGCTGCGGAAGCTTTTGCGCCGGTGGCCGTCTTCCTGGCAGGCTTCTCCTCCGCAGGAGCTGATGCCGCCGGAGCTTTCGAGGAGGTGGACGCCTTCGCCGCCTTCTTCGCAGCCCCGGCCGGGAGCAGATCGTCAACATTGACCAGAATGGTATAGCGCATCTGGAACTGCTGCTCTTCCGGAGTCAGCCGGGCACGCGCCTCCGAGCTCAGTCCGTCCAGCCATTTCTTGCGGGCAGCCTCCGTCAGCTCCTCATGACGCCTGCGGACCTCCTCCGGCAGAGTGGAAGCATCCAGCACCACCGTGGCAGTCCCGTCATCGTACAGCTTTTCGAGCACGCCGCGGGTATTGCGGAAATGGTTGAAGAACGTGCGATTCTTCTCGTCGGCCTGGGTGGCCTCGCGATCCACGACCTGGACGGCGTCGCCTTCCTTCAGAGAGGATGCCATATGCGTTCTACTCCTGGTCAAGACAGAGGGGCTGTGCACACTTTAGCCCGGTGAAAAGGGGCTGTCAATACACGGCGCGCGCCGTTACAATGAGTCCGTGCGCAACCTTGTGATCGTCCTCGGCGACCAGATTGACAGGGGCTCCTCCGCATTCGAGGGGTTCGATGCGTCCCGCGACGCCGTCTGGATGGCGGAGGTCCGGGGCGAGGGCGAATACGTCTGGAGTCACAAGGCGCGCATTGCCCTGTTCCTCTCCGCGATGCGCCACTTCCGCGAGAGGCTGCGCGGCTCGGGCATCACCGTCCGCTACATTGAGCTGGACGCTCCGGGCAACTCCGGGTCGCTCGGCGAAGAGCTCAAGAAGGCGCTGAGTGAGCTTCAGCCACGTAAGGCCATCGTCACGCTTCCGGGCGAGTGGCGTGTGCGGGAGGATCTGCGGCGCGGCGCGCGGGAGGCCGGGGTTCCGCTGGAGGAGCGTCCGGACCGGCATTTCCTTTGCTCACCCGGCGAGTTCGCGGAGCATGCCGCCTCGCGCAGGCAGCTGCGCATGGAGTTCTTCTATCGCGAGATGCGCCGCAGGCTGGGTATCTTGTTGGAGGACGGCCAGCCGGCGGGAGGCACGTGGAATCTGGACGCCGAAAACCGGCGCAGCTTCGGGCGCGAAGGTCCGGGAGAGATACCCCCGCCCGCCTCGTTTCAGCCCGACGAGCTCACGCGGCAGGTCATAGCTCTGGTGGAGCGCGCGTTCCCGGAGCATCCGGGATCGCTTGCGCGCTTCGACTGGCCGGTCACTGCGGAGCAGGCCCGTCAGGCGGTGGAGCATTTTGTCGCGCATCAGCTTCCGCTCTTTGGCCCGTATCAGGACGCTATGTGGAGCGGCGAGCCGTTTCTGTATCACTCCCGCCTGTCGTCCTCGCTGAATCTGAAGCTGGTCTCACCACTAGAGGTGGTCCAAGCCGCCGAGCGGGCGTGGCAGGAGGGACGCGTCCCGCTGGAATCCGCTGAAGGTTTCATCCGGCAGATCATCGGCTGGCGGGAATATGTGCGGGGCGTTTACTGGCTGCTGATGCCGGAGTATCTGCAAAGGAACGCCCTCGGAGCGGGGATGGATCTGCCACGGTTCTACTGGACCGCGGACACGGATGCGCACTGCCTGCGGCAGGTGATCCTCCAGACCCTGGAATTTGGCTACGCCCATCACATCCAGCGCCTGATGGTCACCGGCCTGTTCGCATTGCTCTACGGCGTCGCGCCGGAAAAGGTGCACCGGTGGTATCTGGCGGTTTACGTGGATGCCATCGAATGGGTGGAGCTGCCGAACACGCTGGGGATGTCCCAGTATGCGGATGGAGGCGTGATGGCATCCAAGCCCTACTGCGCCTCCGGCCGGTACATCCAGCGGATGAGCAACTACTGCCGCTCCTGCCGGTACGACCCGGAAAGGGCGTCCGGTCCGGACGCATGTCCATTTACCGTCCTTTACCGCGACTTCCTGCTGCGCAACCTCCCGGCGCTGCAGGGAAATCCGCGAATGACCATGCAGCTGCGCAACACTGAGCGTTGGACGCGCGAGGACAGGATTCAGATCCAGCGAGAAGCAGACCGCGTGCGCGCGGCTCTGGCGTGAAGAAGCCCGGGTCTCCCTCAGCGTGAGGCTGGAGGATTGAGCGCCATGTCCACGGCGGCGTGCCAGCTTCCCAGCCGGCTGGTTGCCAGCCGCAGAAGCCGCGGATGCCTCAGGGAGATCTGGTCGGCGTCCAGACTCTCACCTGCGTCTTTGAGGGAGCGGATCATATCCAGAATGAGACCGGTATGCCAGACCTCGGTCCTGCGGGGGCGCCCACGCGGGGACTTCTGCAGCAGGCTGTCATAATCTATCCCCGCCGCTTCCAGAGCCTTGCGCCAGTTGCCGAAGTAGCGCGGGCTGACGGCGGCGGAGAACAGAGAGGGAAACTTGTTTTTCACCATCACCGCGCGAAGATCTTCGCCGCGGCTCTGCAGCTCCCGGATCTCCTCCAGAATGCGCTCGTGAGACCACTTGCCGATCTTCTGGAGCCTCTGCTCCTCCGATGTCTTGCGCAGCGAGTCGTAATCCACGCCGGCGGCCTCGACCGCCGCGCGCCAGCTTCCGAAGTAGCGGATGGCGGCGCTGACCAGCCGCTTCTGCTCCTGCTGAACGGCGCCGTGCCGGAGATCCACACCCTGGCGGCTGAGCTCGCGGATCTCGTCAGTGACCCTCTCCGGGCTCCATACCCTCTTTGGCATCTTGCGTCTCTTCCTGCGCCAGCGGCAGCACCACGGTAAACGTGCTGCCCTCTCCCACAGTGCTGGCCGCGAAGACCTCGCCTCCGTGCTGTTCGATCATACTGTGCGCGAAGGCCAATCCCAGTCCGAAACCCTTGCCCACCTCGCGCGTCGAGAAGAACGGATCGAAGATGTGTTCCAGTATCTCCGGAGCGATGCCGCATCCCGTGTCCGTGATGTAGATGTTCATCCGGCCGTCCGACGTTTCGGTGGAGAACGTCAGCTCGCCCCTCTCCGGCATCGCCTGCACCGCATTTTTGATGATGTTACCCAGAGCGCGGGCGATCTTGTCCCGGTGCACCAGAATCTTCGGCAGGTTTTCCTGAACGCGGAAGTGTACCCGGATATGCGCCGGCACATCCACGGAGTGGAGCGCCTGCCGCAGGACGGTTGCCGGATCCTCTGGCTTCAGCACCAGCCCCTGCCTGCGGTCCAGAGTCAGCAACTCCGCCACAATGTTCTGAATGCGCTCCGTCCCCTCCAGTACCATTTTCGCCAGCTTCGAGCGCTGTTCCTCGCTGATTCCGGGGGTGTTCAACAGCTCGGCGGCCATTGACACCGCAGCGAGCGGGTTGTTGATCTCGTGGGCGATCCCCGCCGCCATCAGACCCACGCTGGCCAGGCGCTCCGCCTCGGCAAGCTGGCGCTCGGTGCGGACCAGATCCTGCTCGGCTTCGCGGATCTGCTCCGCCATCTCGTTGAAGTGGCGGACCAGCCGCCCGATCTCGTCCCGGGAGTCCGCCTCCAGCCGGATCTGCCTGTCGCCCCGCTTCAGGCCCGACATAGCCCGTCCCAGACGGTGCAACGGTCCCAGAACCGCAGCGTTCACCGACAGCGTCACCGCCAACCACACCAGCACCAGCGTGATCCCCGCCGCGGCCGCGATCAGCGTGTGCGACTGACTGACCCGCCGCGTCAGCCAGGTGGTGGAGACGTCCACCTCAAGGTAGCCGAGCGTCTTCTGCGAGGGCGGATGGCACTGGAAGCAGGAGCGGTCATTGGCGATGGACTTGGTGACACGCAGATAGCTCTGACCGTCTGAAAGGATCTCCTGAGTGATGGCCGTGCCGGGGAGGGGAAGCTCTGAGGTCGGCACATAGGCGTGCCCTGGCACTCGGCGCTCGGCAACATATTGGCCGTTGACCTTGCGCAGGGCGATGCGTGGGAGTTCCGGGGACTCTCCCAGGTCTTCCACAGCATGCTTCATCTCGCGCGTCAGGCCGTCCAGCATGGCCCTTCGGACGGCAGCCTCCGCGACATCCGCCTTCTGCAGGGCAGTGCGTTCACTGGCCTCCTGAAGCTGGCGCTCCAGCACCAGAGACGTTGCGTACGCGATGCAGGCGAACGCCGCGACCACCACGGCGGTCACGGGGACGAAGATCTTGACCCTTACGGGAGCGGAGCGCAGACGCCGCCCGGCATTCATTCAGACCGCCAGATGATACGAAAGCACCGCCATCTCCTGCACAAAGTCCACGTTACGCACCACCACGCCCTGAGGGACCTTCAGCGACACGGGGGCGAAGTTCAAAATGGCGGTGATGCCTGCTCCGACCATCAGATCCGCCACAGACTGGGCCGCGCTGGCCGGAACGGCGATGATGCCCAGACGCGCGCCGACTTCGCGATTGACCTCCGGAAGCGTGGAGATGTCCCGGATCTCGTGATCCCAGAGTCTTCGCCCGATCTTGGAGGGGTTGTTGTCGAAAACCGCAGCGATGCGGAAATGCTCGCGAGACAGACTGGGATAACCCACCAGCGCGGATCCCAGGTTGCCCGCTCCGACCAGGATGACCGGCTGTTCCCGGTCCACCTTCAGGATCTTGCTGATGCGCCGTGCGAGCTCGGGGACACTGTAGCCGATGCCCGGACGGCCGAACTCGCCGAAGTAGCTGAGATCTTTCCGGAACTGTGCGGCGTTCACGTGGGTGAGCTTTTCGATCTCGGCCGAGGAGATGGTCTCCACTCCGCGGGCATCCAGCTCCTGCAGACAGGCGAGATACGTGGCCATCCGCTCAAGGGTGGGAACGGGGACCCTGTTGGTAGACTGGTTCATCGGACGCTCTCCACTCCGGTTGCCCGGCGGGCGGCTCTTTCTAGAGGACGGCCTGGCCGCGTCCGCCGCTTCGCTGCTCTGCCTTGGCCAAGGCAGACGGCGCGGGCGCGTGAAAGCGCGCATTCACAGTTTCACAAAGTATAACATACTGGCCGCCGGCCGGCAATCCAGCGGCGACAGAGTCGCACAGTCAGCCTCCCTCAGGAGGGACTGAACCGCGCATCTTCCTACGCTGGATTACGCGAATGGTTGTCAGATATACTCCAGCGGAGAGGAGGCCCGGGAGATTGTCCGGGGGTAACAGAGATTCCCTGAAGACCTATCACCAGGAGTCCGTCGGAAAGACCCAACTTGCTGTCGCGCGCCTGATCCGTCCCGGATCGCGTGTGCTGGAGGCCGGTTGCGCAACCGGCTATTTCACGCGATATCTCTCGCAGGAGATGGGCTGCCGCGTGACGGCGGTGGAGATCAACCCGTCCGCGGCGGAGCAGGCGGCTACTTTTGCGGAGCGGATGATCGTGGGAGACATCACCGATCCGGCAGTCTGGGACCAGGCGGGAGGGGGATTTGATTCCATCATCTTCGCGGATGTGCTGGAGCATCTGGCGGATCCCGCCGCTGTCCTGAGGTGCTGTCTTCCGGCGCTGACGGAAGGGGGCGGTGTGGTGGCCTCCATCCCGAACGTAGCTTACTACAAGATCCGGAAGGAGCTACTGCTGGGAAGGTGGGACTATACGGATTCTGGCATCATGGACGACTCCCATCTCCGGTTTTTCACGCGGAAGACCGTGATCGCCCTGTTCGAGGCGAGCGGTTATACCGTGGATCGTCTGGACCGGGTCTACCGCGCGAAGACCGACTGGAGGCTGCACTGGCTCTGCCCGGATGCGTTTACCTATCAGTTCGTCGTGCGCGCGCTGCCGCGGTGAGGGAGCCCGGTGAGCGTCTCTGAAGAGGACCAGCCGCCTGTGAGTTGCATCGTGGTGACCCGGAACACCCGTGAGATGACCCTGCGTTGCCTGGAATCGGTCGTGCAGTCCACGCCGGCGGGTATGGTCCAGCCGGTCGTCGTTGACAACGCCTCGCGAGACGGGACGGCCGAAGAGGTGGCGCGGCGTTTCCCTCAGGCTCAGGTCATCCGCAATCAGGAGAATGCAGGGTTCGGGAGGGCCAACAACCTGGGCGCTGCGAAGGCAGAAGGCCGGTGTCTTTTTCTGTTGAACAGCGACACGCTGGTGATAGACGGATGCATTCAGAGGCTTCTGGGGGAACTGGACGCGGATGAGAAGCTCGGGGCGGTGGCCCCCCGTTTGACGGGTGCCGACGGACAGCCACAGAAGATGGCGGACATCCTTCCGGATCCGATCGCAGATCTGTTCCCGGCGGTGCGCCGACGGCGAAGACGGCGCGTCTGGCTGGCTGCGGAAAACGGGCAACCTCTCCCGCCGGAGGGATATCTCGGCGGAGCGGCTCTGATGGTGCGCCGGTCGGCCTTCGAGCAGATTGGCGGCTTCGATGAGCGGTTCTTTTTCTATCACGAGGATGCGGACCTGAGCTTCCGGCTGGCACAGGCCGGTTGGAGTCTGCGGGTCTGTCCGCAGGCGGAGGTTGTGCATCTGGGCGGAGGGTCGGCCCGGAGCCTGGGCACAGCGGCCTCCGTGGAAATGATCCGGAGCAGGCTGCAATTCCTGCTATGGCGGCGGGGACGCACGGCGGCGTTTCTTTCAGGCATTGCCAGTGTCGCGGGGCATCTGCGCCGGGCCGCATCGGCAGCGGTCCTCGCTCCGTTCAGTCCGCGGCATCGCGAGCGCCTGCGGACGCGCGCCGGGGTGCTTCTGTGGTTCGCCTTGGGGCTGCCTGACAGGGACGCGCCTGTGTATCGCAGACGGCTGGGAGACTGGAGGGCATAAGCGAAGTGCAACCCTTCCGGTGGTTGGTGATCACCCATCAGTACGGACTGGAGGGCAAGGCGTCTTCCCATCACATTGACGCCCGCCTGCCGCGGCTGCGGCAACAGGGTATCGAGACATTCGTCATCACCTCGTGCGCTTCCTTGCCCGGCGCAGCCCCGGACTGCCGCAGGGTTCCCTGCGCTTCGTTCTCCGGGCTCCGGCAGGAGCTGCGTCTGATGGCGGCCTGCCGCCTTCGGAACCGTCTGGCCCGCCGTGCAGTCCGGGCCTTGCTGCTGCCCCTTTTACCGGGGCATCTCCTGGAATCAGCGCTTCTTCGACTGGATGCCACCTGGTCCTGGTTCGTGCCGGCCGGGACAATGGCCGCAGCGTGCGCCCGGAGATGCGGCGCAGGATTGGTCTATTCCACGAGTGGTGCTCCATCGGCACATCTTGCCGGATGGCTCTGCGCGCGCCTCTGCGGCCTGCCTTGGCTGGCGGAGTTCCAGGATCCCGTGATCTTCGGCAGCGATCAGAAGCCCGGGGAGCGCCTCTACAACAGCTTTGTGGAGAAGATCGTTGCCGCGCACGCCGACGCCGTGGTATTCGTGACGCGCGGAGCGATGGAGCAGTTCGAGAGACGCCATCCTCTGAAGGGTCGCGGCCGGGTCATCTACCCGGGGGCCGAGCCTTTACCTGCCCTTCAGAGGTCAGATGGGAAAGACCACGGCGTGATGCTGATCGGCCATTTCGGTTCACTGACGATGGGAAGGCTGCCGGCCCCCCTGCTGGATGCGCTGGAACATCTTGTGCGAAGCGAACCAGAGGCAAGGAAGGCCGTCCGCTTCCTCCAGAAGGGGTTGTCCGACCGGCAAACGCGCGCGCAGTTCGACCGGTTTCCCTATCCGGACATGCTGGTGAAGGAAGGAATCTCCTCAAAATCCGATTCTCTGCAGGGGATGCGCCGATGCGATGTGCTGGCCCTTATCCAGCACAACGGTCCCATCTCAAGCGCCACCATCCCGTCGAAAGCTTACGAGTATATGCAGACAGGTATCCCCGTCCTCGGGCTTACTTGCGACAACCCGGAGCTTGAATCCATGTTGCGGGATCTGGGACATTCTGCGGTAGACCTGCGGGACAGAGAAACCGTGCGCTCAGAAGTTCGGGCGATTTACGCGGAATGGCGGCGGAACGGTTGTCTGCGCCGGATCCGGGGTGTCTCGCCGTTCACCGTAGAGCGCGCTTGCCAGGATCTGATGGCTGCGGCGGAAGAGGCCACAGTCAGGTACCACGCGAAGGGCCACGAAACTGGCGTGGAGGTGTGCGGGTCATAATGCAAAACGATCGCCCGGCGGAGCCCGGTCTCTCGGTGGCTTTGACCTGCTTCAACAGCGAACGCACGCTGGAGAGAGCCCTCTCAAGCGTATCGTTCGCAGATGAGATCGTGGTGGTGGACAGCGGCTCCACCGACAGCACCCTAGAGATCGCCCGGCGTTTCACGGACCGCATCATCGCGCAGGAGTTCCTCGGCTACGGGCCGCAGAAGAATCTGGCGCTTGAGGCCTGCTCGCGGGAATGGATCTTCGTGCTGGACTCGGATGAAGAGCTCAGCCCCTGGCTCGCTGAGGAAGTCCGGGCCGTGGTGGCCGGGAGTATCTCAGGATACCGGGTCTACAGTATGCCGCGTTTGAGCTGCTTTATTGACCGGTGGATGCGTCACGGAGGCTGGTATCCAGACCGCGTGACCCGGTTGGTGTCGCGAGGCACCGGCCGGTTCTCGGAGGAAGCCGTCCATGAGACGTTCGTGACGGACTATCCAGCCGGGAATCTTAAAGGGGATCTGCTGCATCATACGTACACCTCCGTCAGCGATTATGTGCTGAGGCAGGACCGTTATAGTTCGCTTGCCGCGCGGCAGATTCTGCAAAGCGGGCGCCACCCGCGGATCTCATCGGGGCGGATGGCCCTGACTCTGCTGCGGAAGTTCCTGGAAGTGTATGTCTTGAAAAGGGGCTTTCTGGACGGGCAGCATGGCTTTGTGGTGGCCTGCCTGGCGGCATATTCCGTCTTTCTGCGGCAGGCAAAGCTGTGGAAGCCCGAAGAGTGTTTTAAAGCGGACAGGTTTCCGGAGAATAAAGGAGTGTCCAGGTGACGATGACGTTCAACAGTGTTCTTCGCAAGACAATCCTGATTCTGGCGCTTTCAGCTCTGGTGAAACAGGCGACGGCGGAGGAGGCAGGAGCTGTCACCCTCGCTGAAGTGCGCTCGCGCATTCAGCAGGCGACGTCCGGCTTCCGTGACCTGCGGATGGACGTGGAGATCGCCTTCGCCGATCAGAAAGAGCTTGCGGTCATTGGAAGGGATTACGGCAGGGCTTACGAGTTCAAGAACTCGCAGCTGGTCTTCAAAAACCCGGACAAGTTCAAGATGACCGCCCGGGCCGGTCTTGTGAACGTCACGTATATCGTCACGGGCGATATCAAGCGCGTGAAGGCCGGACTCATCAAGAAGACGGACGATATCGGGGACGAACCGCACAAGAAGCAGAACGCTCTGGACGTGGGCATTGTGACCGGTTCGCTCTGGCAGTTCTTCAACGTGGAGGGAGTCCGGACAGAGACCCTGAATGGCGTGCCGTGTTATGTCCTCACACTCTCCCTTGCCAACAGCCCGCAAAAGAAGCAGTATATCTGGGTGGACACGAAGGACCTGAAGCTCCTGCGCAGAGAAAAGCGCGAGGCTGACGGATCTCTGAGGGTCCGTTATGTCTACAGCAATCACCGGAAGGTGAACGGCATCTGGGTGCCGGGAGAGCAGAGGGTGTTCAACGGCCATGGGCGGCTCGGCGGGACCAGCGTTTACAGCAACATCCGCGTCAACACGGGGGTTTCGGACAACGAATTCCGCTGAGTCCCTTCTGCGCCCCCTCCGGCAGAAGGAGGGGCGCATCGCGTGAGCAGCCGTTACCCGCAGGCGGATCTCTCCCGGATCCGGCGCACCAGCATCCGGGACAGGCAGAGCAAGGTCCACATCCGGGATTTTGGACGCTCGCTCTCTGCGGGCGCCTCCGTCCGCGAACTGCTGGATAGTCTTCCCCGCATTCTGGCGGCCGAGTCGCTCCGCCGCGCGGCCCGGGCCATCGCCACGGCCTCGCGGGACCGGCGGGCGGTGGTGGCCTGCCTCGGAGGACACGTCATCAAGACTGGTCTGGCGCCCGTGTTGATTGAGCTGATGCGCCGCGGAGCCCTCTCCGCCGTCGCAACCAACGGAGCGGGAGCCATTCACGATCTGGAGATTGCGCTGTTCGGACAGACCAGCGAATATGTGGAGCGCGGCATCGGAGACGGCATGTTCGGGATGACGCAGGAGACGGCCGATTTCCTGAACCGGGCAGTGCTTGAGGGAAGCAAGCTGGAGCTGGGATTCGGCGAGAGTGTGGGCCGTGCGCTGGTCGCCGCTGACTGTCCTAATCGCGGAGTGTCGTTGTTTGCCACCGCCTACGAGATGCGCATCCCGGTCACCGTGCATGTGGGCATCGGCACGGACGTGGTCCATATGCACCCTTCGGCCGACGGGGCGGCCATCGGAGACACCTCCCATCGGGACTTCTGCATCCTCATCGAGGCGATGAGGGATCTTGGCCGCGGTGGCGTACTGATGAACATTGGCTCGGCTGTGGTGCTGCCGGAGGTCGTTCTGAAAGCCCTGACCGTGCTACGCAATCTGGGGGTGGACCTTGCCGGTTTTACCGGAATCAATATGGACTTTGTGCAGCACTATCGCTCCAATCAACAGGTGGTCAACCGCGTGACGGAGCTTGGGGCGGAAGGCATCTCGCTGACAGGCCACCACGAGATTATGGTGCCTTTGCTGGCCGCCGCCGTGCTGGAGGAGATGAGAGAAGGCGAACAGGAGGGGGCAGATCCTCATTGAAAGACCCGCTGGAGCGTTTGCTGGAGAGCCTGCCTGGCCGCAGGGTACTTGTCATCGGCGATGTGATGCTG
>Ga0101944_10002994_pt1 | contig 25087 bp, 22 predicted proteins | sample DewCreD2012metaG_FD_75245 | JGI IMG/M metagenome (GOLD analysis project Ga0101944, IMG submission 75245) | Hot spring sediment bacterial and archeal communities from British Columbia, Canada, to study Microbial Dark Matter (Phase II) - Dewar... ... | reverse complement strand
TCGCTAAAAAGTAATCTCCTCGAAAATCAGCATATGCTTCAACCCATTTTTTTTGCGTTTTTAGTAGTGCTTGCACTTTAAAGATTTGTTCAGAAGAAAGAGAGTCGACAGGTCCGAAAAGATAGTAGGCTGCCATCTGGATCGCTTGCTCGCCGCAGGCGCGGACGGCCTCCTCAAACAGGCAGGTGGTCAGTCGCCGCTGTTCCAGGTCCAGGACGTCGACCCGCCGCTGCGTGTAGCCGCGCACTTCACTCGACGTAGTCTCGGGCCGGCGCTCCGGGGCGTTGAGGGCCACAATCCGGGTGTAATCGTCGTCGGACCGTCTGACCGCCCGGGTGCCCAGTCCAAAGACCAGGCGCAGGACGCCGGCGCGGGGGTCGATCTGCTCCGACCAGGCGAAGGGATTGAAGGAGAGGCCTACGCCGGCTACCTGCGGAAAGAACAGGCGGCCGTGTACGGCGCCGGAAACTCGCTGGATGAGGATCGCCATCTGCTCGTCGCAGTCCAGCAAGCCGCGATGCGCGCGATACAGGAGGGCCTCGCGTCCCATCGCGCTGGCGTAGATGTGGCGCACCGCGTTCAGAAAGGCGTCCAGGCGCTCCTGCGGGGAGCCTTGGTTGGCGCAGAAAACGCTCTCGTACTTGCCGGAGAAAGCGTTCCCGAAGCTGTCCTCAAGCAGGCTGGAGGAGCGCACCACGATGGGGGCCTGACCAAAGTAGTCGAGCATTTCCGCGAACTGGTCGCGAACGAATTCCGGAAACGAACCGGCGAGCATCTGCTGCTGGACTTGCTCTACCCCCTCGAGAAACCGGGCGGGGTCACGCTGCTTCTGTCGCAGCCGCCAGCAACCGTTGCTGACCAGGTATGAATAGAAAACATCGGAACCCACGAAAAAAGAATCGTGCGGTTCCAGGATCTCCTGCCAGCGCGGATCGGCCTGGCGAAGGATGGCGCGGGCCAGCAACATGCCCGCGGCCTTGCCCCCGATCAGCCCCGTCCCGATCATTCGCCGGCGGACGGCGAACAGATCCTCGATCGTCAGGTAGCGCCCGGCCAGTTCGAGCATGCGGTCGTTGCGGCTGACCAGCATTTGCAGCAGGCGCCGGAGCGTTTCCTCCAGAAGCTCCGCAGGGCGTTCTCCTCGGCGCACGGCATCGGCTGTTTCCTGCGCGGACTGGAAGGTGCGGTCCCACAAATCGAAACGCTCTGTTTCGCGGGCCGGGCCTTCGCGCGTCAGAATCTCGTAAATGCCGGAGATGGTGGCGCTGTCCGTCACCGGCACGAAGGAATCGCCCTGCCAGACATGGGGCAGATACATGGTCGGCGAGTACCGCTGGAAGACCTTTATGGGGTGGACGTATAGCGTCCCTCCGTGGCGGTGGACGTCCAGAAGGAGCTGCGTGGTGTCCCGGATGGCGGCCACGGCGCGGTACGAATGCCGGCGCCGCAAGAGGGCGAAGTAGGCGATCGTATCCAGTTCGCGCAGGTAGGGGCAGGTCACCATGAAGAAGTTGCCGAGCATCATGTCGCTGCACCAGTCGGCGGCCAGGTCGGAGAGGCAATCGAACAGGTAGTAAGCTCCGCGCCCGGCGCGCGCGATCACGGCGTGGATTTGTGCGGTAAGCGTTTCGAAGCCGGCCGAGGGATCCAGGCGGATCGTCTCGACCCGCGGATCGGGCGCGATCAGCTCGAGATGCCGCTCGAAATGAAAGTAGATGAGCTTGCGTCCCTGCCGGATTGCTTCCTCGCAATAGGGGCGCACGAAGGGCAGGTAGTCTTCGATGGATCCAACCTGCCAGACCACGTTGTCGCCGGGGATCAACCCCTCCAACACGTGGTCCAGCGCCGGCAATCCAGTACTGGGATGGGCATTAGCAGACGGCACGATTCCTCCCTCTTTCGGAGTGGCAAGAGCAGGCAAAAACAGCGCCAGTAGGGGATTTCACGGCAAAGCAATGACCCCCTGCTGTAGCTGGCCGTCCATTCGCACAGACAGGGGGCGGGACAGGCGGATATGGCGGACTCCCGGAGCGATCTCCTCGCCGGGCATCTTCTGGAGCAGATCCCAGCGGACGAACTCGTTGTGGTCCGTGCCCGCCAGGGCGAAGTACCCGATGCCCGCGGAAGTCAGGTTGTGGAAAAAGTGTGTGCCCTGGGATGGCTCCATGGGCAAGTCCTTGGCGGGGATCTCCACGATTACTTTCGCCCAGGAGATCTGGTGCCACGAGACGGGAATCCCAATCCAGGGGTCGAACGAGCCCCAGCGGCCGGGACCGATGAGCACGTAGTTCCTCCGCTCGCGGCCGAGCCGTTCGTTGATCTGCTCCACCACGGAGGCCACCTCGGCGCTCCGGCCCCGCTCGAACGTGTCGCTGTCCACGTAAACGATGTCCCGCAGGCCATCGATGCGCCCGTTGCCGAGAACACGCAAAGACCGGCACAGCAGCTTGTCGCGCGGGATATTGTCCACATCGACGTCGCAGCGTTCGCGCGAGGCGACCAGGGGCCTCATCTGGAGCAGGTAGAACGCCGGCTTGCAGGAAGGGTCCGCATCCACGTCCACGGCGAACTCAATCTCGATGGCGAAGCCCAGGTTCTTCCGGCAGGCCTCCAGCAGTTCGTTCAAAATATCGCAGAGCGGAAAAATGTTGTGCTTGAGGATGCGGGCGAAGGTGACAACCCTGCTGCCGCGCCGCCCCAGTCCATCGTAAATTCGGTCCTCCGCGATGTCGACAACGCTGCCAACGAGCGATAGCGTCCCATCCGCCTCCGCCTGGGAGAGCGGCAAGCGGGCCAGGGTGGCGTCGGTGCCGCGCAGCAGGTCGGCTTCGCCACGCTCAAGATCCAGCGCGAAGAATTCCCGCTGCGAGACTTTGAGCACTTCCGCGGGTGACCGAAATTGCGGCAGAACCTGGGGATAGCGGGGGCAGAAGCGAACCGCGTCCCCGCCCTCGACGACTTGCTTGCCGAGACCGAGCGCGATGGTGGCGACGCCGTCCTCCGGCTTCATCTGAAAAACCGGATAGTAGTTGTGCGATTGGGCCACGCCGGAAATCGTGGGGTAGAAGTACCGGCCGTGGCGTCGGCCGACAACTTCCTGGATGATTACCGCCATCCGCGTCTCCGCCAGGTCCTGTCCGATTCCTTCCAGGTAGCGGCGGGGCCTCTCGACGTAAGCCGAGGCGTAAACCAGTTTGACCGCCGCCACGAGCTGGTTCAGCCGCGCCTCCAGCGCCGGGTGATTATTCGGCAGCATGTAGGTCGCATAGAGGCCGGCGAGGGGCTGCGAGTGGGAGTCTTCCAGCAAGCCGGACGATCGGACGGCCAGGGGAACGTCGACACGCTCCACGTAGTGCGCAAGGCACTCAATCAGGCGGGCGTTGAGCGTGCATCCGGCGAACCGCTGCAAGACTTCCTCGTCGCGCAAGCCGCCCAGCGATCTCACTTCAATTCCGTTTTCCTTCAGAAAGGTGTCCGATTCGTCGGCCCCGATGATGAGCGTGCGAGGCAGCCGCGTGCTTACGCCTTGGATGCCTTCGTCCGGCAGCCACTTGCTGAGCTGCCGGAACATGAACGCCAGGCCGCGCCCCTTGCCCCCGAGCGACCCGCGCCCCAGAACCAGAAATGGGTAGTCCGGATCGAACTCCGGGGGACGGAAGTCCGCAATGGCTCCACGGTAACGCTCCCGGCGGGCGATGGAAATGGCGTCGATCAGATATAGCCGCAGCGCATCCAGCGAGGGAAAGTCCGCAACGGACAGCGGCCTCAGCAGAGCGGCCAGAGTGATTTCCCCTCGCGCGCGGAACCAGTGTGAGAAGTCGTTGCGCTCAACGTGGTACAGAAACGACTCCGCCGGCGCCACCGCCAGGGCCTTTTCCATGTCCCAAAGATTGGAGACCCGTTGCACCGGGGTCCCGTCCGGCATCTGGAACTGGAAATCGCCGAAGCCGATGTCCTCCAGGACGAATTGCTCGATGCCCGCGCGCATCTCCGATCCGCGCTTGCCCATGAACCGCGCGTTCAGCGACCGCGCGATCTCAATCGCGTCCGGGTCGGACGATTGGACCAGAATCGGTATGCCCGGCTCGCGGGCGGTGACTTCGCGCAGAAATTTTACGCCCGCCTCGGGATCGACCGGATCGTCGTGATAGGTATGTAGGTCCGAAATGATCCCCAGAAGGGAGGTCGTGTACTTTTCAAAGAGCGCCCTGGCTTCGCCGAACGTGCGCGCCAGAAGGACCTTGGGCCGAACGCGCGTTCGGAGTTGACGGTCGCTCTCGTTGATCCCTTCCGGCACCAGCATGAAGGTGCGCTGCATCAGCATCGAATACAGGTGGGGCAGGATGAGCGAGTAATGTTCAACCGCATCTTCGATCACCAGAATCGTGCCGATGGAGGCGAGCTTGAGGTCCAGGTCGACGTTCTGGCTGTCCTCGACAAGCTTCATGATGGACAGCAGCACATCGGCGCTGCCGCGCCAGGCGAAGGTCCGGTCGATCCCGTCCGGCTCGGTGCCGAGATGGGTCTGGTCGAACCACGAGCCGTCGAACACGACCATGACGACGGGCAGGTTCGGATGCAGCGTCTTCACTTTCCGCCCGAACGCGGCCGTGTCCATGTCGGGCAGATTGCTCGAAACCACAACCAGATCAAACCGCTCCCTTTGCAGAATGCTCAGCCCCTCCTCGCCTGAGAGCGCGGAGAAGATTTGGGGGACGTTCTGAAGATGGAGCAACTGGGACGTGCCGTAAATGTCCTGAGTGAGCGAGTAATCGCGCGACATGCTGAAGGACTCGTACGGATTCGAGACCATCAGAATCGTGCGGACCCGCCGCGCCATCAGGTGATGGAACCCGCGGTACTGTGGATCGTAGGCATAGCGCAACTGGGCGCGAAGATCCGGTGGCTTCATCGGTGTCTCCTAAGAAGCGGGGCTGCGGCTCAGAGCCGGCGCGTCGTATCCCCCGGGCGCCACAGCCCCCCAACGGCATTCCGTTCGAATTATCTCAAGAAAACGTCCGGGCGGAACCGCTGCCGGACTCCGCGGGCGGCAGGCTATACCAGGCCCTGCGCCAGCATGGCGTCGGCAACCTTCACGAACCCGGCGATGTTCGCTCCCATCACGTAGTCCCCCGGGGCCCCATATTCCTTGGAGGTTTCGTAGGCCGCCTCGTGAATTGAAGTCATAATCATCTTGAGCCGGCTATCGACCTCTTCCCTGCTCCAGGAAAGCCGCATGGAGTTCTGGGCCATTTCCAACCCGGATGTGGCCACGCCACCGGCATTCGCCGCCTTGCCTGGGCCGTACAGGATCTTCGCCGCCAGGAATTGCTCGACGCCGTCGGGGGTGGTGGGCATGTTCGCGCCTTCACCCACGACGTAGCACCCGTTCTTGAGCAGTTCTTTCGCGTCCTCGCCGCTGATCTCATTCTGCGTTGCGCTGGGGAAAGCGCACTGTGCGGGGATGTGCCACGGCCTCTGATTCTGAAGATACTGCGCTTTGGGATACTTCTCGGCGTACTCCCGGATGCGGCCGCGCCGGTTGTTCTTCAGATCCATGACCCAGGCCAGCTTCTCGGCGTCGATTCCGTCCTTGTCGTAGATGGTGCCGTCCGAATCGGAAAGCGTGACGCACTTTGCGCCCAGTTCGTTCAGCTTCTCGATCGTGTATTGGGCCACGTTGCCCGAGCCGGAGATCAGGCAGGTCTTGCCCTGGAAACCCTCGCCCCGGGTCTTGAGCATCTGCTCGCAGAAGTAGACGCAGCCATATCCGGTAGCCTCGGGACGAATGAGTGAACCGCCCCACGCCAGACCCTTGCCGGTGAGAACGCCGGTGAACTCGTTGCAGATGCGCTTGTACTGGCCGAACATGTAGCCGATTTCGCGGCCGCCCACGCCGATATCGCCCGCGGGCACGTCGGTGTCGGCGCTGATGTGGCGGCACAGCTCGGTCATGAAGCTCTGGCAAAAGCGCATGACCTCCGCGTCCGACTTGCCTTTCGGATCGAAATCCGATCCGCCCTTGCCGCCGCCCATGGGCAGAGTCGTGAGCGAGTTCTTGAAAACCTGCTCGAATGCCAGGAATTTGAGGATGCCAAGGTAGACCGTGGGGTGGAAGCGGATTCCCCCTTTGTAAGGGCCGATGGCGCTCGAGAACTGAATGCGGAAACCCCGGTTCACCTGAACCCGTCCCTGATCGTCCTGCCAAGGGACGCGGAACATCACCACGCGCTCCGGCTCAACCATGCGCTCCAGAAGGCGCGATTCAACGTACTCGGGATGCCGCTCGAGGACGGGCGCGATGGACCGCAATACCTCGGTGACGGCTTGCAGGAACTCCGGCTCGCCGGCGTTGCGTTTCTTCACGGTCTCGAGGACCTGATCTACGTATGCTGTTATGCTCATCTGCTCTCCTGATATGTATTTGCTGGGGATGGGGGACTTTCGGGCCGCCACCTGGACCTCGCACCATCGCGGCTGGCCAGCGGCCTCGACAGGGAGGAAGGCTCAGTATAGCAGAACAGCAATATTAGTCAAGAAGAGAATGAAACCGGTGATTATTCTTTTTTCTTATATTGCAGTCACCGCCTCGGCCACTGCCTCCTCTGCCTCGATCGCAAGGGGGACTGCCTTCTCTGCCTCGAGCGAAGCGAGTGGGCAGAGCGGGCTGTCCCCCTTGCCTGCACCGAGCGGGCTGTCCCCCTTGCAGCGGCCCCACACTACCGCAGCCCCTCCACAGAGCGGGCTGCCCCGCACTCATCCCCGAACTTTCTTGCCGCGTGTAGGGGCCGCTCGCGAGCGGCCCCACCTCGACCTTCCCGATCGCCTGTAGAGGAGGCTCGGGAGCCGTCTCACCCACACGACCCCTTCGCAAAAACCGCGACTCGCCCTGGCCACTGCCTACTCTGCCCCGAGCGCAGCGAGTGGGCAGAGCGGGCTGTCCCCCTTGCCCTGGCGCGTGGATCATGGTTCCGGTCACCGTTTTTCCCTTGGGCCCTTTTTGACAAAGGCATTCAGCGCAATTACGATGACCGTAGACGGCTGTCGATACATCTTCGGGAGCCAGCATGAGCTTATTGTTCGCCGGCCGGCGCAGAGGGGCTGGGTTGGCCGCTGGCTCAAGCCGAAAACAGCCTGTCCAGAGGGGGAACAAGATGTCCCAACTTCTTGCAGAGAACCGGCGGCGCTTTCTTGGCGGGGCCGCGGCGGCTGGCGGCGGTCTGCTTCTGTCCGCGTGTTCTGGAACTCCTGCGGGCGGCGACAGGCGCGCAGGGGCAGCCATCGAAAAGGGCGAAACCGAAGAGGTCTCGCCCGCCGAAGACTTGATGCGGGAGCACGGGATTCTGAAGAGAGTCCTGCTAATCTACCGGGAATGCATCCGCAGGATCGAATCGAAACAAGAACTCAACCCGCAAGCCCTCAGCGCGTCGGCGAATCTCATTCGACGCTTCATTGAGGACTATCACGAGAAGCTGGAAGAAGAGCATCTCTTCCCGCGTTTCCGCAAGGCGGGCAGCCTTGTCGAACTGGTGGATGTGCTGGAAGCGCAGCACAAGCGTGGGCGGGACCTGACGGAGACGGTTCTCCAGCTTTCCTCGCCCGCCGCGCTGAAGAAAGCGCAGGACCTGCGGAAACTCGGCGGCGCACTGCGGCTGTTCGTGCGCATGTACGAACCGCACGAGGCTCGCGAGGACACCGTGCTTTTCCCTGCATTCCGCAAAATCGTCTCGGCAAACGAGTACGCTTCTTTGGGAGAAGAGTTCGAGAAGAAGGAGCACGAGTTGTTCGGCGAGGAAGGCTTTGAGAAGAATGTGGATTTGGTCGCCGGGCTGGAGAAGCTGCTCGGCATCTACGACTTGTCACAGTTTACCCCCGCCTGACGACGAACGGAGCCGCCGGATGAACGCAATACGCAATTTGCTCAAGACGCGCGCGCCCTCGGCCACGCTGTTGATTCGGCTGTTGGTCGGTTGCGTATTCCTGTCTGAGGGCATTCAGAAGTTCCTCTTTTCAGATCAGTTGGGGGTGGGTCGCTTCACCAAGATCGGCATCCCCTCCCCGGAGGTCCTGGCCCCGCTCGTGGGGTGCTTTGAGATTGCCTGCGGCTCCCTCCTGCTCCTCGGCCTGCTGACGAGGCTCGCTGCGATCCCTCTCATCGTGATCATGTTGGTGGCGATCTCGACGACCAAGATCCCCATCCTCATGAGGTCTGGTTTCTGGGCCATGGCTCACGAGGCGCGCACGGATGTTTCCATGCTCTTGGGGTCTTTGTTCCTCCTCATCGTTGGTGCGGGCTGCTGGTCCTTGGATGCCCGGATCGCGCCCCGCGAGCGGACCGGCCTTGCCCCGCGCTGACGCAGCGGCCCCGCGCGTCACCCGGGAAGCCATGAGGGGTCTGGTACTGCTGTTCCTCAAGCTCGGCGCCATCGCGTTCGGTGGCCCGGCTGCGCACGTCGCGATGTTGCACCCCGAGATTGTCACCCGGCGGCGCTGGATCTCGCAAGATGACTTTCTGGATCTGCTGGGCGCCACCAACCTGATCCCTGGGCCCAATTCCACGGAACTCGCCATCCACATCGGGCATCGCCGCGCTGGCTGGCCGGGGTTGATCGCCGCCGGAGTCTGCTCCATATTGCCGGCGACCCTGATCGTCACCGGTTGCGGCTGGCTCTACGTCCGCTATGGGTCGCTTCCTGAATTGCTGGCCGTCTTGTAGGGCGTCAAGCCAGTCATCTTCGTGATCGTGGCGCGCGCGCGCTGGGATCTCGGATGCGCCGCGATCAAGACGAAGTTCCTGGCCGCGATCTGTCTGGCGGGAGTGGCGCTCAATTCTGCGGGGGTGAACGAACTCGCGGTCCTGTTTCTGGCCGGGATCGGCGCCGGGCTCCCGCGTTGCGCCGGCCGCGGGCGCCGGACAACGGGAGTCCATCTCGCCGGACTCGCGCAGGTGGGACCGCTCGCGTTCCTGGCTCAGGGCGTTGGCGCCGCTTCGGCTGCCGCGGCGATTCCATTCAGCTTGGGGAGACTTTTCGCCTTCTTTCTCAAGGTTGGCTCGGTCCTGTTTGGCAGTGGCTACGTGCTGCTGGCTTTCTTGCGAGCCGGCTTGGTTGTGCGCTGGCGCTGGCTGACCGAAACACAGCTCCTGGACGCCGTGGCCATCGGCCAGTTGACGCCTGGACCCGTCTCCACGACGGCGACTTTCATTGGCTACATCCTGGGAGGATTGCCCGGTGCTCTCATCGCCACGCTCGGCATCTTCCTCCCCGCGTTCTTCTTCGTAGCTGCGAGCGCCCCGCTGGTGCCGCGCATCCGGCGCTCGCCGGTTGCCGCGTCGGTTCTCGATGGGGTCAACGCCGCTTCGCTTTCGCTTATGATCGTCGTCGCGTGCCAGCTCGGGCGGTCGGCGCTGGCTGACCTCCCCTCGGTGCTTCTGGCGCTCGCGGCCGCCATAGCCATCGTCCGCTTCCGTATCAATTCCACATGGTTGGTGGCCGGAGGCGCGGCCGCCGGCCTGATCCTAAGACGGGGGTTTTGAGAGTGACGCGCAAGGAAACAGTGACCCGGGAGATTCTGCTGAGTTTCTGGAAGGTCCACATCCTGCGCCATGCTGAGAAGAGGCCTGTCTATGGCCAGTGGATCGCCGCCGAACTGCGGCGGCACGGCTACGACATAAGCCCCGGGACCCTGTACCCCTTGCTGAAGCGGATGGAGACAAACGGCTGGCTGAGGCGCAGCCGGCCCTTGAGGCCGGGCGCCCACGCCCGCAAAGAGTACCGCTTGACCAGGGAAGGCTCCGCGCTTTTGGCTCAGATTAGGGCTAAGGTCCGGGAGCTCTATTGTGAAGTAGTTGAAGAGGCACGCGGGCACAGTGAATCGATGGATCCGGCGGCGCGCCGGTCAGCCAGGCGCCGGCCGCGGGGTTGAGAATCAGCCGGCGCGCTGGGCGGCGGTTGTCGGCGCCAGGCGCGAGGAATAGCCGGCCTCCGGTCCTGTCATCGAAGCGGCAGTTTGCCTCGGCTCCAGACTTGTCCACAGCTCCCTTGCGCGTCGAAGCTGTTGCCATCGGTGTCCGTCCTTGGTTGCGCCGCCGCCTTGAAACTCCCACCCCATCACCGCCCTGTCCGTGCCGCGGCCATAACGTGCCCGAGGAGCGAGGTTGAGAAGTTCTCGAAGCTTAGCTCGGGCGCTGGCTCGCGATAGTTGCCTTTGGGCCCGTTAGTGGCGTCGGACAAGAGAAAGCAAGCTGCGTCGTATAGCCGCTCTCTGACCAGTTTTGTGAGGAGAATCTCATACCGCCGGGCGTACGAAGCGTCCTTGAATTCAGGGAATACTGCGAAATGTGGCTCGCGATTGGTTACCGGGCTCGTCGACCTCGGAGCTTCTTCGAGTAGCATCAGATAGCCAAGCCACGGTCGCGCCGAAGGTTTGAACGCTCCCTCGCGGTAGGCGGCCCACAGATCGGTTGCGCTGCCGATGGCCTCTTCGCTTCGGTTGTTGTAGTTGTTGCCGAACGAGCCGACTTGCGATTTGAATTCGATCCCAGCGATGAGTTGTCCGTTTACGACAATCAGCAAGTCCCACTTCTTCTCGGGCCGATACCAACCCGGCAACTCCAAGGCCTTCTCGGAGTACACCTGAGCCTGCGGCAGGCCGCCCTCGCATACCAAATCGCGCACCAGGGTGACAAATCCGCCCATTTGCGCTCCACCGGTTACCGCGGCCCGCGCTCCCGCATCCTTTGCGCCCGTAACAACACCCTGCCTTTCTGCCTGCCGCGCCCGCGTAGTCCAGAAATGCCGGATGGCTGCGCGCACTTTGCGTTCCAGCGGAGTGTTGATCGCCATTGAGACTAGCCGGTCCTCCTCACGGCGGTTGACGTCTGCCTAAACAAGGAGGACGTTTCGCTGGCTATTCTCTTGTGCGCCAGTTCGAAGTAGTGCTCGTCAACTTCGATGCCCACACTGTTCCTGCCAGCCTTTGCGGCGGCCACGGTCGTTGTGCCCGTGCCAAGGAAGGGATCGAGGACGGTGTCGCCCACAAAGCTGAACATCCGAACCAGGCGTTCCGCTAACTCCAGGGGAAACGGGGCGGGGTGTTGCCGGGTCGAAGCGCCCGTCAGACCCGTCCAGATCTGCTGGAACCACTTCCTGTGGTTCTCCTCGGAAATCAAGCTCAACACCCTTGTCATGGTGTCCGGCGTGCGATAACCGCCGGGCTTCCGCTCCATGAGAATGAACTCGATGTCGTTCTTGATGACGGAATTCGGCTCGTATGGCTTCCCAAGGAAACTCGACCCGTTCTCGACTTCATACACCGCGTTTGAGATCTTGTGCCAGATAATGGGTGCGAGATTGTCAAAGCCGATCCGCCGGCAGTGTTCTTGAATGGAAGCGTGGAGCGGGACCACGGTATGGCGCCCGGCGTTCTTGCGCCGGGACAGACAGACGTCCCCGACTACGCAGACGAGCCTTCCTCCTGGAACTAACGCGCGGTAGCAATGCGTCCACACCTTATCCAGTTCAGCGAGAAAGTCCTCGTAGTCCTCGATGTGCCCCATTTGGCTCGGAGAGCTTCGATATTCCTTCAGGGTCCAATATGGCGGGGAGGTCACCACCAGGTGGACGCTCTCAGACTTCAGGCTCTCCATCCGGCGGGCATCCCCAAGCCAGAGCTGGTGATGTGTCGGAATTCGCTGGATGGCTTCTTCTATCAGGCGGACAAGCTGTTCATCCTTCGCGATCCGCGGGATGTCTGTTCGCGGATTCGCAAGGGGCAGGATCTCCTTGGGAACGTACTCGGCCGCATTCAGCGCAGGGACAGGCAACTCACCGTCGGACGACGTGCTATCAGGTTTTCGCAGAGCCAGGCTCATGAAGATTGAGTGTCGGTCGGGGAACGCCCCTCTCGTAATCAGAGCGCACCAGGACGAGTCCAGTCAAGCTGTCGCATCATCGCTCTTCGCTGCTCGATCCTCAGCGGCCGCTTCCCGGATTTCTGGGAGCGCCGCTCCGAACGGAGGGCCGCGTGAACTACTTCATCTCACTTTCCTGTCGTGCGCCCCTTCTGAGATTCTCTCTGCTCTCTCCCTGACCCAAACCCCGCACCCGCCTCTTGCGCACGCGCCTTCCCAGACCTCGCTGAAAACAGTGCCTCAACCGCCCGCCCGGCGCCGAGCAGCACCGCTGGCACAGCACGGCGTCTGCAAGATGGACTACAGGGGCATGTCGAAGATGACCGGAGGCTCCCCCATACTCCCTTCCACTTGGTCGGGGCGAGAGGATTTGAACCTCCGGCCCCCTGCGCCCAAGTTTTGCAACCCCACATTTGCTAGGCTTTCTGGCGATTTGCGAAAGCCGCCATTCGTTTGCTTTTCAGTAATTTAGCAGGGTATTCTATTTTAGGGTCGTTTGCTGCCGGATGCCTTTCGGCTTTCGGACGGCTTTCTGGCCCGGAAAAGGAGCCTGCCGGAATGGATGCGATAGCGACGGTGGAAACGGGCGCGAAACGGAGCGGACGGCAGCCGATGCCGCGCATTGATATAGCGGAGGCGATTGTTCATTCGCTGCCGCTTGGTAGCGGTGCCTACCTCGACAAGACCGTGAAGGGCTTCATGGTCATCTGCAACGCCGCAAGCAAGAGCTACGTCCTGCAACGCGACCTAAACCGGCGTGCCGTGCGGGTCAAGCTGGGCCGTGTCGGTGAGATCAGCGCGGAGGCCGCCCGGAGAGAGGCGCTGAAGGCTGTCGAGCTTCTGGAGCAAGGCCGAAACCCCAACCTCGAAAAACGGGTTGAGGCGGCCAAAGGCATGACGGTCGCGGAAGCGTTCGTGCTGTACAAAGGGTCGGAGGCGCGTTCACCGAAAACGCTGGAGATTTATGAGGCCATATTCCGGAACCATCTGAAGCCTTGGGAGCACCGGACGATGCAGGACGTTGGCCTTGACCGGCCGGGCGTCAGGAAGCTCCACGAACAAATCACGATCAAGGTGAAGGCGGAAGCGGAAGCGCTTCATGCCCGGCTCGTTGCCAAAGCGGCCAAGCGCAAGAAGCCGTCCAAGAAAGCGGTGCCGGAGCTTTCACCGCACGCGGGATGGGCCACCGCCAACAATGCGCTCCGGCTCCTCAAGGGCATCTACAACCGGGCGCGGGTTGAAGTGCCCAGCCTTCCGGAAGACCCCACGGTGAACGTCAACTGGCATCCGGATATCGTCCGCCAAACGAGTCTCACGGTGGATGAACTGAAGGGCTGGTATGACCAGGTGGAGCAACTCAGCAGCACCATCAAGCGCGATTACTGGATTAGCGTCTTGCTGACTGGCGGCCGTCGCAACCAAATCGCGGAGGCGCAATGGAAGGACGTTGACCTTGACGCGGGGCTGTGGGAATTCCCAAAGCCGAAAGGCGGTGAGGAGCGCCGTTACACCGTGCCGATCAGCCAATACTTGATTGACCGCTTGAGGAGCCGCAAAGAGGAAAACGCCAAGCTGTTTCCGAAGTCTCCTTGGGTCTTCCCTTCGGACAAGGCCAACAGCGGGCACCTTACCATCCCGCGCAACGACAAGCAGGGGTTGCCGATGGCTCACGCTCTCCGGCACACATACCGGACTCACAGCCTCCTCGCGGGCATCTCCGATGTCCACAGCCATCTCCTGATGAACCACAAGATGGAAGGCGTAAACTTTGGCTACATCTCCCGCGCCGTCACGCTGGAGGAGCTTCGCACGGCTCAAGAGAAGATCACTGACCATTTCCTTACACACTTCGGCGTGAAGCTGGCACCGCAGCCCGTCGCGGAGCGCAAGCCCGCCACGCTGTTCGAGTTGGAGTTGAACCGCAAGGTTGTGCGGCGGCACCGGCACGCCTAATTGGCCAATTCACGGGTGGATAAGTGAAGAAAAAAGTATTTGCCTTTTCAGATTTGGACGTGGGAAAATAGGACCGATCTCAGGCGGCCAAGCTTGGGAGGCCCGGATGCGTGCCCGGCTAGACCGGCAGCAGGCATCAGGGACTTTCGGCCGCCGTGAGGGTGCGGGTTCGAGTGCCCTGAGTGGGCGCCAACCCCGGATGTAGTACGGTCTCGACAGAGGCCCAATCCTTAAACGTCTGCGACATGAGATAGCGTCTCATCTCGCCATAGCCGTTTCGGGATTGGGCCTTTTCCTTTTTCCGGCCAAAGACGGCGCCCACTCAACCGCATAGAAAGGGCACAGTCCATGAGCTTGGACCAAGTTATTGAGCAGGCCGTAGCAAACGCGATTAACAAGCACCTGCAACCCATCATCGATAAACTGAATACCGCCGAAACTCGTGCCAGCGAGGATGAGTATATGAATACCAACGCGGCGGCACAGTATCTCGGCATTTCACCGATTACTATGTCCATCTGGCGCTGCGAAAGCCGTGGCCCGGAGTATGACCGCATCGGCGGCCGGAGCATCCGGTATCGGAGGAGCGCCTTGGATGCCTTTGTCAAGGCCAACGGAGGGTTGGTTGGCAAGACCGGCCGCCCGTCAGCGCGTCTCATTCAGACCGTCAAGACCTCCGGCACGCCGTTGGGCCGCCTCCGCACACCCAAGACGGCCGCGATGGAGTTGCGCGGGTGAAATATCCAATGCCCATTGAAAAAGGCGCAGCCGTCAGGAGAGCCGATATCCTGACCGCCGCGCCTATCGAACGGGACGTGACCCGGTCCTATTCTACCGTGACCGCGCTCCGTGTCGGCAAGGGCATTGGCAAGTTGGCCAAAGCAGTAAGTAGCACCCATAAAGGAGATAACTGCAATGCACAGTATCAAAACCTGATACGTGGAGACGTGACCAATGTTGAAATCCGTAACGGACTGCGAGCCGATAACACAACCTCTCATCTTTCATCTGAAGCAGCGCCCAACGTGGAGGCGCGAACCAGGGGCAATTACTTTCCTGAAGACAAACCGGACGGACCTCTACGCCGCAAAGCAGTGGATTGCAGGCAAGAAAGAGGCGATAGACTACGCCCGTGTCACCCACTGGGTTCCTTTCGTAGCACTTGCTACCAACATCGAACAACTGAGCGAGATTCTGACACGGGCAGCCGGTGAGCCACGCATCACGGCCGTTCGCGGTGCTGTCAGAGTGGGCTCGCTCGAAAAGCCGGTTGTGAATCGCCGTATTCACGATGCGCCGGGCAAGGAAGCGCCCGATATGGAAGATGCGCCGCGCTGCTGGCTCATGATCGATCTGGACAGCCAGCCGGAGCCGTCCGACTTCGATTGGAGGCTTGACCCGCGCCGCGCTGCGAAATGGGCAGCCGAACGCTACCTGCCAGAGCCGTTCCGTGGCCGCCCGTTCCACTACCAGTACTCCGGCTCCGCTGGCATCAAGCCCGGTCTCCGGCTGCACTTCTGGTTCTGGCTCACGGAGCCGCGCAGCAGCGCAGAACTACGGCGCTACTTCCGCCGCGTGAACAGCCGGTGCAAGTTGTTTGATGAAGCGATCTACAACGCCGTTCAGCCGCATTACACGGCCGCGCCCGTCTTCCTTCGGATAGAAGACCCGCTGGCCGGCAACAGGGGAGGATTGATCCAATGAGTACCGCCGTTGACATTCCTCTCTCTGGCACCTTGGCCGACTACCTTGTTGCGGATGGCGAGCGCTACCGATTGCAGGATGAAGGCCCGGCGTGGCCTATCGAGAAAACGCGGCGGGCATTGCGCTGTATTGATCCGGATGTCGAATATGAAGAGTGGCGTAATGTCGGGTCCGCGCTGCTCACCGAATTCGGCCGGACCGATGAGAGCCATTCTCTATTCACCGAATGGAGCAGCGGTATGCTGCGCGGCAAACCCGCACAGAAATACAAGGCCCACGAAATCGAACGGCATTGGGAGAGCTTCCAGCCGGGCCACTCCACCATCGGAACTATCGATCACCTGGCACGGGAAGGCGGATGGAATCCCGATGCGGAATTGATGGAGCGGGTCCGCACGTTCAGCGGAGACAGCCCGGCCGAACGCGATCAACTGATTGCGGAGATTGCGACTGGCGCTTTGAGCAAGGTTGAGGAGGAGGAGTGTTTAGACCGGCTGAAGCAGGTTTCCGGCATCGGCAAGACGGTTCTCCGCGATCAACTGAAATCGCTCCGTGCCCGCCGTCAGGGTAACGGCGGAAACGGCCGGGTGAGCCAAGCCGACATTCTGGTGGAGTTGGGGCAGATGGCCGAACTATGGAAATCGAATGACCCACGGCCGCGCCTATTCGCCACCGTAGATAGGGGTGAGTACTTTCAGCACTTCCACCTATCCACCAAGAACGCGACGTATACCAACTACCTTGCGCATCTGTTCCATCAGAAGACCGGCAAAGCGGCGTCCAAGGAGGCCGTGACGCAGGCCGTCGCGGTACTCGCTGGCAGGGCGCAAGAGCTTGGCGAGTCACACCCCGTTTGGCTGCGGGTTGCCCGGCTCGACAATCGTCTGTACCTCGATTTGGCCGATGCGAAAGGCACCGCGATAGAAGTATCAGCGGACGGCTGGCGCCCAGTCTCGCGGCCTCCCGTCAGGTTCATGCGTGCTGCCGGAAAGCCGTTGCCGATGCCGCAGCATGGAGGCGGTGTCCGTGAACTTAGGCGCTTTATCAATGTGCGGCAGGAGACAGAACTGATGAAGCTCGCGGCGTTTGCCGCTGCCACATTCCGGCCGGGTTTCGCTTATCCCATCCTCATCCTGACAGGGGAGCAGGGCACCGCGAAAAGCACGGCAACCAATATGCTGAAATCGCTGATCGATCCTTCCATTGCTCAAGGGCGCGGGTTGCCGAAATCGGAGGATGATCTGGTCATCACCGCATACAACAACTACCTCGTTACTGGCGACAACATCAGCGGGATTTCGGCGGAGATGTCGGATGCGATCTGCCGATTGAGTACTGGCGGCGGAATTGCCAAACGGGAGTTGTACAGCGATGGCGATGAATTCGCACTGGAGGCGCAACGCCCGGTGATTCTGAATGGAATCAACATACCAACGTCACGTCAAGACCTCTTGGACCGGGCAATCCCGGTGAACCTCGAACCCATCCAGGACACGAGCCGACAGTACGAACGCCTGCTATGGCGTGAGTTTGAAAAGCGACGGCCGTACCTCTTGGGCGCGTTGCTGGATGGAGCTTCGGTGGCGCTCGCCACGGTGGATGACATTCAACTGGAGCGTATACCGCGCATGGCGGACTTTGCGCAGTGGGGAGCGGCAGCAATGCCCGCGTGGGGATGGGAGCCGGAGAGCTTCCTGAAGGCGTACATCGATACCAGAGAGCAGACCATTGCGGATGCCGGGCGCTCCGATGCCGTGCTTACCGCCATTCTTGAATGGATCAGCCGTCCAAATGGACTCTCGAAATACTACGGCACGGCAACAGAGCTATTGGCGATTCTGGAGACGTGGGTTGATATCGAGCACAAGCCGCGCAACTGGACGCGGGAGGTAGCATGGCCAACAATGGCGAACCAACTCACGCGCCGCATTCGCAGTGGCGCAGCCGGTCTCCGCGCCTTGGGTGTAGGTTTCGAGGAAGACGGCCGGACCGCGCCACGGTTGCTGAAGTTATGGTGGCAGCAGGCCGGTAAGCCGGAGTGGTCAAACAGCAAGCTCACGCCGGAGCTTATGAAAGCGCTCTTGGAGGATGCGAGAGAGAGGATGTGAGGCATCGGTGATCCATCGGTGAAAATCGGTGATTATCGATGATTTGCAAAATCACCGATGGGCTGTAACTGGCTGGCCCGCGTTGAGTTAGAACGCTTGGCGCGGGCGAACAATCGATGAATCGATGATTTTTCCTACTTTTAGGGTTCTCTCTCCCCTCATACACACTTCTCAAGACCGAGTAAGTAAGGAAAAACATCGATTCATCGATAATTCAGTGGTACTGAATGCTACTTTGCGCCGCGCCGTCAGGCACTTACGCGAAAATCGATGCCAAAACCCATCATCGATAATCACCGATACACCGATGGGATCATCGATAGGCGCTCGCGGAGACACCAAAACCGGCCGTTTGCCAGCGGCGCTCGCCTAAAAAAAGGGAGGCCGTGCCGGGCTGTCCAAACCCGCTCTGCTTTCCGGTGGCTTTCGCAAAGCGGCCTCTCGATTGCCGCACCACACGCCCGCGCAGTGTTGAACGCACAGACCCCCTTCGCAATGGAATTACGCTCCCACTTGCGAGCGCCGCGCCGCGCACGCCAGAGAGCGCCGAAACAGCCGTGGCCAAAAATGTAGTTGCAGACAAGCGGGCCTGATGGCACAATGGACAGTGGCAGTCCACACGGGTGTTCTCGCGGACCGTGGAACGCGATAGCTAACTGGACAGCCAACCTCACAAGATGAGAGGTCGCAATCCCGTATAAAGGGCCACGGAACAGCAGGGCATACCCTGTTGCGCCGTATTGGGATTGGGCCTCTGTCGCAACCTGCCATCGTTCCGGCACACTCCCCAACTGACGGCACCAATTCACATCGGGAGACTATAACTGTGCCCATCGACGCCGAAACAACCAGCATTATGGATGACCTTGAGGCCCACTTCCTCTCTGGAGGCGTGGACGTGGAGCGAGATGAGACCCACATAACAATCAGGGTCAAGCTCAACGACATGGACAACCATGTCATCACCTGCAAGCAGCCGATCAAACTGACTGTATTCCGTGACCGGGTTGACGCCGAATACGTTGAGGACTACAGCGAACCTCAACCGGATCACCAAGCGGTATTTGATGGAGATGCCGTACTGACGATTGCGCACACTGAGGCTGTGCGAGTGAAATTGACCTACGATCTCAGCAAGGAAGGCTGACCGCCTCTCGCCAGCGAGCGCCGGAGGCTCGCATGCCCGCGCCGGATGCCGGCCACCAGTTTCCTGCGGGCCTTCGGATCTGCCCATTGCGCCAGCGCCCGTTGGCGTTGAGCCTCACGCCGGAGCTTCGCTGTGCGGGCCTCCATGCTCCGCGCCGTCTTCAGGCGCTTGCCGGTCTCCTGACTGGCCAGCACCCGCGCCCGGTTCGCCTCTATCGCCCGGACCTCATCAGCGGACGGCCGATACTGGCGACATGGACAGCACCGCTCGCAATACCAGCCGTGCGCCCCGTCAGGCATATGGAGGCCGCCCGTCACCACGACGCCGCAACCATCGCACGCGGCGGTGATCTTCTTGGCGACCCGGCAGACGCACGTGATGTCCGGATGGTCAACGGCGCTCAAGATGACCGGCTCGCTCTTGTTCATCGGCGGCCTCCGCACTTACACCCGAAACTCGCCTTTGCTGGGGCTGGCAAACACCTCAAAGGTCCGCTGCTGGTACTCCTCATGCCCGCGCCGGAGAATCGCGTATCTGACGCAATCGGCCGCGTGATCCGCTCCACGGCTGTCCAGGTCGTTCGCCTTGCGCGGGTCACGAGCGAGATAGGGAACGGTGGCCCAGAAGTACTCACAATGCCGCGCCGCATAGAAGCCCGGCCGGTCTGTCGCGCCCGCGTCCTGCATCATGCGCCGGAGCGCTTCCCACCCGCTCACCCGGTCCGCTTTCTTGGCAGGCCGGAAGATGACGCCCGCTTTCCTGAACTCATCCGCGATACTGGCATTCACAGCAGAGCCGGTCCGGGCGAATATCGCATCATCGGCCACGCCACGCGGCTTGATGCCCCACTCCTTACAGCGCTCCTTGATGGCCTCCGCAATGCGCGGCACGGTCCACCCAAGGCCGGTATTGAGTTGGCTTGGCACGGCCGTTGCGATCTCATCCAATAGGAGGATGGAGCCACGCGAGTAGTAGCGCCCGTCAGGTCCAAATGCGCCGGGCGACTCCGCGAGGATGGCAGTATATGACGGTGCGGAGACGCCGAAGTCATGGGCGAGAAAGAAGCGCCACTCATCAATGCAGGCCTGCAAGTACACGCCCGTCTGCCGGGTGTATGATCGTGGCTTTTCGAGCTTCAGCGGGCAGGGCCAAGGGTCTATCGCATTGGTGGACTCATCGAGCACCGCGCCGAAGAAAGCGCCGCGAGCGATTGCCCAATTGCCATCGAGCCACGCCTGTAGCAGTTCCGGGTCCGTGGGGCAGGACGCCTCCAGTTGCTTGCGGTATTCGGCTTGGTCAATGAATGGGTTGTCGCGATACGTGGAAGGCGCATAGACCCATTGCGAGCCGGTGGACGGCTCTTTGAAGGGCATCCACGGCGCGGCGCGGAACACATACCGCTTTGCGAGCCAAGCATGGCCCACGTCACCGGGATTGGCGCCCATCACCTGACGAATCGGCAGCCCGGCCGGACCGCGCATGTTGGAGCGGAGCCGGTCTACCATCTCCGGCGCGGCAAACTGCCCGGCCTCATCCACCATCAGGAGCGTGAAGGACCGGCCTTGATACTTCTGGTAATCTCCGGGGTGCTCCAACTGGCCCAACTCGAAATAGCCACCGCCCGGCAGTTTCCAAACGCTCTCAGCCGCATTGTACCGGGCAGACTTGCCGTATACCTGCCCGAACAATTCGCGGGTGGTCTGTTCAAAGTCCGACAGCCCTTTGTACGTCTGCCGAATGTACAGCATCCGCGCCCGGTCACCATATTGCGCCGCGTGCCGGAGCGCAAGGAAGGCCATGGCATGAGACTTGGCACCGCCACGGCCGCCACCCAGGAACAGGTTGAAGGCTTCCGGAACGGCACACACCCGCTGCTGAAAGGGCGAAAGCTCCAGCGCTTCATCGCGCCGCGCCGTCAGGAGGCCACTCATTCGGCCTCCCGCGAAAGCTCATTCTTGAGCGCCTTCCGGACCTTCCTATCACCCGCCAGTTGCCGGGCCTGCTCCGGCTGTACCAATTGCGCCTCAACGGTCAACGTCTTCACGTACTGTTCCGGAGTCATCGCGCCGGGCAGGGTGAAGTTGACGGAGACAGAATTCTGAACCAGCGGTACACCCTCCACGTATCCGTGGCGAGCTTTCAGGAGGAAGATAGCGGCCGTGATGTTGCCCTTCTGCGTTGCGGCCGTGAACAGAGCGTTTACCAGCCGGTCATGCTCCACAGCACGCCCATGGTGGAAGGCCTGTTCAATCTCCGGGCGCTCATCCCGCCAGCGCCGGAGGGTCTGTTGCGAGACGCCCAACGCCTCCGCGATTTGTAGGACGGTGCAGCCGTTTTCGCACGCCTTCTGGATCAGGTCTGCCGCGTCCTGTGGTGGTTCCAGTGGCTTGCGAGCGCCCGCCAGTAGTTTGGCCCGTTTCTCCGGGTCAGACCATTGCGCGAGCGCTTGACGCCGGGCGGCCTCCGGGTCTCTTGGCTTCGGCTTCTTGTTGGCCATCTATAACTCCCGTTCGTAGTATCCGGAAGTAAGTTTATGAATGGCAACAATGGCCAATCACAGCAGTTACTTATGAACTATAAAGTTGTAGCTATTCAGAAATTGTTCAGGGTAACTTACGGGAGGAGATAGAATTCCGCCACCGGGCGCGGAAGAGGTCACAAGGACGTGGCCAATTCAGCCAAAGGTGGCCAGTAAGAAAGGACACCTTATGCTGATCGAATTGAAACCGCAGTTACTGCCGCTCGACATGACCGGCCTCCAGCGCGTTGTGCGCGAACAGGAAGCCCGGCTCACCAAACTCACCAACATCATCACAGACGCCAATGCCCGCATTGAAGCCTTGCGGAAACAGGCCGCGCCTCCGCCGAAACTCAGCAGCGGGGTGACCGCGCAAGAGCAGCAGATCATCAGGGGCATTGCCGCCCGGCAACTCGTTTCGCAAATCGGAGAGGTCCGGCGCGCAACCGACAAAGAGCTTGTCCCCATCGTCAAGACCATGCAGGCATCGGCCGCCACCGCGAAAGAGATGGGTGAGCGCCAATGGGACAAGCACAGCATTCTCCGAAAGGCCAAGAGCGGCAATGGCGGCGCTCAGGGCATCCTGGAAGCCACGCAACTCCGCGCCGCATACGCGCAAGTGCTGGAGGTCTGCGGCCCGGTGGAGTTGGCGAAGTGGGCACAGCAGGCCATCGACACCGGAGACCCGATTCTGGCAGACTGCGTTCTGCGGGAGACTGGGGCGCGGAAGAAAGATGAACAGCCGTTTTCGTGCGCGTCCCTGCTGGAGAAAGTCCCGAACGCCGAATATGCGGACGCCCAAGCGCTCTTGAATCAGTTGATCGACCTTGCACAGCGCGGAGGTCTCGCCTATTCCGAATTCCAGCGGCAAGCGCCGGACGCCATCCGCCGTATCGAGCTTGGTCTGAAGGCCCGGCAGAACATCAACGTTGGGGAAGACGGAGCCATCCAAGAATGACCGGCGCGGAGCGGGCCTTCATCGAGCGGGCGCTTGGCCCTGTGGTGCTCCGGGCAGCGGACCGGGCCACGACCCGGCCGGACCCGGCCGCATGGCGGGCGCTCGCTCTGGCTGTCACGTTGGCGGCAACGGACCTCATCATCGCTGATCGCCGGGCGGCCTCCATTGTGGCGGCGCTCTGGCAGCGCGGCGCGCCCGCGTCACTCCGCTGCGATGAACTGGTCACCGGGCGTATCGGTGGCCATGATCTTTCGCGCGGGTGTTTCACTTTTGTGGAGGTCTGCTCATTCGCGGCTGGTGACCTTGTGCGGACCGGCCGCGCCGGTGAAGCGGAGGCCGCGCTGCGGTCCGGCCTCTCCGTCAGGGCGTTACTCCGGAAGCTCTACGGCGTGACGGCCGCGCCGGAGTGGGATGCGGCAGCGGAGCGCCGGGCCTTCCTCCGGATGCTGCGCCGCGCCGTGAACTGATTTTTCTCCTGCTGTTGGTTCCTTCCCTCGAAAGGGTGCCCGGTGTGGACTGGGCACCCTCTTTTTGTCTGCTGGAATTCCGGAGTACAGGGCTGTATAGTATTCAATGTGCTATTCCGTACCTACTGAACAGGAAGCAGCCCTATGGAACTGACGCCGGAGAGGAAACAGCAGATTGAAGAGGAAGAAAGGCAGAGGGTTGCTGAGGAACAATACCGGGCGAAGGTTCGCGCAAGTCTGAACACCGCCACGGCCCAACCCGTTGCCGCCGCGCCGGAGCGCCGCAAGTCTCACGTTGGCTTGCTACTCGGGATTCTCGCTATCGTCGCGGTTGTCGCCGTCATCCTCGTCAACTCCAATAGCTCTCGCTCCACCGATTCAGACGGCTCCACTCCTCGTGCTGCCCGCGCTGCATCGCCTCCCAGCGTTCGATACGTGCCTGTGAGCCAGAGCATTGCTTCCGGTCAGGTCGTGGTGAAGGCCAATGGCTACGTGCAGTATCGAATCCAGATCACGGCGGACATGCGCGATGCGCGGATCAGTGGGAACTTCAACGCCTCTGGCGGGTCTGGCAACGATGTTTCAGCCGTCATCGCATCCGAAAGCGAGTACACGAATTGGATTAACGGGCATGAGGCTCGCGTGTACTACAGCACTCAGGGAAAGAAGACTACCGACAGCTTTGATGTGCGGCTTGCGCCGGGCACGTACTACTTTGCCGTGAGCAATAAGTTTTCCGCGTTTTCGGACAAGTACGTCTTCCTGAATGCTGATCTGAAGTACAGCCGGATGGAGACGTATTGAGCCCACATTCTGAGAATCGGCCGCCCGTTCCTGCACTACTTTCTGAAAGACCCTCGTGTATGCGTCTGCTCTTATTGCTCCTCGTTGCCGCCGTCGCGCCCGCTCAGGATGTTCCGACCTTCCAGGTGGACAAATGCTCGCGCGACTCCTCCATGTTCAAAGGCGACGTTGCCGAAGTGACAGGCCGCGCCGTCAATCCGGGCAAGGTCCATTGGCATCGAGCCAAGTTCAAGGCCACTGTACGCATGGTGAGCAAGGAAGACCCTGCCAAGGTGGTAGAAAGGACCGGCAGCGCGGAAGTGGAGAGCCTTGCGGTTGGGAAGTCCCTGCCGATGACGATCATGACCCTGGGCGGTGATCCGCTCTACGGCTTCAAGGCCGAATCCTGCAAGGTGGAATTCGAGCAGGGCCAGCGTATCATCATCACGGACAAACTCACCACTGATCCGGACCTCGATAGCGTTCCCATCGCAACTGACAAGGCCTGCCTAGTGGACTACCTGAAGGCGCTTCAATTGCAGGGTCTCGCTCTCCGGAAGCAACTCACGGAACTGACCACCTACGGCTGCGTGAAGACCATCCGGAAAGGCTACCTCGTGACCGTCAAGAACAAGACCGTCATGACCGTGAACGGGCGGAAGATCCCGGTTGCCGATGCTCTCTTCATCGCCAATGCGGCGCTCGCGGCAATGGGCCAGAAATTCGAGCCGATTGCGGAAACCGGATTCATCCCAATGGGCCACCTGAAGACCGCGCCGGTATACGTCCTGGAATCGGTGCCGGAGCCGGAGTAAGGCGAAGCCAAACCCACCAGAACGCGCCAGCGCCCACACAGCGCCACTGCCAGAGCCATCGCCGGGCCTCCGGACGGCCGAATCCTTGCCCGGACCGGCGCGGATGGCTCTGGCAGGCCCGGCTTTCGGGAATTGGCCAACGGCTAGGCTTTCGGGTGGATCGGCTTTCGGAAGGCTTTCTGGTGGGTCCGGGATGATTTGCTTTAATTCACCGAACCCTTGATTCTATTGGTCGGGGCGGCCAGATTCGAACTGGCGACCCCCTGCGCCCAAGGCAGGTGCGCTACCAGGCTGCGCCACGCCCCGATCCAGTCTCCATTATAGTGGCCCCCGCCCCGCATAGCTATCCTCAACCGAACTCGCCGCCGGTTTCCCAGACGGTCCTCCACCGCGGCCCCCGTGCCGCCGCTCCTCTGACGCCCCGGTTCCAACCGATCCGCGCCGCGCCTCCCGGCCCCCTTTCCAATTCTTCGCCACGTCTCGGCGAACGGACGCACACACGCCCCTGTCCCCGCCCGCCAAAATCTCAGTCACAAGCCCTCCGCTCCTTTCAAATCAATGCGTTGCGCAAATCCATGGCGCAATTCTCTTGACACAGGGGTTTATCCTGAAGATGAAGTTGCTGGTGCCTGACTGTGGGGGCCCAGCAGACGGAGCGCGGTGAATCCTAGGTCACCATCGCCACGCTGAGAGCTATGTTCTATAATGACACGACGACCACCG
>Ga0101944_10002993_pt1 | contig 25088 bp, 17 predicted proteins | sample DewCreD2012metaG_FD_75245 | JGI IMG/M metagenome (GOLD analysis project Ga0101944, IMG submission 75245) | Hot spring sediment bacterial and archeal communities from British Columbia, Canada, to study Microbial Dark Matter (Phase II) - Dewar... ... | reverse complement strand
CGTAGGCAGAACCGCCGAATCAGCCGAAAGGCACTGGAGACAGGACCATCGGATTCCATGCTTTGCTGCCGACCAGCCGGGCAGAACCGCCGAATCAGCCGAAAGGCACTGGAGACTAGATTCGTGCCAAGCACAGGAAAAGCCATGCGCACCAGGCAGAACCGCCGAATCAGCCGAAAGGCACTGGAGACCGATGGCTTTTTCCTTGGGCTTGTAAAGCCCAAGGTCTTGGCAGAACCGCCGAATCAGCCGAAAGGCACTGGAGACGTTAGCCGCCACGACGGCGGCCGCCCACTTGGGGAATGGGCAGAACCGCCGAATCAGCCGAAAGGCACTGGAGACGATGTAGTCGCTGCCGAACAACGACTGCATCGCCGCCAGGCAGAACCGCCGAATCAGCCGAAAGGCACTGGAGACATCGCGGCAAATGCGCGGGATTAGCCCGCGCAGCGCCGGCAGAACCGCCGAATCAGCCGAAAGGCACTGGAGACCCCACAATCAGCGAATGGCGCAATGGCAATCGCCTGCGGCAGAACCGCCGAATCAGCCGAAAGGCACTGGAGACGAGCGGTTGCGTGTGTGGTTGCCCTTTGATCGCGGCGGCAGAACCGCCGAATCAGCCGAAAGGCACTGGAGACAGCAAACAGCAAAGCGCGAGCCTTCGGCGGCAGATGCCCAGGCAGAACCGCCGAATCAGCCGAAAGGCACTGGAGACACCACCTCGGCCCATTGTTCTACCGCGCTTTTGTTCAGGCAGAACCGCCGAATCAGCCGAAAGGCACTGGAGACTCCCGATACGCCTGCCAAGTCTCGAACCCGGCACTTCGGCAGAACCGCCGAATCAGCCGAAAGGCACTGGAGACATGGCCGCCGCGGCTCGCGCCGCGATCTGCCGGCGCGGGCAGAACCGCCGAATCAGCCGAAAGGCACTGGAGACGTCTCAATCAGCTCGTACCATCCGCCGTCCGCGTAGGGCAGAACCGCCGAATCAGCCGAAAGGCACTGGAGACTCCTCTTGGGCGGCATCAAGCTTGATGCCGTCTAGGAGACGGCAGAACCGCCGAATCAGCCGAAAGGCACTGGAGACCTAGGCCATGTCTAGGTCAACCACGGTCTTGGCCTTGGGGCAGAACCGCCGAATCAGCCGAAAGGCACTGCCGGCTCGGTGTCCTGGCGATCCGTCCGGTCCGTCGGATCGGCCCGCCGACCCCGAATCTCCGGGCTTGTGGGGGAGACCGGCCGCGCGCAGGCTCCTGCCCACCGAACTTGCAGGGCGTCTGCTCGGGTCACGCGGTGCTTGCCTGTGGCGTGGCCGGTTCCCAGACTGCCGCCATGCGTATCGCCAAGTCCTTGTTACCGGTGTTGGTGGTCATGGGCGGGTCGGTGCGTGGCGCTGCCCCGCTGGCGTTGCACCCGGACAACCCGCACTACTTCCTGTGGCGGGGCAAACCGACCATCCTGCTGACCTCCGGCGAGCATTACGGGGCGGTGCTGAACGCGGACTTTGATTTCGGCCGCTACCTCGACACGCTGGCGGGGGACGGGTTGAATCTGACCCGCACCTTCAGCGGGGTTTACTGCGAGCCGCCCGGCGCGTTCAACATCGCCAGCAACACCCTGGCGCCGGGGCCGGGCCGGTTGGTCTGCCCTTGGGCGCGGAGCGACCAGCCCGGCTACAAGAACGGGGGCAACAAGTTCGACCTGACCCGCTGGGACGCGGCCTATTTCCAGCGGCTGCATGCGTTCATGCGGCACGCGGCCAAGCGCGGCGTGGTGGTGGAATTGAACCTGTTTTGCCCGTTTTACGAGGAGGCGATGTGGGAGCTAAGTCCAATGCACGCCCGTAACAATGTCAACGGCGTGGGCCACGTGGCCCGGACGAACGTGTACACGCTGGACCGGCACGGCGGGCTGTTGGCGGTGCAGGAGGCGCTGGTGGACAAGCTGGTTGTCGAGCTGAAGGGCTACGACAACCTCTACTACGAAATCTGCAACGAGCCGTATTTCGGGGGCGTCACGCTGGCCTGGCAGCACCACATGGCGGACCTGATTGCGGCGACGGAGCAGAAGCTGGGGGTGCGGCATCTGATTTCGATGAACATCGCCAACGGGCGGGCGAAGGTGGAACAGCCGCACCCGGCGGTGGGCATCTTCAACTTCCACTACGCCTGGCCGCCCGACACCGTGGCCATGAACTACGGTTTGAACCGGGTGATCGGCGACAACGAGACCGGCTTCCAGGGCACGAACGATCTGCCCTACCGGGTGGAGGCTTGGAGCTTCCTGCTGGCGGGGGGCGGTTTGTTCAACAACTTGGACTACTCGTTTGTAGCGGGGCGCGAGGACGGCACGTTCGTCTATCCGGCCAAGCAGCCCGGCGGGGGCAACCCGGCCTTCCGACGCCAGATGCGGGTTTTGGGAGACTTTCTGCGGCAGTTCGACTTCCTGCGGGCGAGGCCGGACACGGAGCTGATTGCGGGCGGGTTGCCCCGCGGCTACCGCGCTCAGGTGCTGGGCAAGCCGGGCGAGGCCTGGGCGGTTTACGTGGGCCGGGATTTCAAGGACAAGAACGCCGCCGCTGGCCCGCAGAGCGCGCGTCTGGAGTTGCGGCTGCCGACCGGCCGTTACACCGCCACGTGGATCAACCCGCGCACCGGCGCGGTGGAGCGACGCGAAAGTTTCCGAGCGGGCAAAGGGCCAACGGTGCTGACCAGCCCGAGCTTCGAAGAGGACATCGCGCTGCGCCTGCGCCGGTCGTGAGCCGGCGGCTAGCGCGACCCGGCGGCGCTCAAGTCGCGCACCCGGATGTTGCGGAACTCGAAGGCCTTGTTCTCGGCCTGGATGCCCAGGTAACCCCGGCTGGCGTCCAGGGCCTTGTATTCCCAGGCGCGCTCGCCGTCCACGTCCAGGGTCACGGTGTTGCCCCGGACCTCCAGGCGGAATTTGACCCATTGGCCGACCGGCCGGCGCGGGGTTTCAGAGGGCACAACGGTCTTGAAGCCTTTGACCAGACCGCCCAGGGAGTTGTCCTTGAGGTTGACCTGCCAGCCGTCCTTGGGCCAGGGCTTGCCCTCCAGGCCGGCGCGCAGAAACAGGCCGCTGTCGTAATCCGGCTCAAGGGCGCGCCATTCCAGTTCGAGCACGAAGTCGTCGAACTGCCGTTGGGTGCGCAGCCAGCCCATGCCGGTGACCAGGCGCAGGTTGCCGTTGGTGACCACAAACGTCACATCGTGGACGGGCACCCAGCCGTTGAGGTCCTGGCCGTTGAACAGGGACTCCCACCGGTCAGCCTCGGCCGCGCCGGCCGCGGCGGCGCGACAGAACAAGAAGCTGCCCAGGAGAACAACGCACGGTAGGCGGAGCTGAAACGCGTTCATGTCGGCGGCATACTTGGCGCGAAACGCCGCGGCGAGTCAAGCGCCAGCATGGCGGCGGATGTGGCCAGGGGTGTCCATGCTGGCAGCCTTCCATTTGGCTGCTGCAGGCTCGGGCTTCCCAAGCCCGCCCGCCCTTGGCTCGCTCAACCCAACAGGGTCCTGGCGCGGGCAAGGGCCTCGTCCAGCTTGGCGATGTCCTTGCCGCCGCCGCGGGCGCCGTCTGGCCGGCCGCCGCCTTTGCCACCGACCAGCGGGGCGATTTGCTGGATGAGTTTGCCGGCCTGCACCTTGGCGGTGAATTGCGGGGACACGGCGGCCACCAGGGTCACGGCGTTGTTGGCGGCGCCGCCCAGCAGGACCACGCCTTGGAAGCGGCCTTTCAGCTCGTTGACCAGCTCCTGCAGCGTGTCTGCCCCGGCGTCAAAGCGCTCGATGATGGCGGGGATGCCATTCAGCGTCACCGCCCTGGCCAGCAGCGTGGCGGCGGCGGTGGCAGCTTCCTTTTGCTGGGCGGCGCGGAGCTGTTTCTCCAGGGCTTTGAGCTGCGCCAGCAGGTTCTCGACGCGCCGGTCCAATTCGTGCAGCGGGGTGCTGACACGGTCGGCCACGGTCTTGAGCAGGGCCAGTTGGGCGTTGGCCTGGCGGTAGGCCTCCAATCCGGCCACGGCTTCGATACGCCGAACGCCCGTGGCGATGGCGTTTTCGCTGACGATGCGGAACAGGCCGATCTGGCCGGTGGCGCGGGTGTGGGTGCCGCCGCACAGCTCCATGGCGTAACCGTCCAGCCCGCCCGGCTTGCCGCCGATCTGCACCACGCGCACCCAATCGCCATACTTCTCGCCAAAAAACTGCAGGATGTCCGGCCGGTGGCGGATGTGGTCGTACTTGACCTCGATCCAGGACACGGGGGCGTCATCGAGGATGCGCTCGTTGACCAGGCGCTCGACATCGGCCACTTGGGCCGGGGTGAGCGGGGCGCTGTTGAAGTCGAACGTGAGCTTGTCCGGGCCGACAAACGAGCCTTTCTGGGACAGGTCGCGTCCGACCACCTGGCGCAGCGCCCAATGGAGCAGGTGCGTGACGGTGTGGTGGCGCTGGATGGCCTCGCGCCGCGGTCGGTTCACCGTCACCGTCACCTCCATGCCGGGCAGCGGGGCGTCCAGGTCGGCGTCCCCGCCGGCGGATTCGGGCTGCCGAGTGTCGAGCAGGTGCAGCCAGAGCGGGCCGGACTTTTGGGTGTTGGCGATGCGCCAGAGCCGGCTGCCGTGCTGCAATTCTCCGGTGTCGCCCACCTGGCCGCCCATCTCGGCGTAGCAGGCGCTGGTGTCCAGGATGACGGCTGTTTGGTCCTTGAGCTGCACCACCTCCAGCACCCGGGCCGGGATTTCAAGGGTGTCGTAGCCCACGAAGCGGGTGGGCGTCTGGGTTTCGATTTGGGACAGCTCGACGACGGTCTTTTTCTGAGCGGCGCGGGCGCGGGCGCGTTGTTCCTCCATGAGCCGGTTGAAGCCGTCCACGTCCACGGTCAGACCGCGCTCGCGGGCCATCAGCTCGGTCAGGTCCAGCGGGAAACCGTAGGTGTCGTAGAGCTTGAATGCGAACGAGCCGGAGATTTGGGGCTGCCGCGGGCCGGGCTGGCCCGGCGCGGGCGCGGCGAGCATCAGCCCCGACGTCTCCTGGTTGAACAGTTCGATGCCGCGGTCCAGCGTCTTGTTGAAGGCCTCTTCCTCGACGCGGATGACCTCCTCGACGTGCGCGCGGCGGGCGCGGATTTCCGGGAACACGTCGCCCATGGTGTCGGCCAGCACGGCGACCAGCTTGTGGAAAAACGGCTCGTGAAAGCCCAGCGTGCGCCCGTAACGCACGGCCCGGCGCAGGATGCGGCGCAGCACGTAGCCCCGACCCTCGTTGGACGGCAGGATGCCGTCGGCCACCGCAAAGCCCAGGGTGCGGATGTGATCGGCGATGACCCGGAACGCCACGTCCGTGGCGATTTGGGACTTGAGGTCCGAGATTTCGGATGGGTTCGTCGGCAGGGTCGAGCCGTATTTCTTGCCGCTCAAGTTTTCCAGCGCGTCGAACAGCGGGCGGAAGATGTCCGTTTCGTAGTTGGAGATTCTGGCGTTGGCAAAATCGGTCAGGCCCTGGGTGCCCTGGATGATGCTGGTGACCCGTTCAAAGCCCATGCCGGTGTCCACGTGCCGGGCGGGCAGGGGACTGAACGTGCCATCGGGATTGGCGTTGAACTGGATGAACACCAGGTTCCAGATCTCGATGCAGCGGGGCGTGCCTTGATTGACCAACTGCGCGCCGGCCTGCTGGGCCAGCGGGTCGGTCTCCCGCGGCCCGGGGCTGAGGTCCACGTGCAACTCGGAACACGGGCCGCAAGGGCCGGTGTCGCCCATCATCCAGAAATTGTCTTTCTTGCCCCCGGTGCGGATGTGCACGGCGGGGTCCAGACCCGCGGATTTGAACAGCCGTTCCCAGTGTGCCCAGGCCTCGTGGTCGAAGTCGGCCGGGTCGCCCGGGCCGGGCTGGTACACCGTGGCGTAGAGGCGCTGGGGCGGGAAGTGCCACTGTTGGACCACCAGCTCCCAGGCCCATTCGATGGCCTCTTGCTTGAAATAGTCGCCGAAGCTCCAGTTGCCCAGCATCTCGAAGAACGTGTGGTGGTAGGTGTCCAGGCCGACGTCTTCCAGGTCGTTGTGCTTGCCGCCGGCGCGGATGCACTTCTGGGTGTCGGCGGCGCGGGTGTCCCGGCCGGGGGTGGCACCGGCCCAACGGCTCACATCGGGGCGTTTCTGCCCCAGGAAAATGGGCACAAACTGGTTCATGCCCGCGTTGGTGAACAGCAGGTTCGGGCTGTCCGGCAGCAAGGAGGCGGACGGCACAAGGGTGTGTTCCTTCGACTTGAAGAAGTCGAGGAACGACCGGCGAATTTGCGAACTGGTCATGCTTCGAGTTCCGTGGGCGGCCACGGCATTTGGGCGACAGCGCCCGACACTCTCCGGGCGCCGCCGGCACGCCACCGGCCCGGCACGCGGGCCGCGCTGCCGGGTTTGCCGGCCGGCCGCGGGCGCCCAACTTAACCGAGCGCCCCGCAGCGGGCGAGCCGGAAGTTGCGCGCCGCGCCGCCTCTTGTCAAAACCACCCCCTGCCCGTATGGTGGGGCCATGCGGAAAGCCCTGTGCATGTTGTGCCTGCTGGGCCTGGCCGGCCGCGCGTGGGGCGCGGCGGCCGACACCATTCAACTGCAGGGCCGAAATGCCGTCACGGGCACGATCCTGGCCGAAAAGCGGGATGCGGTGGTGGTGGACCTCGGCTACACGGTGTTGGTAATCCCGCGCCAGCAAGTCAGCCGGATCATTCGCGGGCGCGACCCGTCGCCGCGCAACGTCAGCGCGCCGCTGGATGCAGCGGCGCGGGCGGCCCTGCCAAACGAGTCCGAGCCTGCCGTCCCTCCGGTCCAGCGCGGCGTGTCAGACTTTTACGTCGTTGCCCCGGCCACGGCGCCCGCGCGCAACGTCCGGGATTTGGCCGCGCAACTGGGCGAGGCCGTGGTGCAAGTCAAGACGCCCGCCACCCTCGGCTCGGGTTTCATCATCAACGACGAGGGCTTTCTGCTGACCAACTTTCACATCATCGAAGGCGAGACGCAGATTTCGGTGGAGGTGTATCACCGCGGCAACGGGCAATGGGAACGGCAGACTTACAAGCAGGTGCGCATCGTGGCGCTGAACCGTTTCGAGGACCTGGCCCTGCTGCAGATTCAGGACCCGCAGAAGCGGAAGTTCCCGTTCGTGCCGCTGGGCAGTTCCGACAGCTTGGCGGTGGGCGAGCGGGTGTTTGCCATCGGCAGCCCGCTGGGGTTGGAGCGCACGGTCACCGAGGGTATCGTCAGCACCAAGACGCGCCAGTTGCAGGGCAAGCTCTACCTTCAGACCACCGCCCAGATCAACCCGGGCAACAGCGGCGGGCCGCTGTTCGACCTGAGCGGACGCGTCGTTGGCATCACGAACATGAAGATCACCTTCAGCGAGGGCCTGGGGTTTGCCATCCCCATCGAGACCGCCCGGTTCTTTCTTGATCACCGCGAGGCCTACGCCTACGCCAACGACAATCCCGCCAACGCCTACCGCTACTTGGAACCGCCCGGGCGCGCTGGCCAGCCGTCTGGGGCACGATGAGGCGCACCTGCGGACTTGCCCGCCTTCGGTCCGGCACGCGGCGACCCACCGGCCGGCGGTTCGCAGCGGCCGCGGCGTTGCTTGGTGCCGCCGCGCTGACCGGGGCGGAGCCGGCCCCGCCGCCGGAACGACTTCTGCCCGATGATACCTTGGCGGTGGTCGCGGCGCCGGATTTTCCGCGGTTGCGTCGGCTGTGGGCCGAGACCCCCTTGGCCCGGCTGTGGCGCGACCCGGCCCTCAAGCCGTTCCGGGAATTGTGGCTGAGCCGTTGTGCCGAGCAATGGCTCAAGCCGCTGGAGCGCGAGCTGCATCTCCAGTGGGCGGACTGGTCCGGCTTGATCGAAGGCCAGCTCACCGTCGCCGTTCTCCAAAACGGCTGGGACGGCCAATCCGCTGCGTCTCCGAGCTGGGTGCTCCTGTTCGACACCAAGGACAGGAGCGCGCAACTGGCCACCAATCTGGTCGCTTGGCGCGCGCGGTGGGCCGAAGCCGGTAAACCCTGGCGGGCCGAGAAGGTCCGGGACATCGAGTTCACGCTGCTGACCCTTTCGAGCGACACGAGGCGCTTGTTGTCGGGCTTCTGGCCTCGGACAGTGGCGGGCGGCGGCGGTGGCGCCGGCGGGGATGCCGGAAGCGCGCTGGAATTGGTCGTTGGCCGGTTTGGGTCGCTGTTCATCCTTGGCTCTTCGACACGGGGGGTCGAGAAAGTCGTTGCGCGGTTGGGCGGCGGAGCCGGGCCGGCACTGGCAGACGTGGCCGGATTCGAGATGGACCGACTGGCTTGGTTTCGGCATGCGCCGCTTTACGGGTGGGTGAACACCAAGCGGCTGGTGGAGGTGCTGAACAAATTGCCCTCCCCGCCGCCGGTGGCACTGGATGCCCCGCAACCTCTGGGCGTAAAACAGCTCTTGGCGGCCACGGGTTTGACCGGCCTGGGCAGCCTGGCGGTCGGCTGGGAGGTCACAGGCGACGCCACCAAACTCACCCTTGCGGCCGCGTCGCCCGCCGCCACGCGCACGGGCCTGCTGAAGCTGCTGACCCCTGCTGCCAAAGACGCCAGCCCGCCGGCGTTCGTCCCGGCCGACGCGGTGAAGTTCCAGCGGCTGCGACTGGACAGCCAGCAGGCCTGGGCCACGCTGGAGAAAATGGCCGAGGACGTTTCGCCCGTCTGGGGACGCGCCTTCAAAGACTTCATCGCCCAGGCCAACAAGGATGGCAGCCGCACCGAAGCGGGTTTTGAGGTGAAGCGGGATTTGATCAGCAACCTGGGGGACGATCTGATCCGGTGGCAAAAAGCGCTCCGTCTAAACCTGCCGGACGCTGTCGAAGATCCGCCGTCGCTGATGCTGCTGGGGTCGGCAAACGCCGAGGCGCTGGCGCGGGCTTTGGGCAATCTGTTGGCCGCCCTGGCCCAAGCCGGCCCGCCCAAGGAACGAGACTTTCTGGGGCACAAGGTTTACACCATCCCGGCGCCGATGTTCGGTCCGCCGGACGATCCCCAGGGCTTCCGGCCGTCCCTGCACTACGCCGCCAGCGGCGGCTACGTGGGGCTGACCACCAATGAACCGCTATTGGAAGAATGGCTGCGGCGCGGCGAAAGCCCGCCCAAACCCCTGCGCCAGACCCCGGGGCTGACCGAGGCCATCGAGGCTGCCGGCGGGGCCAACCAGGGCTGGCTGCTCTTCGTGGACGAGGCGGCTGCCTGGCGCCCGCTGTTTGTTCTGCTGCGTCAAGACTCGGGCATGGCCCTGGAACTGTCGCCCGGCGGCCTGTGGGCCGCAGTGCTGGCTGTGGTTGCCAGCGGTCCGTGGGCGGGATGGTCCGATTTCACCCGGCTGCCGGAGTGGGATGCCGTGGCCAAGTATTTCCATGTCACGGTGGCCGCGGGCGGCGCCCATGCCGACGGGCTTTGTCTGCGGTTTGTTGTCCCCACGCCGCCGGCGCTGCGGGCCGAGCGCTGAACCTCCACAGCCGGGTTGCCGGCTGCGCCCGGCCGCGCCCGCTGCGGCGGCCTGCTTGACGCCTTGGGTTTGCTCCCGTAGGTTCGCCCTGCCGAAAACAACGCGTTATGAACGAACACAGTTTCCTGGTGCCCATGGTCGTGGAACAGACCGGGCGGGGTGAGCGCGGTTACGACATTTATTCGCGCCTGCTGGTGGACCGGATCATCTTCCTGGGCACGCCCGTGGATGACATGGTTTCCAACCTGATCATTGCCCAGCTCCTGTTCCTCCAGATGAACGATCCCAAAAAGGACATCCATCTTTACATCAATTCCCCGGGCGGCAGCGTCACCGCCGGTCTGGCCATCTACGACACACTGCAATTCTTGACCTGCGACGTGAACACCTACTGCATCGGCCAGGCCTCCAGCATGGGCGCGGTGCTCCTGGCCGCCGGCACCAAGGGCAAACGGTATGCCCTGCCCAACGCCCGCATCATGATCCATCAGCCCTGGGGCGGCGTCCAGGGTGCGGCCACCGACATCAGCATCCAGGCCAAGGAAATTCTCCGGCTCAAGGACCGGCTCAACGAAATCCTCGCCCGGCATTGCGGACGGTCCGTCGAGGAAATCTCCAAGGACACCGACCGCGACTTCTTCATGTCGGCCGAGGAAGCCAAGAACTACGGCCTGGTGGACGCGGTGGTCCAGTCCCGCAAGGAAATCCCCTCGTTGCAGGAAAAGGCCTGAGCCCCGCGCCACCGTCCCCTGGCCATGAGCGCCGCCTCATCCACTCCCGTTTGCAGCTTCTGTGGCCGGCCGCACGAAGACGGCCACCGCTTGATCGCCGGTCCGGGGGTGTACATCTGCGAGCAATGCGTGTTGCTCTGCCAGAGCGTGCTGGAAAAGGAAGGCGCCGCCGCCACCAAGACCGAGCATCGCCTCGTCGTGCCGAAGCCGGCGGAGATCAAGCGCGAGCTGGACCGCTACTGCATCGGCCAGGACCAGGCCAAGAAGATTCTGGCGGTGGCCGTCCACAACCATTACAAGCGGGTGCTGCACCGCGCCAGACGGCGCGTTGAACCGGCTGCACCCGCCGTCCCAGAAGCCGCTGCCGAGATCGAGCTGGAGAAGAGCAACATCCTGATGCTGGGGCCGACCGGGTCGGGCAAAACGCTGCTGGCGCGGACGCTGGCGCGCCTGCTGGACGTGCCGTTCGCCATCGCCGATGCCACCACGCTGACAGAGGCCGGTTACGTGGGCGAGGACGTCGAGAACATCATCCTGCGGCTGCTGCAAAACGCCGACTACGACGTCAAGCGCGCCCAGCGGGGCATCGTTTACATTGACGAGATTGATAAAATCGCCCGCAAGACCGAGAACGTGTCCATCACGCGCGACGTGTCGGGCGAAGGCGTGCAGCAGGCGCTGCTGAAAATCCTGGAGGGCACCATCTGCTCCGTTCCGCCGCAGGGCGGCCGCAAACACCCGCATCAGGAGTACATCCGCGTGGACACCACGGACATCCTGTTCATTTGCGGCGGGGCGTTTGTGGGGCTGGACGCCATCATCCGCCGCCGGTTGGGCCACCACGTCATGGGCTTTCACGCCGCGCCCCCGTCCGGCGCGGGCGCGCCGGACCAACCGCCGCCGCTGGACGCCGTCGAGCCGGAGGACCTGTTGCGCTTCGGGTTCATTCCCGAGTTCATCGGGCGCTTGCCCGTGGTGGCCACGCTGGCCGAGCTGACCGAGGACCAACTGGTGGAAGTGCTAACCAGCCCGCGCAACGCCCTGATCAAGCAGTACGCCCGGTTGATGGCCTTGGAAGGGGTCGAGTTGGAACTCACCGACGACGCGCTGCGCGAGCTGGCAGCCCGCGCCCTCAAGAAGGGCACGGGCGCACGCGCCTTGCGCAGCCTGCTGGAGAAGCTGATGCTCGACGTCATGTACGACGTGCCAAGCCGGGGCGACGTGGCGCAGGTCAAAATCACCCGGGCCGTTGTCGCCGGGGAATGCCCGCCGCTGGTCCGGCGCAAACCGGTGGTGGCCGCGGCCTGAGACCGCGGCCCAGCGCCCGACCGCACGCCTGCGATGCACCCTTTTCCGGCCAAAGGCCTGCCCCCGCTCGGACCGCCCCCGCTCACCGCCTGCCAGCAGGCGCTGGCCCAGTGGCGCGGCGCCGACCTGACGCCCGCCGAGATCGCCCACGCCACGCCCGCAAAGTCCGCCGGCGACGTGCTACCGCGTGTGCTGGCCGAGCTGCGCCTGGATCAGCGGCAGGTCGAGGCGGAGGTCGTGAAGGTCTGGAAAGACCTCCTGGACCCGCACCTGGTGGCTCACGCGCAGCCCACCGGTCTGCGCCGGGGCACGCTCTTCGTGGCGGTGGACAGCAGTGTCTGGCTGAGCGAAATCGTGCGCTATCGCCGCAAGGAAATCCTCGATCGCCTGCAACACGCCTTTGGCCGGGAGCTGATCCAGCGTATCTCGTTCCGCCTGGGCTGAACCGCGCGGGCCGTCAACCTCCGTGGGCCTGTGGCCGCGTCGCCTTGCCAAGGACCGCGCCTGCCGCAATGCCAATCCGCCTGCTCCGCTCGCCCGGCGCGTGGCCCAGCCCGCCCGCGGCACCGGCTGGCATCCCTTGACACCGCCGCCGTCTTCCCAAACACTGCCCCGCCTTATGGCTGAGACCAAGTCCGCGGAGCAGATGGAGAAAATCGTGGCGCTGTGCAAGCGCCGGGGCTTCATTTACCAATCCTCCGAAATCTACGGCGGCATCAACGGCTTTTGGGATTACGGCCCGCTGGGCGCCGAGTTGAAGCGCAACATCAAGGAGCAATGGTGGACCTGGATGACCCGCCTGCGCGACGATGTCGTCGGGCTGGACGCCACGATCATCATGTCGCCGCGCATCTGGGAAGCCAGCGGACACGTGGCGACGTTCAGCGACCCGATGGTGGACTGCAAGACGTGCAAAGGCCGTTTCCGCGCGGATCAACTGCACGAACTGCCTTGTCCCCAAAAACCCAGCAAGACCGTGGCCGAGTGCCACGGCGAGAAGACCGAGGCGCGCCCGTTTAACCTGATGTTCAAGACCGTGGTCGGCCCGGTCGAGTCCGACGAGAACATCGCCTACCTGCGCCCCGAGACGGCGCAGGCCATCTTCGCCCAGTTCAAGAACGTGCTGGAGACGTCGCGGCAAAAGGTCCCCTTCGGCATCGCCCAGGTGGGCAAGGCCTTTCGCAACGAGGTCACGCCGCGCAATTTCACCTTCCGCTCGCGCGAGTTCGAGCAGATGGAGCTGGAGTTTTTCATCAAGCCGGACGAGGCCGTCGAGGCCATCCACGGCAGCGTGGCCCGGCCGGCCGGCCCGGGCCATCCGGGCGAGCCGCAGCCCAACTGGGGCTGGCAGATGTGGCATCAATACTGGGTCGAGGAGCGCATCCGGTTCTACGAGAGCATCGGCCTGCCGCGCGCCACGCTGGAGGAGTATTGGCAGAAGCCCGAGGAACTGGCCCATTACGCCCGGGCGTGTGTGGACATCCTGTTCAAGTTCCCCTTCGGCACGCAAGAACTGGAAGGCATCGCCGCCCGCAGCGATTTCGACCTGAGTCAGCACCAGCGTTTCTCCGGCAAGCCGATGACGGTGTTCGACGAGGCCTTGAAGCCCGCATGGTCCCGGCTCGATCCGGCCAAGCAGGCCGAGCTGAAGGCCCGTTACTACCAGAACCGGTTGAAATATCTGAGCAAGATGGGTGAAACGCCGGACCAGGCGGAGAAGCTGGCGCGCGAGGACGCCGAGTTGTTGACCAAGGGCTACTACGTGCCACATGTCATCGAGCCGTCGGCGGGTGTGGACCGGCTGGCGCTGGCGCTGATTTGCCACGCGTACGCCGAGGACCAGGCGCCCGACGAAAAGGGCAAGCTGGAGTCCCGTGTGGTCATGCGGTTCCACCCGCGCGTCGCGCCCATCAAGGTGGCGGTGTTCCCCCTGCTCAAGAATCGCCCCGAACTGGTTGCCAAGGCCTGCCAGGTGCGCGACCTGTTGCGACCGTGGATGACGGTGTTCTACGATGAAGCGGGTGCCATTGGCCGCCGCTACCGGCGTCAGGACGAAGCGGGCACGCCCTTCGGCGTCACGGTGGACTTCGAGACGCTGGGCGAGGCCGGGCCGGAATGGCGGGACACGGTGACGCTGCGCGAGCGCGATTCGATGAAACAGGAGCGCGTGGCCATCGGCCAGTTGCTGGACCGGCTGTTGCCGGCCGTCCGCTGAGTCCGCCCGGCGTATGACCCGCTCGGCGCGCATTTCCTACCTCATCATGGCCGTGGCCCTGGTGTTGGTGGGCTGGCTGCACCTGGGCACGTTGATGCTCACCATGCTGTTTGGCTACTTTGCCGTGCGGAAGTTCAGCCTGGGCCGCAGCAAGACGCTGGGGGTGGTTCTGTACGTACTGACGGTCGCGGCCATTGCGTGCGGGCTGGTGTTTTTCCTGCGCCGCGCCTACGTGGCGCTGCCGCGCATGGCTGAGACGGTGATCCCGGCTGTCGTGGACTACGCCGCCCAGCAGGGCGTCGAGATGCCGTTTACCGACTACGCCAGCTTGAAGGCCCGCGTGTTGACCGAGGTCACCGAGGGGCTGGGCAGTTTCGGCCGGCACGCGCGGGCGGCGGCGTTCACGATCGCCCAATTGGTCGTGGGCCTCGTGGTGGCGGTCAGTCTGTTCTTGAGCGCGCGTTGGGGCGAGGAACCCGACGCGCAGACCGCCCCGGACAGCCTCTACGCCACCGTGGTTCGCGAGTTGCGGGAGCGCTGCCGCACCTTTTATCGCAGCTTCTCGCGCGTCATCGGCGCCCAACTGCTCATCTCCGCCATCAACACCGTGCTCACCGCGGCCTTTCTGCTCTGGCACGAGTTTCCGCACATGCTGGTGCTGACCATCGTCACCTTCCTGTGCGGCCTGCTGCCCATTGTCGGCAACATCCTCAGCAACACCCTGATTGTGGGCGTGGCCTTCACCCTCTCACCCAAAATGGCGCTCTTTGCGCTCCTGTTCCTGGTGTTCATTCACAAGCTCGAGTACTTCCTCAACAGCAAGATCATTGGCGAACGCATCCGCAATCCCATGTGGCTGACACTCCTCGGGCTGGTGTTGGGCGAAAAGCTCATGGGCATCCCGGGCATGATCCTCGCCCCCGTCGTCCTCCACTACATCAAGGTCGAAGCCTTGCGGAACAAGAGTCCCGAGACGCCAGAAGACGCGCAACAAGACGCCGGCCCCTGACTGGCCGCCACGCCGGTGTGGCGGAGTCGGAGCGACTTCGCGGAGACGCATGGCTCCGGAGCGGGTTTGCAGCTCGTGCGCCCTCTGAATCCGCGCCGCTCCACATGGGCGTCTGGCCCCACGCATGATTACGATACCCACCCCACGTGCCGCCGGCCTCCTGGCGACAGACCCAGCCGGCGCTGACCGGGGGAAGACCAGCCTTCGGGCAAGATGCCCGAAGCACGGAAAGCCCGAGCTTGCTGGAACGCCGCGTGCTCGCCCCACATGGGCCAGCAGCGCCTGCCGGAAGCCCACGTTCTGCGGCTGGCTGGCGGCGCATCCGTACCTTAAACTGCCATGCAGCAACACCGCCGGGCCGGTTGGTTGACCCGCCCGCCCGCGCGCTAGACATCCAGCAGCCATGCAACGGTCGAACAGCCACTCCACTCCCCCACACTCGCGAAATGCTCCCGCGAAGGCGACACTTCGACGCCGAGCTGTCCACCAAGCATCCGCCGCTCGCCGCACGGCGTCTGTCGCTTCGGCAGCCATGCCAGCCCATTCTGCTCAGGTAAGGTCTGGCGCCGGCTCGACGTCCGCCTGGCTGGCCATGGCGCCTGCCTTTCTGGCGGTGGCGCTCGCTGCCAGCGACGCGTTCGCCGCGGCCCTGCGGCCTGTTCAACTCCACTGTGAACACGCCACGGACCCGCTCGGCGTGGATGTGTCGGCGCCGCGCCTGTCCTGGCAGCTCCAGGGCGATGGACGCGACCGGCGTCAAACGGCTTGGCAGGTCCTGGCGGCCGACTCACGGCAAGAACTGAACCGCCACCGCGGCAACCTGTGGGACAGTGGTAAGGTCCGGTCTGACCAAACCCTGCACATCCCCTATGCTGGCGCGCCGCTCCGCTCCTCCCAGCAGGTCTTCTGGAAGGTCCGCGTCTGGGACGAACGCGGACGGGTCTCCGCTTGGAGTGCGCCGGCCACTTGGACGATGGGTTTGCTGGAGCCGACGGACTGGCAGGCGCGGTGGATCGGTTCGGGCGACACCAACACGCAGAGTCTGCTGCTGCGCCGCTTGTTCGAGGTCAGGCCCGGCTTGAGACGCGCCCTGGTTCACGTCTGCGGCCTGGGCCACTACGAGCTGTCCCTCAACGGCCACAAGTCCGGCGACGCCCTGCTTGTGCCCGGGTGGAGTCAGTACGACAAGACCTGCCTCTATGACACGCACGACGTCACGGCCCTGGTGCGGCCCGGCGCCAACGTGGTGGGGCTTGTGTTGGGTAAGGGCATGTATCACGTGCCCGGTGGGCGCTACGTGAAGTTCACAGGCTCGTTCGGCCCGCTCAAGGCCATCGCACACCTGAGGCTCGAATACGCGGACGGCTCGGTGGTCGTTCTCGGCACCGATGCGCGCTGGCGTCTCGGGGCCAGTCCCATCACCTTCTCGTGTGTCTATGGCGGCGAGGACTACGACGCGCGGCTCGAGCAGCCCGGCTGGGATACGCCGGGCTTCGACGCCACCGGCTGGGCGGCGGCCGTGGAATTGCCCGGACCGGGCGGTGCGCTTCGGGGGTTGTCCGCGGCCGCGCCTGCGTTTCGGGCGTTTGAAGTGCTCAAGCCGGTGTCGGTGCGCGCGATCACAGACGGCGTGAGCCTCTATGACCTGGGCCAGAACGCGTCGCTCATGCCGCGTGTGCGGTTGCGCGGTCCGGCCGGGTCGGTGGTGCGCCTGATACCGGCGGAACTGGTCAACGCCGACGGCACGGTGGACCGCCGGTCGGTCGGCGGGGGGCAGGCCTGGTGGCAATGCACGCTGGACGGGCGGGGCAGTCGGGAGTGGTTTCCCCGGTTCTTCTACCACGGGGCGCGTTATCTGCAGGTTGAGTGCCGACCCGCGCAAGCTGGCGGCCCGTTGCCCGTGGTGGAAGCCCTCGAGGGCGTGGTGGTGCATTCAGACTCGGCGCCAGTGGGCGACTTCGAGTGTTCCAATCCGCTGTTCAACCGCATTCGCCGGCTGGTCCGCTGGGCGCAGCGCAGCAACCTGGCATCGGTGATTACCGATTGCCCCCATCGCGAGCGGCTCGGATGGCTGGAGCAATACCACTTGAACGGACCGTCGCTGCGCTACGAGTTCGACCTGACGCGCCTGTTTCAAAAGGGCATGAACGACATGGCCGACGCGCAACTGCCCAATGGGTGCGTGCCGAACATTGCCCCGGAATACGTGGTCTTTGGCAAGGACAAGCGGGACTTGTCCAACCCGTTTCGCGACTCGCCGGAGTGGGGCAGCGCGGTCGTGCTCGTGCCCTGGCAGCAATACCTGGTCACCGGCGACGCCGACCTGCTGCGCCGGTATTACGACGTGATGTGTCGTTACGTGGGCTACCTGACCACGCGGGCCACCGACCACATCGTCAGCCACGGGCTGGGCGATTGGTACGACATCGGCCCGAACCCGCCGGGCTACGCCCAGCTTACCCCGCGGGCGCTCACCGCCACGGCCTTTTACTACGCGGACGTCACCACGCTGGCGGAAGCCGCGCGCCTGTTGGGTAGGGCGGCGGAGGCCCAACAGTTCAGCCTCCTGGCGGCCCGGATTGCCGAGGCGTTCAACCGCCGGTTCTTCAACCCGACCAACCACAGCTACGCCACGGGGTCGCAGTGCGCCAATGCCGTCCCGCTGGTCCTCGGCCTGTGCGTCCCTGCCAACCGGGCCGCCGTACTGGAGGCCATCGTGCGGGATGTGCGAGCACACGGTAACGCGATGACCGCCGGCGATGTGGGCTACCGCTACCTGCTCCGCGCCCTGGCCGACGGCGGGCGTTCGGACGTGGTCTTTGACATGGTCAACCAATCGGAGAAACCCGGCTACGGCTACCAGTTGAAGATGGGTGCCACCAGCCTGACCGAGGCTTGGGACGCCGGGCGCGATTCGTCCCAGAACCACTTCATGCTGGGTCAGATCATCGAGTGGTTTTACGGCGACCTTGCTGGGATCGCGCCCGATCCGGATGGCCCGGGGTTCAGCAAGATTATCATCCGGCCGCAACCCGTGGGCGACGTGACCTGGGCGCGGGCCAGCTTCGAGTCCGTGCGCGGACGGGTGGCCGTGCAGTGGCGGCGCGACCCGGGGCGGTTTGTGCTGGAGGCGACCGTGCCGTGCAATGCCTCCGCCACGGTCTTCGTGCCGGCGCGCGCGGCGGAGCGAGTGCGGGAATCCGGCCGTCCGGCCGGGCAAGCCCGCGGCGTGCGGTTCGTGCGGTGCGAACCGGACCGGGCCGTCTTCCAGATCGGCTCAGGGCGCTACGAGTTTGAGTCGGACTGGTGAGGCTATCCGCCCACCGCCCCGTGCCCGGACCCGGGAGGTCCGTCGCCCCCGGTGGCCGACTGTCAGTCGGCGGCACAGCAGGCTGCCAGCCTGCGCCACCCGCTTGTGGTGCTCCCGCCGCACTGGTGCGGTTCCGGCCAGAAGCGCCCCGCGGACGGGGCGTTGGCTTGCCAGCCTGCGTCCCGTGCCCTACCTTGCGCGGCGGTGAAGACCGACAAAAGACCGTGTGTGATTCTGGAGGGCGCATGCGCCGAACCGGACGTGTGCCCTTTGAGTCGCATCGCCGCCGGCACGGAGGTGTGCATCAAGCGCCTGGCCGCCGCGCCGGAGGTTCGCGCCCGACTGCGCGAGCTGGGTCTGGGCGAGCGCCGCCGCATCAAGCTGCTCAGCCGCCAAGCCAATTACATCTGCCAGGTTTGCAATGCCCGGCTGGGTCTCAGCGAGGAGGTGGCCCGGCACATCTGGGTCGAGCCGGTGACCAAGGCGCGTCGCTCCACCTGAAATGACCGCCCCCCTGCAACCGCTCACGGCCTTGGCGCCGGGGACGCCGGCGGAAATCGTCGAGCTGCGCGTGCCGCCGCCAAGCCGGCCGCGCTTGCTGGAATTGGGCCTGCTACCCGGCACACCGGTCGAGCTGCTTCGCTTTGCGCTGCTGGGCGACCCGGTTGAGGTCAAGGTTCGTGGTTACAACCTGAGCCTGCCCAGGCACGAGGCCGACCATATCTGGGTGCGGGTGAATCCAGTTGCCTGATCCGATGCCCGAGGCGACCCCTTCCGTCCCGGCCGGCGGCCGCCCGCGGTACGTGGTTCTGACGGGCAACCCCAACTGCGGCAAGACGACCCTGTTCAACGCGCTGACCGGCCTGCGGGCCAAGGTGGGCAATTACCCGGGCGTGACCGTCGAGCGCAAGGAAGGGCCGCTGAAGGGTGCCCCGTCCGCCCTGCAGGCCCGCGTGCTGGACCTGCCCGGCAGTTACAGCCTCAGCCCGCGGGCGCTGGACGAGCAAATTGCCCACGACGTGCTGATGAGCCGGCTGCCGGAGTTGCCGCCACCGGCGGTGATTGTGGCCGTGGTGGATGCCTCCAATCTGCAGCGCAACCTCTACTACGCCACGCAGGTCATTGAACTGGCCCATCCCACTGTGATCGCGTTGAACATGGTGGATGTCGTGGAGGCCAACGGGCACCGAGTGGACGCGGCCAAACTGGCCGACCAGTTGGGCGTGCCGGTGGTGCCCGTGGTGGCCAGCACCGGCCAGGGCGTCCAAGCGTTGCGCGATCAAGTGGTGGCTCTGCTGCAAACACCCCGCCCGCCCGCCCGCGGGCGCTTCCCCCACCTGCCCGACGCCTTCGTGCGCGAAGCGCAGCGGGTCGCGGCGGTGCTCACCTGGGTGTTGCAGGAGCGCCGCGCCCAGGCCGACGCCGAGGCCCTGTTGGTCCTGAGCAACGATGAGCCGCTGGCCTCCAGCCGCAACCCTTACCCGGCGGCGGTTCTGCGCAGCGTGGCGACCGCCCGACAACGGTTGGAGGCTGCCGGTGTGGACTGGCGCTCGACGGTCATCGAGGCGCGCTACACCGCCGTGGCGCAGATTGCCGAGGCCGTGACCACAGAGCTTTGGCCACCCCGGGAAACCTGGAGCGACCGCGCCGACCGCATCGTCACGCACCGGGTCTGGGGCACGCTCATCTTCCTGGCCGCCATGGCGCTGATGTTTCAAAGCATCTTTACGCTGGCGCGCCCGCCGATGGAGGCGTTGCAGGCCGGCGTGGACCGGTTGAACGGGCTGTTGCGCGACACGCTGCCGCCGGGTGACCTGACCAGCCTGCTGGCCGACGGCGTGGTGGCCGGCGTGGGCGCGGTGGTCGTGTTCCTGCCGCAAATCTTGCTGCTGTTCCTCTTCATCGGCTTTCTGGAAGACACCGGCTACATGGCGCGCGCGGCGTTTCTCATGGACCGCCTCATGAGCAAGGTCGGCCTTCATGGCAAGAGCTTCATCCCCATGCTCAGTTCGTTTGCCTGCGCCGTGCCGGGTATCATGGCCACCCGCACCATCGAAAGCCCCAAGGACCGTCTGGCCACAATTCTGGTGGCGCCGCTGATGAGCTGCTCGGCCCGGCTGCCCGTTTACACGCTGCTGACTGCCGCCTGCCTGCCGCCCAAACGCGTCCTGGGCGTAATGACATTGCAGGGCCTGACCCTGCTGGGGGCGTATCTGCTGGGGATTGTCATGGCGCTGGTGATGGCCTGGGTCTTCAAACGCACCCTGCTGCGCGGCGAGACGCCGCTGCTGATCCTGGAGCTGCCGCCGTACCGACGGCCCTTGCTGCGCGTGGTGGCGCGGCACATGTGGGACCGGTCCAAGATTTTCCTCCAACGCGCCGGCACGGTGATTCTGGGCATCAACATCCTCTTCTGGTTTCTGGCCACCTATCCGCGCAGCGCCGCGGTGGACGCGCCTTTGGCGGCGCGCCGCGCGGCCTTGCTCCAGCGCCTGCAAGCTTCCGGCAACACCAGCGCCGAGACGCCGACCGGTCCCACCGCGCCAGGCGGGATCGCGCCGATCGTGGATGCCGGCGCGCAAGACGCCGCACGGGCCGAACTGGCGGCCTTGGACCGCGCCCAGGCCAGCGCGCGCCTCGAGCACAGTTTCGCCGGCCGGCTGGGCCGCCTGCTCGAACCCATCATCGCGCCACTCGGGTTTGATTGGCGGATCGGCATCGCCATTGTCACCTCTTTCGCCGCGCGAGAGGTGTTTGTGAGCACGTTGTCCATCGTGTACAGCGTGGGCGGTCCGACCGTGGTCGAGGGCGATCTGAGCAACTTGGTGCGCGCGTTGCACAGCCAGACCCGCCCGGACGGCACCCCGCTCTACACCCCGCTGCTGGGGGTCACGTTGATTGTTTTCTATGTCTTCGCCCTGCAGTGCGCCAGCACGGTGGCCGTGGTGAGGCGCGAGACCAACTCCTGGCGCTGGTCTCTGTTCCAGTGGTGCTATCTGGCCGCGCTGGCGTGGGGCTTTGCCTTCCTGACCTATCAGGGCGGCCGCTGGCTCGGCTTCCAGTAGGCAGCCGCGGGGCAGGTCCGCCGAGCCGGGAGGCCCGCTCGCGCTGGACGCGCGCCCGGCCGCGGGCTAGCGTGCCGCCATGCCGCTGCAATGCGTAAGCCTGTTGGGTCTGGTGACACTCCTGGCGCTGGCGTGGGGACTGTCCGAGCATCGCCGGCGGTTCCCGTGGCGCACCGTGCTGTGGGGATTGGGGCTGCAATTCGCCTTCGCGCTGTTCATCCTCCGGACCCCCTGGGGCGCCGCCCTGTTCGCGGCGGCCGGCGCGGCCATTCGCAAGCTCATTCAATTCGCCAACGAGGGCTGCCGGTTCGTCTTTGGCCCGCTGGCCGACGAGGCGCTGTTGCCCAAGGTGTTTCCGGGCCACTCGGTCGTGTTTGCCGTGCTGGTCACCGGGACCATCATCATCGTCTCCTGCCTTTCGGCTGTGCTCTACCACTGGGGCGTGTTGCAACGGGTCGTGCGCGCGATGGCCTGGGTGATGCAACGCGCCATGCGGACCAGCGGCAGCGAAACCCTCTGCGCTGCCGCCAACGTCTTCATGGGCCAAACCGAAGCGCCGCTGCTGGTGCGACCCTACATCGCCCGCATGACCCGCAGCGAATTGCTCTGCCTGATGACCGGCGGGATGGCCACCATCGCCGGGGGCGTCGCCTCGGTGTACGCCAAGATGGGCGCGGACGCCGGCCACCCCGAGATTGCCGGCCATCTGTTGACCGCCTCCGTCCTCAATGCCCCGGCGGCGCTGCTCATTGCCAAAATCCTGCTTCCCGAGACCGAACCCAGCCAGACGGCGCGCGGCCGGTTGCAGGACCCGCCCCGCGCAACGGTCAACAGCCTGGATGCGCTTTGCCGCGGCGCCGGCGACGGGATGAGGCTGGCGATCAACGTGCTTGCCATGCTGATTGCCTTTGTGGCCGTGGTGGCGATGGTCAACTACCTGCTGACCTGGCCGCAGGCGCGGCTCGGCGTGGCCGACCCGGTGACGCTGCAAACGCTGCTGGGCTGGGTGAATGCCCCGTTCGCCTGGCTGCTGGGCGTGCCGCCGCAGGACTGCTTCACGATCGGCCAAATCCTTGGCGAGCGCATCGTCCTCAACGAATTCATCGGTTACCTCACACTGACGCGGCCGGATACGGTCGTCACGCCTCGTGGCTTCACCTTGGCGACCTACGCCCTGTGCGGCTTCGCCAACTTTGCCAGCATCGCCATCCAGGTGGGCGGCATCGGCTCGCTGGTTCCGGAACGCCGCGGTGAGATGGCCCGCCTGGGCCTGCGGGCCATGATCGGCGGGCTTCTGGCCACCTACCTCACGGCCACGATTGCCGGCATCTTGCTCTGAGCCTCTGAAGGCGCGGGTGGGCAGCCCGATTGCGGGCGGGGTTACCGGCCGGGACAGAGCCGGCCCGCCTTGGTCCACAGACGGCCGGTGGGACTTGTGCAGGCCGCCCGCCGGGCAGCACCCGCGGCCCGCCCAGGCTGTGCTTGGATTCGAGTTATCCTCTGATAGTTTGGGGGCATGGCGTTCGATTCCTTCGCCCAGTTTCTGCGCGCACTCGACACGGCGGGTGAGCTGGTCCGCGTCACCCAGCCGGTGGCCACCGAGCTGGAAATCACCGAACTGGCCGACCGCCAGATGAAATCGCCGGGCGGAGGCAAGGCGTTGCTCATCGAAAAACCCACCGTCAATGGCCAGGTTTGCCCCTTCCCGGTCGCCATCAACACCCTCGGGTCGTGGAAACGCATGGCGCTTGCGATGGGGGCGGAGAGCGTTGACGCCGTAGCCGCAGAGCTGGGCTTGCTTCTCAAGGCCAAACCGCCGATGAGCTTTCGCGAGGCCATCAAACTGCTCTCCACCGCCCTGGACCTGCGCCACGCCAAACCGAAGCTCGTCAAAGACGGCCCCTGCCAGGAGGTCGTCCACAAATTCGATCCGATTGCCCCCCGGACCGAGCCGTGGCCGCCGGCGCCGACGATCGCCGATTCCGAATCGCCAATCTCAGCTCCCCTGCCGACCCTTCTCGACCTGCCCATCTTGAAATGCTGGCCGCTGGACGCCGGCCGCTTCATCACCCTGCCCTGCGTCGTCACGCGCGACCCGGACACCGGCCAACGCAACGTGGGCATGTACCGGATGCAGGTTTACGACACGCGCACGACGGGCATGCACTGGCAGCTCCAAAAGGTCGCGGCCCGCCACGGCCGCCGCTACTACGAGCGCGGCGAACGGATGCCCGTGGCCGTGTTTCTTGGCGGCGACCCCGTGTTTACTTTCGCCGCCACCGCGCCGCTGCCCGATGGCCTGGACGAGTTCCTGTTGGCCGGCTACCTGCGCAAACAGTCCGTCCCACTAGTCCCATGTGTCTCATGCCCACTCGAAGTCCCTGCCAATGCCGATTTCGTCATTGAGGGTTACGTTGACCCGGCCGAGCCTCTCCGCGAGGAAGGCCCGTTTGGCGACCACACTGGCTACTACTCGCTTGCCGACATGTACCCAGTCTTCCACCTGACGGCCATGAGCATGCGGCGCGATCCGATCTATCCGCACACGATCGTGGGGATACCCCCAATGGAAGATGCCTACATTGGCGAGGCGATCGAAGAACTGTTCACGCCCATCCTCCGCAAACAATTCCCAGAAATTGTGGACATGCATATGCCCGTATGGGGATGCTTTCACAACGTCATGATCGTGGCGATCCGAAAGGCCTATCCGGGCCACGCGCGCAAAGTCATGCATGGTATCTGGGGCCTTGGTCAGGCCATGTTCACTAAACTGATTATTGTCGTGGACCACGACGTGAACATCCGCAATTACGGCGAGCTGGTCTGGCGGGCGTCGAACAGCGTGGATTACAGCCGCGACGTGGAAATCGTGAAGGGCCCCGTGGACGACCTGGACCACGCAAGCGTGTTGCCGCGCTACGGCGGCAAAATGGGCATTGATGCGACCACAAAGTGGCCAAGTGAAGGCTATACGCGCGAGTGGCCAGAGATCATCCGCATGAGCGACGAGGTGAAGAAGCGGATCGATTCCCTGTGGCCGAGTTTGGGGCTGGATTGAGCGAGACCTCACCACACGGGCTTTCGTGTTGGGTTTGGCTGGGGACACCTTCGTAGCACAATTTTTGCGGTCGGATGGCTCGTCCACCTGTTGGGAGCTCGGTGGAGGTGGGCTGGGATACAGGACCTTACGAGCCAATTCGTGTGTCCCGTACATCTGAACACGATTCGTCTTGCCACCATCAGTGCCTGTAGCCGCGACAGCCGGGCTGCGGCTTGTCGTCGAGTTGAAACGCCGGCACCTTTCAGCAGTGCCATCGGTACAGCTTACGGTTCTTCCTTTGGTGTTGGCGAGGCTGGCCGCTCGAAGGCCCGCTCTTCGCGCTCTAAATCTTTGCGCGCCGCATCTGTGCGCTGCAGTGAATCCATGGCGCGGCGCCGCGCATTCATGAGTTCACCATGGTAGGTGCCGTCCGCAGCAGATTTTGGTTTCGTCTCTTCTCCAGTTGTCGGGGGCTCCGCCGGCTCGGACGAAGTTCCGCAGCCAACCAGCAGCCCGCAGAGGAAAAGTACAAGCGCCCACGCGATCGCGCCCCGAGTAGCATGGGCTTTACGTGGTGGGAAAAGTCTGGAGCTTTCAACGCGCCACTCTTGCCCACGTGTTGTTGGGCCGTTCGGCTTTGTAAGTTTCTGTCGCGTTTGGCTCATCATGATTTCTATCTCCTCATTGGTGTTGCGCCATCGACGGTGACTGCACACTTAGGTAGACCCCAATCCCAGTGCCTCACACGCTGAAAAGGAAATTGATGACATCGCCGTCCTGGACCACGTAATTTTTGCCTTCCAACCGGCAGAGTCCCAGCTTTTTCGCGTTGGCGAAAGAGCCATGCCGAATGAGTTCTTCGTAGGGAACGACCTCGGCTCG
>Ga0101944_10002992_pt1 | contig 25107 bp, 23 predicted proteins | sample DewCreD2012metaG_FD_75245 | JGI IMG/M metagenome (GOLD analysis project Ga0101944, IMG submission 75245) | Hot spring sediment bacterial and archeal communities from British Columbia, Canada, to study Microbial Dark Matter (Phase II) - Dewar... ... | reverse complement strand
CTTCCGGCAGACTGCTTCATTGGCGTGACTCCGCGCGTGGCCTGAAATGTTGCTTTCACTACTCACATTTTCGGCCGCTCTCGCGTCACGCCATTCTTTTTCGGTGAATAATCCGGGCTAGTTGTGTGCGTGTTCTTTATCCAATGCGGCCAGCTTGGCGTCGAAATCGGCCAGCTTCTTCTGTTTCTCTTCCGCCGAGATGGTCGTATCGCTCTCGACCTTCATCCGATCCTTGAAAAGCGCCAGCTTGCGGATCGGGATCAGTTGGGCGTTGGACGATTCCCGGAAAGGCGCCCAGCCGAGCTTCTTGATGATCGCCAGCTCGCGATCTTTCTCGGCCGCGTCCGCGTTCTTGCCGTACTCCAGGAAGAACTTTTTGAGTTTCGCCTTGATCTCATCGGGCAGGTCCTTGCGCCAGCAGATCGGATCGCTGGCGATCAGCGGCGAACGCCAGATCTCCCGGATGTTCGGGTACTGGTCCGGAAACTTCTCCTTGATCTTGTCCATGTTCTCGGTGTTGTTGGTGGCCACATCGACCTTCTTGTTGGCGACGGCCAGCGCGTTGCCTTCGTGGTTTGCGTTGGTCACCACCTTGAAATGCGTCTTCGGATCGATCTTGTTCAGGCCGAAGACGTAATAGGCGGGGACGAGATAACCGGAGGTCGAGTTCGGGTCGCCATTGCCGAACGTGTACTTGCCGGGGTTCTTGAGAATGTCCTCCAGCGACTTGATCTCGCTGTCCTTGTGGACGATCAGCAAGGACCAGTAGCCGGGATTGCCGTTCACGTCGACCGTCTGGACGAAGACTTCGGCATTCGAACGGTCCACGGCTTCCATGGCGGACTTGTTGCCGTACCAAGCCACATGCACTTTTCCAAAGCGCATCGCTTCGATGACACCGGCGTAATCGGGCGCGTAGAACGCCTTGACCGGCATGCCCAGCTTTTTCTCCATGTCGGCGATGAACGGTTCCCAGTCCTTGCGCAGGTTGATCTGCGACTCGGTGGAAATGATGCCGAAATTCAGCGCCTTCACCTCTTCCAGCGGGGTGACGCCTTCCGCGGCCTTCAACAGGCCGCCGATCGCCAACAGGGCGATCGCCAGAACGAAATGCTTCCTCATGGTCGTTGCCTCCTCGTGTTCGACCCTTTGACGTTTTCCGGAACGACTCCAACCCCAATCGGTCGCCTCAAACGCGCGCCTCGGCATCCAGTCCGGCGAGCGGAACGGATCGGGCGCGTTGGATGGCCCCCACCGGCAGTTCCGCGCCCTCCAACTCGGGCCGCAACGCCCGACCGTCGTCAAGACCAGCCTCGCCGAATTTCTCGCCGTAGATCTCCTTCAGCCGCGGCAGCGTGAACGAACTCATCGTGCCCTTGCAGCAGACCTGCCCGCTCTTCAGCGCGATGCCATGCGGACAGCAGCGGAAAGCGAAATCGACTTGATGCAGCGAAACCAGCACCGTGGTGCCCTTCTCGCGGTTCAAATCCGTCAGCAGTTCCATGACCCGCCGGCTGGACTCGGGATCCAGCGAAGCGATCGGCTCGTCCGCCAGGATCACCTCGGCGCGCTGCACGATCGCCCGCGCGATCGCCCCGCGCTGCTGCTGCCCGCCGGACAGCGTCGAGGCGCGCTGCATCGCGTACTGGGCCATGCCCACCTGCTCCAGCGCCTCCATCGCCTTCATCTTTTCCTTCCGCGTGAAGACACGAAAGAAAGACCGGTAGATCGGGACTCCGGAAAGGAGCCCCGCGCAGACGTTGTGCAGCAGGGAGAGCCGGCCCACCAGATTGAACTGCTGGAAGACGAAGCCGATGCGCGCCCGGATCGCCCGGATGGACGGATTGATCCGCCCGTTCTCCTGAACGGTCTCCCCCAGCACCTGTACGGGCCCGCTTCCGACGTCGGCGGCGATGAGCCCGGAAAGATGGCGCAAGAGCGTCGATTTTCCCGATCCGGATGGTCCCACCAACGCCACCATCGCCCCACGCTCGACCTGGAGGCTGACCCCGTCGAGCGCCTTGAACGTGCCGAACGTCCTGCGCAGGTTCGTTACTGAAATCGCAGGTCCCATGAAACGCTTTCTCCACAGCGCAAGCCGCATGTTGCTGTCCCGGAACGATCAAGGATTAAAGATTCGCAGCGTTAAGGGCAGTTTAGGGGCCTATTGGCTTTTGGTTCGAACCGGCTTTTCTTCCGCCGTATTTTTCCGCTTCGAACAGAAACCCAACGCGACGGCAATGTATCTGTGATGAAATGCTTTCTTGTCTACACATCGAGGCATTCGCGCCATGCGTCCTCTTTCCCCCACATGCTCGCTTGACGATCCGCTTCGCTCGGCACAGGATCCGTTCGCCATCCAAGGAGGACGAATGCTGACCCCGGAAGGGTGGCGCGAGACGGATCTGGTCATTTCGGAGGGCTGCCTGCGTCCAGGAATCCCGGCCGGCTCGGTTCCAACGCTGGATGCAAGGGGACTCTGGGTCCTGCCAGGTCTCATCGATCTCCACGGGGACGCGTTCGAACGCGTGTATTGCCCACGCCCTGGCGTCCGGTTCCCGCTGGAGATGGCCCTGCAGGAACATGACCGCCTGTTGCTGGCCAACGGAATCACCACCTTCTTTTTCTCCATTGCCGACTCCTTCGAGCCCGGAATCCGCGGACGCGAGAGTGCACGCCGGCTGGTCGAGGCCGTGAAATCCTCCGCTCGACGGCTGCGCGTCAACGGCTATGTGCATCTGCGCCACGAGGAGAGCCAGGTGAACGGCTTGGATGAGCTGGTGGGGTGGATGGAGTCCCGACGCATCGACCTGCTTTCCTTCAACGATCATCTTCCCGACCCAGACGACCGCGCGCAGGTCGCCCGTTTCCTGAAAAGCCTCCGGCTGCGCGAGCATCTGTCCGAGGACGATGCGTATCGCATGATTCGGGAAGCCGTCGCGCAGAGGGAGCAGGGGCGATCCCAATGCGACGAACTGGCCCGGCGCGCTCGAACGCTCGGAATCCCGACCGCCTCGCACGACGACGATCTGGAACGCCTCCGGCAAAGCGTGCGGCGCGGCGTGCGACTGATCGAATTTCCCATGAACGGCGCCACGGCACTTCGGGCGAAGAAGGAAGGTCTTGCGGTCCTCATGGGTGCGCCCAACGTGGTTCATGGCAGGTCACACCTGGGGTGGCTGTCCGTCCGGGAAGCCGTGCGCAGCGGAAGCGTGGATCTGCTCTGTTCGGATTACCACTATCCTTCGCTGATGGCTGCGCCGTTTATCCTGGCCAAGGACGGACTCTGTTCGTTCGAGACGGCCTGGCGGATGGTATCGGCCGTTCCGGCACAGCAGGTCGGGTTGGCTCATCGGAAGGGCGAGATCAAAGACGGGTACGATGCCGATCTGGTTTTGCTCGATCCGGCGGCGAATGGATCGACGCCAATACGGGGCGTGATCGTCGGAGGCCGGATCGCGGCGCTTTTTCCAGACGTTTCGCGCTAACCCCGATTTCGCACTGCTCTCATTCGCCCCTAACGGAACGGCGGGAGTATGGGTCCATCAGATGGAGATGTCTAGATGAGCCTGTTCGCATTGGATCACCGGAGTGGCGAGGCGATTTACAGCCAGATCCGGAGGATGATCGAGAAAGAGATCCACGAGCATTATCGGCCCGGGGACCGGTTGCCGTCGGAGACGGCGTTGGCGGAACGCTTCGGCGTAAATCGGCACACCTTGCGTCGAGCGGTCGATGCATTGGTCGCTTCGGGATTGCTTTCGCGCCGTCATGGATTGGGCGTTTACGTTCTCGAGCCGCAAGTGCCCTACTCGATCGATCGGGAAGCGCGCTTCACGGTGAATCTGGAACATCTGTCCAAGCCCGCATCGGTGCGCCTGCTGCATCGCCAGGTGATTCCGGTGCGCGATCTGGAGGCGCGCCAGTTGGGTCTTGAAGAGGGAGCTGCGGCCGTTTGGGTGGGGACGTTGCGGTTGGTGGAAGGCAAGCCATTCAGTTTGATCGATCATTTCCTGCCGCAGGCGATGTTTCCCAAGGTGGCGGAGGAGTATGGAGGCGGATCGTTGCATGCGTTTCTCCTGGAACAGTACGGTGTCAGGCCCCGGAAAGCGGGTTGTTGGATCAGTTCGGTGCGGCCCATGGGCGACGATGCCCTGCAGCTGCAGATGCCGGACCATGAAACCATGCTCCGTGTGCGCACGTTGAATGTGGATCCGCGCGACGGTTCGCCCGTCGAGTACGCCGTCTCGCGCTTCCGTGCGTCGCGGGTGGAATTGGAGATGAAATTCTGACATGACAGCACGCGGCGCAGGGAATCGAGGCGAATGGGTGCGGGCGCTGACGGCCTTGTCGGCCGAGCGGGTTTCGAGCCTGGCCGGCGAATTGTGCAAGGGCCTGACGGTGCGGCATCGCCGGGTTCCGCAGACGGGGCTGGGATTGTTGACGTTGCGCGACAGCACGCGGGGCGAAGCTTTTCATCTGGGCGAGTTCCCGCTGGCGATCGTCGAGGTGGAGGTGGAGACCGCGGACGGCATCTGCCACGCGGGCGGCGCGCAGGTGATGGCGGATTGGGCGGACTGGGCCTGGGCGCTGGCCCTATGCGACGCCGTGCTGGCCAACGACCTGCCCGGTGCCGAGCGGGTCGCGGCCCTGGTCGCGGAGGGAGCGGCCATTCGGCAGCGCGAAAGCCAGATCCGTCGGAGCCTGTTGGACCGCACGCACGTCGACTTTTCGCTCCTGTCCACGACCGAACTGCCCGAGGGGGAGGAGCGGCCATGATCGCGACGCTCGATCCGATCTGGAGCGAGGCCCTTCAGCGGCGCGTCTATCGCGCGCTGCTGATGGTGCATGGCTTTCCGGGCGACCTTCAGGAACTGTCGGGCTTGTCGAACGGAAGCACTGCAGCGCTGGCGGTCCTGGCGACGCTGCTGGACGGTTCGACGACCTGGGCCGATGCGGACGGGGTGATCGGAAGCGCCGATCGTGTACTGTTAAGCGCGCGACAGGTTGCCGAAAACGAGGCCGATTTCGTCGTGGCGCGCGGCGAAAACTCTCCGCGCTCCGACTTCCGTCCCCGGCAGGGCGAGCTGCTGCATCCGGAGCGGGCCGCCACGGTGATCCTGGTGTCGAACCGGTCGCTCCTGGCCGAGGAGGGCGGAGTGGAACTCGAGTTGAGCGGTCCCGGCATTCCCGGCACGCGCCGCACCCGGTGGGGCGGTGTGGACGCGCGGTGGTTCGCGAAGCATGCCGAGTGGAACCAGGCGTTCCCGTTGGGCGTGGACCTGATTCTGGCCGACCGTGCGAGGATCGCCGCGCTTCCGCGCACCACGCGAGTTCGCGTCTGCGGTTCGTAACGCAATCCTCCGGATTGCTCATGGCGTACCGCCGTCCGCCGGACGGCGCGTGGGGCGGACGTGCATTCGGACGGAATTGCGGAGGACTTCCGATGGGCTATGTGGCCATCAAAGGCGGCGAGCGGGCGATTGCGGAAGCGGCCCGTGCGATGGAGTTCGCGCGGACGGGCGACGGTGCCGCGGATCCGCTTTCGCTCCCGCAGATCGAGACGCAACTGCGCTGGCTGCACAGTCGGGTGCTCTCGGAAGGCGGGCTTTACAGCCCCGAACTGGCGTCCCTGGCGATCAAGCAGTGCGGCGGCGATCCGTTGGAAGCCGCATTCACGCTGCGGGCGCACCGGTCGACACGTCCTCGTCTGCTGGAGACGCCCGCCTTCGACACGCGGGAGATGCGCCTGATCCGTCGCATCTCGTCGGCCTTCAAGGAAATCCCGGGCGGGCAACGGTTGGGCCCCACGCCGGACTACCTGCTGAGGCTTTTCCGATTCGAGTTGCTGGACGAATCGCCGGAAGCCTTTCGTGCGGCGGGAGGGGACTGGCTGCGCGACGTCTCGGCCAGCGGCACGCCGGAAACGCTGGGCAAGGTCCTGGACGCCTTGCGCGCCGAGGGCCTGGTGGCGCCGCCCGATCCGGCGGAGCGCGCGCGGGTGCCCTTCGACATCACGCGTCAGCCGCTGGTCTTTCCCGTGCCTCGCTCGGCCCAACTGGCGGTGATGGCGCGCGGCGAGACCGGCGGGCTCCTGGCGCTCGCCTACAGCACCATGCGCGGCTACGGCGACACGCATCCGACAATCGCCGAACTCCGCGTCGGCTACCTTCCCATCCGGTTGCCGCATCCGGTGACCGGCGAACCGCAGGAGATCGGCGAGGTGCTGATGACCGAGTGCGAGGTCGTGGCGATGTGGGAGCCGTCGGAGGACGGCGCGAAACCTTCCTTTTCGCTCGGGTACGGCGCCTGTTTCGGACACAACGAAGTCAAGGCGATCGCGATGGCGATCCTGGACCGCGCGCTCCAGCACGGCCGACAGCATGGGGTTTCGGCGCCGGCGGAAGACCCCGAGTTCGTGTTGCTGCACGTGGATGGCGTGGATTCGATGGGATTCACCACGCACTGGAAACTTCCGCACTACGTCACTTTCCAGTCCTATCTGGACCGTCTGCGCACGACCCGGCGGCGTCATGGGGAGGAACGGGCATGAGCAACGCACCAGCCGCGTACCGCAAGACGGCCGGCTTTCCTTTCGCCTACCTGGACGAATACGCGAAGAAGGAGATCCGCCGCAAGCTGCTGAAGGCGCTGGCCGTGCCCGGCTACCAGGTGCCGTACGCCTCGCGCGAGATGCCCATGGGCAGGGGGTTCGGCACGGGCGGCGTGCAGATCACGCTCTCCATCATCGCGCCCGACGACATCCTCAAGGTCATCGATCAGGGCAGCGACGAATCGGTCAATGCCTGCAACCTTCGACAGTTCATTCTGAAGACCTGCCCCGGGGTCAAGCCGACGACACGCCCGGAAGAGGCCACCATCGTGCAGACGCGCCACCGCATCCCGGAACTTCCGCTGCGCAAGGGCCAGATCCTCGTTTTCCAGGTTCCGTATCCCTGCCCGCTGATGTACGTCGAATCCAGCGAGAGCAAGCGCAAGCAGATGCATTCCGAGCAGGATTACGCGCGGCTGCTGGTGAAGCTCTACGAGGACCTGGTGCACTTCAAGGAGATCACGATTTCCAGCCGTTACCCGACGCGCATCCATGGGGTCTACGTCATGGATCCCTCGCCGATTCCCCGCTGGGACGTGCCCAAGCTGCACCAGTCGCAGGCGATTCATCTTTTCGGCGCGGGACGCGAGAAGAAGCTCTACGCGGTGCCCCCCTATACGGATGCCGTCCCGCTGGCCTTCGACGACGTTCCGTTCCGGGTCGAGGATTTTACGGACGGCGGCGGTGCGCGACGGACCTGCGTGCGATGCGGATCAGACGACACGTTCCTGGACGAATTCTTCGATAACGACGGACGGCGCGTCTACCAGTGCTCGGACAGCGATTTCTGCAATCGGCGCGCCGCGGCCAAGACCCGGAACCGGAAGGAGGACCTTTGTGAACAGCGCGCACGAGAATGACCGCCTTCTGGCCTGTCGTGGATTGACCCGGTGGCATGGTTCCGGCTGCCCCGCCTGCCTGGAGGAAACGGGGCCCGAGCGGAACACGAACGTCTGTCCCAGGTGCGGAACGGTCGTGGCGCTCGCGCAGGCCAGCCTGGACCTCCGTCGCGGCGAAGTGGTCGGCATCATCGGCGAATCCGGAAGCGGGAAATCGACACTGGTCAAGATGCTCTACTTCGACGAGGAGCCTTCGGCCGGAAAAGCGATTTTTCACGGACCGGAGGGTGTCTGCGAGCTTTTCGAGCTGAATGCGGCGCAGGCGCGCAAGTTGCGCAACCGGTATTTGGGCATCGTGTACCAGAATCCGCATCTCGGATTGAACTACCGGCACTCGGCGGGCGGGAACATTGCCGAGCGGCTCCTGCTGGCAGGCGTGAGCCACTATGCGGAGATTCGGGAACGGGCGCGCGTTCTGCTGCGGCGCACCGAGGTTCCCGAGGATCGCATGGACGAACTTCCGGGGCGTTTTTCCATCGGCATGCAGCAGCGCGTGCAGATCGCCAAGGCGCTGGCGCCGGGACCGCCACTGCTGTTGCTGGACGAGGTGACCACCGGTCTGGACGTTTCGGTGCAGGCCCGCATCCTCGACCTGATTCTGGAACTCCAACACGAGCTTAACATCGCCATGCTGGTCGTGACGCACGATCTGGGCGTGGTGCGTCTGCTGGCCGGGCGGACGCTGGTGTTGCGTCTGGGACGCATCGTCGAGGCGGGACTGACCGACCAGATACTCGAGGATCCGCAGCATCCCTACACGCAGCAGCTGATTTCATCGGCACTCTAGGCGGGCACGGCTCTCTCGAACTCCGACGGAACGTCCGTTCGCGAACTGGGAACCGTCAGCGGAGGCAGATTCATGGTAGATGCAGCGCGACCGGCCATGCCGGCTCCGGTCCTGGAAGCGAGCGGGCTGTGCAAGCGATTTTCGCTTCACGCTCGCGGGATCGGTTTGAATGTCCTGCATGGGGTCCACCTGGCGGTGCACGCGGGGCAAGTGACGGTACTGACGGGGCCTTCCGGCGCCGGCAAGTCGTCGATCCTGAAGGCGATCTACCGCACCTATCTGCCGACGGCCGGTTCGCTGAACTACCGGACCGGGGCAGGTGAAATGGTGGACTTGGCGAAGGCGGACGACCACACCATCCTGCATTTGCGCCGATGGGAGATCGGCTACGTGGCGCAGTTTCTCCATTGCCTTCCGCGTCAGCCGGCGCTGGACGTGGTGGCCAGGCCGCTGGTGGAGCGCGGGATGAACCGCGAGCAGGCACGGGCGGGGGCGCGGAAGATCCTTGCGCACCTGCGCATCCCCGAAGCGTTGACGAACCTGCCCCCGGCGACGTTCTCCGGCGGCGAGAAGCAGCGCGTGAATCTGGCGCGCGGTTTCCTGACGCGACCCCGGTTGCTGCTTTTGGACGAGCCGACGGCGAGCCTGGACCAGGAATCGCAGGAACGCGTGATCGAACTGATCCTGCAGGCCAAGGCGGAAGGCGCGGCGATCCTGGCGATTTTCCACGACCGGTCGCTGATCGACCGCCTGGCGGATGCACGAGTCGAGGTGGTGCCGGACGTTCGGGTTGAGCCGCTGGGCGGCGACGAGGGAGCGTGCAGATGCGACAGGCCTTGACGAATGCGCGCGTCGTGCTTCCGGAGCGGGTGCTCGAAAAGGCCACCGTGCTGGTGGAAGACGAGTGCATCCTGGCGGTCGAGCCGGAGCGACTGGGTACCGCCAGCGCGAGCGTGGTGGATCTGGAAGGGCGCTGGCTGCTGCCGGGAATCGTCGATCTGCACAGCGACTACGTCGAGACCTTGTCGGAGCCGCGGCCGGGGGCGCTTTTCCCCCGCCGTTTTGCCGCCGTGCAATGGGACCGCATCTGCGCGATGTGCGGCATCACGACGGCCTATGACAGCCTGCTGTTCGCCACCGGCGAGTTCGGCGTGCGCAGCGTGTCGGGGATGAAAGACCTGGTCGAGGCGCTCGAGACGCTCAAACCCTTGGCGCTGGTCGATCACCGGCTGCATCTGCGTTACGAGGTTACGGATCGGGCCAGTTTCGAGATCGTCCGCGAGCTGATGGCGCAGGACCGTGTCGACCTGCTGTCGTTCAACGACCACACGCCGGGGCAGGGGCAGTATCCGACCTTCGAGTCGTACTTGAACTACTGCGCGGGCAAGTACCGGATGACCGAGGAGCAGGTGCGAAGGAAAGTGCTCGAGAAGCAGGAAGCGCGCGCCGACGCGCCGGAGCGGATGCGCGCGCTCAGGGAGCTGGCCAACGCCTGCGGGATTCCCATCGCGTCGCACGACGACGACTCTCCACGGCAGGTGGCGGGTCATGCCGCGCAGGGCGTGACGATCGTGGAGTTCCCGGTGACGCTGGAGGCGGCACGCGAAGCGCGCGCACGCGGACTGAAGACGATGGTGGGCGCACCGAACCTGATCCGTGGCGGCAGCACGAGCGGCGCGCTGCGAGCCATCGATGCGCTGCAGGCGGGCGTCGTCGATGCGCTCTGTTCGGATTATCTGCCCTCGGGTATGCTGGCGAGCGTTTTCCTGCTGCCGCGCCTCTCCGGTTGCCCGCTGCACGAGGCGGCGAATCTGGTGACGTTGAATCCGGCGCGCATGGCCGGGATGACCGACCGCGGCGCCATCCGGCCGGGCCTGCGCGCCGACCTGATGGCCGTCGAAATGTGCGGAGAGGAACCGGTCGTCGCCGCGACGTGGGTTCGCGGCCGGCAGGCGTTTGCGACGCGCGAGCTGACGCGGCTCGGGACCGCGGACGAATGGGCCTTGATCGGCACGGAGGAAGGCGCATGAACGAGTTGAGCACCAGCTTCGACAAGCGGCTGTACACGCCCGGTCCGCTGACCACGAGTCGCACGGTCAAACAAGCGCTGCTGCGGGACCTGGGTTCGCGCGATCGTGCGATGATCGGGGTGATTCGCGAAATCCGGCAGCGCCTGATCGCGCTGGGCCGCGGGGACGAGAACACCTTTACCGCCATTCCGCTCCAAGGCAGCGGAACCTATGCGCTCGAAGCCGTGGTCTCGAGCGCCATTCCGGCGAACGGCAAGCTGCTGATCGTCGTTAACGGCGCCTACGGCCGGCGCGTGGCCCAGATGGCGCGCATACATCGGGTCCCGATGGCGGCCCTGGAGTATCCCGAGGACCGTGCGCCCGATCCCGCGCAGGTGGACACGGTCCTGCGTCAGGATCCCGGCATCACCCACGTCTGCATGTGCCACTGCGAGACGACCAGCGGCATTTTCAACCCCCTGCGGGAAGTGGGCGAAGCGGTGGCCGGGAACGGCCGCCGGTACTTCGTCGATGCCATGAGTTCCTTCGGCGCCGTACCGGTCGATCTGGAAAAGGATCGGATCGACTACCTGGTCAGTTCGGCCAACAAGTGCATCGAGGGCGTGCCGGGGTTCTCGTTCGTCGTGGCCAGGCTGACGACGCTGCTGAAGACCGAGGGGTGCGCGCGAACGCTTTCGCTGGACCTGCTCGATCAGCACCGCGGTTTCGAGAAGAACGGACAGTTCCGTTTCACGCCGCCGACGCACGCGCTGCTGGGTTTCCACCAGGCGCTGCTGGAACTCGAGGCCGAGGGTGGGGTGGAAGGTCGCGCGGCACGCTACCGCTCCAATTATGAAACGCTTCGTCAGGGCATGCGGGAACTCGGTTTCCGCGAATACCTCGAACCCGCTTTGCAGGGCTACATCATTTCGACCTTCCATTGTCCGCGGCATCCGGCGTGGTCGTTCGAGCGGTTCTACGATCTGCTGAGCCAGGAAGGCTTCTTGATTTATCCCGGCAAGGTCGGCAGCGCGGACTGTTTCCGCATCGGCCATATCGGGCGCCTATTTCCTAGCGACATGCGCGACCTGTTGGGCGGGATCCGTCGCACCCTGGACGCGATGGGCGTCCGCCTGAATTGAGGAGAACGAGATGCACTTTCATTTCCGACGCTCGTATCGCGGTCCCGTCCGCCTGCTCGTGGCCGACCTGGCCGGCACGACCGTGGACTACGGCAGCTGTGCGCCTGCCGGGGCCTTTGTGGAACTCCTGAAACGTCACGGCGTCACGATCTCCGACGCGGAAGCCCGCGGGCCCATGGGCATGCACAAGCGGGATCACATCCGCGCGTTGCTGCAGGTTCCGGAAATCGCGCGACGCTGGCAGGCGGCCCAGGGCAGCGCGTGGGACGAGGATGCCGTCGAACGGCTCTATCGCGAGTTCATTCCCCTTCAGACCGAGATCCTGCCTCGCTACAACCGTCTGGTCCCGGGAACGCTCGAAGCGGTCGCCCGGCTCCGCGAACGGGGCATCCGCGTCGCCGCGACCACCGGCTACAGCCGGGAGATGATGGAAATCGTTCTGGCCGGAGCGCGAGAGCAGGGTTTCGTGCCGGATGCGGCCTTCTGCGGAAGCGACGTGGCGCAGGGGCGTCCGGCGCCCTGGATGGCGCTGCGTTGCGCCGAACGGCTGGGGGTCTGGCCCGTCGAAGCGGTGGTGCATGTCGGGGATACGCTGGTGGATGTCGAGGCGGGATTGAACGGCGGAATGTGGAGCCTGGGTGTGGTACGAACGGGCAATATGCTGGGGTTGAGCCGGGAACTCGACGAGGCCCTGGAGGAACGGGAGCGCCAACGGCGGCTTGAAAACGGCCGTGCGAAAATGCGTGCCGCCGGCGCGCATTTCGTGGCCGATACGCTGCTGGATGCCGTTGGCCACATCGAAGAGATCGGCCTGCGTTTGGCCGCCGGCGAAAAACCCTGACCGGCACTATTCGGTCTTGCCGCCGTTCTTGTGTCGAACGATTTCGCCGTCGATCATGTAGATCACGTCCTCGGCGATGTTGCTGGCATGGTCCGAGATGCGTTCGAGATGCCGTGCGGCATGGAAGATCTGCAGGCAGCCTTCGATCGTTTCGGGATGCGTCTTCATCCGTTCCTTCACGTAATCGCCCACCTGCTTGTGCAGCGCATCGACCTCGTCGTCGCTGAACATGACCTGGCGCGCCGCAGCGGAATCGTTGTTGACCAGCGCATCCAGCGTGCGCTTGAGCATGGCCTGGGCCTTTTCCGCCATGGCGGGAATCTGGGGCGGGATCTCGATGCGCGGCTCGCGGGCCAGAAAAATGGCGCGTTTGGCGATGTTTCCCGCCAAGTCGCCGATCCGTTCGAGGTCGCTGTTCAGCTTCATGACCGCCACGATGAACCGCAGATCCGCGGCGACCGGCTGGTGCAAGGCCAGAATCTTGAGGCATTCCTCTTCAACGTCGACTTCCATGTGGTCGATATCGATATCGCCGTCCAAAACGCGCTGGGCCAGCGCCGCATCGCGGCGTTCGATCGCATTGACCGCCTTGTGAACGCTCTCTTCCACGACCGCGCTCAGCGCAAGCACCATCTTCTTTAGGCGCTCGATTTCCCGGATGAAGTGTCTGGCCATCGGTCGAACCTCCCAAACCGCCATGAACGAAACGCCCGTGGCCGCCACGGACGCCGAAGGAAAAGAACTTGGTACCGCGCCGCAGAAGTTCCAGACCCATTGTTTGCGGCTGCGGGCCCGGCTCTTCGTTGCTCGCTCGTCACCGATCTCCTCCGGATATGCTCCTCGCTCGCGCCTCGCCCCGGACCCGCATCCGCGGCGCACGGGGTCAGGAACTTCTGCGGCGCGGTACTTAGCACCTGGCGCCTATCCAAACCGTCCCGTGATGTAATCTTCGGTCCGTTTGTCTTTCGGGCTGGTAAAGATGGCCTTGGTGTCGCCGAACTCGATCAGTTCGCCCAACAGCATGAACCCGGTGTGATCGGATGCGCGGGCGGCCTGCTGCATGTTATGCGTGACGATGACGATCGTGTAATGGTCGCGCAGATCGAGCATCAATTCCTCGATCTTGCCGGTGGCGATAGGGTCCAGGGCCGAGCAGGGTTCGTCCATCAACAGCACTTCCGGTTCGACGGCCAAGGCTCGGGCGATGCAGAGCCGCTGCTGCTGGCCGCCGGACAGGCCCAAGGCGCTGTCGTTCAGGCGGTCCTTGACTTCCTCCCAGAGCGCTGCGCCGCGCAGGCTCTTTTCCACCAACGTGTCGAGGTCGGCCTTGTTGCGGATGCCATGAACGCGAGGCCCGTAGGCCACGTTCTCGTAAATGCTCTTCGGGAACGGGTTCGACTTCTGGAAGACCATGCCGACGCGCTTGCGAAGCTCGGAGACGTCCAGCGTTTCGTCATGCACGTCCTGGTCGCCGACCTTGAGCGTGCCGGTGATCTTCACGTGGTCGACCAGATCGTTCATGCGGTTGATGCAGCGCAACAGCGTGCTCTTGCCGCAGCCGGAGGGGCCGATGTAGGCGGTGATGCGGTTCTTGACGATCCGCTGGTTGATGTCCTTCAAGGCCTGCTTGGCACCGTACCAGAGGTTCAGGTTCTGGATCAAGACCTCGACAACGTCATCCGCTGATTCCATGGGCGGTTTTCCCTTGAACTGCTCCGCGATCGAGCCTTGGACGGAAACGGACTGCGCTTCGATCATGATGTCGCTCCTCAGAGATTAGACGAAACGTGCTTTTTGCGCAGGTGATTTCGGAGCCAGATGGCGGTCAGGTTCAGCAGGAGGACGATGAGCAGCAGCAGCACCGTGGTTGTGTAGACCATCGGACGTGCCGCATCGACATTGGGCGACTGGAACCCGACGTCATAGATGTGGAAGCCCAGATGCATGAATTTGCGATCGAGATGCACGTGTGGCCAGGTTCCATCCACCGCCAGCGAAGGGGCCAGTTTCACGACGCCGGTGATCATCAGCGGGGCCACTTCGCCGGCTGCGCGCGCCATGGCGAGGATCAGACCGGTCAAAATCGAAGGCGTTACGGCCGGCAAGACCACGCGCCAAGTCGTTTCGAACTTGGTGGCGCCCAAAGCCATGGACGCTTCGCGAATGCCGTTGGGCAGGGCGGCCAAACCCTCTTCCGTCGCCACGATCACCACCGGGACGGTCAGGAGGGCCAGGGTCAACGAAGCCCACAGAATGCCCCCGGTGCCGAACTTGGGCGATGGCGCAAACTCGGGATAAAAGAGCGCGTCGATGCTGCCGCCCACGAAGTAGATGAAGAAACCGACGCCGAAGACGCCGAAGACGATCGAGGGCACGCCGGCCAGATTGTTGACCGCGATGCGCACGATGCTCACCATCCGACCCTGCCGCGCATACTCGCGCAGATACAAGGCCGCCAGCACGCCCATCGGCGTGACCACGATGCTCATGATGACGACCATCAACACCGTGCCGAAAATGGCCGGGAAAACGCCGCCTTCCGTATTGGACTCGCGCGGATCGTCGGCCACGAACTCCCACACCTTGGCAAGATAGAAACCGGCCTTCGAGAAGAAACCCATCGAATTGGGCTGATACACGCGAACCACGTCGCCGGTCTTGATCGTCCGTTCCTCGCCGCCCGGCGCCAGGACCGTCAGGGTCGTGGTCAGCTTGCTGCGCAGTTTCGAGAGTTCCTCTTCCTTTTCCTTGTAACGCCCCTTCCATTCGTCCATCTCGCTCTTGAGCTGTTCCACTTCCTTTCCATCGCGGATGCCGCGCATGGCCAGTTTTTTCAGGCGGAGACGGATGCGTTCCTGATTGGCGTTGATCCGCCCGATCTCGGATTTCTCGAGTTCGCGGATCCGGTCGTCAAGCTTTTCGACCTCCGGCATCTGGGCACGCAGGGCCGCCAGCGTTTCGGCCGGCCCTGCCGCGCGCACCTCGGCGCCATCCTGAAAGGCCTTCAAGGTGCCGTGGAAGTTGCCCCAACTCTTGCGTTCGATGACCACCAGATCCGCGGGCGTCTCGCGCTGGACGATGTCGTCCTCGTTCACCCAGCGGAAATCGATCCCGTAGATGTCGCGGTTGCCCTGCTTGATCTGGATCCGGTGGCGTTCGCGCGTTCCCTTTTCGGCATCGGGTTGAGGTATCTTTTCGCGTGCCGTGATCTGCCCCGCCAGCACCGTGCCGTCCTTCAACGTCAACCGGACCATGTCCGCCGGCCAGAAGAATCCCAGGCCGTTGTAAAGAACGAGGAAGACCAGGCCGACGACCATCATCAAGGCCAAGGCCAAGGCACCGCCGGTGAGCCAGATGAACGGTTCGCCGCTCGCCCAGAGACTTCGCTTGGAAGACAGGTGGGTCATATGGCCCGGTACCTCTTGCGCAGGCGCAGGCGCACCACTTCCGCCAGCGTGTTCACTACGAATGTCATCACGAAGAGCAGCAGCGCGGCCAGGAAGAGGACGCGATACAAGGTGCCGCCTTCGTGCGCCTCGGGTAACTCCACGGCGATGTTGGCGGACAAGGCGCGGAATCCGTTGAAGGGGGACCAATCGGTGATGGGCGTGTTTCCCGTAGCCATCAACACGATCATGGTTTCACCCACCGCCCGGCCGAAACCGATCATGATCGCGGAAAAAATGCCGGGACTGGCCGTCGGCAGCACCACGCGCACCGCCGTCTGCCAGCGGGTCGCGCCCAGCGCCAGCGATCCAGCCACCAAGTGCGGCGGCACGTTCGAAAGCGAATCATCCGCGATCGTGAAGATGATCGGGATGACCGCGAAACCCATGGCGAAACCGACCACGATCGAATTGCGCTGATCGTACACGATCTGGAACGTATTCTTGAGCCAGAGCCGGTAATCGCCACCCAACAGGCCTGTTTCGATCACGCCCCCGAAGACAAGCGCAAGCAGGCCGCCCGCGAGGATGACCGGCACGAGCAGGAAGACCTCCGTACCCGGCTTGACCCGCGTCCGGATTCGGATCGGGATCAGCCGCCAGAGCAGCAACGCAACCAGGATCAGGACCGGAACGATGCAGGCCGCCATCGCGATCGACGGCAGAATCCGCTCCACCACCGGCGCCAGCCAGAGGCCGGCGATGAACCCCAGCACCACGCTGGGCAGTGCCGCCATCACTTCGACCGTCGGCTTGACCAAGCTCTTGAGCTTGGGGTGCATGAACTGCGAAGCGTAGAGCGCGCTCAAGGTCGCGATGGGAATGGCGAACAACATGGCGAAGAGCGTGCCCTTCAAGGTGCCTATGACCAGCGGCGTCAGGCTCAGCTTGGATTCGAAATCGTCGGTGCCTCCGGTGGACTGCCACACATACTCGGGCTTCTCGTAGCCCTCGTACCAGAGCTTGCCGAAAAGGCTGCTCCAAGTCGCGCTTTCCGGATGCGGATTGTGCACCTCGAACAGCTTCGCATTCCCCGAGGCGTCGCCACCCACCAAGCCATTGCCTTTGGGCGTGAACGCCAGCGAGCGCAGTCCTTCGTGCCCGGCAATGGTCAGTTGCGTTTGACCGGTGGTCGCATAGTGAACCTTGATGACGCCCGCCGCATCCAGCGTGGCGAAGCCGCGATTGCGCTGATTGGCCGTGACCGCCTTGACGGCCGCCTCATGCGGCTGGAAATCGTAGAGCTTCTTGACCGCAAAGACCTCGCGCCCCTGTTCGCGCACGAACTGCCAGGTGGAGACGGCACCCCGTTCGTCTCCCAGGACCAGGGTGCGTTGTCCATTGATGAAACCCATGGCCGTGATTCCGGCCGTGGTGGCCTGGATTTCGCCCTGCAGTTCGGGCGCCTCGATGTCCTCGACACCCCAGCGGATCAAACGGCCCGAGGAAGTGCCGATGTAGAGCGTCTCGCCGTGCTCGTCGAACAACAGCCCGGAAATCGCCCCGAACTTGCTCAGATCGTGACTGGCGGTCTTGACCTTTCGCGTGACCCCGCCCATCAGCGTCTTTTTCTCGGTCACGTTCAGCAACGCCAGTTCGCTCGGTCCGGTCGCGGCGGCGATCGCCGTTCCTTTTTCGTGCGGCCGATAGGCCAACACGTCCAGCGGTCGAGCTTCCTTGCCCACCTTCAACGGTTCGCCGGATTTCCCAATAGGGGTCATGCGGCGTTGGGTAAGGCCCTGTTGTTCGTCCGTCGTGTACTCCGTATTGAAGCCCACCTCGATCGGCAGAATACGCCCGTCGGAAAGGCCGAGGACGATGAGTTTTTCCGAGACGACACATGCGGTGCGTGTTTCCGCCTGCTTCAGCGCGGGAATGTCGAGCGTTTCCAGGATCCGATTGTCGCGCCACGAAACCAACTGAACGTTCCGTGCGGTCACCATCCAGCCCGTATCCCAGTGCTCGTCGATGCCGACCGCCAAGTTGGCCACGCCGGATTTCGACTCGAAAGTCCGGTGCAAGGCGGCACGGGGGGGGAGCAGCAGCGGGTAGACCTCGGCCAGAATCACCACCAGAATGGCCATGATACAGAGAATGATGAGCACACCGCCCAGCGACACGAACCAGCGTGCGCCACTGTCCACCCACTTGCGCGAACGCGCCATTTTCACGGGCAATACAACCGGGCGAGCCGGCATGACCGGCCCGCCCGTCCGAACCTGCGCATCGTGGGTGGATGTCGTCATGGGGATGCCGTTTTCCCTGCTGTTGCCTTACTTTTCGATCTTGGCACGTTCGCCGTCCGCCAATTCGGCGGTCAGCGGGAAGTAACCGTCCTTGACGACAACCATTTGACCCTGTTTGGAGACCACCAGCTTGAGGAACTCGCGGACCAGCGGATCGAGCGGCTTGTTGGGCGCCTTGTTGATGTAGAGGTACAGGAAGCGCGCAAGCGGATAGGTTCCGTTATAGCAGTTTTCCGCAGTGGGTTCGACGAGATCCCCGTCGTTCGCCTCGGCCAAAGGAATGGCGCGGACGCCGGCCGTCACGTAGCCGATGCCGCTGTAACCGATCGCGAAACGATCCTCGGTCACGTTCTGAACGACCGTAGCCGAACCGGGACACTCCTTCACGGTGTCCTTGTAATCGCCCTTCTTGAGCGTGTGTTCCTTGAAAAAGCCGTATGTGCCCGATGCGGAGTTGCGGCCGTACAAACTGATGGGGCGGTTGGCCCAGTCACCTTCGAGTCCGAGCTGCCCCCACGTCGTCACGTCCTGCGGGAACTTGCGGAGACGCGTCTTGGAGAAGACCGCGTCGAGCTGCGCGAAGGTCATCCCCTTGATGGGGTTGTCCTTGTTGACGAAGACCCCGAGGGCGTCGACGGCGGTCTTGATCTCGGTCGGAGGATAGCCGAACTTTTTCTCGAAGTCGTCGATCTCCTGCTTCTTCATCGGGCGGGACATCGGACCGAATTGGGCTGTGCCAGCAATCAGCGCGGGCGGCGCGGTGCTGGAACCTTTACCTTCCACCTGCACATTCACGTTCGGGTACGACTTCTTGAACTCCTCGGCCCAGTACGTCATGAGATTGTTCATGGAATCCGAGCCGACGCTGGCCAGATTGCCCGAGACGCCTTCGACCTTCTGGTACTCGGGCAACTTGGCATCCACTTCGCCTGCGTATATGCTCGCCGCCATGACCACTGCAGCCACAGCCAGCATACGTAGGCCAAACCACCTGCCAATCTTCTCCATCTCACGGCTCCTTTCTCTGCTAACCCTTTTTCCGAGGCAATGCGACACACAGAGCATGATCCGTATTCGTGTTCGGATCTGTTTTGATGCGCGTTTGATTTGCGTTAATCATTTTCGGAATAAAGAATAACTGCGATTGTTAGAACGGAGTTAGAAACATGTTATTGTATTGATTGCATATCGTTAGAACTGCGCTTGAAGGATCTGGCGAATGCAATATTAAGTTTCGAACGAAGACATTCGAACCACTGCCATTAGCCTCGTGGAGCTACTTCGATGCTTTTCATTTCTCAAGACAAAGGTTTTTACGAGCTCTTCGATAAAGTGGGCAACAACGCAGTTCATGCGGCGGAGCTGTTTGTCGAAATGCTTCGTAACTTTAATACTAGAAAAGAGTTTATATCCAAGATACATCAAGCGGAACAGGTGGGGGACCAGTTAACGCACGATGCGATTACCAAGCTGGACCAGAGTTTCATCACACCTTTCGACCGGGACGATATCCACGCATTGATCAAGCAGGCGGATGACGTGACAGATCGACTCGATTCGGCCGCCAAACGCATAGCGTTATATGGGATTAAGGAGCCCAATGAGGATATTTTGAAGCAAGCCGAGATCGCATTGCAGACCTGCAAGTGTCTATGCAAGGCCATCCAAGGACTGCGCAATCTTAAAAATCAAGACGAACTCTCCCGCCTGTTGATCGAGATTCACGACTGGGAGAATCGGGGCGATGAGCATGTCCAAGGCGCATTGGCCAAGCTTTTCGAGACCGAAGACCCGATGTATGTCCTTAAATGGAAAGAGCTTTACGAACTGGTTGAGAAGGCCATCGATGCCTGTGAAACCGTGGCGAATACGATCCGCTCGATCATGGTCAAGAACGCCTAGGCCGCGTCGCCACTCAGGTGGAAAGGAAGCAGGTCGATGGATCCGTTCGTGCTCATTCTGCTGGTGATTCTTTTCGCTGTTTTTTTCGACGTCAGCAATGGGTGGAACGATGCCGCCAATGCCATCGCCACGGTCGTCTCGACCCGAGTCTTGTCGCCTGGGCGGGCCGTGGTATTCGGTGCCGTGCTGAATTTCATCGGCGCACTCTTCAGTTCGGAGGTGGCACGCACCGTGGGGCAGGACATTGCGGATCCCTCCAAGCTGACGCCGTTGACCTTTCTGGCGGCCACTGTGGTGGCACCCATCTGGATCGGGATCTGCACGCTCAAGGGCCTCCCCATCAGTTGTTCGCACTCGCTGATGGGCGGACTTGTCGGTGCGGTGCTGGCGACCGCCAGTTGGCAGAGCTTGAATCCGCACGGTATCGGAAAAATTGTCTTCGGCATCTTCACCTCGCCCGTCATCGGTTTCGTCCTGGGGTTCGTGCTGATTCACGTGGTGGTGTGGAGCTGTCGGAACCTGCGTCCTCGAACGGTGACCAGCGTCTTCGGACGGTTGCAGTTGCTTTCTGCGGGGGCGATGGCCTTCAGTCATGGAACCGGCGACGCGCAGAAGGCGATGGGGATCGTCACCGGCTGTCTGATCGCTTACTATGGCAGTGCGGGGTACACGAATGCCGACGGCCGCATGACGATCCCGCTCTGGGTTCGCCTGTTGTGCGCCTTCGCCATGTTCCTGGGAACGGCTTGGGGCGGGTACCGGGTGATAAAGACGTTGGGGGGCAAACTGGCGGATCTGAAGCCCCATCATGGATTCGCTGCCGAGACTGCGGGTGCGACGACCATCTTGGTGAACACGCTCACCGGCATTCCAATCAGCACCACGCATTCGATCACGGGTGCGGTTCTGGGGGTGGGGTCGGCGGAAGGCGTAAAGTCCGTAAAATGGAAAGTCGGCGGCAAGATCATGTTCGCCTGGCTGGTCACTTTTCCGGTCTGCATCGGCGGTGCCGCGCTGCTCTATCGCGTGTTGGTCCGTTTGGGGCTGTAGGCCTGCCTCCGATGCCGACCGGTCAGACCGGGAAACGGAGGGTGAAGGTGCTTCCCTGCCCCGGAACGCTGACGACGTCAGTGCGTCCGTGGTGGGCCTGCATGATGTGCTTGACGATGGACAGGCCCAACCCGGTGCCGCCCAGCTTTCGGCTGCGCGCCTTGTCCACGCGGTAGAAGCGTTCGAAAATCCGGCTTTGGTGTTCCTTCTCGATGCCGCAACCCGTATCGCGGACGGAGACGGCGATTTCTCCGTTCTCGCGACGCGCCTCCACGCTCACCGCCATTCCGTTTTCGCTGTATTTGACGGCGTTGTCCACCAGGTTGACGATGGCCTGTTCCAGCAGGTGCGGGTTGATGCGCGCCGCCAGGTCCTCGGGGCAGGACATCTCGATGCGGATCTCGCGCGCCTTCGCCTTCAACTCGCAGATGCGCACGGCCTCCAGCAGGATGGGGCGCAGCCGTGCGGTTTCCAGCGAGATCTGTTCCTGTTGCGCCTCCGCTTCGATCTTCGAGAGGGTCAACAGGTCGTCGACGATGGCGTTCAGCCGTTCGGCCTGGCGCGCGACGATGCCCAGGAAGTTCCGGACCTGTTGCGGATCGCGGTTGGCGTCGTCAAGCAGCGTTTCCACGAAACCCTTGATCGAGGTGATCGGGGTCTTCAGTTCGTGAGAGACGTTGGCGACGAAATCCCGGCGGATGATCTCGGTGCGGCGCAGGGGGGTGACATCGTTGAGCACGACCAGCGCGCCGATGCCCTGGCCGCGCGCATCGCGCAGCACCGTGCCGTGGGCCTGCAGGTAACGGTCGGTCTTGTCCCGAACCACGATCTCGTCCTCGACCGGAACCGAGCTGGCCAGGGTCTGCTTGACGAAACGCTGCAGATCGGCATTGCGGACGGCCTCCTGGATCGTACGCCCCACGACCTTCTCGCGTTCCAGCCCGAAGAGTCGCGCTGCGGCCTGATTCAGGCTGATCAGTTTCTCGCCGGCATCCACCGCCAACACGCCTTCGACCATGCTGGCCAGCACCGCCTCCATTTCGTTGCGCTGCGCCAGAATCGTGCGGATGCGCTCGTCCAACTGCGCGGCCATTTCGTTGAGCGTCTGGGCCAGTCGGCCGAGTTCCTCGGTCTCGGGAATCGGGAGGCGCGTCTCCAGCTCCCCCCGGGCAAAACGTTCGGCGCCGGTCTTCATCTCCTCGATCGGGCGGCTCAACCGCTTCGAGATCAGCACTCCCAGCAAGCCGGCCAGGACCACGATCAGCACGCCCGCCAGCATGATGCGCAGCGTGATGGAACTCAACGATGCGCCGAGCGCGTGTGTCGACATGGCGGTCCGCGCGATGGCCTGCGGACGGTTGCCGAGGCCCACGGGTACCGCCACATACAATTCCTCCTCGCCCACCGTGTTGCTGTAGCGCAGGCTGCGCCCCACCTGCCCCTGCAGCGCCTCCTGGACTTCCGGTCGATCCCGATGATTCTCCATCCCTTTGGGGTCGCGATGCGAATCGCCCAGCACTTCGCCCGAGGGAAGAATCACCGTGGCCCGCGTACCCGTCAAGGAGCCCATCTTCTTGCACAGGTCGTCGATCCGCTGCGGCCGTTCGGCGAAGGACGTTTCGGCCACGTGAAAGCCGAGAATCTGGGCCTGGATCAGAAGACGCTCGGCCGTGGTTTCGAGATAAAAGTCGCGGACAGCCTTCCGCATGTACAGCGTGAAGACCAGAAGGCTCACCACGGCAATCAGTGCGAAGTGAAAAGAAAGCTGCCACAACAGTCGCGTTCGGCGCACAGGCTATTCCTTGAAGCGATATCCCACGCCGCGAACCGTTTCGACAAACTTGCCGGCCGGCCCCAGTTTCTTCCGCAACCCGACGATCTGCACATCCACGGCCCGATCGGTCACCGCGTAGTCCTCCCCCTTTACCGCGTTCACGATCTGATAACGAGTAAACACCCAGCCGGGCCGGCGCGCCAGGAAGTGAAGGACTTGGAATTCGGTCAAGGTCAATTCGACCGGCTTGCCCTGCACCAGGACCTCATGCCGCCCCGGGTGGATGACCACGTCATGCACTTGCAGCGTGGATTGGTCATCCTGCGTCTGCCGCGACCGACGTCTCAATACCGCCCGAAGCCGGGCAATCAGCACCTTGGGACTGAACGGTTTGACAATGTAGTCGTCCGCACCCAGTTCCAGACCCGCAACAATGTCCGACTCCTCACCCTTGGCCGTAAGAATCACGATCGGTATGGCCTGCGTGCTCCCATCCGCCTTCAGCGCCTTGCAAATCTCCAAGCCGTCTATCCCAGGCAGCATCAAGTCGAGAAGCACCAGATCGGGGTGCTTGGCGCGCGCGCTCTTCAAGCCTTCCTCTCCGCTCGCGGCACACGCAACCTGGTACCCCTCCTTGGTCAGGTTGTAACGTATGAGTTCGAGGATGTCTTCCTCGTCCTCCACTACCAGAATCGATTCCTTCGCCATGCTTTGATCCTCGAAAGGTTCCCCACGCCGTTAAGGAATCTAAAAACGTGCGTTAGCGCATGATTAGTTTGCGATGAGGATTTCCTTTTTCCAGCGATTAAAGGGGGTTGAGGAGGTTAGATTTTCGTTATCGAATCCTGAAAACCCATCTCTTTTCCCAGACACCCGCTCTAAGTACCGTGCTGCAGAAGGCTGCCTTTGAACGACAGCCTGCGGCAGGACCGCCGATCTCTTCTTTGCACGTCTAAGTGCGACGCTTCCTTCCAAGCTGGCGGTGTGGTAAGCTATCCGCATCCGGCGACTTTTGCAGTAGTTGCCGAGGTGGTCGGCTATCAAGCCGGCAGAACGGCATGGCCTATCATGGCCGTGGAGGTCCGCATGCTTTCCATGACCTTCCTGGGTGTCGGATCGGCCTTCGCCAAGCGCAATTTCAATGCGAATGTGTTGTTCGAGTTCTGGCAGCGACCGTGGACGGGGACCGTTCCTCCCGTGCCTCCAGACGACACCCTGCTTCTCGATTTTGGGGTAACCGGTCCCGCGGCCCTGCACGAGCTTAAAAACAAGCAGGGCTTCGCGCATTTTCGTTCGCCCGAAGGGTTGAACCGGTATCCCGCCATCCGCAAGATCTTCGTCTCGCATCAGCACGCCGACCACATCGGGGGCTTGGAAGAGATGGCGCTGATGAACTACTTCGTCTTCAAGGATCCCAAATCGGGCAAGCCCTTCAAGGCCGAGCTGATCAGCACCATCAATATCCTCGTCAATCTCTGGGACCATTCGCTCAAGGGCGGGCTGAACACCTTGCAGCATCGCTACGCGCTTCTGCAGGACTACTTTTTCATCCGTGCGCTGGTGCCCGGACAGGCTGAGAAGAACCACTTCTTCCTTGGTCCGTATAAGTTCGAGATCTTCCCGACGGACCACATCCAGATCGAACGCAAGTACGACTGGCCTTCGTACGGCATCTGCATCGGCCATCCGCAACAGGGTCGAACGGTCTTCTATTCCGGCGACACCCGTTTCGACTATCCGGCCTACGCATCCATGCTGGCCGCCGCGGACTTGTGCTTTCACGACTGCCAGTTCTTCGACCAGATGGACAGCGTTCACGCGACGATCAACGAACTGCGCACCCTGCCGGAGGCGATTCGTCGCAAGACAAGGCTGTACCATTTCGGGGACAACTTCGACGATCCGGCGTTGCAGGCGGCCCTGGGGGATTTTGCGGGACTGGCGGCGGCGCATGAACGGTATGTGCTTTTCGACGGCGCCTGACCCCGAGCAGGATACCGACTCGTGAAAGCGAAACGTCCGTTGTTGTCGCGCAAGACTAAGGTTCCCGTGCCGCCCTCCGCTGCGGCGGGGATCATCCTCGACTCCGTCGCCGACGGCGTCTTCACCGTCGATGCCGAATGGCGCATCACGTACTTCAACCGGGCGGCCGAACGGATCACCGGCACGCCCCGTGGCGAGGCGCTGGGCAAGCCCTGCTGCGAGGTCTTCCGCGCCAGCATGTGCGAGGCGGACTGCGCCCTGCGCCGCACCCTGGAAACCGGCAAACCGCTCGTCAACCAGTCCGCCTTCATCGTCGCCGCCGATGGACGGCGCATTCCCATCAGCGTCTCAACGGCCCTACTCCGGGACCGGAAGGGCAAGGTCATCGGGGGCGCCGAGACGTTCCGCGATCTGA
>Ga0101944_10002991_pt1 | contig 25115 bp, 22 predicted proteins | sample DewCreD2012metaG_FD_75245 | JGI IMG/M metagenome (GOLD analysis project Ga0101944, IMG submission 75245) | Hot spring sediment bacterial and archeal communities from British Columbia, Canada, to study Microbial Dark Matter (Phase II) - Dewar... ... | reverse complement strand
CATGAGACCAAGGTCGTGGTGCGGTTCTGGATCGCCGGGCTCGTCTGGGCCCTGCTGGCCCTCACCACGCTGAAGCTGAGATAGCCATGGACGTGCGCGGCTCGAGGATCACGGTGTTCGGCATGGGCGCCTCCGGCGTGGCCGTGCTCGAGCTGCTGCGCTCGCACGGTGCGGTGGTGCGGGCCTCCGATGTCCGGCCGCGGGAGGCGCTGCCGGCCTTCGACGCCCCGTTCGTGCCGCAGTCTCCCGCGGCCCTCGAGGATTGCGACATCGCCGTGCTCAGCCCCGGCGTGCCGCCCGGCCTGCCGCTGTTTGCGGAGGCCGCACAGCGCGGCGTGCGCATCGTGGGCGATGTGGAAGCGGCGTCCTGGTTCCTGCAGGGCCCCATCCTCGGCATCACCGGCACCAACGGCAAGACCACCACGACGGCCCTGACGGGCCATCTGCTGCGCGCGGCGGGCGTTGCCTGCCAGGTGGGCGGAAACATCGGCCGGCCGCTGGCGGAGATGGTGGCATCTTCGCGGCCGGATCAGTGGAACGTGCTCGAGCTGTCCAGCTTCCAGCTGGAGACCGCGCACACGCTGCGCGTGCACGTCGCCGCCGTGCTCAACATCACGCAGAACCATCTGGACCGCCACCACACGTTTGAGAATTACGCGGCCGCAAAGGCGCGCATCCTCGCCTGCCAGCAGCCGGAAGATCACGCCGTGCTCAATGCGGAGAACCCGGCCTCGGCCGCGCTGGCCGCGCAGGCGCGCGGCCGCGTCTGGTGGTTCTGCGCCGGCGGCCCGCGCCGCCCCGGCTTCTGGCAGGAGAACGGAACCCTGTTCGCGGACGGCGAGCCCTTCATGGAGGCCGCCGCGGTTCCGCTGCGCGGACGGCACAATCTGGAAAACGTCCTCGCCGCGGCCGCCTGCGCGCGCCTGGCCGGAGCCCCGCTGGAGGCGATCCGCGAGGGCGTCCGCACGTTCGCGGGCGTCGAGCACCGCATCGAATTCGTGCGCGAGCTGGACGGCGTGCGCTTCTACAACGACTCGAAAGCCACCAGCGTCGACGCCACGCGCAAGGCCCTCGAGTCGTTCGAGGGCAACCTGTGGGTCATCCTCGGCGGCAAGGACAAGGGCAGCGACTACCGCGAGCTGCGGGAGCTGCTGGCGCAGCGCGCCCGCGCCGCCCTGCTCATCGGCGCCGCCGCGCCCATCATCGCCTCCCATCTGGAAGGCGCGCTGCCGCTGATCCACTGCGGCGACCTGCGGACCGCCGTGGAAACGGCCTGGCGGCAGGCCGCGCCCGGCGACACGGTGCTGCTGGCGCCGGCCTGCGCCAGCTTCGACCAGTTCAGCGGCTACGAAGAACGCGGCCGCGTCTTCAAGTCCCTCGTCCACTCGCTGGAGAGCCGCCGATGAACAACACGATCCGCTACCGCATGGACTGGTGGCTGATGTCGGCGACGCTGGCTCTGGTCGCCTTCGGCCTCGTCATGGTGTACAGCGCTTCGGCTGTCTCCGCCGAAGTCTACTTCGGCAAGCCGTCCTGGGAGTTCGCCGCGCGCCAGCTGGGCGCGGCCGTGGTGGGGCTCGCCCTGATGCTCTGGCTGAAGGCGAGCGATTTCCGGCGGCTCCGCCGCGGTCCCGCCGTGATCCTTCCGCTCTGCTTCGTGCTGGTGCTGCTGCTTGTGGCCGTCGTCACCGACGGACGCGCCCACCGCTGGATCCGCCTGCCCGGCATCGGCCAGATCCAGCCCAGCGAGTTCGCCAAGCCGGTGATCGTACTCTACCTGGCCTGGTTCGTCGCCTGGCGGGGCCGCGACATCAACAGCCGCTACTCCATCCTGCCCACGCTGTTCGTCGTCGGCTCGACGACGGCGCTGATCGCCTTCGGCGACCTCGGCACCGCGCTGGTGATTCTCGCTCCCGCGCTCGTCGTCTACTCCGTCGCCGGCATCCACCGCCGCCACTTCCTCGTGGCGCTGGCCTGCACGGTTCTGGTCATGGCCGGCTTCATTCTCCAGAAGCCGTACCGGCTGCTGCGGATCACGTCGTTCGTCGGCCTGACGGAAGAGAAAATCGCCGCCGACCCCTCGCTGCAGTGGCTGGCCGTGCGCATGGCCTCCTCCGGCGCCGTGCGGGACACCGACTACCAGGCGCGCCAGTCGAAGATCGCCATCGGCAGCGGAGGCCTCACCGGCGTCGGACTGGGACAATCCAACCAGAAGCTGGGCTTCCTGCCCGAGGCGCACACGGACTTCATCTTCGGCGTCATTGGGGAGGAAACGGGACTGGCGGGATGCCTGCTGCTGCTGGGCGCCTACCTGGTGATCTTCTGGCGCGGCTGGCGTGCGTGGTTCCTCACGGAAGACACGTTCGGCCGCTATCTGGCGCTTGGCGCGGCCACCGTCGTGGTGGTGCAGGCGCTGGCCAACATGCTGGTGGCGCTGAATGCGGTGCCGACGAAGGGCATCCCCCTGCCCCTGGTCAGCTACGGCGGCAGCGCCATGGTGGGCACGCTTCTCACGCTGGGCCTGCTGATGAGCGTAGGCGACCGCGTGCCGGAACCGTGAGGCGGCCATGCTGTTCGTCATGGCGGGCGGGGGCACGGGAGGGCATGTGATGCCGGCCATCGCCGTCGCTCAGGAGCTGCAGCGGCAGGGCCACGCGTGCCTGTTCATCGGAACCCGGGAAGGGCTGGAATCGCGGCTCGTGCCCCAGGCCGGCTTTCCTCTGGAATGGATCCCGGCGGCGGGCTTCCAGCGGGCCGGACTGCGCGGGCGCGCCGCCGCCGCCGCCCGTCTGCCGCGGGCCCTGTGGCGCTGCCGGCGGCTGCTCAAAGCCCTGCGCCCGGCGGCGCTGTTCTCCATGGGCGGCTATGTGGCCGTTGCGCCAGTGATGGCGGCGCTCCTGCAGCGCGTCCCGGTCGTCCTGATGGAGCCGAACGCCGTGCCCGGCCTCGCCAACCGTCTGGCGGCGCGCTTCGCCGACAGGGCTCTGGTGTCTTTCGAGGAAACTGCGCGCTGGTTTCCTCCCGGCAGAGCGGAGCTCTCCGGCGTTCCCGTCAGGGACGCGTTTTTCGAAATCGAATGGCGGCCTCCGCGGGACGTGCTGCGCGTGCTGGTCACCGGCGGCAGCCGCGGCGCGCGGGCGCTGAATCGCGCGGTCCGCGAGAGCCTGCAGCACTTCCGCGCATCCGGCCTGCAGGTCGAAATCACGCTGCAATCCGGCGCGGCGGAAGCCGAAGCCCTGGCGGCGGAGTTCGCCGCCTCCGGCGTCCCGGCCCGAGCCGTGGCGTTTCTCGAGGACATGCCCGCGGCCTACGCAGAGTCTCATGTCGTGGTGAGCCGCGCCGGCGCGGGCGCGGTGGCGGAACTGGCCGCCGCGGGCATGCCGTCCCTGCTCGTGCCGTTTCCCTACGCCGCCGACGACCATCAGCTCCGCAACGCCGAGGCCATGCGGCGCGCCGGCGCGGCGGTGCTGATCGAGGAGCGGAACCTGAGCGGACGCGCCCTGTTTGAAACTCTGGCCCGGCTGGCGTCCGAGCCCGGAGAGCTGGAACGCATGAGCCGCGCCGCCCGCGCCCTCGCCCGGCCCGGCGCCGCGCGCCGCGCCGCCTCCGCGCTGCTGGAGGCCGCCGCGCGCCGCGGCGTTTCATTGACAGGGAGCGGGCGCGCCTGAACAATAAAGAGGCAGAATGTTTTTTCGGCCCCAACCGCTTCACTTCACCGGCATCGGCGGCATCGGCATGAGCGGCCTCGCCCTGCTGTGCCGCGCGCTGGGCTGCGCGGTCTCGGGGTCCGACGTCCGCTCCACGCCGCTGACCGGGCGGCTGGCCTCGCTCGGCATGCGCATCGCCGTCGGCCACGCCGCGGAAAACGTGCCCGCCGAAGCGCGCGCCCTCATCGTCACCTCCGCCGCCGCGCCGGACAATCCCGAGGTGCTCGAGGCCCGCCGCCGCGGCCTTCCCGTGGCCACGCGCGGCGAGCTGCTGGCCGAGCTGATGCGCGGCGCCCGCGGCATCGCCGTGGCCGGCAGCCACGGCAAGACCACCACCTCCTCCATGCTCGCCTGCGCCGCGCTCGAGGCCGGACTCGATCCGACCGTCTGCGTCGGCACGCTCGCCCCGTTCCTCGACGGCTGGAACGCGCGGCTCGGCGGCCCGCTGTTCATCGCCGAATCGGACGAAAGCGACGGATCGTTTCTCGAGCTCGCGCCGGAGTGCGCCGTCATCACCAACATCGACCGCGAGCACCTCGACTACTGGAAATCGTTCGAAGCCGCGCGCGAGGCGTTTCTGCGTTTCGCCAACCGCGTCTCGATCGGCGGCATCCTCGCGCTGTGCATCGACGACGACCACGCCCGCTCCCTGCTGCCGCATCTGCGCCGCGCGGCCATCACGTACGGGCGGTCGGAAGAGGCGCGGCTGCGCATCGTGCGCGAAGAGCTCTCCGGCGCCGGCAGCCGCTTCGGGCTCGCCCTCGGCGGCCGTCCGCTGGGAGAATTCGAGCTGCACGTGCCCGGCGCGCACAACGTGCTCAACGCCGCGGCCTGCGCCGCCGTGCTGCTGCATCTGGGCCTCGCGCCGGACGCGGTCCGCGCGGGCCTCGCCGCCTACCGCGGCGCCGGGCGCAGGATGGAGCCGAAAGGCGCGGCCGCCGGCGTCTCCGTGATCGACGACTACGGCCATCATCCGGCCGAGATCCGCGCCACGCTGGCTGCGCTCCGGCTGCGCGCGCCGCGCCGGCTGGCGGTGCTGTTCCAGCCGCACCGCTACACGCGAACGCAGCTCCTGTTCGACGAATTCATCCACGCGTTCGGCGATGCCGACATCGTGTGGATCACCGACATCTACGCAGCGTCGGAGCCGCCGCTGGAAGGCGTCACCGCGGAGGCGCTCGCCCGCGCCATCGCCGCCGCCGGCCATCGCGGCGTCCGCTACGCCGGCGCGCTGGACGAGGCCGTGCGCGCCGCCGCCGCAGAATTGCGCGAAGGCGATCTGCTGGTGACGATGGGCGCCGGAGACGTCACGCGCGCCGGTCCGGCCGTTCTGGCTCTGCTCAAGGAGGAACGCCATGGCTCGCAGGAAACGGAAGGAAGAGAACGGATCTGAAGCGCCGGCGCGCTCCGCCGCCATTCTGCGCGGGCTGCGCCTGGCGGGATGGATTCTGGCCTTCTCGATGGCGGCCGGAGGCGCCGGCTTTTTCGTCTTCGAGTGGAAGCGGTTCCTGTCGCGGGATCCGCGCTTCGCGCTCGCGGAGGAAGATGATGCTGCAGGCAGGATGACGGTGGAAGGCAACCGCCGCGTGCCCAGGGCCGCCGTGCTCCGCGTCTTCGCCGCCGACCGCGGCCGCAGCGTCTCCGACATCGATCTGGAGCGCCGCCGCCAGGAGCTGCGCCGCATCGACTGGGTGCGCGACGCCGCCGTGCGCCGCGTCTGGCCGGACCGTCTCATGGTGCGCATCCAGGAGCGCGAGCCGGCGGCCATGATCCAGGTGCCCGCCGGCATCAGCGGCCGCTTCGGCGAACCGCTGCGCATGCAGCCCGCGCTGATCGACGCCGACGGCGTCATCCTCCCGATGAACGGCCCCGTCCAGGGATCGCTGCCGCTGCTGCTCGGCGTCCGGCGCGAGCAGGACATCGAGGAGCGCGGCCGCCGCGTCCGTCTCATGCTGCGGATCCTCAACGAACTCTCGCCCGCCGCCGCGCGCATTCCCGAAGTCGATCTCACCGACCCGGAGAACGTCCGCATCTCCTATCAGACGCCCGAGCACCTGGTCCTGCTGGTGCTCGGCAACGAGCGGTACCTCGAACGGCTCAATGTCTTTCTCAGCCATTACGATTCGATCCGCGACCGGCTCTCGCACCGCGCCGTGCTCGACCTGACCACCGAAGGCCGCATTACACTGGTGGAAGCCTCCTCGGAGGACAGCCGATAAAGCCGTGGCCAAACGCGTAGAACTGGCAGCCGGACTCGACCTGGGCAGCAGCTGGTCGCGCCTGGTCGTCGTGTCGCTGGAGAACGGACTCGTGCGGTACCGCACGCACGCGGCCGCCGTGTCGCGCGGCTGGCGCCGCGGCCTGATCTCGGACCAGAACGCCGTGGCCGCCACCGTGCGCCAGCTTTTCGAAGAGTGCTCCCGGCGCGCAGGACAGCCGCTGGTGTCCGCCGTCGTCGGGGCGGGAGGTCCAGGCGTGCGCTGCCGCCAGGGGCGCGGCGTGTACGACTTCGGCCCGCGGCGCCGCGTGCAGGCCGAGGACCTCGCCCAGGCGCTGAAATTCGCCGCGCAGTCGCCGCTGGATCCCGACCGGCTTCTTCTGCAGGTGCTGCCCCAGGACTTCACGCTCGACGGGCGGCCGCCGATGCCGCACCCCATCAACGTCGAGTGCGAGCGGCTGGAGGCGCACGCGCTGCTGATCACGGCCTCGCGGCAGGAGCATCAGGCCCTGGTCAGCGCCGTCCAGCAGGCCGATGTGCAGGTGGAGGAGACGGTGTTCGAGGCCATGGCCGCAGCCTATGCCTCCATCCTGCCCGAGGAGCGCGCCGGAGGCGTGGCCCTGCTCGACATCGGCGCGCACGGCTCCAACGTCGTCTTCTACGACGGCGATTCCATGCTGTTCGCCGCCGGCCTGCCGGTCTCCGGCGACCATTTCACGCGCGACATCTCCGCCGTGCACGGCGTCTCCGTCGAAGAGGCCGAGCGGCTGAAGCTCTCCTATGGCTGCGCCCATACGCCGCCCGCAGGAGACAACATCATCATCGGGCTGCCCGGCGAAGGCGGGCGCCCGGGCAGGGAGATCAGCCGCCGCGCCCTGGTGGAAACGCTGGAGGCGCGCGCTGATCAGCTGTTCGAAATTCTTGAAGCCTGCCGCGTGCAGCACGCCCGCGGCCTCCATCTGGGCGAGGGCGTCGTGCTGTGCGGCGGCGGCGCGCTGCTGGAAGGCATGGTGCAGGAAGCCGAGCGCGTGCTGGGCTGTCCGGCGCGGCTGGGCGTGCCGCGGGGCATTCTGGAATGGCCCGAGGAGCTTTGCTCGCCCGCCTGGACGGCGGCCGCGGGGCTGGCCATGTATTCGGCGCGCCTGCAGTTGCGCCGCGAAAGCGCGCCGGGGCCGGGACTGTTCGGCCTGTTTCAGTCAAAATAGGGAGAACGCGCGCTGCTCGGCAGCGCCGGGGACGAGGTTGCCATGGCAGAGCTGGAACCGCTCAAATTCGAGATTCAGGACGAGCTGCTCGGCGGCACGCGCATCAAGGTGGTGGGCGTCGGCGGCGGAGGCTCCAACGCCGTCGGCCGCATGATCGATGCGGGCGTGCGCGGCGTCGAGTTCTTCGTGATGAACACCGATGCTCAGGCGCTGCGCTCTTCTCCGGTGCCGAACAAGATCGCGCTGGGCGCCCGGATCACGCACGGGCTCGGCGCCGGATCGGACCCGGAGATCGGCCGCAAGGCGGCCCTCGAAGACACCGACCGCATCATTGAAGTGCTGGAAAGCGCCGACATGGTCTTCATCGCCGCCGGTCTCGGAGGCGGCACCGGCACCGGCGCCGCCCCGGTGGTCGCCGCGCTGGCCAAGGAGCTCGGCGCGCTCACCGTCGCGGTGGTCACCAAACCCTTCGGCTTCGAGGGCCCGCGCCGCATGAAGCAGGCCGAGCGCGGCCTCGCCGAGCTGCACGCCACCGTCGACTGCGTCATCTCCATCCCCAACGACCGGCTCATCGACCTCGTTCCGCCAGGCACTTCGTTCTTCGAAGCCTTCCGCCTCGCCGACGACGTGCTGCGCCAGGGCGTGCAGGGCATCAGCGACATCATCACCACGCCCGGGCTGATCAACCGCGATTTCGCCGACGTGCGGGCCATCATGCTCGGCATGGGCTTCGCCATCATGGGCACGGCGGCCGCCCGGGGGCCGCAGGCCGCCCTCGAGGCCGCCCGCGGCGCCATCGCCTGCCCGCTGCTGGAAGAAGGCGGCCTGCAGGGTGCGCGCGCGATCCTGCTCAACATCACCGCCCCGCCCGACCTCAGCCTGCACGAGATGCACGAGGCCTGCCGCCTCATCCGCGAGGCCACCGGCAACCCCGACGTGCAGATCAACTTCGGCCTCGTCCCCGACGCTTCCCTCAAGGACGAAGTCCGGATCACCGTCATCGCCACCGGCTTCCAGCGCGAAGGGCTGCCCGAGGTGGAACGCCCGCAGCTGCAGGCCGTGCGCCAGGCCGCCGCCGCGGCCCGGGCCGATGCGGCGGTCGAACCCGTGATTGTTTCGGCCCCGCAGATGGAGACCGCACCCGCCGCGGTGCCGGAAGACAGCCCGGCCGTGGAAGAGCCGTTCGACGAGGCCGTTTTCGATCTCGAGCCCGTTGCCGAAGAGTCGGCCCCGGTCGCGGGTCCGCCTCCCCAGGCGGCCCCGCCCGCCGCCGGCCCTCCCGACGAGATCCTTCCCTTCGACGATCTGGAGACTCCGCCGGTGTTGCGGCGTGAGCGAAAATTGTTCCAGTAAATGACGCTTCCCGCTTCCGCCCTGCAATCCGACACCATGGTGCTCCGCGGCGGCAGGCCGCTCGAGGGAGAAGTGGCCCTGCGCGGCGCCAAGAACGCGCTGCCCAAAATCATGGTGGCGGCCCTGCTGACGGACGAAAAGTGCGTCCTGCGCAACGTCGCCCGCATCCTCGACGTGCATATCACGGCGGAGCTGATCCACGCTCTCGGCGGCGAAGTGCGCGAGATCGAGCCCGGCGTGCTGGAGATCCGCGCCGCCAACCTGCGCCCGATGGAGCGCTCCGTGTTGCGCGAGTTCTCCGGCCGCAGCCGCATTCCCATCCTGACCTGCGGGCCGCTGCTGGCCCGCTTCGGCAAGGCGCCCGTGCCGTCTCTCGGCGGCTGCCGGATCGGCTCGCGCCCGGTGGATTTCCATCTGCGAGCGCTGCAGGACCTCGGCGCCGTTCTGCACGAGGAGGCGCACGACGCCTATCTCACCGCCGCGCGGCTGCAGGGCAACAAGATCCGCCTGGACTATCCCAGCGTGGGCGCCACCGAGCAGGTGATCCTCTCCGCCGTGCTGGCCGACGGCCTCACGGAACTGTCCAACGCCGCCGTCGAGCCGGAAATCATGGACCTGATCATGGTGCTGCAGAAGATGGGCGCCATCATCAGCGTCGACGTCGACCGCGTCATCAAGATCCTCGGCGTGCGCGAGCTGCGCGGCTTCGACCACGCCGCCATCCCGGACCGCCTCGAGGCCGCCTCCTGGGCCTGCGCCGCCGTGGCCACCAACGGCCGCATCTTCGTCCGCCACGCCCAGCAGGCGCCCATGATGACGTTCCTCAACCGCCTGCGCCAGATCGGCGGCGATTTCCGCGTCGCCGCCGACGGCATCGAGTTCTGGCGCGCCGGCCAGGCGCTCCGGTCCACCGCCGTGGAAACCGACGTCTACCCCGGCTTCTCCACCGACTACCAGCAGCCGTTCGTCATCGCCCTCACGCAGGCCGAGGGCGTCTCCATCGTCCACGAGACCGTGTACGAAGACCGCTTCGGCTACGTCGAAGCGCTGCGCCGCATGGGCGCGCAGATCCAGCTTTACCGCGAGTGCCTCGGCGGCCTGCACTGCCGCTTCGGACAGCGCAATTACCGCCATTCGGCCGTCATCGTGGGGCCGACGCCGCTCCGCGGCGCCGACATCGAGATTCCGGACCTGCGCGCCGGGTTCAGCTACGTCATCGCGGCTCTCGCCGCCGACGGCGAGTCCCGCCTCTCCAACACGCGGCTGATCGAGCGGGGCTACGAGGACATCTCCGGCAAGCTCCGGGCGCTCGGGGCGCAGCTGCTCTGACCGGCCGCCCGCCGCCCCGCTCCCCGCTTCAGGCCGCCTCCTGCACCGTCCCGGTCCGTCCCGCCGCGGCCGGCCGGGGCGGCTCGCCCCCGTCGTCCATGCTCCGCCACGGATTTTCCGTGCGTCCGTGGAAATACTCGTCCAGCGGATACAGCGAATACGGCTGGAGTTCGCGGAACACCTTGCCCAATTTCGCCTCGATGCGGTACACCATGTGGAAAAACTGCCCGCGGTCCAGTTTCAGTTTCCGCATGCAGAGCTTCGAGTCTGCGCCCAGCAGAAAATGATAACGGAACAGTTTCCACTCCTCGGGCGTCAGGTGGCGGCGGCTCACGAGGTAAAAATCAGCCATGTATTCCTCGTTCTTCATGCCCCACGTGATCCGCCGGCAGCCCCGCGGCGAATACTCCAGAGAGACGCGGCTGTAGCGCTTGTCCTGCTCCACGCATTTTTTGAACCGCGCGTAGCAGGCGCGGAAAATGCTGCGAAACACGCAGGCGCAGGGCACCATTTTGCCGCGGGCTTCGCGCAAACCTAGCCCGTGGCAATACACGCATTTGATTGCGGCCAAGCCAATGGTTTCGGAACGGGTCCACTCCATTTCGGTTCTTTCCTTTTTGTTCTCGGGCTCCCGGCCTCACCCCGGGAGTCCGTTCTTCCCTGAATCCAAACTCCGCCAGCCCGCCCCCCGCGTCAACGAAATAGTCCGGTCTATTCCCCCAAAAGCGGGGAGCCGGCTGGAATAATTCCGTAAATATTTGAGATGCAGAACCTTGACGCCGCCCTTCACGACAATTAAATCTGTTTCATGTACGCGCTTTACATTGAGTACTAGGTGTACTAGTACTATCCTATTTCAAGGAGAAATCATGTGACCCCGCCGTCAGGGCCCGGTTTCGAAAAACTCCTCGGCCGCCTGATCCAGCGGCTGAAGTCGGTTCTCGTCAACGGCGAGTATACGGAGAGAGGCCTGGCCCGTCTGACGGGGATTTCCCAGCCTCATCTGCATCACATTCTGGCGGGAAAGCGCTCCCTCACGCCCCGCATGGCCGACGCCATCCTGGCCTGCGTGGGGTGGGGAATCGGCGACCTGATTTCGAAGGAAGAGCTGGACGGAATTCTGCTGGCGCAGAGGTCGCGCGAAGGTCGAAGGAGGAGAATTCCGGTGCTGGCGGGGCGGATTGGACCGTCATCTCCATTCCCGGATACGGACGAAGTGGAAGAATGGCTGTTGGTTCAGACGCACTCTTGCGAAGGATTCCGGCGCGTCTTTCTGGCCGCGCTCGAGCCGGATCCCGCCGTGCCTTTCGCGCGGCGGTCAGGCGCATTTGCGCTTGTGGCCGAGGATGAGGAATGGCGCCTGAGGCTCGCGCCCGAAGGATGGTATGCCCTGCGCTGGGGCGGCGCCGGGTATGTGCGGAAGATCCGCCTCGCGGACGCTTCCCTTGAACTGCTGGGGCAGGAATCGCTGCATGGCGCCGCCGGGCCTCCGTGCGTCCCACTTTCCGGGCAGTCCTTGCTCTCCGTCATCCGGGGCAGGCTGCTCTGGGCGGGTCCGGACCCGCGGCTCTTCGATCCCTTCTCTTACTCCGGAAGCGGCTTTCCCATCGTCACCGCCTCGTAGATGGCGAGCACCTGGGCCGCGGTGGTCTCCCAGCGGAACTGGCGCACGCGCTGCGCGCCGCGCTCGATCAGCTCCTTGCGGCGCTCTTCGTTCAGCAGCACTTCCTCGATGCCCCGGGCGATGTCGAACACATTGTCCGGGCTGACCATCTCGGCGGCGTCACCGACGGCTTCCGGCAGCGAAGTGGCCGTCGAGCAGACCACCGGCACGCCGCAGGCCATCGCCTCCAGCGGCGGAAGCCCGAAGCCCTCGTAGAGCGAGGGGAAGACGAACGCGGCCGCTGATTCGTAAAAGACCCGCAGCGTCTCCTTCGGCACGAACCCCAGAAAGCGGACATACGGCTCCACCCGGGACTGGATGACAGCCTGGCGCACAGCCGGATAGCGCGAGATTTCGTCCCCGATGATGATCAGCCGCAGGTCCTTCCAGCGGGGATCGTCCTGCAGCTTGCCGCGCAGCAGCGCGAAGGCCTCCACCAGCCGGGGAATGTTCTTCTGCGGACGGATCGTTCCGGCGTAGAGCAGGTAGGGATAGTGAACCTGGTAGCGCTCCAGCTCGCGGCGCCGCTCGTGCTCGCGCGCTTCGGGACCGGCGGCGCGCGCCCAGCGCGCCGGGCGGGGATCGGTGAAGCTCGGATCGACGGCGCCGTAGATGCGCCGGATCTTGGAGGCGGGAACCCCCATCAGCGAAACGAGGTCGTCGCGCGTCCACTCGCTGACGGCGATGACGCAGGCCGCCTCCAGCAGCGAGCGGCGCAACACCGCGCGGCGGATTTGCCCTTTCCAGCCGCCTCCCTGCTCGAGCACGAGGCTCGAGATGTCATGCACCGTGACGACGTACGGTTTCGGCAGGAACAGCGGCACGCGGGCCAGGGGGATATGGACGAGCGAGGGCAGCTGCTTGCGGGCGAACAGGGAAAACAGGATCCGGTCGCGCGGCTCGGTGTCCTGCCGCTCGTAGGGCAGGATATGGAAATTGGCCGGAAGACCGTCCAGCTCGTCGCGGTCCTGGCTGCGCAGGGTCAGCAGGAACTCGTGCGGCGCGCCGATCGACGCCAGCCCGCGCACCAGGTTGCGGATGTAGGTGCCGTAGCCGAAATCCCGGACGTGGCGGGCGTCGATCAGGATGCGCAGCGGCACGTCCGTCTCCCGGGTTCACGCCCGCACCGCGGCGCGCCTCCATGCGTAGAGGGGGAACCGTTCCGTCAGCTCTTCCACGCGCCTCCGCACGGCGGCCAGGTTGGCTTCGTCGGCGGGCGCTTCCAGCACGCGCGCGATCAGCTCCGCCACCAGCCGCATCTCCGCAACGCCGAAGCCGCGCGTGGTGACGGCAGGGCTGCCCAGGCGGATGCCGCTCGGATTCAGCGGCGGGTTCTGGTCGAACGGAATCGAATTCTTGTTCACCGTGATCCAGGCTTCGTCCAGCGCCTTTTCCGCTTCCCTGCCCCGCAGCCCTTTCGAGAAAACATCCACCAGCATCACGTGCGTGTCCGTGCCGCCGCTGACGACGCGGTAGCCGGCTTCGCTGAGCCCATCGGCCAGCGCCTGCGCGTTGGCCACCACGCGCCGCTGGTATTCGATGAACTCCGGCTGCATCGCCTCGAGGAAGCACACCGCCTTGGCGGCGATCACGTGCACCAGCGGCCCGCCCTGCACGCCGGGGAACACGGTCTTGTCGATCGCCTGCGCATACTGCGCGCGGCAAAGGATCAGCCCGGAGCGCGGCCCGCGCAGCGTCTTGTGCGTCGTGGTGGTGACGATGTCGGCCCACTGGCACGGGTTCGGATACAGGCCCGCCGCCACCAGCCCGCTGAAATGCGCCATGTCCACCAGCAGCATCGCGCCGGTCTCGTCGCAGATCTCGCGCAGGCGCGCGAAATCGATGATGCGCGAATACGCGCTTGCACCCGCCACGATCATCTTCGGGCGGTGCTCCCGCGCCAGCCGCGCCACTTCATCGTAGTCGATCAGTTCGTCCTCGCGGCGCACTCCGTACGGCACCACCTTGTAAGTCTTGCCGGAAAAGTTCAGCGGGTGGCCGTGCGTCAGGTGCCCGCCGTGGGCGAGGTTCATGCCGAGGATCGTGTCGCCGGGAGCGAGCACCGCGGCATAGGCCGCTTCGTTGGCCTGCGACCCCGAGTGCGGCTGCACGTTGGCGTGCTCGGCGCCGAACAGCTTCTTCGCGCGCTCCCGCGCCAGGTTTTCGACGATGTCGGTGAACTCGCAGCCGCCGTAGTAGCGTTTGCCAGGATAGCCTTCCGCGTATTTATTGGTAAACACGCTGCCGGTGGCTTCGAGCACCGCTTCGGAGGTGAAATTCTCGCTGGCGATCAGCTCGAGCCTCGCGTGTTGCCGTTCTGTTTCGTCCCGGATCGCCTGCGCAATCTCCGGATCGACTTCCGCCAGCGGCCTGGCCATGCGCTCCTGTTCCGTCATCAGCAGCCCTGTTCTCCTGAGTCCATCTTCTCGACGCGCCGCTCGTGGCGCCCGCCGTCGAACGGCGTTTCCAGAAAAATCTTCAGCCACTCCCGCGCCTGCGCCGGGCTGACGTATTTCGCCCCGAGCGCCAGCACGTTGGCGTTGTTGTGCCGCCGCGTCAGCTCGACGACGTCGGAGTTGTAGGCCAGCGCCGCCCTCACGCCCCTGCGGCGGTTGGCCGCGATCGACATCCCCACGCCGGTGAAGCAGACCAGCACGCCCCTCTCGCACCGCCCTTCCGCCACGGCGGCCGCCACCTTCTGCGCGTAGTCCGGGTAATCCGTCGAACCGGGCGAATGCGCGCCGAAATCAACGACCTCGTGGCCCGCCTTTTCCAGCTCGCCGCGCAGGAACTCTTTCAGAAGGAACCCGGCGTGATCCGCTCCGAGCGCAATTTTCATGAGGGGGAAACTACGAGTGTAACATCCCCGCCGCTCACTCGCCTCCTGGCGCGTCCTCGCCGCGGTTCTGCACGTATTCCACCGGATCGAAAGGCTTGACGTCCTTGCCGTGGATGGCATCCACCGCGTCCTGCTCGTTCGCATAGAGATGGAACACGCCGCTCAGCTTGGTCAGCAGCATCAGGTCCACGACGCGGTCGGTCAGGTTGAACATCGCCAGCATTCCGCCCGAGTCGCGCGCCACCTTGTGGGCCACGACAAGGAAGCCCATGCCGCTCGAGTCGATGTACTCCGTGCCGCGCATGTCCAGCGCCACGCGCGTCTGTCCGCCCTTGATCGCTTCGTCGATCCTGCGGCGGAACTCCTCGACGGCGTCGCCGATCACCAGGCGCCCGTTGAGTTCCATCACCAGGACATCGCCGTTTTTCCGTTCCGTCACGCTCAGGCTCATAAGGAAATCTCCACTCTACCCGATACGCAGCGTTTCCGCCAGACCCGCCCGCCGCCCGCCCTGTGATGAAATCGTGTCATGCCCGCTGAGCTGCCCCCGCCTTCCTCCATTCTCGATACAGGCGACGCCTCCCTGTTCGACGTCCGCTCGAAAGCCCCGGGTCCGCAGGGCAGGCTCCCCTACACGCCGGAGATGCTGCGGGAGAGGCCTTCCGGCGACCTTTACGGCTGGACGATGAACGCCGCCATGGGCTGGGAGCCCGCGCGGATGAACGCCGAGGAGGTGCTCATCCTCTCCACCCACGGCGGACTGCGCGCGCCCGACGGCTCGCCCATCGCCCTTGGCTATCACACCGGCCACTGGGAGGTGAGCCTGCAGGTGGAAGCCGCCGCCCGCGAGCTGAAACAACTGGGCGCGATTCCGTTTGCGGCCTACTGCTCCGATCCCTGCGACGGCCGCTCCCAGGGCACGCCCGCGATGTTCGACTCGCTCCCCTACCGCAACGACGCCAGCACCGTGTTCCGCCGCCTCATCCGCTCGCTGCCGAACCGCGCCGCCGTCCTCGGCGTGGCCACCTGCGACAAGGGCCTGCCGGCGATGATGATGGCCCTGGCGGCGCAGCATGATCTGGCCTGCGTGCTCGTGCCCGGCGGCGTGACGCTGCTGCCCGAGCAGGGCGAGGACACGGCCGTCGTGCAGTCGATCGGCGCACGCTTCGCCCACGGCGAGATCACGCTGGAATACGCGCAGGAGGCGGGCTGCCGCGCCTGCGCCTCTCCCGGGGGCGGCTGCCAGTTCATGGGCACGGCGGCCACTTCGCAGGTCGTGGCAGAGGCGTTGGGCATGGCGCTGCCGCACTCGGCCCTGTCTCCTTCCGGCCACCCGGTCTGGCTGGACATGGCCCGCCGCTCGGCGCGCGCAGCCCTGCATCTGCAGGCCTCCGGGATCCGCATGCGGGACATTCTGACGCCCGAAGCGCTGGAAAACGCCCTGATCCTGCACGCCGCCTGCGGCGGGTCGATGAACCTGATCATCCATCTGGCGGCCGTAGCCTTCCATGCCCGGCTGCGGCGGCCTTCCGTCGAAGACTGGGCGCGCGTCAACCGCAGCACGCCGCGCCTGGTGGACGCCCTGCCCAACGGCCCGCGCAATTTCGCCACCGTGCAGGTCTTTCTCGCCGGCGGCGTGCCGGAAGTCATGCTCCATCTGCGCCGCGCGGGACTGCTGCACACGAAGGTCCGCACGGCCACGGGAATGACGCTCAACGACAATCTCGAATGGTGGGAGCAGAGCGAGCGCCGCGCCGCGCTGCGCCGCCGCCTGCGCGAGCTCGACGGCGTCGATCCCGATGACGTCATCCTGAGCCCCGATGCCGCGCGCGCCCGCGGCATCACCTCCACGGTCTGCTTCCCCACCGGCAATCTCGCTCCGGAGGGCAGCGTGGTGAAAGCCACCGCCATCGATCCGTCGGTGGTGGACGCCGACGGCGTCTACCGCAAGCGCGGCCCCGCGCGCGTGTTCACCTCCGAGCCTGCCGCCATCGCGGCCATCAAGGAAGGCCGCATCCGGGAGGGCGACATCGTCGTGCTGGCCGGCCGCGGCCCCATGGGCTCCGGCATGGAGGAGACCTATCAGCTCACGTCCGCGCTGAAATACCTTCCCTTCGGCAAGCATGTGGCGCTGATCACCGACGCGCGCTTCAGCGGCGTCTCCACGGGCGCCTGCATCGGGCATGTTTCGCCCGAGGCGCTGGCCGGCGGGCCCATCGGCAAGCTGCGCGATGGCGACCTGATCGAGATCGTCATCGACCGCAACCGGCTGGAGGGATCGGTCAACGTGATTGGCGTGGATCTGGAGGCCCGCCCGCCGCACCCGGATCTGCGGCCCGATCCTCTGCTGCCGGAAGACACGCGCCTGTGGGCCGCTCTGCAGGAGGCCAGCGGGGGCTCCTGGGCCGGCAGCGTCTACGATGTGGACCGCATCATCGCCCTGCTCGAGGCCGGCCGCCGCGCGCTCGGCAGGCAGGAAGCCGGAGCCGGGGTCAGTTCACCGCCCCGTTCACCTGCGTCTTCCGGTCAAACTCCATGAAACAGCGGCCCCAGAAGAGCGTGTCTTTCCGCCCGTAGCGGCTGCACAGCAGATACAGCCGGCCGAGCAGTTCGGTCGACTCCGGCGATTCCAGGCCGGCGAACTCCTGCGCGCCCGGTCCGGGAAGCGCCCTTTCTTCCTCCTCCAGCAGCCAGTAGGTGTCGAGCAGCTCGAAAATATGGGCCTGCGCCTCGAGCGCCGGATCGTTCTGCCCCGCTTCTTCCAGCGCCAGCGCCACCTTCACCCACGTCAGGATGCAGAGCAGCGCCAGCGCCGGCACGTCCTCGTCCTGCACGGGAAAACCATCCACGATTTCGAACACCCGGCCGAATGAATCATTGGCGGCCTCGGCGTCGCCTGCCGCCAGCGCGGCGTCGCAGCGGATCCAGCACTGGCGGATTTCCTCGGCGCAGGCGCGCATTGCAGTCGTCATTTCTCCCATGCCCTCCTTCGGGGTGCCTCCACTATATGCTGAAAGCACGCCCGTGTACAGCGGGCTGTCAAGGAGCGAACCATGGCGCGCCGGTCCCTGTCTGCATCGTTGTTCCTCCTGCTGGCCTCTTTCACGCCGCTTCCGGGCGTCGAAGGAAAATGGACGCCCCGCCAGGTGCTGGAACTCGACCCCGCCTGGCTGCGCGAACTGGGTCTGGAAGCGCCTCCCAACAGGCTGTGGGACCCCGCTCGCGGCACCGGTCTGCTGGCGGCGGCGGTGAACATCAGCGGCTGCTCGGCGGGCTTCGTCTCGGAAACGGGACTCATCCTCACGAATCATCACTGCCTGTTCGGAATGCTTCAGGAGCACAGCACGCCGCAGCGCGACCTGATGACGCACGGATTTCTGGCGCGCACGCAGGCCGAAGAGCTGCGCGGGCGCACGACGCGGGTTGCCGTGCCGCGCAGGTTCACCGATGTGACGCAGGCGGTGCTCGCCGCCGTTCCTGCAGGCGCCTCGGACTACGCACGCTGGGAGGCCATCGAGAAGAAGCAGAAAGAACTGGTGGCGGAGTGCGAGAAGCAGCCGGGTGCGCGCTGCCGCGTCGCCGTGTTCGACGGCGGCGTCGAGTACGTTCTGATCGAGAGTCTCGAGCTCGACGACATCCGTCTGGTCTATGCGCCGCCGCGGGCCATCGGTGAATACGGCGGCGAAATCGACAACTGGATGTGGCCGCGCCACACGGGCGACTTCGCCGTCGCGCGCGCATACAAAGACGGAAAGCCGTATCGTCCGGAATTCTGGTTCCCCATCTCGCGCACCGGAGTGAAGCCGGGCGACTTCGTGATGGTGCTCGGCTATCCCGGGCGCACCGTGCGGTCGCTGACAGCGGCCGAGATGGCCTTGCAGAGGGACGGCTGGTTCGCGCTGCGGGCGCGCATCTACGGCGAGTGGATCCGCCTGCTTGAGGAATCCACGAAGGACTCGCGTGAAGGCTCGATCGCCGTGGCCAGCAATCTGAAGAGCCTGAACAACGTCGTGAAAAACGCGCAGGGGCAGCTGGCCGGCCTCGCCCGCGGCCGCATCATCGAGAAGCAGGAGCGGGAGGAAAAAGAGGTTCTGGCCTGGGCCGCCGAACGGCCGGAATGGAAGGCGGCCATCGAGGCCCGGCGCGAACTCGACGAGCGCGCCGCGCGGCGCCGCGCCACGGCGCTGCGGGACTTCCTGCTGCAGTCGATTCCCAACGGCCCGGTGGCGCTGCGCCATGCGGCGCAGCTCGTGCGGCTGGCCGCCGAACGCGCCAAACCCGACATGGAGCGCGAAGCCGACTACATGGAGCGGCAGTGGCCGCAACTGAAGGCGCGGCTCGAGCGCGACCAGAAGAGCTACTTCCGCGCCGCCGATGAAGCGCTGCTGAAGAGCTGGCTGCGTCACGCGCTGTCTTTGCCCGAGGGCGCGCGCATCCAGGCCGTGGAGGCGCGCTTCCGCGCAGGATCTCTCGACGACGCCGTGGCGCGGATGTATGCCGGCACGCGCGTGACCGATCTGGGCGAGCGCATGAAGATGTTCGGCGAGACGCTCGACCAGCTCCGCGCGCGGCGGGACCCGATGCTGGACTTCGCGCTGGCGCTTGAAACCGAGCTGCGCGCCTTCGACCGTGCGCAGCGCGAGCACGAAGGCGCCGTCAGCCGGCTGCGGCCAGCCTGGCGCAGGGCGGTGATGGCGCACGCGGGCAAGCCCGTCGCGCCCGATGCCAACGGCACGCTGCGCGTTTCGTTCGCGCATGTCAAAGGCTACGTCCCCCGCGAAGCGGTCGAGTACCTGCCGCAGACGACGCTGGCGGGAATGCTCGAGAAGCATACGGGCGAAGAGCCGTTCGCGCTGCCGAAGGCGCTGCTGGATGCTGCGGCGAAAACGGATCCGGCGCAGGTGCCGCTGAATTTCCTCTCCGACGCCGACACGACCGGAGGCAACTCGGGCAGCCCGACGGTGAACGGGCGCGGCGAGCTGGTGGGGCTCAATTTCGACCGCGTCTGGGAAAACGTCGCCAACGATTTCGGCTACAACCCGGCCATTGCGCGCAACGTGAACGTCGATATCCGTTTCTTTCTGTGGCTGCTCGAGCACGTCGACGGCGCGGGCGAACTGCTGCGCGAGCTGGGCGTGCAGGGCAGATAGCGCCGTTTCTGTGATAGTTTCTTAGGCGGCAGGGATGCACGCCATGAATCGACGCACCGTTTTGCAGACGGGAGCGGGGCTGGCGGTTTTCGGCTCCTTTCCTTATTCCCTTTTCGCGTCTCCCACGGAGAAACGCGCTTCGGACATCGTGGAACTCGGCCCGAAGAAGATCCGGGTCAGCCGCCTCGCCGTGGGCTCGGGCACCAATGGCATCGGCGGCGCGTCCAACCAGACGCGGAAGCTCGGCCTCGGCGGCCTGGCCGATATGTTCCGCGCCGCCTTCGACCAGGGCGTCTTCCTCTGGGACTCGGCCGACCAGTACGGCACGCACCCGCATATCCGGGAGGCGCTGAAGCGCGTTCCGCGGGAAAAGGTCGTCATTCTGACCAAGACGCACGCCTCGACCGAGAAGGAAATGCGCGCCGACATCGACCGCTTCCGGCGCGAGCTCGGCACGGACTACATCGATATCCTGCTGCTGCATTGCATGATGGACGCGGGATGGCCGCAGCGGAAGCGCGGCGCCATGGAGTCCATCTCGGAACTGCAGGCGAAGGGGATCGTGAAAACCAAGGGCGTCAGCTGCCACACGATGGCGGCTCTGCGCGCGGCGGCGGCCAGCCCGTGGGTGGAGGTGGACCTGGCGCGCTTCAATCCCACGGGCGTGCAGATGGACGCATCGCCCGCCGAGGTGCTGCCGGTGCTGAAGCAGATGAAGGCCGCGGGCAAGGGCATCATCGGCATGAAAATCTTCGGCGCGGGCTCGCTGCGCCGCCGCGCCGATGAATGCCTGCAGTACGCGCTCGCCCATGACGTGATCGACTGTTTCACCATCGGCCACGAGAGCATCGGCGAGCTCAACGACACGATCCGGCGCATTCCGGCGGCGAGCCGGCGCGGGTGAAGCGGAGCAGCCTGGCCTGCGGGTTTTCCGCAGTCTGCGATAAGCTTGTTCGCGAGATCGCGAGGAAATTCCCATGATGGTCGGCGTCCTGAAAGAGACAGCGGCTGGCGAGCGCCGAGTGGCGCTGGTTCCGCAGGCCGTGCCGCAGCTCGCTTCCAAAGGGTTCGACGTGCTGGTGGAGGCGGGCGCGGGGGCGGCGGCGGGATTCACGGACGAAGAGTTTTCCGCAAGAGGCGCGAAAATCGCCCGCACGCGGGAGGAAGTCATCGCAGCGGCGGACGTGATCGTACGGGTGCGCGCCGATGCCGCAGGGCTGCGCGCGGGGCAAACGGTCATCGGCTTCTTCGATCCTCTGTCGGAGCCGCAGCGGGCGCGCGAGTTCGCCTCGGCCGGCGTGTCGGCCTTCGCCATGGAGCTGATGCCCCGCATCACGCGGGCGCAGAGCATGGACGCGCTGTCATCGATGGCCACGGTGGCGGGCTACAAGGCCGTGATCCTCGCCGCGAACTACCTGCCGCGCCTGTTCCCGATGCTGATGACCGCGGCGGGCACCATCGCTCCGGCGAAAGTGTTTGTCGTCGGCGTCGGCGTCGCCGGGCTGCAGGCCATCGCCACGGCGCGGCGGCTGGGCGCGGTGGTCAGCGCCTACGACGTGCGTCCGGCGGTGAAAGAGCAGGTTCTGAGCCTTGGGGCCAAGTTTGTCGAACTGCCGCTGGAAGCCGGTGAAGCCGAGGACAAAGGCGGCTACGCGCGCGCCATGGACGAGTCGTTCTACCGCCGGCAGCGCGAGCTGATGAAGCGCGTGGTCGCTGAAAACGACGTGGTCATCACGACAGCCGCCGTTCCGGGCAAGAAGGCGCCCGTGCTGGTGACCGAGGACATGGTGCAGGGCATGGCGCCCGGGTCGGTGATCGTCGACCTGGCCATCGAGCGCGGCGGCAACTGCGAGATCACGGTTCCGGGCGAGGTGGCGGAGCGCCATGGCGTGACTCTCGTCGGGCTGCTGAACCTGCCCTCGACGGCGCCGTATCACGCCAGCCAGATGTACGCCCGCAACATCGCCAATTTCCTGATCCATATTGCTGGCAAAGGCTCGATCGATTTTGCCAGCGAAGACGAAATCCTGCGCGAGACGCTGGTGGCGCATGAAGGCCGCGTTGTGCACGCGCGCGTGAAAGAGCTGTTGGGAGAAGGCTGATGGAACTGTTCGTTACGACACTCACGATCTTCGTGCTCGCCATTTTTGTCGGCTTCGAGGTCATCACCAAAGTGCCTCCGACGCTGCACACGCCGCTGATGTCGGGCTCGAACGCCATCAGCGGGATCACTCTGGTCGGAGCCGTGCTGTCGGCCGGCACGCAGCATACGACGCTGACCACGGTGCTCGGTTTTCTGGCCGTGGTGTTCGCCACCATTAATGTGGTGGGCGGGTTTCTGGTCACGCACCGCATGCTCGGAATGTTCAAACGGAAGTAGCCCATGCCTGCCGCCGTCATCAATTTCGCCTATCTGCTCGCCTCGGTGCTGTTCATTTTCGCGCTGAAAGGCATGTCGCATCCGCGCACGGCGGTCCGCGGCAATTTCCTGGGCGCTCTCGGCATGTTCATCGCCGTGCTCGTGACCGTGCTCGACCGGCGCATCCTCGGTTACGAGATCATCGTGGCCGGTCTCGTCGTGGGCTCCGGCATCGGGGCGGTGCTGGCCGTCAAGATCCACATGACGGCGATGCCGCAGATGGTGGCGCTGCTGAACGGCTTTGGCGGCGCGGCCTCGGCGCTGGTGGCGGGAGCGGCGCTGGCCGAGACCATTCACATGGGCGGTGCGTTCGATCTTCAACTCACCATCGCCACGGCGCTGTCGGGGCTGATCGGCGGCGTGACGTTTCTCGGCAGCCTGGTCGCGTTCGGCAAGCTCCAGGAGATCATCACCGGCGCCGCGGTGGTCTTCCCGGGCCGGCATGCCGTCAACGCCGTGTCTCTATTGATCAACATCGCACTGTGCGTGTTGGTCGTCATGCAGCCTGAGCAGCTTCTCTGGTACTGGCTGTTGCTGGGCGCGTCCTGCATCCTTGGGGTGCTGGCCACCATCGGCATCGGCGGCGCGGACATGCCGGTGGTGATCTCGCTGCTGAATTCCTACTCCGGGCTGGCCGCATGCGCCACGGGCTTCGTGCTCCAGAACAACATGCTGATCATCGCCGGCTCGCTGGTGGGAGCGTCGGGCATCATCCTGACTCAGATCATGTGCAAGGCGATGAACCGGTCGCTGGCCAACGTGCTGTTCGGGGGCTTCGGCGCGCAGGTAGTTTCCAAAGGCGACGACATTTACAAGGGCAAGGTCAAGGCCGCCTCGCCGGAAGAGATCGCCATGCTGCTCGAGAACGCCCAACGCGTAGCCTTCGTGCCGGGCTACGGCATGGCGGTCAGCCAGGCGCAGCACGCGGTGCGGAATCTGGCGCGCATGCTCGAAGAGCGCGGCGCCGAGGTCTTCTTCGCCATCCACCCGGTCGCTGGGCGCATGCCCGGGCACATGAACGTGCTCCTGGCCGAGGCCGATGTTCCGTATGAAGCGCTTAAAGAGATGGACCAGGCCAATCCGCTGTTTCCGCAGACGGACGTCTCGATCATCATCGGCGCGAACGACGTGGTGAACCCGCTGGCGCGGACGGACCCGAAATCACCCATCGCCGGCATGCCGATTCTGGACGTGGACAAGTCGCGCACGGTAGTGGTCATCAAGCGGAGTCTGAGTCCGGGTTTCGCGGGCATTCCGAACCCGCTGTTCGCCGCCGACAATACGCTGATGTTTTTCTCCGACGGACAGAAGGCGGTCAACGACATCATCAATGCGCTGAAGGAAGCCTGAGCGGGGCGCGGGCGGGGGCGATCAGGGCGCGCCTGAGGGCTGACGGGGATGGCGTGCAACCGGACGCAGAAAAAGAGGAAATTGTGTTCGTGTCCCCTTTTCTGCGGACACACTACGGGTGCGGGAGGTTTGGAAGGTCGAGGCGGGGCGCAGGGGTTGGCGTTGGCGGGCGCGGCGCCGGATCCATTCGAGGAGTCCGGCGCCGTTGGCCTCGCGCGTGTCAACCGGAACGCGCCAATGCGCAGCCCGGCCGCGTGACCGGCCTCCGTCGAGGCGCGGCACCGAATGGACCGTATTTGTTCAGGCTCATCAGGTCTTACCTTGGGACATCCGCTATCCTGCCGCCGAAGCGACGAGGCTGCCTGGAATGGAGAAAGCCGCCGAAGCAGCCGCCCTACTAGGCAGTCCGGTTCCAAGCGGGGGGACTCTGGCCAGAGATTCGTATCCCCGCATGAGAGAGTATGGCACGGGGTTGCAAGCACGGAGGGGCCAAGTGATTGATTCCATTGGAAACATTGTTTGTGACGGGCGCTGCGGAAAGCAGCAGTCCGCAGGTTCTCATGAGGGGACAGCCTGAAGGGGCTGCGGGCGGGGGCGATTCAGGGCGCGCCTGAGTGCTGACGGAGGTGGCATGCAACCGGACGCAGGAAAAAGGGCATTGTGTCCCCGTCCCCTTTTTTCGGACTCAGGCGCGGAAGATCGGTTCTTTGCCGCGGGCCATGGCGGCGACTTTTTCGATTTCGGCCCGGCTCAGGGGCTGGAAGCTGGCGCCGATGTCGAGGGCGAGGTCGAACAGGCTCTTTTCTCCGGGCGGGATCGCCGCGGTGATTTCCTGAGAGAGCGTCCATCCCAGAGCCAGGCGCGCCTTCTCCGGCTCGTCGAGCGGCTGATACCAGCACTTGGCGTACCTGCGTTTTGCCCGGGGCAGGTCCTTCGGCCATGTCGTGTGGGCCATGCCTTTCAGCGCAAGGCGGGCGATCTTCTTCTCCCGCGCCATTTCCAGCATCTGCGGACCGAACTGCCCCTCGTGCCAGCAGACGAAATTGACGGGGAAAAGGATCGAGTCGACGGGAAACTTCTCCATCAACGCCAAAGCGGCCTCGGCATGGTGAGCGGAGAAGCCGAGGAAACGGGCTTTGCCCTCTTTCTTCATCTGCAGGAAGAACTCGGCGGCGCCGCCCGGCGCAAGGATCTTCTCGACATCTTCCATCGAAGAGACCGCGTGGAACTGGTACAGGTCGAAGTAATCGGTGCGGAGCCGGCGGAGGGACTGTTCGAACTCCTGCCGGGCTCCGGCTGCATCACGGCGCGTCGTCTTACAGGCGAGGAAGGCGCGCTTCCGGTACGGCTCCAGGGCAGGACCGAGCTTGATTTCGGCCTCGCCGTCGCCATAGGAAGGGGCGACGTCAAAGTAGTTGACGCCCCGCTCCCATGCGGAGGCCACGATGCGGTTGGCCTCCTTCTGCTCGTACCCCATGATGACAATGCCGCCGAAACCGATGATCGACAACTCGACTCCGTCCCTGTAAGCGCGCCGGGGGACGGGAGCCACGGCGCCGGAGAGTGACGATGCCGCGCTGGCGGCAACAAATGTTCGCCGGTCCATGGTTTCACTATACGGGATCGGCTGCGGAAAGCAATGCGGCGCGCCCGTGCGTGCGCTTCCCGAAGGGCGCACGCGCGGGGAGGGATGGAGACTGGAAAAAGAGAAAGCCGCCCGCGGCAACGGGCGGCCTGGATCAGGATCGCACAGATCTGTTTCGGTCAGATCTTGGCTTCTTTGTACTCGACGTGCTTGCGGATCTTCGGGTCGTACTTCTTCAGCACGATTTTTTCGGTCTTGGCCTTGGGGTTCTTGGTGGTGGTGTAGAAGTGCCCCGTG
>Ga0101944_10002990_pt1 | contig 25118 bp, 23 predicted proteins | sample DewCreD2012metaG_FD_75245 | JGI IMG/M metagenome (GOLD analysis project Ga0101944, IMG submission 75245) | Hot spring sediment bacterial and archeal communities from British Columbia, Canada, to study Microbial Dark Matter (Phase II) - Dewar... ... | reverse complement strand
GGCGACAGGGGGCAAGCGTAATCGTTCATTTTACGGTTACGATTTTGCTTGGCGACGAACGTTTATGATTACGTTATGATGCCGTTTCAGTCGTAACCGTAAAATTTATGCGCCGACCCTCCGTAAGGGGTCGGAAACGGACCTGTATCGGCATGGGGCTAACGTCGCAACATTCTGGTCAGAGAGGCTGTAATCCCCGTAAGGGGTCGGAAACAGGCGTTGCTCAGAATGATGTGCTTCATTTTATCCTCGTCAGAGAGGCTGTAATCCCCGTAAGGGGTCGGAAACTCCGACACTGCCGCCTGGTGAGCCATCTGGGGCTCAATAGTCAGAGAGGCTGTAATCCCCGTAAGAGGTCGGAAACTCTCTTTGACTATGTGGTCTATGCCGTTATTTTACAAAAGTCAGAGAGGCTGTAATCCCCGTAAGGGGTCGGAAACAAATCTCCGAACGACATGATCCGCCTCCTTAGCAGGTAGTCAGAGAGGCTGTAATCCCCGTAAGGAGGGTTGGAGGAGTCGTGACTGATTACGCTGCGATTACGAAAAAGCGTAATGAGTCACCAGAGTGATTACGCTGTTTCGGGGGGCTGAAACAGCGCGCCAGAGAACTGATTACGCTGGGGATGGTTCAATTACCGGCTGAAATAGGTTGACACTTTTTGGGATGGTTCAATTACTGGCTGAAATAGGTTGACACTTTTTGCACCTTGAAAATTACGCAGGTTGGGCAGCCACTTCTGGGCGCAGCAGTTGGCTCAATACTTCTGCCAGAGAAGGCACATCTTCCACTCCTGCCAGCTCCAGAGGGCTGTGGCCGGCCCGCTTGCCCCGCTCGAAGCGGTGGTGATTCCAGAAGAGTTGCAACAAAGGCAGCAACCACCTGGGCATCCCGCGGTGAATCTGCAAGTAGGGTCGCAGCCAACTGTGCAGAGATTCTGCCAGACTGGAGGAACGGTGGAACAGGTCCAGGATGTCCCATGCCACGCTGACGACGGTATGCAATGCTTCTGGGATATCAGTGGCAATGTTCAGGTTCAGTGCCTGCCGGTGTTGCCAGGCCCAGAGGATAAACGCTCGCGTGTCCGCGTCCACACCCTCGAACACCGGTGTCAGGTGTTCTTCTAGCCACGCCAGGGGCGCGAGCAACTGCGGCATCTTCTCCTGCAGATCTTCGGTGAAGGCGGTGATGTCCAGGTGGCCGAGTTCCTGGAGCAGTCCAATGGCTGTCTCCAGCGTGGCTTGCGTCACCGCCGTTGAGACAAGCGCGATGTGTCCATCGTCGGGTGTGATGGGCTCCAACGCCTGACGGATTTCGCCGAGCAGCCAACACCAGGCATCGAAGGTCGCTATGGCCTGGGCTTCTTGGGCCTTTGCCTGGGGCAATGGCGTCTTGACCCTGAGACGGGGGCCGCGTCTGCGCACGGTCCCCTGTGCCTCCTGCTCGGCCCGGCGGGCGCGTTCGGCGGTTTCAATGGCCTTGTAGGCTGCGCTTTCCAGCCGTCGCGTGAGGCAATGGGCGTTTTGCAGCAGGTGGAACAGGTCTGGGCGCAGGGGAATGACCAGTTCAGCCTCCCGCACCCCGGCCAGCAGCCCGGTACCGCCGTCATTGGCCAAGTCGTGGAAACGGACACCCTGTTCCCGCAACGCCAGATAAGTGAGCCCCCAAGTAGTGCTGTCGCGGGACTCCGCCGGGGTCAGGTTGACCACCAGAAACGAGCGCCCGTCTACCAGTGTGAGACACGGATGTCGCCCCTGGAATATCTCGTCGGCCTCACCGAGGATCGGCAGGGGCAGGCGGATGCTGAGATTGTCAACCTATTTTGAACCATCCCGTCCGGGTGGGCCGGTTTTTGTTTAGGAACGAAATCTGGCTGCCATAAGGAGTTGTCGATGAATCAGTCTACTACTACTCACTTGGAGTTGGCCCTGCATACCGCGATGCAGTGTTGCATGGATGATGTTGTACGCGCCGCCAACGCCGACGCTGCTTTGCTCAAAGGGTCAGGAATGGAAAAGAACCAGATCCGTAGCGTCCTCAACGTCGCGGAGGAGAGCCGCAGCCTGGCTGTGGTGGCCAATTTCATCCGCTATCAACTGGGTCGCAGCCAGACTGGCCCGGCCTGGCGACACAACCGTTTCGGTTTGCGCGTTATCGAGCAGATAGAGTCGCCCGGTGGAATCGTGGCCAGGCAAGCACAAATTGCGCTGGAACAGGCCCAGAAGCGAGTCGGGGACATTCCCCAGGGAGTGAGCGATGAGTTGCGCTACGATCTGATGCGCTACTACCTGGGCTACCTGAACCGGGCTTTCTACTATGGCCGTGAAACCCAAAAATGGGATGACCTGCGCCAGGTGGGAAAGGAGCCGTAAAATGTTCGACACCTTCCAAAGCCGTCTGACGGTTGCCGGCTACCTCGTGGCGGAAAGCCCCTTGCGCGTCGGCGCCGGGCACGCCACTGAGCTGGTAGACGCGGAACTGCCCGTGATCCGCGATCAACACGACCGGCCCTTCATCCCTGGCAGCAGCCTCAAGGGCGCGTTACGCAGCCACCTGGAGGCCCTGGTGCGTGGGAAAGTGCCTCCAGACGCTGACCTAAAACATCTCGCTTGTGACCCCACTGGTGATGAATGTCTCAACGCCGAGCAAATGCGGCGTCTCAAGAACAAATACAGAGACGATGATGCGGGATTGGCTGAAGCAGTAACCGGCAAGTCCTGCCTGCTCTGCCAGACCTTTGGCTCCCCCTGGTTCGCCTCTCCTGTACGGGTGCGCGATTTGCCTATCGTTGCCAACGAGTGGTTCGGCCAGTTCGACGTGCGCGATGGCGTTGCCATTGACCGGGACAAGGGCACGGTCGCCGTGGGACCTTACGACTATGAAGTGGTCCCAGCCGGCACGCGCTTCGAGCTATACATCACAGCCGAGAACCTGGCGGACTGGCAACGTGGGCTGTTGTGGCTGGGCTTGCGGGCGCTGGAGCGCGGCGACGTGGCGCTGGGCGGCTTCACCGGTCGGGGACTCGGCTGGGTCAGGCTGGAAGGATGCCATGTGCGGCTCGTGGAGGGTGCCCAAGCGTTGATCGACCTGCTTGGCGGAGTGGGGGCTGGCGAGGAGGTTAACGATGAGAAGGCCAAGCCCTGGGTAGATGAACTGCTTTTCAAACTTGGCAGGAAAGGGGAAAGGCAAAATGCATAAGCGACTGCTGAACGAAGCGATACTCGATTTCACCATCGTGCCCAACGGGCCGATACTGGTCAAAGCTGGCGAGCCCGGCGCCGACCCCACCCGGCCCGACATGGAGTTCGTACGCACGTGGCACAATGGCCAGCAGGTGGTTTATCTGCCCGGCCCCAGCCTCAAGGGCGTCATCCGCAGCCATTGCGAGCGCATCGTCCGCACGGTGGGCGAGGGGCGCAGCTGCAACCCGGTCGTCAAAGAGGAATCGTGTGTGGGACGAAACGATCTCAAGCAAGAGCACGACGGCAAACACGTCCATTCGCACTCCTGCTTCATCTGCCAGATGTTCGGCAACACCGTCCTGGCCGGGCGGGTGCGTACTGCCGACGCCTACCCGGCGGGCGAGGTGCGCACCGAGGAGCGCAATGGCGTGGCGATTGACCGGGTCTTTGGTTCGGTGGCTGGTGGAGCTTTGTTCCAATTGGAGGTCGTGACCTCGGGCAAGTTTGAGACCAGAATCGCCATCTACAACTTCACCATTGCCCAACTAGGGTTACTGGCGCTAGCGTTACGCGACCTCAAACTGGGCCGGGTGGGAGTTGGTTTCGGCAAGAGCCGTGGGCTCGGCCACGTGACGCTAGAGTGGGGCACATTGACAGTCCGTTATACCCGCCCGCCAGAAGATAAACGCCGACTGGACGGTGTAGCCTACTTGCTGGGTGAGGAAGCCCCAGCATACGGCTACCTCCTCGACAAGCCCAACGGCCCTTACAAGTTTCCGCTCAGTTTCGGCTACGATTCGGCGGCTCAAGATGTGAGCGACACACTGCCCGGCTTGGCCCTGAACAAGAATGACTGGGGTGAGTGGGAGCTGACAGCGGCAGGCAAGCAGGTCGAGGATGTCTGGAAAGCCTGCATCCGCGCCTGGAAGAAGGCCATCCGGTTAGAAGGAGGCGCGTGATGGCAAAGCATTACGGACATGCCGACCTGAAAGACAAGCCCTATTTCTATACACCCCTGCCACCAGAATTTCAGAAAACTGCACCTGCTAGTCATGCAGCCTATCAGACCGACAAGTTAAGCGGTGAGATTGCTGGCATTATTGTCGCGCGTAGTCCTATTCACGTAGCTAGTGGACTGATTGTCCCCTATACAGACCTGGCACAATATCAAGATATACATTCTCAGACCCAGCCCGCACTCGTTGCTGCTCATTTCCGCGTAAACGGCCGACGAGCTATTCCTGCCAGCAGCCTGAAAGGAGTGATCCGCAGCATTGTCGAAGCTATCTCGTACTCATGCCCCGAGTTCAAGATCACACATAAACCTAGCAAACAAAGCATACATGATGATATTGTGGCTGAACATCACCGATGTCAGATAGATGCAACACAAGACTTGTCAAAGAACCAGCTCTGTCCGGCCTGTCGCATCTTTGGAGGAATCGGGGGTGATGGCGGTAAGGGGGGATATCTAGGCAATGTGTTTTTTTCTGATGCAATGCAAAAAACCGGTGACGGGGATATTTTTGACCGTATGCCCCTTTATGGCCCACAACCGTCTTATAGCCAAGCTTCACCCCGGAAGCGCACAGGGTATAAGCTATACTTCCAAGATTCAGCCAAAACAAAACCTTTGGGCCGCAAGTTTTATAAGATCGGTACGCCGCGCCCCAAAATCGGCGGAAAGTACGAGCCAGTCGAGGTCTGTGACGCTGACTCCACCTTTGGGTTACAGATCCGGTTTGATAATCTGACACCAGGCGAATTGGGATTGTTGTTGCTGGCGTTAGGCCATTCAGATCCAACAGCTCCAAAGACTTTCGCGCTGAAGTTGGGTGGTGGAAAACCTGTTTCATTGGGCACCTTTCAAGTCACCGTGACCGGTTTGACACGGTTCGACACTCAAACTGCCTGGGACAAGTATGAGCTTGAAGGGTTACTTGTTGATGATCTTGCCAAGATTGACGAGTATGTAAAGGCAGCGCGCGATGAAGGGCTGTTTTACCAGGCTGGTTGGGATAAGCTGACGCAAATCTGGCGCTACCCGCCTCAAGATTCTTGTCCTGGCGGTGACGATCAGAGTTACTAAATGGAGCAGAAGCCATGAGTATCTCAGACGAACGGGCAATTGAACTGGCTGACGAATTGGCATGGCATCTTTTTGAGGCCGAGTGCGATGCCAGTGAACTCAAGAAATTCCTTGATTACTACCGCGCAAGTAAAGATCGAGTCCGATTTTTCCAGATGCTCAAGATTCGCAGCGGGCAGTCGGGGCTGTTTCAGCGCAGCAACAAGACACAAGACTATTATCGAGAGATAAACCAAAAGATCCAGGATGTGCTTGGGCTGCCTGAAATGGAACCTAATGATGATCTTCGGGTTCTGGGCTGGGCTTTCCGCTTGATGCAATACTACGATGAGGAGAAGCCATCACACTCTGTAACTCGGCCATCTGCCGAAGCGATACAAAAGCCGCCAAGCACATTACCTCACTCCGATACGTCCCAGAAGCGTCGCTTCGGCACTGTCAAATGGTTCGACAGTCAGACAAAAGGCTATGGTTTTATCAAGCCAGATGATGATGACAAGGACGTTTTCGTCCACATCTCGCAAACGCCGGGGCAGCGAGGGTTACAAGAGAACCAGCGGGTCAGTTACCTGGTCGCTCAGGGCAAAAAAGGCCCCCAGGCCCGCGACGTCCGGCCCGACTGAGAAGGGAGCATTCAATGGACATTGCACAATGGCACGCACACGTACTCAGGCCACTGCTCGACGGGCAACCACTGACGGCCAACGTAGAGGAACTGGGTGGGCTGGCCCTCCTGGCCGCCGACACCGACCGCACCCAGGATTACGTCTTCGAATCGGCGCGGCTGCCCGAAGTGCGGGGGGCAAGTTGGCTGTTGGATGACCTCAACGTGAACCGAATCCCTGCGCTGTTTCGTCAGCAAGGGCTTGCTGGGACCTGTGTGGATGCAGACCCACCGGGCGAGATCGTCTACGTCGGCGGGGGTGGCTTGTTGGCACTTGTGCCGGAAAGGATAGCCTCTTCATTGGCCCAGGCCATAGAAGCCGAATATCCCGCTGTGACCGGCGCAGCGACCATCACCGCCGACTGGCGGCCTGTAACGCCGGAGATGATCCGGGATGGTTATCCCGATAACGGCTTCGGTGGTTTGGTCCGCTGGGCCGGCGGTTGGCTGCGCCGACGCAAGGAGAGCAAGTCACCGCCCCCCTTCTACGAGGCGCTGTCCCACGCGGCGCGCTGTCGCTCATGTTACCATCGGCCGGCTCACAAGGTTCTATTTCCTGATGACCCCGGTGGCGGCTGGCCCATCTGTCACGTGTGCGAACGCAAGAGGCTGGATCGCTCGCTGTGGTTTGACCGGTATCATCAACGCTACGGTGTGATCGCGGACCGCCCCCAGGACCTTTCGGAAATCGGTCAGGCCAGTCGGGGGCGCAAGAGGTATGTAGGATTCATCCACCTGGATGGAGACGGACTGGGTGATTGCCTGTTGGCCTTCTGGCAGCCCTTGGAATACAAAGCATTCAGCGCAGGGATTGCAACGGCGATGGAAAATGCTGTGATGGAAGCCCTGCGTCGTCTTCTTCCTCCCGCCGATGTCACAGCCAGCGAAGCACGGCGCGATGTGGGACAGGCACATCTGGTGGGAAGTCCCGTCAGGCTTCACCCTTTCGAGATCATCACCATCGGCGGCGACGACGTGTGGCTGATCGTGCCGGGAGACGCGGCGCTGCCCGTAGCGGCGGCCATCGTGCAGGGATTCCAGGCGGCAGGGTTGCGCCGCCCCGACAACGGCAAACTCTGCACCCTTTCCGGCGGCGTCGTCATCGCCGATGACCACAACCCGGTGCGTGTGCTGCGCGACGTTGCCAAAGACCTGGCCCGCGAGGCCAAGCGCGCCCGCCAGGACGCCGGTGCGGAGATTGGCTACATTGACTTTCACATCTTCAAATCGGCCGATATGCTCGACCGCAACCTGTCCCGCCTGCGCGAGCACTACCCCTACACCCTGCCGTATGGCGCCAAAGACCTGTACCTGTTGGCGCGTCCCTATCCGGCGGACATTCTGGCCGTGCTGTGGGAACGGCTGCGCGCCCTTCGTACTCATGGTTTTCCCCCCAGCCAGATGCACCTCCTGGCCGAATCCCTCTTGAGAGGGCGTCGCGAGTCGTCGCTGTTCTACCTGTACCAGCAGGCGCGCGATACGGATGGTCACCTGGAGCGATTGGGGGCCGCGCTAGACGTGGTGCAGAGCAGCCACAAGTGCGACCCCATTCCCTGGCAAAAGCTGCAGGACGAGCGCTATAGCCACCGCACGGCCCTGTGGGACATTGCTGAACTGTACGATTTCGTCTCGGCAGCAAAGGAGTAGACCGATGGCTGTGATTGACGTCACGCTCACCTTTCAGACGCCGCTCAACGTGGGTTCAGGCGCCCAACAAGGGACGCTGGCCGACCGGGCGATGATCAAGGATCAACGAGGCTGGCCCTACGTCCCCGCCTCGGCGCTCAAAGGGCGACTGCGCCACGCTGTAGAACAGGTAGCAGCCGGACTGGGCATCAGCGTCTGCGTTACCCACCAGAAGATGTGCCCCATAGATGGCAAGTATTGTCCGGTGTGCTGTATCTTTGGCTCGCCATGGCGGCCCGGACAATTACGCTTTACCCGCCTGAACCTGGTCGCCCCGGATTGGCTGATCGAGCGGCTGGAGAAAAACCCCCGCGTCCCACCCCGCACAACGTTGCGTTACGGCGTGGCCCTCTCCCGCCGTCGGGGCGTGGCCGAGGATGCGCTCTTGTACACGACCGAACTGTTCGAGCCGGGCATCGAACTGGCCTTTCGCGGCCAACTGGTGGGCGATTTGACCCCACCGGAGGTCGCTCTTGTGTTGGCCGGGCTAAAGTCAATGCCAGCGCTGGGGAGAGGCAAGAGCGGTGGCCTGGGATGGCTCAGAGTCGAGGCTCAGGTCTCCGGCGTCACAAGCTTGGATACGCCGGCCGCAGTGCGGGCGGCCCTGGAAACGCTTCGCTCTTCGGGCGGAGAAAATGTACCCCGGGAGGCAGCGGCATGACGGAAAGAAAACTTCAGGTTACCGTGCGGTTGAAATCGCCGCTGCTGTTGGGCGACGAAAGCGGCGCGGGCAACTATGAGCAGACGGCCGACTATATCCCCGGCGCTGTTCTGCGAGGCGCCGTAGCCACTCGCCTGCTCGATGTGCTCCCTGCGGATCACGCCTACGTCCGGGATCACCCCAGTTGCCCAGAGGAAGAGCAACCAGCTTTTTGGCGTGTCTTTGGCGCGGCCAGCCCGCCCCGATTTGGCAACGCCTACCCCGCCCGGCCAGGTCGGTGGGCCTATCCCTTCCCGGCCACGGCGCGCACCTGTAAGCGTCGTCCTGGCTACAGAACCGACGAGAACCGCAAAGGGCACGGCGTTTTTGACACGTTGATCGAACAGACCGTATACGACCTGGTCAGCGATCCCCGGTTCCCCTACCGCACAGAACTGATGCCAGAACTGGGAACGGCGTGGGCCAGATTGCCGGGGTCGTATGATCCCTGTTGTCCTTACCCTGATTGCGGAGGAGGTGTGAAGCCGGCCGAGGGGTATTACCTGGTCGAGGATGCCGGCCCTGGGCCAACCTTGCATCCCTCCGTCTCTCGGGCGACCCACGTCGGCATCAACCGGGCGCGCGGCGTGGCCGAGGATGCACTGCTCTTTACCCTGGAGACGCTGGACGACCCTGGCGCCGAGTTCCGCGGGCAATTGGTCTATGACGAAGCGTATGCAGCCGACCTGGAAATGGCGCTCCCTCTGGATGGCCAGGCGAGCGAATTCGTCATCGGGCGGGGACGGTCACGCGGTATGGGGCTGGTCGAGATCAGCATGGGACCGCCTCCTGGCTTGCCCGAACTGCCGGAACGTTTGTGGGAACTCAACCGGCTGCTTCGACAGGTGCTGGCCGGCTACCAAGGCGCCGACTCTCGGGTACCGGCCGGGTTGCCAGGGCACTGTTTCAGCCTGACGCTGTGTGCGCCGGCGATTCTGACCGCACCCGACGGCACGCCCGCCCTGTGGCCTGACCTCTCATCGGTAAAGTTGGGAGACGCTCGACCGTTGCGGGCCTGGGCGCGAACGACGGTGGTCGGCGGCTGGGATGCTGCGGCCGGGCTGCCCCGCCGCACCCGCCAAGCAGTGCAGGCCGGTGCAGTGTATCTCTACCACGTGCCGGAGAGCACGCTGCCGGAGGCAACATTGATTGAACGCCTAAGCGACTTGGAGTGGGCAGGCATCGGCGAGCAACGCGAGCGAGGCTACGGCCAACTGATCGTCTGCGCGCCGTTCCACTATGCCGGGTACAGGGGGTGAGCGATGATGGGCGAATCCGATCCTGCCTTGCGTTCCAGAATCGAAGGCAAGAGCGACGAACTGCTCGAGCGAGCCGAGCGTGCAGCCAGGAGCGTCAAAAGCGCCGACCTGGCCCCCGATCAGGTTCAAGAGTTGCTGCGCCAGGCGCAGACCGGCTGGGGCGTGGAGCACGTGTGCAACTGGCTGCGCTACCAGAAGGCGCGCATCGAAGAATGGCAACGATCGGGCCTGGCCGATGCCGTGCTCAAAGACCTGAGTGATCTCCGGGGAGAAGCCAGCACCATTGCCGGGAACCTTTACCCTACAGAAATACAGGAGCGCTTGGGCGAGGTCTGGTTGGCGCTGGCCCGACGCTACGCGGCTTACCTGGAGCGATGGTATTACGTGGTATACCACGAAAGAGAGAGTGAGTGATGATGCATTTGCCGGATATGAGTGCCTTCCATTCGAGGCTCGTGCTGCGCGGCGTTCTCGAACTGCGGACCGGGTTGCGCCTCGGCGCGGGCCGCGATACAGAAATCGAAGCCGCTGCCGACCTGCCGGTGCTCAAGACAACTGACGGGCGGCCGTACATCCCCGGCGCCAGTTTCAAAGGCGCGTGGCGCGCTGCCGTCGAATCGCTGTTGCGCGGTCTGCCAGGCCATCAAGAGCAGAACCTGGCCTGCGTCTCGGTACCCCGCGATGAGGAAACCGTTCCACCCCTGATCTGCCTGACCACTGCGGCCGTCAGCCGGCTCAAGGAGACGCCACCCGAGCGGTGGAGCAAAGTCCTCGACGGTCGTGTGACGCAGGTGCAGGGTAAATCGTTGGACGAGGCGCTACGCATCCTGAGTTGTTGGGTGTGCCGCACCTTTGGAGCGCCGTGGCTGGCGGGCAAAGTGCTGGTCAAAGACCTGCTCGTGAGCACGGATTGGAGCAACTTGGCGCGCCCGGCCGTGCGAGATGGCGTGGCGATTGACCGCGACAAGCGCAGTGCAGCGCCCAAGCGCAAATATACCTATGAGGTCGTACTCCCTGGAACGCCTTTCGATGTAGAGGTCGTGATCGAAAACGCCGGTGACGCCGAATTGGGCCTGGCCTGGCTCGGTCTGCTGGCCTTCCAGCGGGGGCAGATTCCGCTGGGCGGGGGGCGCTCTCGCGGCCTGGGGTGGTGTGAACTGAAGGTGGACTGGGCCAACAGCCAATGGCTTACCCCGGACAATCTGGCTATGGCGCTTTTCCCCGACGATCCCGCAACAGTGCCGGGCAGCTTGGCGAAGGTCGGCCCGACCCAGGCGATGGGGTGGCTGAAGGCGTTCTTGGGTCAGATCGGGTTGGAGGGGGGGGCCGATGAGTGAGCAGAGGAGATTGATCATCCGCACGGCACGCGGGGTTGACCTGGAAACGCTGCGCCGGGTATTGGCGGAAAACAATCTGCGATGGGCTTACGCAGAGCGGATGGCTGACACCGGGCTCGGAACCGTAGCCGATTTGCTGGCCGGCGAGCCGCTGGGCGCGCCCAAAGAGTATGTTGACCCCGATGCTGCGCGTCCCGGTGTGAGTTTGGAGCGTTGGGAGCACGGACGGGCCTTTGGGCCTGAGATGGAGGTAGACTGGTGGCGCGAGGGGAAGACCTTCCGCCTAAGGGTGCTCTCTGAATCGCAACTGCCGGCAGGCGTGGTTTGGACCGAGCCGGATGGCGAAGCGCCTGTGGCCCAGGGAACGCCCCGTCCGATGCTCTTGTACGGCAGCCACGACGACAAATCGCCACAGGAGCGCCCCACCTGGTCAGAAACCCGCATCCCGCGCCACCTGGCCCATCCCATTTCATCTGACAAACCGCCGCGCCGGGTGGCGCTGCTGGGGCAGGACTATGCGCGGGCCGGCGCTGTGGTCATTACACGGTTAATAGCCGTTGTACCGGGGGACGACGTTCAAGTCATCACATCGAAGGAGGAAGCCCGATGAGTGGACATGTGTTGATTTCGCCCCTGGGCTTCTCGCCCGGGGCGGTCAGTGGGGTCTATTTTGCCCTGGAGAAGAAAGAGGTCAAGGTAGACGAGATCATCACGGTGGGCACAGCCCATCAGGGCGTGCGCGATGCAGCCGCAATTCTCGCCGACCTCTTCCGGCGTGTGGAAGGCGTCACGTACAAGCCTCGCTACATTGACGCCGAGGAACTGCGCGGAGACGAGCGCGACGCCAGCGGCCCCTTCGCCGCGCGGATGGGACTATACGTCCAGCGTGCCAGAGAGGCCAAGAAGACGGTGCACGTGGCTGTGACTGGCGGGCGCAGCGGAATGGGCGCCCTGGCCGCGTTGGCCGCCCAGGTTTACCGCGCCGATCATCTTTATCACCTCTGGGTCAGCGAGGAGATCGAACGCGGCGGGAGCGACCCGGCACGGGTCAGACCTTCCGAACCCGAGAATCGGTATCTCAACCCTACAGTGGTGGAGGGAGCGTGGAGCCTGGTATCGCTGCCCTTTCTCGACCTATCCGATCTGATCCAGGACGCCGAAAAGTACCGCAAGTCCGGCCAGGTACCGCAGGGGTGGACCGCCGGACGGTTGGTTGGAGAGGGACCGGCAATGCTCACGGCGCTATCGCGCTACGTGCCGGCAGGGTTGACCATTGCTATGGCACAGGAAGTGCTCCAACTGACGGCCGAGTGGCGCGAGAATGTCGAATGGATCGCGAAGGACGACCCGACGCGGGTGGTACGGGTGGGCAAGATCGATCGCGCCAGACAAGAAGCGATCTGGCATCGCCTGCTTTCGATCCTGTACACAGCCGGCGCGCTGGATGACGAGAGCCGTGAAAGTCTGCGCCGGTTGATGGGCGAAAGCATCGCGGACGATTATGCCCGAAGCAAGTTAGAGGCAGCGGCCAAGAAGGACGAGGTAGGCATTCTCCGCAGCCTGGAGAAACACAAGGATGCCATCACTGCGATATGCACAGTAGGGACTCTGGTATTCCAGATCGTCGAGTTGGCGCTCAAGGCCGCGCAGGTGATCCACTAAAAGATGCCCACCACCCTCACCTTCCCCCTCCAACCCGAACAGGCCCGGGTCTCCCCCTACCCAGGCCGCGCGCTCCATGCCCTCTTCTGCCAGTGGCTCGCACTGGCCGATTACTCCCTCGTCGTCAAACGCTTGACACATTCCGCCTTCTATCTTACAATACGAGCACAAGAGTAAGACCTGGGAGGTAGTATGTTGGTCAAACTTTCATCCAAAGGCCAGTTGGTCATCCCCAAGCCCATCCGAGAGGCGCTGGGTTTTCTGAGCGGGATGCAGTTTCAGGTGCGGGTCGAAGAGCGCAAGATCATTCTGGAGCCGGTGGACGTCTCGCCGGTTAAGGCCCTATATGCCAAGTATGCCGACGTTGACTTTCTCACAGAACTGGAGAAGGAGCATCAACAGGAGACAAGAAATGAAACGGCGCTTCATGCTTGACGCCTGGGCCATGTTGGCCTTGCTGCAGGGCGAGGAACCCGCTGCCTCGCGCGTCAAGCAACTTTTGAGCGATACACGAGACGAGGACATCGAATGTTTCATCTCCATCATCAACCTGGGCGAGGTGCTCTACCGCGTCGGCAGGGTCAAAGGCGAGCAAGAAGCCTGGCAGACGTTGGATCAGATGCGCCGGTTGCCCTTGACTGTCGTCCCCGCCGAGGAAGGGGCCGTCTTTGCCGCCGCCGGCCTCAAGATGCACCATACCATCTCATACGCCGATGCCTTCGCAGCGGCGGCGACCGACGAACTGGATGCGGTGCTTGTCACCGGGGATCCGGAGCTTGAGCAACTCGAGAACCGAATCCAGATCGAAATGCTCGAAAGGGCCGGTCGCTAGAGCAACCGATAGAGATGCCCACCACCCTCACCTTCCCCCTCCAACCCGAACAGGCCCAGGCCCTGCCCCCCTACCCTGGGCGCGCACTGCACGCGCTCTTTTACCAGTGGCTCGCCCTCGGCGATTACGCCCTCTCCACGCACGTCCACGCCGACGACGGCCCGCGCCCTTTCACCATCGCACCGCTGCGCAGCGTGGATGGGCAACCCACACTGCGCCTCACGCTGCTCGACGATGCCCTCTGGCCCGCGCTATCGCAAGGCATCGCCCTCACCCCCGCCGTCGAGGTACTGGGCCACCTGCTGACTCTGCCAGCTGGCGGGCCTCAGATTACGCAACGTTCCTACGCAGACCTGGCTGCCCACGCGCGCGCCGATACGCGCTTGAACCTGCGCTTCCTCTCGCCCACCAGCTTCCGCTCGCGGGAAATGCACTATCCCTTGCCCGATCCGGTGCTCGTCTTTCAATCGTGGCTTAATCGGTGGAATGAGTTTGCGCCGGAGGAGCACCAGATCAACGTCGCGGTGCTGGACCTGGTGGCGGCGCACGTAGCGGTGAGTTACTACAACGGGCGCACGGAAATGGTGGATTTCGGCGGCAACAAGCGTGTGGTAGGTTTTGTGGGGGCGGTGCAGTATAGCATCCTGCGCGCGTCCAAAATTGGGGACGAGTGGCTGCGCAAGCTCAACACGTTGGCCGATTACGCGCCCTTCTGCGGGACGGGGCACAAGACGGCGCAAGGGATGGGGCAAACGCGCCGCACTTGAGGCTGCGTCCAAGGGGCGGTAGGGGCGCAGTTCGCCGAAACGGAAAACAAAGTCGCCGCGCGCCATTTGTCCACCGGCAACCAACAACGTGCGCAACGCGGCTTGGAGTTCCGGGGTGAGTGTGGCGCAGACGGCGGCCAACCGGGCTGGGGATGCGATCCGTTGCGCCAAGGCTTCGACGGCGGCGGCTTTCGGACGCGCGGTATCGAAAGGCCAGCCGTTGGCACGGGCGAGGGCTATCAACACACGCCGGCTCTGCGCCGCCAGGCACGACCGCACATCCAGCCGGGGAATAGCCGGCTCTTCAGATAAGCGAACAACAGCTGCGTTTTCCATTTTGACAAGTTCCTGAATTGATATACTATTAAGGTAACTGTTCAGGCCGGTCAGTTTTTTGACAGGATTCACAGGATTAACAGGATTTTCGGCCTGTTTTGTTACCAAATCCTGAAAATCCTGTTAATCCTGTCTAAATTTGCATTCAGGCTGAATAGTTACCTATTAAGGTAGATGAGCGACTAAAGTGGCGTGGGATATGCTTTTTCAAGCCAAAACAGGTCAAAATGCGCCTTTTTTGCTATCTAAAACGCATCGCGCGCGAGCCACCAGTTCTGGGGGTGAAGCATCCCCAAAAGAAGTATAAATCCACAACAACTTGTGGTCAAGCCAAAATGCGGTCAGAGAGGCTTTAATCCCCGTAAGGGGTCGGAAACTTCTTCTCGGCGATCTGCCTGCGCAACTCTTGGTTGTCAGAGAGGCTTTAATCCCCGTAAGGGGTCGGAAACGGAGCTGCACCCTTCACAGGCTGCGTCGGGCCGCCCGGGTCAGAGAGGCTTTAATCCCCGTAAGGGGTCGGAAACCCACTGGACCGGGCGGCGCGCATCAATACGCCTATGGCCAGGTCAGAGAGGCTTTAATCCCCGTAAGGGGTCGGAAACAACTCTTGCGTAACTCTTGAGCTCGTAGTTCTTTGTTCTTGTCAGAGAGGCTTTAATCCCCGTAAGGGGTCGGAAACCCGTCGTGGGAGACCGTCCCGTGCCCTGCCGCGCCGAGTCAGAGAGGCTTTAATCCCCGTAAGGGGTCGGAAACCCGTGGCCGTATCCGTCCCTCCGTTTCCGTCGGAGACGTCAGAGAGGCTTTAATCCCCGTAAGGGGTCGGAAACTGGCTACAAAGCCGAGCATTGGCAACGCTCGGTAAGTGGTCAGAGAGGCTTTAATCCCCGTAAGGGGTCGGAAACGGAACATCAGCAGGCAGTTGGGGGTATGCGGACGAAGGTCAGAGAGGCTTTAATCCCCGTAAGGGGTCGGAAACTCGCCCCCCAGGCCAGGCCCGGGACAGCAAGACGGAGGTCAGAGAGGCTTTAATCCCCGTAAGGGGTCGGAAACCCAAAGGGAAGCGCTCGCTGTAGCTGGTATTGCTACCGGTCAGAGAGGCTTTAATCCCCGTAAGGGGTCGGAAACGCGCATCCACTGGAGGTGCCATTCCGACTGACAGATTTCAGTCAGAGAGGCTTTAATCCCCGTAAGGGGTCGGAAACTGCGCATAAGTCCACTGGCGCTCGCTCTTCGAGTTGTCAGAGAGGCTTTAATCCCCGTAAGGGGTCGGAAACATGACCTGAACTTCGCTCAGGGCAACCACAACTGTGGCGTCAGAGAGGCTTTAATCCCCGTAAGGGGTCGGAAACCTTCACCACTGGGGGCGCAGCTGTACTGAACCTCACAGTCAGAGAGGCTTTAATCCCCGTAAGGGGTCGGAAACCGACCGCCCCATCACTGGGGTACGTCGCCAGGACTTGCAGGGTCAGAGAGGCTTTAATCCCCGTAAGGGGTCGGAAACAGAAAGATACCAGAGGCAAACATCAGAGCGTATCCAGAGTCAGAGAGGCTTTAATCCCCGTAAGGGGTCGGAAACCCTCCGCCACCTCTCTGGGGCATATGCTCCTTAGCAGGTCAGAGAGGCTTTAATCCCCGTAAGGGGTCGGAAACGCTGTGCCCCACATAGACCGACTTTGGGCCGGTTACTGGTCAGAGAGGCTTTAATCCCCGTAAGGGGTCGGAAACGGGAAATAGGTCCCGCCACGCATCAGCGACCTAACCCGTCAGAGAGGCTGTAATCCCCGTAAGCATCTTGTAAACTTGTCAAGTCGGGGGCGGGAATGGGGATGCAGGCAGGGGGCAACGACCGCACGGGGAGTGCGGTATTTGCAAGCAAATGTGGTATTCGTGTTTGTCTGGTGGTCAAAAGTTGCGCCGCAACCCGCAGCGTCAACCGTACCTGCAGGCCACTTTTAGCAGAACAACCCGTCCATCCTGGTTACACATAAGCCCTGCACGGGCGCCATCAAGTACGGACTGCTATGGCTGTTCTTTGACCCTATGCGTCCCCGCCACACGGGCGGCAAAAGCGGGCAGCCAGGCTCATTTACGACGTCTGTGCGTCAAAGGGTACTGGCGGCATCGGCCCTGCACTGCAGAGGGACCGGAGCAGGCGGCTCGCGCACGATTGACACACCGGACAAAACGACTACACTATAGCTGCCGGGCCGTGGACGATGCTGTTCAGGGGTGAGCTCCCCCTGATGACACAGTTTCAGCCCTGCTGAACCGATGTCGTGCGGGTTACCCGCCTGGCGCACTCAGACGCCGTGGGCACGCTGCGGCCCGGCACGCGGCTCCCTACTGGGGCTGTTTGCGTGGCCGCCGGCGCGCAGTCTGGCGTTGGCGGCTCTGCTTTTTTTGCGCCAGGTAGCGCTGCAGACGCGCCTCCCCCTGGCGGCAAAACGCCGCATAGTCGGCAATATCGGGCGGGGCAAAAGGTTCGTCGTGCTGCAAGAGGTGGAAGAAGACCCGATTGACCTTGTGCGCGGCGTGAATGGTGGCTTCGGTCTCGCTCTTGCCGCGTTCGATAGCGTTGAGAAAGGCATCGCCAAAGTACGGGCAGTGTAAAGCGAGCTGATACCCCAGGAGATAGAGCGTATCGCGGAAAAAGGGATCGCCCTGCTTGGACATGTGCCCGTAGATGACGACATCGCCGCTGCTGTAGAGCGTGGGCGTCATCCCCGCCTTTTTCCAAATCTGCCCGGCAAAGAGTACATTGTCGAGGTTGCCCACGCCGGTCAGATAGCGGGCGAGCAGATGGGGGCTGGTCCCAGGAATGGGCAGCAGATGGCGGGCGCGGGTATGGGGCAGCAGGGCTTCCAGGGAGGCGAGCGCCGCGGCGCATTGCGTGCTCAGAAACTGATAGTGGGCGAACTCGCGTTGCAGGAGTGCGGCAAGGGCTGGGGCGACATCGGCAGGAGGGAGCAGCGCGCGCTGCACCACGGCGAGGAGCTTGTCGGCGGTTTTGAGGCCGCAGCGGTAGCCGTGCTCGTGAAAGAGCGCAATGATCCCTGGGGGGTCCAGCGCGAGGATGTCGTAGGGATTGGGACACAGCGTGATGAGCGCTTCGACCAGTTGCCGTTCGAGCGGGCGGGTAGCCAGCGGCGTGGGCACGTCCAGGTCGGGATGGGCGCGGGCTAAGCGGCGTGGGTTGAGCAGCGCGCCGGGGATCAGTTGGTCAAACAGCCCGATGATGCGGTTGCCCACGCGACGCTGCTCGGCCTGGGTTGCGCGCAGAGCGTAGACCTCCTGGCGCACCAGCAAGTCGGTATCGCCGGGCAGGTGCGCCGGAAAGCCCAACCCGCGCAGCAACAGATCGCCGATGGCGCCGAGATCAACCAGATCGGTCTTGTTGAAACTGAGCGTCGTCTGGGTGCGGTTGAGCTTGACCTGGTAGGAATTGACCCAGTGATAGACAAAGCGCGGCGTGGCGCGCTCCGCCAGGTGCTCGGCGTAACGGCTGATTAGATTGCGCGCCCAACTCTCGTGATAGACGCCGGTCGGCTCGTGGCCGAGGATGACCAGTCGCGGGCGGTGGGTGGCCACCAACGCATCGAGGGTCTGCACGTAACGCTCGAAGCCGGTCTTGAGGGTGGTGACCTCGAATGGCGCGTGCAGCAACCGCCCATCGGCCGTGTGAAAAGCGGCCCAGTGGACGTTCTTGGCGATGTCCAGCGGCGCACAGAGGATTTCCTGATCGGAAATCCCCTCCCGGAGTTGCCGGAACGCCTCGGCCCGGCGACCTTGAATAGGGTACGCAAATCACGTTGGGGTGGTAAGGATGTGTTCTGCGTCACGCCCTTCCACAAGTGAACCAATGGGGTTACAATACGGATACCGGTCAGCGCCGTTTCTCCTTTCCGCTAAAATGTGGATACGACACCCTCATTTTAGACCCAAAAAGGCGCTTGACCGGCCTTTTTTGAGGGCGTAATCAGTCATTTTGACTGATTACGCTTCTGGCAGCGAGGGGAGCGTCCGGGCGATCCGCGAATCTGAAAACGGTCATTGTCGTATGACAAGCGGTAGATACACCATCCGCACAGGCGATAACCGCACGAGGAGGGGATAGTCCTTCACCCGCAGATTGTGAATGACCAACGTTTGGCCTTCATCCTCCGTCACTAACGATTGCATCAGGCTGTGCAGTGGATCAATGCCGACGGCTATCTGACCGGCAAAACCTGGCAGGCGCAGGGTTGAGCTGATGCCAGGGTCTTCATCGGTAGCGCTCCCATCATTCCACACTGCCAGCAGATGCCGTTCATCCGGTAGGGCAAAGGTATATGATGCCACTTGGGTCATCGTCGTCTGCACCTGGATCGGGAAAGCCGCCACCTCGGCTCCGGCAAAGACCGTGGACAGGTTGCGCAGGACGGTGAACGACTCCCGGCGCAGGCTGGACATCCCGGTAGGATTCACGTCAAGGTCCATTCCCAGGTTGATGACGATGCCGCGGGCATAGTACTTGGCCGCGGTGCTGTTGGTGTACAACGGATCCTCAGGTGCACACCAGGAACAGTCAGGGCTGCGCCAGATGATCTCGTCGCCGCGAAATTCGCCGTCAAAGCCGTGCGCAATGGCTTCATCCTTGAGGTATTGCACGATGGCAGGGTAGGCGTAGTAGTAATCGGCGTGGTCGGGGTAGGCCGGCGACGTGCCGAACATCGAGTGCCAGGCGACGACATCAACCAACGGCATCAGGTCCGATTGTACCACGGTAAGCATATACTGGTACGCATCGGGGTTCTTCAGGTAAGACGTGCTGCCCACCACAATCTTGGCTTGGGGACAAGCACTCCGAATGATCGGGATGAGAGTGTGTGTGACTGAGATGTAATCCTGTGGCTCGATGTATTGCACCGGGCTGGCGGCGTTATCCGGCTCGCTCCAAATCTCGAAGTAGGGAACGCGTCCACAGAAATGGGGAACGATGAATTGCACGAATTCCTGGAAACGTTGTACGTCTTCGACAGTTTTGAACCGCGAGGTGATTCCCGTCCAGCCGTCGGGGTGGTTGGCCTTGTCCCAGAAGTTCAGATAGTAGGTCAGGGTTAGGCCGTGGCTGACGATATCGGTAATCCAGGCGTCATAGTAAGGTTCGATGGATAGCTCCGGTTTAGTCCAGTCGATGGGTTCTTCGCCCTCTTGCACAGACAACTTGAAGCGGGTGACGCCAGAGGTCGCTATCTCCTGGTCGAACCAGGCATACAGATCCCCCAATGTCCACAACGCACCCGCACCGCTGCCAATGTGATTGTCGGCCAGCTCCTCGGAGCGTCTGGGTTCCAAAGAAGAAATGAAGCGGTAGTTGCCCTCCTGGATGATCCATTCCACGCCCGAGCCGCTGGTGGGCGACGAAAATGCACTGGTGTTCCCCGCCATGTCCGTCGCCGTCGCCGTGAGATGCGGGCCAGTGAGGGGCGCGCCCCTGGCAAACACAAAGAGCCCCGTCGCGTCTGCCGTGGTCTGGCCTTCATAGACCGCGCCCTGGTCACCCAGGTCGGAGAAGATTTCTACGCTACACCCGGCGCAGGCGCGCCCCCAAACGCTGCCTTCTGCCAGGTTGAAGGCCATCAGGAAGGGCGCGGCCAGATTGCCATTGCCCCCATCGGCCAAACGGATGCCTTGCTCCGTGTTGCTGTAGATGCTGTTGCTGGTGATGGTATTACCTGCACTGGCAGCCGTGTCAACCTGCACACCAAAGGGATTGTGCGCAATGATATTACCTGGCCCGACGGTGTTGTGACTCGCGCCATCGTGGAACCAGATTCCGAACATCGTGTTGGGGATAGGAGATTGACCGTCGCTGCCCACCCCGATCCGGTTGTCGCGAATGACGTTATAGCTGCTGTCGGTATTGCAGCAGCCTTGAATCGCGCTAGCGTTACCACCGATCACATTCTCCTCGATGGTGTTGTGGTTGGCGCTGTTGATGTGAATGCCGTCCCATTGGTTGCCCCACGCCTGTAGCCCAGACGCATCCACACCGATCAGATTTCCCTCGATGGTGTTGTAGGCCGTCGTAGCCTCCCACATCCCGATGCCGCAGATACCGTTGCCGCTGATGAGGTTGCCCTCGCCAAGTGGCCCGTTGCCTGTCTGCCGATCGCCGCCGACAGTGTTGTGCTGCCCGCGCAGTTCAATGCCGCAGCCGGTGAAGTTAACGATGTGCAGACCGCGCACCGTCACCCCGTTGGCGCGAATGTCCAGTCCCGGTGTGCTGACACCACCCGCAGCGCTGCCATCCAGGATCACACCGACGTCACTGGCGTCGATGGTCAGGTTATCTTGGGTGATCGGCGGCAAAGCACTGCTCAAGGTGATGGTCACCGGATTCGCCGGTGGGAATGTCGTCGTCGAGAACAGAATGGTATCGCCACTCGCGGCATCGAGTAGGGCTTGCCGCAGGGTGCCTGGTCCGGCGTCGGCAGTGCTGGTTACGGTGTAGACGCCGAGGCTGAACAGTGCGCTTCCGGCCAGACCGGTAGGCGGCGCGTCGCCCGCTGCGAATGTATGGAGCAACGTCGTCACGATGAGCAAAATCACGCTCAAAGTACTGAGTCGATAGCCTTTCATCGCTACACGCTCCTTTCTGATACATAGACAACTACGATATATGTTAATGCTTGAATGGGAAAGGCATAGCGTATACACGAATGAAGATGAAGCTTGATTAACGATTCTACAGCAAACTGTCTGAGACACAATGATCCACCGAATGTCTGATCGTTGTTCGCTCTCTTGTTCCTTGTTCAGTTGATCAACATCTGCGAACTTGTTTTGTCGCTTCGTCAATCTGTGCTACACTTCGCACAACAACATATCCAGCGAGGTCATCCACCAATGAGCGCCAAGATCATCCTGACCGGCCACCCTGAAGACTTGCATATCAGGCAAGGTATTGTCACCTTCCGCATCGTCACCGGCCCGGCGTCCAGCACGGCCCCCAAAGGCTTGCCGCTGTTCAAGGCCGTGACCTACAGCGTCCAATGCAGCGAGCGGCAATACAACCGGGGCCGCGCGCACGCCGACGATCACTCTGATCTGATCATCGAAGGCTACCTGGAACCACGCCTGGACGAGCGCGGCAAGCCCTACGTGGCTGTGGTCGCCACGTCGGTGGTGAGCCAACAGGCGCAGAACGAGAAGAAGTTGCAGCAGCTCCGTGACCAGTTCGCGCAGGCCGAGGAAGCCTACGATGCCGCCTGTGCGAGCTATGGAGAAGACTCCCCGCAAGCGCAAGCGGCGCAGGCGCAATGGACGGCGTTGAAAGAGGGCCTGTTGAAGTTCCTGGACAAGCATCCGGAGTTCCAGGGGCGGAGCTTGGTGTGAGGGGAAGTCCACGTCTACCGCCCCGACCGCGAGTGGTTGTTGACCGTGCGGAACGGGCTGTTGCAGTACGACGAACTGCTGGCGTTGGCAGCGGAGTACGAGGCGCGGTTGACGACGTTGCAGGTGGCCTCGACGCTGCCGGAAGCGCCGGATGTGGCACAGGTGGAAGACCTGGTGGTGGCGTTGCAGGCGGAATGGTTGAAGGCGAGGGGGGAATTATGATGATTATTGAGGCGATCCCCCCCTTGAAATTCAAGGTCTGAATATGGTATAATAGATGTACAACACCTGGATACAGCATCACCATCCAGGCGCGAAAAGTCCGGGGCTTCGGCTCCAAACCGCAGGAACCTCCAAGCCTGCGGCGCTCTGACCGCGTCACACCGCGACGAGAACAAAAGGGGAGGACACGGGAGCAATCCCGCGTCCTCCCCTTTTTCGTTTTCTTGGACAGGATTGACAGGATGCACAGGATGGAGAGAGGCACTATCCGGTGAAGCCTGTCGAAAACACTCATACATAGGAGGATTCACACAATGTCATATTTGATCCTGGCCTTACACACCCTGGCCCTCATCCTGGCCCCCGGCGCGCTGCGCTGGGTCTTGGCCCCGATGTGGGGCGCGGCAGCGGCGCTGGCCTACTTCAAGCCCGATGACCGCGCGGCGACCACGAACTACATCTACTTCTTCCTCGCGGGCAACGCCGGCCTGCTCTTTGCCTACCGCATCGCCGCGTTGCTCGTCAGTGGCACGCCGGAGCCGGGCGCGACGACGCTCTACGGCATCTCGGTGTGGCTACTGGGCTTTGCCGTGATGTCGGCCATCGGCTTCTATGCCTACGTCCTGCGCTTCCTGTTCTGGGACCGTCTCACGCCGTTCTTCGGCGGGAGAATGGCAAGCCGGGACGTTATCCAACAGATTAAGCGACAATAGTAGACAGTAAACGGTAGACAGTAGACAGGGAAGGACAGGGACGAGGTAACGGGGTGACAGGGGCTACACTTTTTCACTAAGTCGCCCCCTCACCCCCTTTTCCCTCTCCCCCACCCGTCTACCGTCTACTGTCTGCCGTCTACCAATTCAACAAGGAGACCCTATGAACAACACCAACACCATCAACAACCCCTTCTCAATGACCCTCACCCCCGACGGCGCATCGCTGCACGCATACGCCTGGGCCTTGCCCGATGGCTGGCGGGCGTGGTCGCCGCACGCGCTGCGCATCCTGCGCAAACCCTACCGTCACGCGCGGACGCACCTGGAACTCACCGACGATGTGGTGAGCAGCCTGTACGATCCACAAGGCGCGCGCAACACGGCTGCCGCCTTTGGCCTGGCCAATGTGCCCGAACTGGGCCTCGTCCAGGTCTACGGCGGAGTGGCAACGGGCAAGACCCAAGACCAGGCCGTGCAAGCCGCCGCTTTGAATTCGGCGCGCCTGGTTGCGGCGCTGCAAGGGCGTTTCCGGCAGTCGCGCTTTACCTTGTTATCCGCCGATGAAGCCTCGGCCTTGTACAATCACTTGTGGGCCTGTCGCTACACGGCGTCCCTCATCGGCCAGATCGTGCCGCGCCTGGCCCCCGGAATGGGCTCGAGCCACGGCATCAACCAACTGGTCACCACCGACGCGCAAGAACAGCTCGAAGTCATCGCCGCTGCATTGGCCGGGGAGCCGTTCGCCGTCCTGACGCTGGCGCATCCCTTGCACGCGCTGGACATCCGCCGGATGCTCGCGGACACTGCCCAGGCTCTGAGCTACTTCGCTTCCAAGGTGAAGCAGAGCGAGTCGGCCAATGTGAGTGCGGTGCTACCCCTGTTCCTGAATCCGGTGGCGGTGTTCAGCGAGCAGACACATCGTGCGACGCAGGTCACGCGGGCCGACCAACGCCTGCGCACCGAGCAGAACGCCCATCGCCTGGCCGCCGGGCAGTCCGATGCGGTCAGCGCCTATCGTCGTGAGACTGCGAGCCACGAGGAACATCAAGGACAGGAAAACACCGCCTACGCCGACAGGCAGCGCATCAGCGAACGCATCAACGAGCACGAAGAAAGCCAGGTCAACCTGGAACGCGACTATGCTGACAACTACAGTCTCTCCCGTTCCTACAGTGGCAGCGAGGCCGGCGTGATGCAAACCCAGGGCGCGCGCGATGCCACCCAACAAGGCAACCGCCAGCAGCACACCGACGAGACGGGCCGGTTGCACAGCGTCGAGAGTATCAACGAACGGGTCAGCGGCGTGCGTTCCGGGGCCGGAAGTCGTTCCAGCGTCGAGAACTTCAGCGTTGGCGAACGTTATACCGGAGGCAGTAGCCGCACCTGGGAAGGGGGCTACAACGAACAGACCGAGCGGTCGTTCAGCGGGGCAGGCAATGAACACACCCAGGGCGACTACCAACAGGCCGAAATCGGGGTGAGCAACGAGACGAGCAGCGAGGGCTTTGTGCGCAACACGGAGAGCGATGTACACGGCGATGGCGCGCAGTTGCAGACCTACGCCGAACAAGGCGTCGAAGGCAGCCTTTCCCCGCGCCTCTTTGGTATTGGCGGGGGCGAAACGATGTAGGCCGGGGAGAGCGGCACTATGTACGAGTCCCGCGACCACGAACTGGCCGACGTCACCGGCAGCCTGGACACTGACCGTTCCAGCCAGCAGAGCACACTCACGGGAGGCATTGAACAAGCCGATACCTCGTATGACCGCAGCGGCAATCAGCAGGAGGCGCTGGGCCAGACCTGGCAGGGTAACGAGACGGTGCAGACCTCCGAATGGCGTAGTGGGGGCGGAGTACGGTCGAGTCAAACAGCCTATGGCTACAGTGAAGCGTATCAAGACGCCAGCCACACCGACCGCGAGGCGCAGCGCGCCTGGGAAAGTGCGGTGGACCAGGACAGCGCCTGGCAGCAGGCTACCCGCGACGGCTACCAGGGCGTCGAGCACTTTGCGCGTACCTTTGGCGGCAGCTATGCCGAGAGCGGGCAACGCAGCGGGCACCTCTCACAGCAGGATGTGATCGTCGCCGACCGCGCGTTACAACGCGAGACCCACCGCTTCGTCAACGGCTTCCGCAGCGAGACCTTTGATGGTTACCGTGACAGCCAAGAGCAGGTGGACGGGGCTGAAGTGCGGCAGGAAGCGATGATCGGCGAGGGGCGCGAGTACGTGCAGGCCCAGGCCGCCGAACAAGTCGGGGCAACGGTGGCGAATATGGGCACGACCCAGGT
>Ga0101944_10002989_pt1 | contig 25118 bp, 18 predicted proteins | sample DewCreD2012metaG_FD_75245 | JGI IMG/M metagenome (GOLD analysis project Ga0101944, IMG submission 75245) | Hot spring sediment bacterial and archeal communities from British Columbia, Canada, to study Microbial Dark Matter (Phase II) - Dewar... ... | reverse complement strand
ACGCCTGCGCGCGCTGGATTTCCCTCTTCGGGCTCGATGCGGAGCAGTGGCCGCAGGAGCTGTGGTTCCGGCTTTCGCTGCTGCTGCCGAGCCTGCAGTCCCTGGCGGGCAAGGAGCATGGCATCCGGTTCGCGCTCCAGCTGCTGCTGGATCTGCCGCTGGAAACGATCCGGCGCAAGCCGCGCGTCCGCTACCTGGCGGAAGAGGATCTGAGCCTGCTGGGCGAGAGCCACAGCCGGCTCGGCGTGGACTATGCCCTCGGCGACCACATTGAAGATCTGGCGCAGCTCGTGCTTGTCATCGGCCCTGTGCCGCTGGAAACGTATTACAGATTCCAGCAGGAGGAAAACCGCTACCTGCTGAACGCAACGCTGTTCCTTGTCACCACCTGCCACCAGCGGTGGAGCGTGGAGTGGAGCGTCGAGGACCGCCGCCGCGCGCCGCGGCTCGGAGTGGAAGTTCTGAATGCCCGTCTCGGCCTGAACACCTGGCTCGGCGCCGCCGCTCCAGGAGGAGACGCATCATGAGACCCGCATTTCTGAAAGTCACGTTTGACGGCGCCGATATCCACGACCTGTGCCGCGACGCGATTCTGGAAGAAGCCCGGATTGATTACGCCCTCAACAGCCACGCCCGCTGCACGCTGCGTTACCGCCAGACGCCGGACAAGAGGTTTCCGATCGAGGACCTGCTGGGCAAAGAGCTGGCGGTTGTTGCAGTGGACGAAAGCGGCGCCGAGCAGAACATCTTTCTTGGAGAAGCGATCGAGGTCGAGCTGGATTTCGCGCTGAGCGGCGCTTACGACCTGCGGGTGGAAGGCGCATCGCGGACGCTCCGCATGGATCTGACGCCGCGGCACCGGAGCTATCCGCCGGCCGCGCTGCGGGAGCATCTGAAGAAGGCGGCGGGATTCAGCGGACTGGATTACATTGAAAACGCCTCGCGCGAGGAGCTGGGCAGCGAAGGGGGGCTGCTCCAGATCGGCGAAACGGACTTCGAGTTCTTCCACCGCTTCGCCGACCTGTGCGGTTGCGCGTTCCGCGCCACTTCCAACGGCATCAACCTGCTGGACCATTTCGTCGATGCCGGCTGCGCAGTGGAATGGCGGGCTGAAGGGGGGCTGCTCGACTTCAGCCTGACCGGACGGCTGGCCCCTTCGGAATTCCGCGGCTGGGTGTACGATCGGAAGAAATCGACGAGCCACGTGGAAACCCGCAAGTTCTCGCCGTCCACGTTCGGACCGGCCGGGGGTCTGATCGACGCCGCCGTCAACGCTTCGCAAAAAGACCTCTGGCGCGGCGAGGTGCCCGATCCTCTGCTGGCGAGGAACCAGAAAGGGCTGGAGGCCGTTCTGGATCTCGAGGCCAGGCGCGCCGCGCAGTCGCGCGTCTTTGCGCGAGGCGTGTCGCGCGAGGCTTCCATCGTCGCGGGCAACAGGGTTACGATCAACGGACCGATTGAAACGGCCGGCGACTGGGGCGTCGTTTCAGTGACCCATCACTGGAACAGCGACGGATATACGAACGAGTTCATCGCCACGCCGTTCACAGAACCCCTGAACTGGCAGCGCCCGCAGCGGCGGCCATGGACCGGACTTCTGGTGGCGCGGGTCACGAAGCTCGGAGAAAGCGGCAAGTCGGGCCGCGTGCAGGTGCAGTTCCCGTGGGCCGAAGGCGATCCCTGGGTCTGGGTGAATTTCCTCTCGCCCAACGCCGGTCCGAACCGCGGCGTGTATTTCTCCCCCGAGGTCGGCGATGAAGTGCTGATCGGCTTCGAATTCGGAGAGACGACGCGCCCCATCATCGTCGGCAGCCTCTGGAACGGCGTTCATCCGCCGCCGACGGCCAGCCTGCATGGCGGGGAGTACGGTAGCAACGACATCAAGCGGATCGTCACGAAGAGCGGCAACCGCCTGGTGCTCGATGACAAGCAGGGCAAGGAAACGGTCGTGCTGGCCACGCCGCAGAATGTGCGCGTGTCGCTGTTCGAGGAGGGCGCGAAACTGCTGCTGCACTGCGACGGCGACATCCACATCAACGCGAGCGGCACGGTGCATATGAGGTGCAAACAGTTCCTGCGCGAGATCGGATGAGGAGGCAACATGAGTGTGTTCGACGGCAAGGTCAAAGTTGGAACTCGGATCAGCCTGGACGGTGATGATTTCGCCCCCCAGATGGGCGCGCTGGAGGGTTCCTCGAACACCGAGGACGTCCTGAACCACGGCACCCTGAATCAATTGGTGCAGGGCAATGTCACCCGCACGTTCTGCCTGAATGAGACGGTCAATGTGAGCGTCAACCAGACGCTCACGGTGGGCCTGAATCGGTCAACCACCATCAGTGTGAACGACTCGCTCACGGTGGGCGTCAACCGGACCGAGCTGGTGGGCGGCATCGTCAACCAGACTTATGGCGGGGGGCAGATCACGCTCTGCGGCGGGCCGCACACTCGCACTGACGTCGCGTCGAGCATCTGGATGTGCCCGGGGGGCACGTTCATCAACAGCGGCGTCAAGTATGAGTGCAAGTGGACGAATTGCGCCTTTTACCTCTTCCAGCAGCAGAATGTCGCCACAGCGGTGGACGTCTACGGTCTGAAGAGCGAGGTCGTGGTGGCGAAGAACGCGAGCGAGGCCCTCCAGACCAAACTCCAGAACGTCTCGAACAAGATGGTGGCGGGGCTTCGCAATAGGGCCATGGCAGCCTGTATCGCCCTCCATCTGATGCGCTCCGACATAACCGGGGCGCACCCAGAAGTCCGCGCCATCCGTCCGGCGGTCGGCTGCGAAATCAGCGCGCCGCCTTCATCGATGCCAGGACTCCAGTAAGCCGATGACAGAATTCACGGAATCCAGCCGTTCGCAAGATCCGGGAACCCGCAACCCGTGGTGGCCCTTCCGCCGCGCCGATAGCCTCATGGGCTCCTCCATGTTCTGGCTGCCCGTGTCGAACTTTCCCGTGCGCACGCAGGAGAAGCAGTGGCTGCTGGGCTTCTTCGCGCTTTTCAGCGAGGGCCTGAAAAACACGCTCGAATTCCGCCAGGAAAACTTTCTCAATTTCGACCACATTTACCCGCATCTGCAGGATCCTTTCTTGCGGCACACTCTGGAGTTCAATCCGATTCCGGGGATGCTGGTCGAGCCGTCGAAGCCGCTGTTCCGCCCTCCGACCGAGGATCAGCTGCGCGAGGCCATGGAATCCGGGGACGCCTCGAAGATTCGCAACGCTCCCAAGAATATCGCCTACTGGCTCGCCAAGAAGAAGGGGCTCCGTCAGATGGAGGTGTTCTTCGGTTACGGGGCCATGGTGTCGCTGTGGCTTCCGGTCACGGACGAGACGCGGCCGCCGGACTTCCGCCTGCCGAAAAAGGCGCTAAAAAACCCGGCGTTCGCGGGGCTCGACCTCGAAGCCGAGATCGAATTCACGTACTCCCTCCTCGACCCATTCCTGTCGAAGAGCAAGCAGTTGTTCGCTCCCGATCTGGCCGGCGATCCCCAATACGGCGGCACGCCGTTCGCCGTGCCGTTGTTTTCCGCTCAGGATGTGTTCTACGCGCGCGGCGAGCAGCGCGATGCGTGGCTGGAACTGTTCGGCGCTTACGCCGCGGAGAGCCGCGCCGACCACGGCATCCTCCTGTGGGGGCGTAAGGAAATCGAACCTGTCATTCTGGAGTGCCTGCGCCTCCTGCACGAACAGGAACTCAAGTACCCGACGGTGCCGCAGCCATGACGAAGTTCCCCTGGAGACCTTCCGCAACCGCGCTTCCTTCTCCCGAAGGTTGGGCCCTTTTCCTGTTTCGGTATCCGAAAGACGTGCCCGTGGCCGATGACGACCGTGCGCTGCTGCGGAAGATCTTCGAGCCGTTTCTGGCGGAAGCGCTGAAGGAATATGCCGGCTTCCACGCACATGGTCTGATCCAGTACAACCAGCTCAACCGCGGCAACGCAGCCAGTATCATGAGCGCGCATTTCATGGCGTGGGGTATCGACAGCGGGCTGGGCTACTGGCCCGAACGAGAACCGCCCGCGCTGTGGAGCGAGGAAGACTTCACCGAGCTTGACATCGGCGAAATGCCCCGCCCGCTCATGCACCAGGTGTTCGGCATTAACAAGGGATTGCCCGCCATCCAGGAGGCCTTCCGCCTGCTGCTGGGCCTCGGTCCGATGGTGTTCACTCTGTCCGAAGACTCGGTTCCGAAAGTCAAGGAACGGGCCACGGCGCTGTTCCGGCCTCTGATCGAAGAGCCGGCGCTGCGCATGTTCGCCTACTATTACCCGCTGCTGTGCGCCGCAACATTCGCATCCGAAAACGCGGACAGGCTGGACGAATGGACTTGCGGCATCCATTTCTTCCTCCGCGAAAGCCCCGAGGAAAAGGGCATCTTTATCGCCTCCAGGCGCCCGCTTGACCGCGTCTGGCAGGCCGCTGGCGGCGTCCAGTCCGAACCTGGCGTCTGGACGTGGCCATCCGCACCGCCTGGCAAGGCGGAGAAACAGGACTAAACTGATGAACTCCAGCGATCTCAAACTGCGAAGCGTCAACTGGGAGCACGGCATGCTCCTCACGCCGGACCACTTCCTCCGGCAGGAACGCTATTTCGACTCGCTCTTCCTGTGGACGCTGCGCTACATGACCAACGCGCGCGGCCTGGTGGGCCCTGGGCCGCGCGTGCCGGAAAACGAAATCGGCGCGGCGCGCTACGATCCCGTCGTCAGCCTCCACGAGGATGAGGAACAGCTCACGATCACCGTGTCGCAATGCCGTGGAGTGACGGCGGCAGGCTGCATCATCGACATCGATCCGTCGAGCCCCGTCTCGCGCAGCTTCCCGAAGACGGATCTCGAAGGCGTGCAGGAGGCGCCCGTTTACATCCTCGCCACGCCGCACGAGAAAAACGCCGCCGAAGGAGAGACCGACGAGTTCAATCCGCAGATGCAGACCGAACGGCAGTGGAACTACCGGATCAGCCTGCAGCCGTCGGCCGACTCCATCCCTTACGCGCTCGTGGCCGCGCAGATCCGCCGGCAACGGTACGGGGCGGGATACGAAAAGAACCCGGATTTCATCCCCGCCTGCACGACGATGGCCTCGCACAGCGAACTGGCCGCCGGCTACCGCAAGATCGTCGAAGAAGCCACCTTCCTCGCCGAGCGGTACGCCGAGCTGCACCGCGCCATGCGCGAGTATCTGATTCTGTTCACCGAACGCGGCATCGAGACCGAGGTGGACACGCAGACGGTGCAGTTCGTCGACCGCATGGTGGCGGCGCTGCAGGATCTGGTCTACGAGCTGCTGGACTACGCGCAGCCGCCGCAGCGCTTCTTCGGGCAGCTCCGCAAGTTCCTGCACTCGGCGGCTGTCTATTTCGACCTGACGCCGGGCCTGCAGACGTACTACGACACGCTGAAAGAGGTCGGCGAAACCGAATTCATCCAGCTCATCAACCAGCAGAAGCGCATTCTGCGCATGACGCGCACCTGGCGGATTCACGACGATCTCGGCATTGAAGTGCGCTCCGCGCTCGCGTCGCTGGCGGCGCTGCAGCGGCTGGAGCGGGCGCTGGAAGGCAAGTATGTCGACTTCCGCGTCAGCCCGCAGCTCGAGGCGATGAACTTCGTCTTCGACCGCGGGGGCAACGTGCTCTACAAGCTGGCCGCCAAGCCGAGCCGCGTGCAGGGCGTCGGCGACGACATGGTCACCTTCTTCAGCCAGCTGCGTCTCGAAGGCCGCGACAAATACCGCCTGATTCTGGTGGGCGAGCAGAATGCCGCTTTCGAAAAAGGCATGCGCATTCCGGCGGAAATCCGCATCAATGAAGGCAGCGGATTCCAGCGCGCTCCTCTGAATCTGATCAGCGAATCCGTCATTCCCGGGCAGACCAATTTCGAGTTCGATTTCGAAGCGCCGGACGTCCCGACCATCACGGATCTGCGCGTGGCCGTGCCGGCGCACATTCCCATCCGTACGGCGCTGCTGTTCAGCCGCCACCGCTTCTACGCCGGACGCGCCCAGGAGCCTGCGGCGCGCGGCGTGCAGCCGATGGAGAGGATCGTCGAACCGGCTCCGCCGCCCGCCGCCCCTGCGCCTCCGCCGTATGCTCCGCCGCAGCCGCCGCCACAGGCGGCGCCGCCGCCCTATGTTCCTCCGGCGGCAGCTCCGGGGCCTCCGCCCGGCTATGGCGCCCCGCCCCGCCCCGCGCCGTATCCGCCGCCTCAGGCGCCGCCTCCGCCCGCGGGGCCTCCCCAGTTCCAGCCGCCGCCACCGCCGCCGCCCGCTGAAGAACCCAAGCGCGGCGGCGCGCCGTGGGAATTTTTCCGCCGCGCGCCCAGTGCGCCAGAGCCGCCTGTTGAACCGCCGCCGCAGGCGCCGCCCGCGCGCCCGGCGCCGCCCCGCCCGCGCTTCGACCAGGGCGAGGAACAGCCGCCCCAGCCGCCTCCGCGCCGGCGCAGGCTCGAGTAAATCTCCGCGGGACGCCCGCCGGCGTCCCGCTTCGTTGTTTAATAAACAGACAGTCCGCAATCGCTCAGGAGGAAACCCGTGGCCATCGATCTTGACAAGATCTCCAACGAGCTGGAGGACGCGCTCGAACGCTCCCGCATGCTCGCCGAGCAGCGCAAGCAGGCGCAGATTACTCCGCTTCATATGCTTTTCGTGCTGCTCGATGCCGAGTCGCCGCTCGCCGCCGTGCTGGACAAGTCCGGCATCGCCGTCGACGCGCTGCTCGAGACGTTCGCCACACGGCTGAACACGGAGCGGAATTCGCCGCTCGAGCCGGGCCGCCGCCCCACGGCATCATCCGCGCTGCGCAATCTGATCGAGAAGTCCTTCGAGATGATGGAGCGCCGCGGCGCCGAACGCGCCGAGCCGATCGACTTCATCATGGCCGCCGTCGAGTACGGCGAAGAGGCGTTGCGCGGCGACCTGCGCCAGAACGGCCTCACCAAGCAGGCCATCGAGAAAACCGTCGAAACGCGCGCCGAAATCGGCGAGACTCTGGGCGAAAAACAGGCGGGCAAATCCATGCCGGGCGCCGCGCCCAAACCGCTCTCAGGCGGGAAATTGCTCGAGAAATACGGACGCGATCTCACCGCCGCCGCAGCCCGCGGCGAGCTGATGCCCGTCATCGGCCGCGATGACGAGATCCGGCAGGTGATCCAGACGCTGCTGCGCAAGAGCAAGAACAATCCGGTCGTCGTCGGCGAGCCCGGAACGGGCAAGACGGCCATCGCCGAGGGCCTGGCCCAGCGGATCGCCGCCGGGGACGTGCCCGAGTCGCTGAAGAAGTGCAAGGTCATCGCCCTCGATCTCACCGCCATGGTGGCGGGCGCGAAGTACCGCGGCGAGTTCGAAGAGCGCATCAAGGGCGTTGTGGATGAAGTGCGCGCGCGCAAGGGCGAGATCATCCTGTTCCTCGACGAGCTCCACACGCTCGTCGGCGCGGGCGGAACGGAAGGCGGGATGGACGCCGCCAACATCCTGAAGCCCGCGCTCGCCCGCGGCGAGCTGCGCTGTCTCGGCGCCACGACGTTCGACGAATACCGGGAAAAGATCGAGAAAGACGGCGCGCTGGCCCGCCGCTTCGACACGGTGCAGATCAAGGAGCCGACCGACGAAATGATGATGGTCGTGCTCCGCGGCCTGCGCCCGCGCTTCGAAGCCTTCCACGGCGTCAAGCTGACCGACGACGCGCTTCAGGCGGCCATCAAGCTCAGCCGCCGCTACATCCGCGGACGCTGGATGCCGGACAAGGCCATCGACGTGGTCGATCAGGCGTGCGCCCGCATCCGCATGCAGAAGGAGTCCAAGCCGACGCACATCGACCAGAAGGAACGGCTGCTGCTGCGCAAGAAAGCCGAGCTGGAAGCGCTCGAGTCGTCCGCCTCCACGCCAGCCGCGCTAAAGGCTGTCGAGGCGCTGCGCAGCGAGATCGCCGCCATCGAGCCGCAGGTCACGAAACTCGTCGAGGAGTGGAACAACCAGAAGAACGCCCTCGACATGCTCCAGAAAACGAAGCAGGCCATTCAGGAGCAGTCAGCGGCTCTTGAAGCGGCCGAAAAGAAGGGCGACATCGCCAAAGCGGCCGAGATCCGCTACGGCTCGCTGAAGTACCTCGAGCAGCAGCTCGCCGATCTGGAGAAACAGACCGCGCACATCAGCCTGGTGCCTGACACCGTGATGCCGGAGCATGTCGCCGAGGTGATCGCCGAGATGACGGGCATCCCGTCCAGCCGCATGATGGAAAGCGAAAAAGAGCGGCTGATGAAGCTGGAAGAGCGTCTCGGGGAGCGCGTCTTCGGGCAGGACGAGGCCGTATGCGCCGTGGCCGACGCCGCGCGCCGCATGCGGGCCGACCTGCAGCCGGGGCGCAAGCCGAACAGCTTCCTCTTTGTCGGCCCCACCGGCGTCGGCAAGACGGAACTCGCCAAGGCGCTGGCGGAAGCGCTGTTCGACGACGAGAACGCGCTGATCCGGATCGACATGGGCGAGTACAAGGACAAGAGCTCGGTCTCCGGCCTCATCGGCAGCCGCCCGGGCCTGGTCGGCAGCGAGGAGGGCGGCTTCCTCACCGAGCAGGTGCGCCGCAACCCCTATTCGATCGTTCTGTTCGACGAGGTGGAAAAAGGCGCGCCTGAAATTCTCGACCTGCTGCTGGGCGTGCTCGATGAAGGCCGCCTCACCGACGCCAAGGGCCGCTTCTGCGACTTCTCCAACACGATGGTTCTGTTCACGTCGAACCTCGGCGTGCGCGAGGCCATCGAAACGACCGACGATCCGCAGGAGCAGAAGAACGTCATTCTGGAAGTCGTCAAACGGAGCCTGAGGCCCGAGCTGTTCAACCGCATCGGCCAGGTCGTCACGTTCAATCCGCTCACCGAGCGCGAGCTCGAGTCGATCGTGATGAAGAACTTCAACCAGATCCGGAAGAAGCTGGCCGAAGACCGGGAAATCGGGCTCGAGATGACGCCGGAAGCGCTGGCTTACATCGCGAAAGAGTCCTACGATCCGGCATACGGCGCGCGCCCGGTGCAGCGCACGATGCAGCAGCTGGTGCTCTCGCCGCTGGCGGGCATCATTCTCTCCGGCGAAGTGATCTCCGGACAGACGATCCGGATCGACTACGATCCGGGAGTCGAGAAGGTGATCGAGGGAGCGGAAGGCGCCGAGCCGGTGACCGTGCGTGAGGGCGAAGGGCTGACGTTCGGGATCGTGGGAGCGGACTGAAACGCCCGGCGGGCGGAGGATTGCTCCCACGTTCTCCGTAATGATATGTAGGGAGGACGCCCGCAGGCTGTGAAAGGATCGGAGATGAAACGGTTCGCCGCCATTGCCGCAGCCCTGCTGCTGGCCGGGCTGATGCCGGCTCAGGCGCCGGCGCCAGGGGAAGGCTGGATCATCCTTCACGACGGAGAGTCGCACTACGGCTGGACGCATACCGGCGCAGCCTGGTCAGCCGCCCGGGGCATTCTGAGCGCCGACGGCGGCAGCGCCGGCACTCTGCGCTCCAATACGCCATTCACCGATTTTGTTCTGCAGTTCGAAATCCGCGCCGAGAAGAGCGCTGCCGGCGCGCTCTACGTGCGCGCCGCAAAGGACGGCAATCCGAAAGAGACCGGCTGGGGCGTGGAGTTTTCCTCGCTCGCTTCCTCCGCCTGGGTGCCCGTCGAAATCGAAGCGACGGGCGCGGGCGTCGGCGTGCGCGCCTCGGGGCGCATGGTGGATCACTCCTCCGCGCCGGTCGCGCCCGCAGGCTTCTTCATTCTGGAAGCGAAGCCCGGCGGGCGGGTCGAGATCCGCAATATGCGGCTTCGTCTTCTCAAGCCCGACGTGCTGTTCAACGGCAACGACCTCTCAGGCTGGAAGTCCACCGGAGAGCCGGCGAAGCAGAAAGGCGGTCTGGGCAAGCTGTTCGGGGGAGGCAAGCCCAAAGAAGCCAAGTGGACCGTCGTCCGCGGCATGATTCACGGCGAAGACGGCCCCGGTCAGCTGGAGTCGCTGCTTCAGTTCGGCGACTTCATCCTCCAGGCGGATGTGCGGATCAATTCAAAGCGTCAGGACCAGCGCCGCCGGTACGCCATCCTGTTCCGCGGAGATCCCGGCCAGCTGGGAACGGGCTATGAAGTCAACGTCCAGCCGGGCGCCACGGGAGCGTTGATGGGCCTGACGACCGCGCGCAAGAACGTCGGCGCCGCGAATCAGTTCGTCACGCTGACGATCGCAGCTCACGGCCGGCATGTGCAGGTTTGGGCGGACGGCGTGGCGGTCACTGATTTCAACGATGCCCGCCCCGAGGGAACGAATCCGAAGAAGGACGCCCGCAGCACCCCCGGGGTGATCGCTTTCTATACCCCGGAAGACGACGCTGATATCGACATCCGCAACGTGCGCGCCGTGCAGTTGCCGAAGACATTCGGGCTCGGACCGAAGAAGACCGAGGTCACGGCGCTGCCTCAGGCGCCGACAGCGCCTTCGCTGCCGGCCCTGCCCACGCCGCAGGCTCCCGCCGCCCCTGACGCCGGCGCAGCCGCGCTGCAGCAGCAGCTCCAGCAGCAGCAGGTGGCGCAGATGAAGCAGGAACAGCGCACGCAGCAGGAGGCCCAGCTGCTTCAGCAGGCGTTGCGCACGACCGATCCCGCCCAGCAGATCGCCATCTTCGACCAGATCCTTGCGCTGAACCCCAACAATCAGGTGGCGTTCAACGGCCGGAAAGAGGCCGTGGCCAAGCTGGAAGAGCAGCAGCGCAGGGAGGCGGAAAAGGCGGCTGCCAGCACGCAGCAGGAACAGGCCGAGCAGGAAAAACAGATGACGCTCGCGCAGAGCATTCAGTCTGCGGAGGCTGCGTTCCTGGCGGGCAACCTGCTTGCGGCGGAAAAGGCTCTGAACGCCGCCGAGCGCATCGCGCCGGACAACCCGCAGGTGCAGGCGTTGCGCTCGCGGCTGAATTACGCCAACCAGCGGCGCTCTTCGATTCTCGCGCTGGGAGCGGCAGGTCTGGGCACGGGCTGCATCGCCCTGCTCGCCTGGATCTTCGCCGCCCGCCGCCGCCGCGACCCGTACATCGAAGTGGTCTCCGGGCTCGACAAGGGCAAGCGCTTCAACATCGACAAGGAAGTGGTGATGGTCGGAGCCATCCCCGAAGACGGGGGCACGAAGAACGATGTCGTGCTCCGCGACGCCGAACGCATGATCTCGCGCTTCCACGCACAGTTCCATTACAAGGAGGGGAAGCTGTATATCGTTGACACGAACAGCTACAACGGAACGTTCGTGGACAAGAAGCGCCTCGAACCAGGAAAGCCCGTGCCTCTGAAAGGCGGCTCCCGGGTGACTTTCGCCGGCACCTGCACGGTCCGGGTTGGTTTCGAGCGGCGCAAACAGAAGAAGAAGTAACACTGCTCTTTTCGCGCCGGCGCGCAGCGGCTTCCGGCGTCAATCAGGAGGAGGAGGAGACTCGCATGACGCCGAGCCATGTGAAGATTACCATCAACGGCATCCAGACGGCAGACTTTCTCATTCTGCTGGATCTGTCCGTGGAAAATCAGTTGAACCGGCACTCCACGTGCCGGTTCGCCATGCGCCAGCCGCCTTCCAGCCGGTATTTCTACGAACCGGATCTGGGGAAAGACCTGGTGATTCACGCCATCGACGGCGCAGGGGCTGAACTGGAGCTCTTCAACGGACTCCTGCGCCGGGTCGACGCAGAGTGGGAGATGAACGGCTCCTGCGTTCTGCATTTTGAGGGGATCAGCCGTTCCTACACCACCGACACGCTGAACGATTCCAGGACCTGGAACCGGAAGACCCTGGATCAGATTTTTCACGCCATGCTGTCCGACCAGGCCGGCGATTTCGTGGGTCCAGGCGGATCGCTTGGCGCCTTGATCCAGTACGACGAAACCGACTGGAGCTTTCTGCACCGGCTGGCGGACAGGCACGGCTGTTTCCTGAGGCAGAAAGGCAGGCGCGTCGACCTCTACAGCGAGTTCCAGCCAGGCAACGTGGAATTGCGGTGGTCCACAGAATTCGGCCTGCAGAGCTTCAGAACCACGGGCCAGATCCGGCCTACGCTGTTTTTCGGGGTGAATTACGACCGCCAGGACGCGACCAGCGACCAGACCGACATGCTGATCTACGATGTCGGCGCAACCGATGCGCTGCCGGAGCTGCGGTCGTACGCCAAGACCAACTCCGAGGACGCCGGGCTGATGTCCGCGCTTTGGGAAAAGTTCCTCTCCGGTACGCACGCCAAATTCGTTGAAGACATGCAGAACGAAGCCGCGCGGCAGATCATCCACACCTGCACGGCGCGGGGCGAATCGCGCGTTCCCGAGATCACGGCAGGCGAAATGGTGAGGATCTCGGGGCTCGACGACATCAAGGGGGAGTATGGCGTCTTTCGCGTGGTTCATCGCTGGCAGCCGGCGAGGGGGTATCACAACGAGTTCTGGTGCACGCCGTACAAGTACTACCTGGATCCGTTACAGCCGAAGCGCACGCGCTTTTACGGGCCGCTGGTGGCCCGCGTCGCGCAGACCAGCCACGCGGATGCCCGGATGGCCTACATCAGAGTCAACTTCCTCTGGGAACGGCAGAACGACAGCGGCTGGATGCCAGTGCTGACGCCGAATGCAGGGGCGGGGCGGGGATTCTGCTTCGTTCCGGAGGTGGGCGACGAGGTGCTGGTGTTCTTCCGCGGCGGCGATTCCTGCAAGCCGATCGTTCTTGGTTCGCAGTGGAACGGCGTCGATCTGCCTCCGCTCGAGGATCTGCATGGAGGCGAGTACGAGAACAACGACATCAAACGGATCGTCACCAAGAGCGGCAACCGGCTGGTCTTCGACGACAAGCAGGGCAGCGAGACCATGGTGATGGCCACGCCGGAGCACATCCGCATCACCATGCTGGAAGGGGATCAGACGCTTCTGATCCATTCCGACGGCGACATCAACATCCACGCCGGCGGCACGGTGCACATCAAGTGCAATCAGTTTCTCAGAGAGGTCGGCTGAGCCGGTCAGAATTCAAGAGGAGGAGCAACATGAAAGTTTTCGACGGCCGCATCAAGACTGAAACTCGCGTCGGGATCGATCAGGATTCCTGGAAGCCCGACATGGGCGCCTTGGGCAAGGGGTCCCAGAAAGATGAAGCTCTGATCCACGGGACGAAGAAGGAGAAAATTGACATCAACCTGATCAGCGAAGTCACTGTCAGCAGGACCTTCGACACAAAGGTCAACTTCACGTGCACCGTGGGCGTCATGCGGCAGCTGGACGACAAGATCTTCATGCACACAACAAGCAGCCTTCACAAAAGGGATGTGACAGGGCCCAGCCTCGTCAACCGTGTCGGTCCTACGCTGTGCACGTATGTGTCGCCGCTTACGGAGAATCACAGCGCGCCAAGGATGATGAACGAACCGACGAGCAACATGAACTGCATCGTATCGTTTTTGAAGACGTTCATAGACGAGAAGAACATCGGCGCGAATTCCTCGGAGGCGTACGCAAACAAGTTCGCTCTCAGCGGGCTGAATAACGACCACAAGCTCATCGCCAACGGCTTCGTCGGTTTCGAGAACAAAGTGGCCGGATTCTGTCTGACCACTGAAGTCTTCGAAAGCCTGACTACACCCATCTTCAACCGGCCGAATGCCCTCGAGGCCAAGCTCGGCGCCCTTGAGAGCAAGCTCGAATCGTTGCAGGCGAATACGGCCATGGAACTGGCAAGCCTGAAGCTGGCAGCCAATTCCTACGCCATGTAGTCCAGCCCTGGAGCAGAAATGCCTGCCACCGACTCCACAGAAAAACCGCAACCGCCGCCGTGGCGGCCCTGGGTGAAGGCCGAATCGCTGACACGCTGCTCGCTGTACTGGCTTCCGGCGACCCAGTTCCCTTCGCGGCAGCAGGAACGCGCGTGGATGCGCGCGTTCCTGTACAGGCTGTTCGAACATCTCTCCGCGGACAAACTGATTCCTCAGTCGTTCATGGAGATGACGCACATCCACAGGTTTTGCCAGGATGAATTCATCCAGTGTTCCCTGGATTTGCAGCCGATTTTCAGTTTCTCCCGCGCGCCGTGGGGACCGATGCCCGCTGCGATCAATCCGGAAGAAACGGACCAGATCCGCTCAGGTGACAAGCCTTTCGTCCTTTCCAATTACACGGACGGGTATTGCTACTGGATCCCCAAATATGATCAGAAACCGTTCCTGGACCGTTTCCTCGGCTACGGCGGCGTGACAATCCTCTTTCCCGGGCCGGACCCGAACACCGTGGCCCCTCCCATCAAGATCTCTCCCGGAGTGCGCAACAGCCCGCATTTCAAGGAGATCTTCGCCATGGGCGACCCGGAGGCAGAACTGAACAAGGCTCTCCTTCTGAAGCACAAATTTCTCGGCGCCACGAAAAAATTGTTCGGCCGGGGCTGGGAAGAGCGCGTGGAATACCGCGGTCTGCTATTTGTGCTGCCGCGCCTGCGCAGCGCGGATTTTTTCAGCCTGGAGCAGGAAGTACTGGAAGGCCTGTTTGACGCTTCGCCGCTGTATTTCACCGAGAGCCCTGCGGACCGCGGAATGCTGCTGGCTTCGAGCCGCTCTCTCGACGAGGTCATTGCGGCCATCGTCGAATCTCTGGACCAGGAAAAGATCCATTTCCCGCTGGAGGCGCCGGATGACCGCGCACGCTGAACATCAGTCCCCTCCACGGGACGCTCTGTTTCTTCATGTGCATCCTCCCAGGCATGGCCTGTTCTGCTGCGTCTTCGAACTTGGAGAGTTTCCAGTCAAGCCGGTGCTTCTGCGCCGCTGGCTGGAACTGTACGGCGCGATCAGGCCCATGCTGTTCGGCGCCGGCGTGAAAACGATCTGCGCGCTGCAGATGTGGCACATGCACCACAACGATGGATCGGCCGTGCTTTCGAAGAACGGATCGGCCTGGCGGCCGGAGTTTGGAGTCGGCGTCTGGCTCGATCAGCCGCCTCCCACCCTCTGGAGCCCGGAGGAATTCGAGATGCTGGGTCCGGGCGATTTGATGAGACCCCCCATCCTGAGCGCCATCCGCCTCAGGGCGGAGCCTCTGGATCATCAGGCGGTCTGGAACTCCATGGGAGGAAGGGGCGCCTATCTGGAGTTCGCCGTTTCCGGAGAGCCCGAGGTTTTTCTCGGCGACCAGGCCCCGCTTTACCGCCGCTGGATCGAGGAAGAGGTCATCCAGGTCCATCCCTTTTTTGTGCCTCTCTTCTCTGCTGCTTCCCTCCGCAGCGAACTGCTGGCGTCCCGGCTCGTTCATGTCGATCCTGTGACGGCCTACGCGCGGGAAAGCCAGGAAGACCGCGGTCTGGTGCTGCTGACCCGCGAGCCCTTCGAGCAGCGGATCGCTTCCGTGGCGGCGCTTGTGCCATGGTCGAATCCCGACCCTGAAGTGCGCTCGTTCCTCGTGCAGAGCGTCAAGGCGCCAGCCCGTTGACGTCCCCTGCGGCTCGCCCGGGAGCGGGGCGGAGTTATCATGATTCGAGAGCTGTTTCGCGGCTTTCCGGATCACTGACGGCAGGGAGGGGACGCACGAGCCGTGGCTGAGGAATCTGTCACTCAATTGCTGGAGCGGATGCGGCAGGGCGACGGCAACGCGGTCAACGCCCTCATGCCGCTCGTTTACACCGAATTGCGGCGGCTTGCGCACTCCTACCTCGGCGGCTCGAACCGCGACCGAACGCTCCAGGCCACTGCGCTCGTCAACGAGGCCTACATCAAGCTCGTCGAAAGCGAAGCGCGCAACATCCAGAACCGCACCCATTTCTTCGCGCTTGCCGCGCGCGTGATGCGGCAGATCCTGATCGACTACGCCCGGGCGCGCGGAGCGCAGAAGCGCGGCGGCGGAGCGGAAAAAGTGGAGCTGCGCGAAGAAGTCGTCTCGCTCGACGACGACGCCGCGCAGGTGCTGGCCATCCATGAAGCGCTGGACCGGCTGGCCAAAGAAGACGAGATGAAGGCCCGGCTGATCGAAATGCGCTTCTTCGGCGGCATGACCGCGGAGGAGTCGGCCGAGGCCACGGGCCTCACGCCCGCGCAGGTGTACCGCGAACTGCGCCTTGCGCAGGCGTGGCTGCACAAGGAGCTCTCCGCTTGAGCCCCGAGCTTGAGCGCATCTTCCACGCAATCGCCGATCTCGACCCCGAAGCGCGTCGCCAGTGGCTGGAAGCCAACTGCCCGGATCCCGGACTTCGCGCCGAGGCGGAAAAACTCGCCGAATTCGACAGCGGCTCGGAAGAATTCCTCAGCCGGCCCGTGCTCAACCTCGCCGCCCGCATCCAGCCGCCGGTGACGGCGCCGCGGGAGCAGGTCGGTCCGTGGCGTCTGACCCGCCCCATCGGCCGCGGCGGCATGGGCACGGTGTATGAAGCCGAGCGGTTCGACGGCGAAGTCCTGCAACGCGCCGCCATCAAGTTCGTCCCTCTCGCCTCGCGCTCGCCCGCCGTGCTCGAGAGCTTCCGCCAGGAACGGCAGATCCTCGCCGACCTGAACCATCCCAACATCTGCCGCCTCTTCGACGCCGGCACAACGGCGGACGGCTCGCCCTACCTGGTGATGGAGCTCATTGAAGGGGTGCCTGTCGATGTCTGGTGCCGGGACCGCAGCCTGCCGGTGCGGCAGATCGTCGAGCTGTTTCTGAAGGTCTGCGCCGCCGTCTCGCACGCGCACCGCCATCTCGTCATCCACCGCGATCTGAAACCCTCCAACATCCTCGTGACCGCCGATGGCGAGCCGAAGCTGCTCGATTTCGGCATCGCAAAACTGCTCAGCACGGACAGCCGCAGCGGCCCGGCCACGCTGCAGGCGATGACTCCGGATTACGCCAGTCCGGAACAGCTCGAAGGCCGGCCGATGAACACGGCGAGCGACATCTTCAGCCTCGGCTGCGTCCTCTATGCGCTGCTGACCGGCGAGCCGCCCCGCCGCGACCTCTCGCAGGCGCGCTCCATCACGCTGCCGCGCGCGTCCAGCCGCCGGCCGGAGCTGCGCGGCGATCTCGACAATATCCTCAACAAATGTTTGCAGCCGGAGCCCGACCGGCGCTACGCCTCGGTGGAGAAGCTTGAGGAGGATCTGCGCAACTTTCTCGCCGACCGCCCCGTGTCCGCCACCGGAGATTCGTGGTCCTACGTGGCGCTGCGTTTCCTGCGGCGTCACCGCTGGTCCACCGCCGCAGTGGCCGCGCTGCTCGTCTCCATCCTCGCCGGATCGGCTGCTTCCATTTATCAGGCGCGCCGGGCGGAGCGCCGGTTCCAGGAGCTCCGCCAGCTCGCCGGCAGCTTCGTCTTCCAGTTCGAGCAGCAGATCCGCGATATCGCCGGAGCGACGCGCGCCCGCCAGTTCGTGGTCCGCACGGCGATCGACTATCTGGAGCGGCTGGCGGCGGAGGCGCGCGGAGACAGGGAGATCCTGTTCGATCTTGCTGCGGCCTACCGGAGAATCAGCGAAATCCAGTACGATCCCGCCGCCAGCAGCCTCGGCGACATCGCCGGCGCCGCAGCCAGTCTCGAGCGGGCGCAGGCGCTGCTGGATTCCATCCCCGCCGAACCGGCGGCTCACCAGCAGGAGCGCATCCGCCTGCTCGTGCGCCAGAGCGAGATTCTGGAAGCCTCGGGCCGCCTCGATGAAGCGCTCGACCGCGCGCAGCAGGCTCAGCGGCTCGCCGATCAGCTGCTGCGCGAAGACGCGGTTTCCGAGGCCAACCGCAGGCTGGGCTCTCTGGCGTCTTCCCGCGCGGCGCGCGCGTGGCGGCGGCGGGGCAACCTCGATGAAGCGCAGCGCGCCGTGGAGCGCGCCGTCTCGCTGGACCGGCTTTCGCGCGCGCACGAGCAGTCTCTCGACACGGCGCTCCGGCTGTCGACCAGCCTGCGGCTGCTGGCGCGGATTTATGAAGCCCGCGGCGATTACCCGTCCGCCATCCGCGTGCAGAGAGAGGCCAACGGGGTGCTGGAACAGATGCGCGCTTCCCTGCCGGGCAGCACGACTCTCGAGCGGAACGTCATGGTCGGCCAGTCGCTGCTCGGTTCGCTGCTGCTCTACGCGCCAGCGCTGGAGCAGGCCGATGCGCGCCTGCTGCTCGAGAGCGCATGGCTGACCGCCGAACGGCGCGCCGCCTCCGATCCCGCCGATCTGCGCGCGCAGCTCGATCTCCAGGCCACGGCCATCCGCTATGCGGCGGCGCTGATCGACGGCCCGCAGTGGCGGCGCGGCGAGGCCATTCTGCAGGCTACGCTGGCTTCAGCCCGCAGGCTGCTGGACAACGATCCCGGCCACCGCGATGCGCGCCTGAACTCGGCCATTGCGGAAGTCTGGCTCGCGCAGTTCGCCGCCGCGCACGGCGACCGCGGCGGCGAGGAGGATCACCGGCTGCGGGCTTCCGAGATCTACGCCTCCCTGTTGCAGCAGACGCCGAGCGATCCGGACGTGCTGAAACCCTATTTCTCCAATGCAGCCGCCCTGGTCTCTCTTCTGCCGCCTGGACAGAGAGGCGCATTCTGCCGGCAGGCGCTGGAAAACCATGCCGACCGCGCCGCCAGCGCCCTCGCCGACCCCGAGGTCGGGGCGGCTTTTGAGCGGCTGCGCGAGACCTGCCGCCGCTGATTCCAGCCGCGGCGCCGGCGGCGTAGCGCGACCCGGCTCTCCTGTGGCATATTGAGGAGAGAGCCACCCTAGCTCAGCTGGCAGAGCGGCTGATTCGTAATCAGCAGGTCGCCGGTTCGATCCCGGCGGGTGGCTCCATTTCCTTTTGTGCAGCCTGCTGCTGCGCCACTCCCCCGTTCACGAAGCCTGCGGCCGCAGCATGTATTCAATCGCCTCCGTGAGAACCTCGCGGTCGAATGCCCGCCGCCACTCCGGGTTGATATAGCGCTCCGTGCCCCATTGGATGGCCAGCTTCGCCGCATCCGAGAACGGTGATTTCTCCGCCCCGAATGCGATGGCCATCGCGATCTGGGCGTGGCCGGCCATGAAAGCCTCGGCGGCTTCGCGCGGCACGCCTCGCGCGACGGTCTCTTCCAGCACGTCCTTCATCCAGCAGCACGCAGCCGCTACAAGAATCTCGGCCATCGCCGGCTCCAGCAGGGCGAACTGCTCCGGCGTCACCTGAAGAGCCCGGTTCACAGGGCTGAACATATCCCTGCAGACTTCGATCCCTTCTTCGAACTGCGCCTGCCCGCCTTCGATCAGGGCGACCACAATATCCTGCTTCGCCACTCCCCCGAAGTAGTCTGTCTGCGCCTCGGGCGTCGGCTGCACGGTGAAAAACGGCGGGTGGCACGGATGAGCGATCATCTGCGTAACGCCCTCCCGCGAGGGCAGCTCGCCGATGTAGGCGGCCGCGGCGTCGAGCATGATCAGGGTTCCTCCCTGCTTCATGAGCGGCACGAGTTCCCGCGCGATGCGGCCAATCAGCGCGTCGGGCACGGCCATCACGACATGGTCGGCCTGCTGCATCGCCTCCGGCGTGGGTGTGATGTCGAGTCCGGCTGCCTTGCGCGGATCGCTCTCGCAGAGAAGCAGCCGCCAGCGTCCTGCTGCTGTCAGTTTGGCAGCGGCGCGGGCGCCCATCTTGCCGCCCGCACCGATGATGGCCACAGTTTTCATGATCGCCTCCGCTATTCAAAAATCCACCTGCGCAGATTCGTGATGCTTTCCGCAACCCACTCCTGCTCCTGCCGGATTGTTTCTTCCATCGACTCCATCTCCGGGGGCCAAAGCTCGAGAATGGCGCTCTGACAGCGGCCGCCCAGCCGTGACAGGATCCACGGAATGTCCAGCTGGCCTCGTCCCGCAGGCCGTCCCTCGACGCGGAAACCCATCTTGTGCCACTCGCGGCGGACGATGAAGTCCTTCACGTGGAAACACAGGGTGACAGGCGCGAGATGTTCCACGACACAGCGCCAGCCTTCGCAGATGGCCAGCGAGTTGACCGTGTCGAACGTCGCCCCGAGCCACGGCCCCTTCAGCAGCCGCGCCAGCTCCGCTGCCGGGGTGACGGAATTCTCGAGAGCCAGCGGAATGCGCGCCTTCTCAAGAAGCGGCACAGCGGCCTGGAGCTGCTGTTCGATCCATTCCGCAGGAGGCGCATTCTGGGCCTCCTCTGCCAGCACGGTGCGCAGCAGCGGCGAACCGGCCTCCTGGCAAAGATCGAGCTGGCGGCGGATCTCTTCCGTGTCGAGCCCTGCCATGCCGATCTCGAGCGTCAGCCCACGCTCGCGCGCATGCCGGATCACGTCTCCCGCGCGGCCGGGCTCCAGAGGGAAATTCGGGCCGAACTGCACCCGCTTCACGCCCAGCTCCGCGGCCTTTTCCAGCAGGCCGTGGGCGTCGAGCCGCCCGCCAGCCAGCGACCACATGTAGCAGTAGGTGCCGATGCCGAGTTCCATCTGCGCCTCAGGCGTTGCCCAGCGAAATGACGATGATGGCTGCGATCAGCGTGCCGATGCCGGCCCAGGAATAGCGGAGCGCGCGCGGCGGCGCGCCGCGCCATTCGCCGCTCAGGCGGCCGAGCGTGTTGGACGTGATGAGGGCCATGGACATGAACAGCGGCCAGCCAACCACAGGACCAAGATCGCCCAGCGCCGTGGCGCCGAAGCCGTACACGAGAAAGCTGGCGAAACAGAGCACTCCCATGAGTGAAGTCCACAGGATGTTCCGCAGGGCGTTTGTGCGGAATGCAGCAAGTGCGTTGTCGTCCAGCACGCGCTTGAGCGCATACAGAGCGTTCGGAAAGAAGCCGGCCAGCAGCGTGACGAGCCAGATGGCGTTGGTGGCGTTGTTCGGGCTTGCGCCAAGTTCTTCCGCGCGCCGCTGAAGCCCGGCGCCGAAGGCGAAGCTCAGATTCAGCATCGGGCTGAAGACGCCTGCGAGGAAACAGATCAGCAGCGCCACGCCGAATCCCTGCCGCGCGCGGACCGCGCCGCCGCCCGAGTCCTCGCGGATCTTGCCCGCCTTCGCGCACAGGAAAATGCCGCAGAGCACGATCAGCGTCCCGGCCAGAAGAGACGCGCCCTGCCGGGTCCAGAGCTGCTCCGGGTGCAGAACAATCAGAGGAACAAATGTTCCGATCGGCGCGATCAGTCCCAGGATCAGCCCGTATCCAACGGCGAGACCCATGCGGTCTACGCCGACGCCGAACAGAACCGAACCGATCCCCCACCCGAAACCGAACAGAATGGAGCTTGCCAGAGCGCCGCGGTCCGCCGTGGCGAGCGCCGTCCAGAGATTCGGGACTGTCAGCAGCGAGACCAGCAACGGCACGGCCGCGAGGCCGGTGACGCTGTAGACAAACCACCCATGGCCCCAGCGCCAGCCATCCAGCTTTTTCATGGGGGCCACGAAGCTGCCGTTGAAAATCCCCCCGAGAAGGACGGCCAGAATGCCCCATGCGATTTCAGCATTCATTGTGGGCCGCCTCCAGCGAAGACCGCCTCGAGCGGCGGGGCGGCCAGCACGGTTTTCACGGAATGAAGGGTGGCGGCAGCCACGCCGAGGCGCGAAAAATTGGCCAGCGCGCCGCGCGTCCACGCGGCGCCGAACGCAGTGGGGAGCCGGGGATCGTCGATGCCCGGCGGCGCGAACCGCACGGGGCTCAGAAACACGGGAGCGCCCCCGGCGAAAGAACGGACCGTTTCGATCATCGACTCGTGCGAAGCCAGGTTTGCCATGATGCTCTCGTCATCAAAAGCATGGACCTGCGGATAAAGGCCGAAGGCGGCGCCCTGCGCGAAGTCGGAAGACCGGTTCCGGTTCAACTCCGCAAAATGGCCGTTGGTCCCCGGCAGAACGGGAACATTCGGGAAGCGCATCCGCACTCTTTCGATCCAACGCGGAGCAGGAACAGGCTCGTCTCTGCGGTACACGATGACGCGCGCCAGAGGCGCGGCGGCAGCGTCCAGCGCGGGAAGCTGCCGGTCCGGTTCGTCGTCCACCTCCAGCGCCAGCTCGACCGGCAGATTCCAGCGCGCCGCCTCGGCCAGGCGTGCCGGATCTTCAAGGCGCAGGTGGGCGATCCTCAGCCGGTGCAGCCTCTCCACGTTCCGTGGCTCCGGAGGAATCCCGTCAAGAACCAGCCCCGCGGGCACGGGACGCTCCGCCCCTGAATACAGGAGGCGGATGAAAACGGACTGCCGCACGCGCGCGCCCGGCTGGATTTCGACGGGAAACGGAAGAGAAAGCGGCGTCGGATAGGTCTTGAAATTCGCGTCAGACCAGTTTCTCTGGTCCTCCATTTCCCAGATGTCGCCGGAAAAATCGATCCGGATTTCCCTGCCGTGTCCCACGGCGTATTGCATCGAGCGGATGTCCATGACCGGCTGATGGGGCGAGATCAGCGTGGGAAACGCTGCTGAACCGATGCGTCCGTCTGAGTGCGTGACACGGATCTGGCGTCCCGAGAAGGCCAGGGGATGATGGACGCACAGCCCGATCCGGTTCTTCCGGAATGCGCTGAGAGCCTCGCCTGCCACGGCGTAGCGGAGAGTTCCTTCAGCTCTCCCTTCAATCTCCGCCTGCCACCGGAAACGGATGCCGCCGCTGTCGTGCAGCGCCCGGAAGGAGATCCGGAAACCCTCCGGTCCCGCGTCGCGCTGCAGATCTTCCATGAGGAATGGCACCGTGCCCCAGTTTTCGTCGCGCAGCGCGAAGTAGATGCGCTCCACTGCCTCGACGCCCGCCGTGCGGATATGCCACAGATCCCCATCCCGGAATTCGAGCGCCCACTCGCCTGCCTGCAGATGCATCACCTTCCTCCCCTGACGTCTACACCGGCACGGCGGCGCCGCGCGCTGCTGATTCATACGCGGCGAAGATCAGCCGCACCGTTTTCAGGTTGTCCTCGCCGGACGTTTCGATTTCCCCCTCGCCGCGGAGCCCGCGCAGGATGTTCTCGTGGCACGGCACAATGCTCGAATGAACCACGTCGTACGCCGGGTTCGCCCACGCGTAGCGGGGCGGCGGGATGCGGCGGGCGTGCGTGCCGTCCTTCGTCGTCGTCCGCAGCCAGAAGTCGGGGGCCAATTCCAGCGAACCGAGGCTGCCTTCGGAGAAAAGGAACGTTTCGGGGAAGCGGTCGCGTTCGAGATGATTCTCCGCATACCCCATCTCGACCACCACCGTGGCCCCTGCGCGCGTGCGCAGCATGACGGTAGCCACGTCTTCGCCTTTGATGTTGGCGTGCACGCGCCTCGTCTGGCAGTACAGCAGATCCGGCTCCCCGCACAGGAAGCGCGCGGTATCGAGCAGGTGGCTGCCGATGTCAGTGAGGATGAACTGCTCCAGTTCCGCCAGAAACGGCTGGTTCTGAAACACCGGAAAGCCGCTGACCATCGTGATGCGCGTGCGGAACACTTCGCCGATGACGCCGCTGTGCAGCGCCTGCCTGAACGCCCGGATCGGCGTCTGCCACCGCCAGTTTTCGTTGATTGCCAGCGTGACGCCCCGCTCGCGGCAGAACCGCACCATGTCCTCGGCATCCGCCAGCGAAGCCGCCATCGGTTTCTGGCAGACGACCGGATAGCCCATGCCTGCGGCGAGCTTCGTGAACTTCGCGTGCGTGTCCACATCGGTGAGCACGTCGACGAAGTCGGGCTTCTCTTTGTCGATCATCTCCGCCGGATCGTCGTAGACGTGTTCAACCCCGAACTCGCGCGCAAGCGCCTCCGCTTTGGCGCGCGTGCGGTTGTAGATGCCCGTGCAGACAGCGCCTCCGGTTTCGAGCCACCCTGCCAGCTGATACCGCGCCCAGAACCCGGCGCCAATCATGACAAAGCGCAGCTTCCGCATGAACCAGCCTCCCCGGCACGAAATCAGGCACATCATACTCCGAAATGGAGGCAGGGCTGGCGCGCACGGGCGGGCGCGTCGCACGCGGAGGCCGGCTTACTTGCCGATGCAGAAGGTGGAGAAGATGCGGTTCAGGATATCGTCAGCGGTGGTGGCGCCGGTAAGGGCATCGAGAGGACGCAGGGCGGCGTAGCAGTCCAGCAGGAGCAGCTCGTGGGGCAGGCCGATGGAATTGGCCTCCCGCGCTTTCTGCGCCGCTTCGCGCGCCTCGCGCAGCAGAGCCTCGTGCCGCGCGCTGGTGATGAGCCCCGATTGCGGCGCGGCGATCCCCTCAGGAGCGATGCGCTGCACGAGCAGCTGCTTCAGCCCGTCAATTCCTTCTCCACGCTGCGCGGAAACGGCGATCTCTTCCAGCCCGGATTCCATCCGCCGCGGAAGATCGCTTTTGTTGCCCACGATGATCCGCCAGCCCTGCCGTTCCGTGCGCTCCAGGATCTCGCGGTCGGCTCCGGTGAGCGGCTCGCTCAGGTCGAGCACGACGAGCGTCAGATCCGCATCCGCCATCGCGCGTTGCGTGCGCTCGATTCCGAGCCTTTCGACGACATCGGCGCTTTCACGGATGCCTGCGGTGTCCAGCAGCCGCACGGGCACTCCCTCGAGCGAAAACGATTCGCTCACGGTGTCGCGCGTCGTGCCCGGGATATCGGTGACAATGGCGCGGTCCTGCCCGAGCAGCGCATTGAACAGGCTGCTCTTGCCGACGTTCGGACGGCCGACGATGGCCAGCGTGATCCCGTCATGGACGTACTTGCCCCACGCGTAGCTCGCCAGCAGCCGGTCGATGCCTTCCAGCACGCCGCCAAGCCGCGCGTCGATCTCCTCCGCCGGCGCGACGGACACGTCGTCTTCCGCGAAGTCGATGCCCGCTTCGAGCAGCGAGATCAGCTCGACCAGCCGGTCCTTGACGGGCTTGACGGCGCGCGAGACCGAGCCCTCCAGCTGCTGCGCAGCCACGCGCGCCTGATACAGCGTGGTGGCCTGGATCAGGTCGCGCACGGCCTCGGCCTGCGGCAGGTCGATACGGCCGTTGAGGTAGGCGCGCAGCGTGAACTCTCCCGGCTCGGCGGCGCGCGCTCCGGAGCGGAGGGCGCGGCTGACGCAGTGGCGCAGAACGACAGGCGAGCCGTGGCAGGAGATCTCGATGACGTCTTCCGCCGTGTAGCTGCGGGGCGCGGCGAAGAACGTGACGATCACTTCGTCGACGGGAGCGCCGTCTTCATCGAGCAGGAAAGCGTGAGCCGCCCTCCACGGCT
>Ga0101944_10002987_pt1 | contig 25124 bp, 22 predicted proteins | sample DewCreD2012metaG_FD_75245 | JGI IMG/M metagenome (GOLD analysis project Ga0101944, IMG submission 75245) | Hot spring sediment bacterial and archeal communities from British Columbia, Canada, to study Microbial Dark Matter (Phase II) - Dewar... ... | reverse complement strand
GGCAGGGCGACACGCTGATGACGGTCAACGGAAAGTCGACCGAGGGGCTTTCGACGGCCGACGTCGCCGACCTGCTGAAAGGTCCCCGCGGGACGGTGGCCCGGGTGGAGGTGTCACGGCCGGGCCGCGAGGGTTTGATCGTCTTCGACGTGGTGCGGGACGAGATCAACCGCAAGAGCGTGCCGGCTCCCATCATGCTGCGTCCCGGGATCGGCTATGTGCAGATCCAGCAGTTCACCGAGACCACCAGCCGCGATTTGAACGAGGCGCTCAGGACGCTCGGCGAGCAGAACCTGAAAGGCCTGGTGCTGGATCTCCGCGGCAACCCGGGCGGTCTGCTGAACGAAGGTGTCGCGGTGGCCGAGCGGTTCCTCCAGAAGGGCCAGGTGATCGTGAGCCATCGCGGGCGGGCTTCGGCCGAAAAGCGCTATGTGGCCCGGACCGGCGGCGCCAGCCGCACCACCCCGACGCGCCGGTCGTCGGCGCGCAGTTCGTCGGGCGCCAGCTCGGCCACGACACGCTGCCACCCCGCGCCCCCCGCCGTCAGCACCACGTCCGCCGGGCGGCCGACGGCCGCGTAGCCCTGCCGCACCGGGCGGTCACCGAGCTGCACGCCGAGGGCGCCGCCGGCCCCCGAGTCGCCGGCGAGCACGACCGTCACCCGGCCGCCCTCCGGTGGCCACGGCTGCGCGCCGGGATCGACCGCGGCGACGCCGCGGTTCGCCGGCACCGGCCGCTCGGGCCGCGCGACCAGGAGCGGCGCCCGTGGCGCCGCCGCGCCGAGCGCGCTCTGCTGCAGGTCGCTCAGGACGACGATCTCCCCCGGCCGCCGCTCGCTCGCGAGGATCTCGTCGGCGAGGGCGACCGCGCGGCCGAGGTCGAGCCGCGAGGTGGCCGGCGCGAGCCCGCCGACCTCGCCGGCCAGCTCGGCGGCGCTGCCGCGCCGCGGCACCCCGTCGGCGGCGAGCAGCCAGAGCGCGTCGTCGCTGCCGGCCCGCGCGAGGACGGCGCGGGCCGCGGCGCGGAGCGCGTCGAGCGTCGGCTCGCCGTCGCGCACCGCCCCGCTGCTCGCGCTGTTGTCCACCACGAGCACGAGCGCGCTGGGCGCGTGGCCGGGCACCCCGCGCGCGGGGAACTGCGGGCCCGCCGCCGCGAGCACCAGGGCCACCACCAGCAGCGTGCGCAGCGCGAGCAGCAGCCAGTGCTGCAGCCGCAGGCGGCGCGTCGCCTCCTCCGTCGCCTGCACGAGGTAGCGCACGGCCGGGAACGCCACGGTGGGCGGGTCGCGCCGCGCGAGGAGGTGCAGCAGGATGGGGATGCCGGCGAGCACGAGCCCGCCCAGCAGCCACGGATGCAGGAAGGTCACGGGCGGCGGGCCCCGGCCCGGCGGTCGAGCACCTCGCGCAGCACCCCGCCGAACGGCCGGTCGGTGGTCACGGGGAAGTAGGCGATCCCGCGGCGCCGGCACGACGCCCGCCACTCGGCGATCGCCTGCTCCACGGTGCGCTGGAACGCCGCGGCCCAGTCGCGCGGGCGCAGCACGATCGCCTCGCCGCTCTCGGGATCCTCGAAGCGCACCTCGGCCGCCCCCGCGAGCGCGAGTTCGGCGGGATCCATGACGTGCAGGACCAGCACCTGGTGGCCGCGGTGCCGCAGGAACTTGAGCGCCTTGAGGGCGAGCGTGCGGTCGAGGAGCAGGTCGGAGAGGAACACGACGAGCCCCCGCCGCCGGAGCACGTCCACCACCTGCCGCAGCGCGCCCTCGGCGGCGGTCCCCTGCCCCGGCGCGAGCCCGGCGAGGGTGCGGCCGAGGAGCTGCCAGTGGGCGAGCGGCGCGCGCGGCGGCACGAGGGCGCGCACGGCGTCGTCGAACGCGATGAGCCCGCACGCGTCGCGCTGGCGCAGGAGCACCAGGGCGATCGCGGCCGCGAGGCGCTGCATGTACGCGAGCTTGGTGAGCCGCGCCGCGGGGTCGCCGGTCCACGCCATCGAGCGGCTCGTGTCGCACACGAGCATGGCGCGGAGGTTCGTCTCCTCCTCGAACTGCCGGACGTAGAGCCGGTCGTTGCGGGCGAGGATCTTCCAGTCCACGTAGCGCAGCTCGTCGCCCGGCTGGTACATGCGGTGCTCGGCAAACTCCACCGAGAAGCCGCGCCGGGGCGACCGGTGCTGGCCGGCGAGGAAACCTTCGACGATGCCTTCGGTGGTGACCTCGAGCCCGCCGAGCCGCGCCACGTCGCGCGGTTCCAGCAGGTCGAGGCGGGCACGTCCGGCGGGGGACGAGCGCGTCATGCGGGCGCGGAACGTACGGGCGGTCGGAGGGCCAAGTCAACGCGGACACCCGGTGTCCCCCGTGGCTGACACCGTCCCCTGGCGCGGGGGGAGGGGCCAATCCGCATGCGCTTGCATATCTTGCTGTTGCGCGACGGCGACCGGGTGGCACGGTCGCTGCGGCACGCGAGGTCGCCTGCTCCGTGAGGACGTGTCATGCGTGGTCCGCTCTTCCTGTCGCTGCTCTGGCTCGGTGCCGGCCTTGTCACCGGTGCCCCGCTCGCGGCGCAGGATCCCGCGACGAAGGACCGCCGGCCCCCGCCGGCCGAGCCGCGTCGCGAGGAGCGCCCGCGCGAGCCGGCCGCCCGCGAGGGCCGTGGCTCGGCCGACCAGGGCCGTCGCGAGGCCAGCCCCAAGCCGTCACCGTCCCCGCGCAGCACGGGCGAGCCCGAGCTGCGGCGCCGCAAGCCCTGACCGGAAACCGCCAGCCCCGGTCGGGCGTATCGGACGCGGTGGTGCCGCCGGCGCCACCGCGTGCGTCCCACGCCCTCTCCCCGAGCCGCATGCCCCCGATGATCCGCCTCGCCCTCGTCCTGCCCGCCGCGCTCGCCCTCGTGCCGGCCGCCCGCGCGCAGACCGCGATGGTCACCCGGCCCTCGCGCACCCTCGACCGCGCGGCCGCCACGATCACCACGGCCGACGTGGCGCGCCGGGTCCGCATCATCGCCGACGACTCCATGCAGGGGCGCGACACGCCGAGCCGCGGGCTCGAGCTGACGGCCCAGTACATCGCCGACGAGTTCCGCCGCCTCGGCCTGAAGCCGGGTGGCGAGGACGGCACCTGGTTCCAGCGCTACCCCATCACGCGCCGCCGGTTCGACCTGGCGGGCTCGAGCGTGACGGCGCTCGCGGGGAACACGACGGCGGCGGCCTCCTTCGCGTCGGCGGCGCGCTTCGTCTTCGGCGCGGTCCCGGCCGCGCCGATCGAGGAGGTCCCGCTGGTCCTCGGCGGCACGCCGACCGCCGACCTGGCCGGCGCGCTGCCGGTGCGCGACCGCGTGGTGCTGGCGGCCCTCGACCCGCAGCGGCTCGGCCCGGCGAACGTCTCGCAGGTGCTCCGCGCGCTCGTGATGGCGGGGCCGAAGGCGGTGGTGCTCGTCTCCGCGGGCGACTCGGCGAGCTTCGCCCTCCGCGTGCCGCGGACGGCGCCGGTGCGCACCGTCGTGGACTTCGGCGGCCCGCGCCAGGCGGTGGTGCTCGAGGTCCACGAGGGCGCGCTCGCCCCCGCGCTGCGCGCCGCGGGGCTCGACCTGGCCCAGGCGCGCGCGGCGAGCGGCGTGACGACCCGCGAGGCGGCGGGGCTCGTGCTGCGGCTCGACGCGCGCGAGGAGGTCCTCGAGCGCACCACGGCGCCCAACACCATCGGGATCCTCGAGGGCACCGACCCGAAGCTGCGGCACGAGTACGTCGTGTTCTCCGCGCACATGGACCACGTGGGCGTGAACCCGGCGGCGGGCGCGGACAGCATCTTCAACGGCGCCGACGACGACGCGTCGGGCACGGTCGGCGTGGTGGAACTGGCCGAGGCGTTCGCGCAGCCGGGGGCTCGGCCGAAGCGCTCGATCCTGTTCATCACCGTGAGCGGCGAGGAGAAGGGGCTCTGGGGGAGCCGCTACTTCAGCGAGCGCCCCACCGTGCCGCTCACGTCCATGGTCGCCAACGTCAACATGGACATGATCGGCCGCAACTGGCCGGACACCATCGTCGCGATCGGCCGGGAGCACTCCGACCTCGGCGAGACGCTGGCCCAGGTCAACGCCGCGCACCCCGAGCTGCGCATGACGGCGATCGACGACCGCTGGCCCGAGGAGCGGTTCTACTTCCGCAGCGACCACTTCAACTTCGCGCGGAAGGGCGTGCCGATCCTGTTCTTCTTCAACGGCGTGCACGACGACTACCACCGTCCGTCCGACTCGCCCGACAAGATCGACGCCGAGAAGGAGGCGCGCCTGCTGCGCCTGGTCTTCTTCCTCGGCCAGGAGGTGGCGAACCGGCCGGCGCGCCCGAAGTGGAACCCGAGGAGCTACGCCGAGATCGTCGAGGTGAAGGGGACCCCGTGATGGGCGACGCGCCGACCGGCACGCTGGCCGACTTCAACGCCTTCCGCGCCCGGATGAATGACCTCATCCTCGGCGCGGGCAACCTGACGATCAACCGCTTCTTCGCGCTCGACCACCGCGCCTACGAGCCGGGCGCGCTCGGGACGCGGACGAAGGAGATGCTCGGGCTCGTCGCGAGCCTCGTGCTCCGCTGCGACGACTGCATCACCTACCACGTGGTGCGCTGCCACGAGGAGGGGGTCAGCCGCGAGGAGTTCCTCGAGGTCTTCTCGGTCGGGCTCGTGGTGGGCGGGAGCATCGTCATCCCGCACCTGCGCCGCGCGATGGCGCGGCTCGAGGAGCTGGAGGCCGGCGCGGCCAGGCCCTAGCGCCGCGCGGCCTCGATGCGCGCGAGGAGCTCCCCGTCCGGGAGCTCTTCCCATTCCCGGGGCACGCTCACCTCCACCCGGTCCGCCCCGGAGTTGCACTCGAGCCGCAGCGTCGCGCCGTCGCCTGGGAGGAGCAGGCAGATCCAGGTGGTGCCGTCCGGCGCGATCACGATGCGCATGCGCGTCGCTCCCTCAGGGCTGGGCCGGCAGGTCGAGCGCCGGGTTGCGGGGGAAGAAGTCGAATGGCCGCAGCTCGAAGCCGTGCCACGCCGTGGGCATCACCGGCCAGTCCTCCGCGCGCGGCACGTGGTGGAACCCGAGCGTGTACCAGGCCACGATGTCGGTGCCGGCGATCGCGCGGTCGGCGCGGGTCCACGTCGGCAGTCCCTCCGGCCCCGTGCTGAGCGTCGGGTAGTCGCCCGCGGCGAACCGCTCGGCGGGCCGGTACGGCGTCACCCACAGCGTGTGCCGGCTGAACCCGGCGCGGCGCTGGGGCCAGTCGTCGTCGCTCATCAGCGTCATCGCGTTGTGGCCCTGCCCGATCTCGTAGCTCGTCGGGTAGCCGAGCGGGCCGGTCGCCGTGCTGCTCACGACGCGCCACGTCTCCGGCCGGTGCATGTCCATGTCGCGCTGCGCCTCCGACTCCCGCCGCGCCAGCGACTCCTCGACGCGCCAGAGGCTGCGGCGCGGGTGTCCCGCCGGCAGCGTCTCCCGCACCAGCCGGCCCACGGCGAGCGCGTTCGACGGCCCGTCCACGTCGAGGTCGAGCCGGTACGAGAAGAAGTGGTCGTGGTTCACGCCCAGCACGTTGCGGTCGAGGAGGCGGCCGTGGCGGTCGTCCTGCCCCGCCCGGGTGCCCTGCACCACGCGCACCTCGAGGATGCCGGTGGCGCCGACCTGCACGCCGATGCTCCCGTCGCGGCGGAAGACCCAGTCGAAGAGGTAGTCGTAGTTGCCGACCGTGGCGTTGGTGCGCACCACGAGCTCGCGCGCCGGCCGGCCGTCCACCCGGTCGCCGCCGTCGTCGCCGTGGCGCCAGGCGACCTGGCCCACGGTGCGCTCGAAGAGGCAGGCGAGCCGGCGCCGGCGCAGCGGCAGGCCGTCGGCGTCGGCGGCGACGCCGTCGAGGAACGCGGCCCACGCGGGGCAGTCCACCCCGGGCTCGAGCGGCTCCAGGATCCCCTCGGCGCTGTACTCGCCCACGTCGAGGAAGGTGCGGTCGTACCAGCCCGTCGTGGAGTCCTGGTAGGGGACGAAGATCTCCGACAGGTGCCCCTGGTAGAGCACCGACCGCTCGCGCGGGCCGTCGGCGATGGTGGCGAGCGACACCACGAGCCCCACGCGGGGGTCGAGCCGCAGGTGGAAGCGCCAGCGGTCCCACGCCACCTGCCCGCCCTCGAGCCGGAAGCCCGCGCCCTGCGGGAGCGACGTCTCGATCGGCGGGAGCGCCGCGCGCGCCGCGCCCACCGCCTCGGCGTCGAAGTCCACCTCCCCGCCAGCGGGCGGGATCGTGCCGGTGTCCTGCACGTCCAGCACCGAGTCGGCGTCGAGGTCCACGGTCGCGAGGAGCCCCTCGAGCTGCCGGCTCCAGGTCTCGTAGCTGCGGTGGCGCACGCGGCAGCCGCCGCGCAGGATGCGCCGCCCGTCGTAGCGCGGGTCCGGGAAGTACGCCGGCGGCGCGCCGCCGCAGCGCACCGGCGTCAGGTCGGTGATCCCGCGGCGCGCGAGCGCCGCGCGCACCCGCGGGTCGGCCTTGATGAGGCGCGATGCGGCGCCGTACTCGTCGGCGGTGACGGTCGGCTGCGCGCCGGGCACCACCCGCGACGCCGTCACCGTCCGCGCGTGCAGGTCCACGATCGCCTCGGTGGTCTGCCGGGGGCGGCGCAGCACCACGCGCGCCGCGCGGCCGAACGCCTTCCCGGGCCGCCAGCCGAGGACGTCGGCCTTCGCGGGCTCGTGGAGCCCGGCCTCCGCGACGCTGGTGGTGGAGTCCTTCAACCCCGCCTCGCGCAGCACCTCGTAGAGCGTCCAGATCTCCGGCGAGGTGAGCCCGTCGAGCGGGTGGCCCGGGACCGCCTGCGCGGCGAGCGGCCGGGCGGCGAGGCAGGCGGCGGCGAGCGCGACCAGCGGCAGGCGGACGGGCATGGACGGGCTCCGGCGCGGATGGGGACGGGGACGGGCACGGGGATGCGGCAATTCCGGGGTCACGCGGCGCGACGTCAAGCGCTCATCCCTCCGCGGGCACGGGGCCGTGCCGCGCGAGGAGGATCCCGCCGAGCACGAGCGCCGCGCCGGCCAGCAGCAGCGGCCGCGGGCGCTCGCCCAGCGCGAGCCACGCGATGACGCCGGCGAAGACCGGCGTGAGCGCGCCGGCGACGGCGGTGCGGCTGCTGCCGACGAGCGCGACGCTGCGGTTCCAGAGCAGGTAGGCGACGACGAGGGACATCGCCGCCGAGTACGCGAGCGCCGCCCAGGCGCCGCCGGAGACCGCGCCCCAGTCGAGCCGCGCGAGGTCGGGGAGGCCCAGCAGCACGAGCGGCGGCGTGCCCGCGAGCATCGTGAGCGTGGTGAGCCGCAGCGACGACATCCCCCCGACCCGGCGGACGCCGACCGTGTAGAGCGACCAGCAGAGCACGGCGAAGGCGATGAGCAGGTCGCCCGCGACGGCCCCGCCCGCGAGCCCGCCCTCCCGGCCGAGCACCACGAGCACCACCCCGACGGTCGCCGTCGCGACGCCGACGCGCATGCGCGGCGTGGTGCGCTCGATGCCCAGCAGCTCGCCCAGCGCCGTGACGACGGCCGGCACGGTGGCGAGGATGAGCGCGCTGTTGGTGGCCGAGGTCCGGGCGAGCCCGAAGACGAAGCCGAGCTGGTAGATGGTGTTGCCGACGAGCCCGAGCCCGAGGAGCGTGCGCGCGGTGCCGGGCGGCGCCCGCAGGTCGCCCTCGCGCCGCGCGAGGATGGCCGCCAGCAGCGCCGCGGCGAGCGCGAAGCGCAGCGCGGAGAAGCCGAGCGGCGGGAAGGTGCGCAGCGCGAGCTTGGAGATGCTGAAGTTGGCGCCCCAGATCAGGGTCACCAGCAGCATCCCCCACCAGGCCGACGCGGGCGCGTCGGCGGGCGCGGGGGCGGGCGTGGCGGACATCGGTGGCGGGCAGTATAGCGACCTCCGGCGCGCGCGCCGCGGGCCGCCCGGCCGCGGCTATATTGCCGCCCATGCAGCGGGACCGGATCCGCAACTTCTGCATCGTCGCGCACATCGACCACGGGAAGAGCACGCTCGCCGACCGGCTGATCGAGCTCACCGGGACGCTCCAGAAGCGCCAGATGCGCAGCCAGGTCCTCGACACGATGGACCTGGAGCGCGAGCGCGGCATCACGATCAAGCTGAACGCGGTCCGGATGAGCTACGCCGCGCGGGACGGGCGGGAGTACGAGCTCAACCTCATCGACACGCCGGGCCACGTGGACTTCACCTACGAGGTCTCGCGCTCGCTCGCCGCGTGCGAGGGCGCGATCCTGGTGGTGGACGCCTCGCAGGGGATCCAGGCGCAGACGCTCTCGAACCTCTTCCTGGCGCTCGACGCGGGGCTCGAGATCATCCCGGTGCTCAACAAGATCGACCTCCCCGGCGCCGAGCCCGAGCGGCGGGCGCAGGAGATCATCGACCTCATCGGGGCCCGCCGCGAGGAGATCCTGGCGGTGTCGGCGAAGGAGGGCACGGGGGTGCCCGCGCTGCTCGAGGCGATCGTGGCGCGGGTCCCGCCGCCGGGCGGCGACCCGGCGGCGCCGCTGCGGGCGCTCGTCTTCGACTCGTACTACGACCGCTACCGCGGGGCGATTCCGAGCATCCGGGTGGTGGACGGCAGCCTCCGCGCCGGGATGGACATCGCCTTCGGGTCGCACCCCGACGACGTCTTCCACGTGGACGAGGTGGGCTACCTGCAGCTCGGCCAGCGCCCGTGCGACGGGCTCGACGCGGGCGAGGTCGGCTACGTCGTCGCGAGCCTGCGCAACGTGCGCGACTGCCGCGTCGGCGACACGATCCTCGACGCGCACCGCCGCGCCGGCACCCTGCTGCCGGGGTACCGCGACGTGACGTCGATGGTCTTCGCCGGCCTGTACCCGACCGACTCGGCGCAGTACGAGGACCTGCGCGACGCGCTCGAGAAGCTCGTCCTGAACGACGCCTCGCTGCACTACGAGCCCGAGACCTCGACGGCGCTGGGCTTCGGCTTCCGCTGCGGGTTCCTGGGGCTGCTGCACATGGAGATCGTGCAGGAGCGGCTCGAGCGCGAGTTCAACCTCGACCTCATCTCGACGGTGCCGACGGTGGAGTACCACGTCCACCTCACCGACGGGACCGAGGTGCTGGTCGAGAACCCGAGCGCGCTCCCCGACCCCGCGTCGATCGCGCGGATCGAGGAGCCGTACGTGAAGGCGCGCATCATGGCGCCGGCGGAGTACATCGGGCCGATCATGGCGCTCGGGCAGGAGCGCCGCGGCGTCTACCTCGGGATGCAGTACCTCGACCCGACGCGCGTGGAGTTCGACTTCGAGTTCCCGCTCGGCGAGATCGTGCTCGACTTCCACGACAAGCTCAAGAGCCTCTCCCGCGGCTACGCCTCGCTCGACTACGAGCTGGCAGGGTACCGCGCGTCGGACCTCGTGCGCCTCGACATGCTGATCAACGGCGACCGGATCGACGCGTTCAGCGTGATCATCCACGAGGCGAAGGCCTACGAGTGGGGCCGCAAGGTGGCGGAGAAGCTCAAGGAGCTGATCCCGCGCCAGCTCTTCCAGGTGGCGATCCAGGCCGCGATCGGCAACAAGGTGATCGCCCGCGAGACCATCTCCGCGTTCCGCAAGGACGTGCTCGCCAAGTGCTACGGCGGCGACATCACCCGCAAGCGCAAGCTCCTCGAGAAGCAGAAGGAGGGCAAGAAGCGCATGAAGGCGATCGGGGCGGTGGAGATCCCGCAGGAGGCCTTCCTCGCGGTGCTGCAGGTCGAATGAGCGCGGGGGCGCGGTACGTCGTCGGCATCGACGTCGGCGGCACGAACCTGGTCGCGGGCGCGGTGCGCGAGGACGGCGAGGAGGTCCTCGCCGTGCGCAGCGAGCCGACGCGGCCCGAGGCGGGCGCGGCGGACGTGGTCCGCCGCATCGTCGCGATGGCGCGCCAGGCGGTGGACGAGACGCGGGCGGCGCGGCCGGCGGCGGCGATCCTGGGGGTCGGCGTCGGCGCGCCGGGGCCGCTCGACCGGCGGCGCGGCATCGTGCTGCTCACGCCGAACCTGGGCTGGGTGGACCTCCCGCTGCGGCAGCTGGTGGCCGACGGCACCGGCCTCCCCGCGGCGCTCGACAACGACGCCAACTGCGCCGTGCTCGGCGAGTCGTGGCGCGGGGCGGCGCGCGGCGCGCGCCACGCCATCGGCCTCACGATCGGCACCGGCATCGGCGGCGGGATCGTGATCGACGGCCGGCTCTACCACGGCGCGTCGGACGTCGCCGCCGAGTTCGGGCACATCACCATCGACACCTCCGGCCGGCGCTGCAAGTGCGGCAACTACGGCTGCCTCGAGGCCTACGCGTCGGGGCCCGCCATCGCGCGGCGCGCGGTGGAGATGATCGAGGCGGGCGCCGAGAGCCGCCTCCCCGACCTCGTCGGCGGCCAGCTCGACCACATCACGGCGCAGACGGTGTACGCGGCCGCCAAGGCCGGCGACGACCTGGCGCTCGAGGTGGTGAACGACACGGCGAAGTACCTCGGCGCCGGCGTGGCGAACTTCGTGAACATCTTCAACCCCGAGGTCGTGGTGATCTGCGGGGGCGTGACGCACGCCGGCGAGCGGCTCTTCGGGCCGCTGCGCCGCGAGGTGGCGCGCCGCGCGTTCAAGCCCGCGGTGCAGGTCTGCCGGATCCTCCCGGGCACCCTCGTGAACACCGCCGGCGTCGTCGGCGCCGCCAAGGCCTTCCTCGAGCAGGCGGGCGCGCCGGGTGCCTAGGCTCGGCGTCGTCGGCGCGATGGTCTGGGACGAGATCCACGGCCGCGCGCCCGGGGAGCCGGTGGTGGAGGAGTGGGGCGGGATCGCGTACGCCCTCGCCGGGCTCGACGCGGCGCTCGCCGACGGGTGGGAGCTCGTGCCCCTGATCAAGGTGGGCCGCGACCTCGCGCCCGCGGCGCAGCGCTTCCTGGAGGGCCTCGCGCGCCGCGCGCCCGGGAGCCGCTTCATCGAGGTGCCCGCCGCGAACAACCGCGTGGTGCTGCGCTACGAGACGGCGGAGCGGCGCTGCGAGCGGATGGCGGGCGGCGTCCCGGGCTGGACCTGGGGCGAGCTGGGCCCGATGGTCGCCGACCTCGACGCGCTCTACGTGAACTTCATCTCGGGGTTCGAGATGTGCCTCGGCACGGCGCAGGCGCTCCGCCAGGGGTTCGCGGGCCCGATCCACGCCGACCTGCACAGCCTCTTCCTCGGGATGCACCAGGACGGGATCCGCGCCCTGCGCCCGCTCCCCGACGCCGCCGCGTGGTTCGCGTGCTTCGACGTGGTGCAGGTGAACGAGGCGGAGATGCGGCAGCTCTCGCCCGACCCGCTGGCGCTCGCCGCGCAGGCGCTCGGGGCCGGGGTGTCGCTCCTCGTGGTGACCCTCGGCGCGCGGGGCGCGGCCTACGTGGCCGCCGGCGGGTTCGACGGCTGGCGCGGGCCGCGGCGGCCCCCGGCGCCGGGCGGCGCGATCCGGTCGGCGCGGGTGCCGGCACCCGCCACCGACGCGGTGGACACGACCGGGTGCGGCGACGTCTTCGGCGCCGTGCTCGCCGCGCGCCTCCTCGCGGGCGACGGGCTGGAGGCGGCGATCGCCGAGGCGAACCGCCTCGCGGCGCGCAACGCGGCCTTCCGCGGCGCGTCGGGCCTCGCGCGGCACCTGCGCGGCGAGCTGGTGACGCCCTGATGCACGTCTGCCCCGTCCCGTCCACGTTCGACGACCGCACCCTCGACCAGTTCGCGGCGGGGCTCCCGCCGTGGCCGCCGGCGGGCCGGCTGCTCGTGGACGCGCACGGCGTCACGTGGACGTCGCCCCACGGCCTCGTGGCGCTCCTCACGCTCGGCCAGTGGGTGCAGGAGCACGGCGGCGAGAAGCCGCGGCTGGCGCTCCCCGAGAGCGAGGACGTGCGCCGCTACTGGGCGGCGGCGGGGTTCGTGGACCACGCGGAGGCCTGCTACGAGCTGCACGGCCGGCGGCCGCGCGGGCGCCCGTCCGGGCACAGCGAGACGATGCTCGAGGTGACGAAGGTCGGCGCCGCGGAGGACGTGCACGAGATCGTGGCGCGGATCCAGACGCGCGCGAGCGCGCTGCTCGTGGGCGAGCTGGGCCTCGAGGCGAAGGCGACGATGGGCTTCGCCATGGCGCTCTCGGAGGCGTGCCAGAATATTGTCGAGCATGCGGGCACGAGCGGCTGGGTGGCGGTGCAGGCGTACCACTACCGCCAGCGGCTCGCGCGCAAGGTCGCGGTCATCGCCGTGAGCGACGCGGGGATGGGCTTCCGCGCGTCGCTCGAGGCCACGCAGGCGCGCAACTTCGGCGACCGCTGGCGCGACGGCACGGCGATCGAGGCCGCGCTGCTGCGCGGGACCAGCCGCTTCCGCGACCCGGGCCGCGGCCAGGGGCTGCAGGGGATCCGCCGCTACGTGAGCCGCTGGGAGGGGAAGCTCAGCGTGCGCAGCGGGACGGCGCGGCTGGCCATGGTCCCCGCGTGGGACGACGAGCCGCCGCTCGCGGAGGCGCTCCCCTTCTTCCCCGGCGCCCAGGTGCAGATCACCATCCCCGGAAAGGACACGGCGCGCGCGTGATCCGGACGATCCAGGTGGCCCTCGTGCTCCGCGAGGCGGTCACGACCCCCTACCCCAATCTCGTCACGCGGCCGACCGGCGCGCTGGTGCGCGACCGCATCGCCGCGATGCTCGAGGAGGCGGAGTGCCAGGTGGCCATCCTCGACTTCAGCGCGGTGGCCTGCCTGGACGTGAGCTGCGCCGACGAGATCGTCGCCAAGCTGCTGCTCGCCGTGCCCCGCGACGCGTACGTGGTGGTGCGCGGGCTCGACGAGGAGCAGCGCGAGGCGGTCGAGCAGGTGCTGCAGCGCCGGCAGCTCGCGGTCGTGGTGGCCGACGCGCCGGCGGCCGACGTCGTGGGCTGGGTGACCGACGACGTGCGCGCCGCCTTCGTGGCGCTGGCGCACGCCGGCGGCGCCGGCGCCGCGGAGCTCGCCCGCCACCTGGGGTGGGACGAGCCCCGCGCCGCGGCGGCGCTCGACGTGCTCGCCGCGCACCGCGTGGTGCGGCGCGGCGCCGACGGCCGCTGCCACCCGCTGCAGGCCGCATGAGCCGCGTGCCCGGCCGGTCCACGACCGCGATCCACGGGCGCCCGCACGCCCGCCCCGCCGGCGAGCCGGTGGCGCCCCCGATCTTCCAGAGCAGCACCTTCGTGCACCCGGTCGGGTCGGACGAGGAGGTGCTCTACACCCGCTACGGCAACAACCCGACGCAGGCGGCGGTCGCGGAGAAGTACGCGCTGCTCGAGGGCGCCGAGGCCGCGCTCGTGGTGGCGAGCGGGATGGGGGCCACCGCGCTGGCGCACCGCGCCGTGCTCGGGCCCGGCGACCACCTGCTCGCGAGCACGTGGATCTACGGCGGCACGCGCGCGCTCTTCGACACCGAGTTCGCGCGCCTCGGCATCGAGGTGACGTACGTGGACCCGCTGCGCGTCCGCGCCTGGCGCGAGGCGCTGCGCCCCTCGACGCGGGCGATCTTCGTCGAGACCCCCACGAACCCCACCATGCGGATCGTGGACCTGGGCCCCCTCGTCCAGCTCGCGCGCCAGGCGGGGATCGCGCTGCTCGTGGACAGCACCTTCGCGAGCCCGATGAACTTCCGGCCGCTCGAGCACGGCGCCGACGTCGTGATCACGAGCGCCACGAAGTACCTGAACGGGCACAGCGACGTGATCGCGGGCGCCCTCGCCGGCCCCGCGCCGGTGGTGGCGGAGGCGACGCGGCTCATGCGGCTCTGGGGCCAGTCGATCGACCCGCACGCGGCGTGGCTGCTCGACCGCGGGCTCCGCACGCTCGCGGTCCGCATGGAGCGCCACAACCACAACGGGCTCGCGGTGGCGACGTGGGCGTCGGGGCACCCGGCGGTGGCGCGGGTGCACTACCCGGGGCTCCCGACCCACCCGGACCACGGTCTCGCCGCGCGCGTCCTCGACGGCTTCGGGGGGATGGTGGGCCTCGAGCTGCGCGGCGGGCCCGCGGCGGCGCACCGCGCGCTCGCGCGGCTGCAGGTGTTCACCCACGCGCCGAGCCTCGCGGGGACCGAGAGCCTGGTGAGCGAGCCGCGCTTCACCTCGCACAAGGGCATGACGCCCGAGGGGCGCGCCGCGATCGGGATCCCCGACGGCTTCCTGCGCCTCAGCTGCGGGCTCGAGGACGCGGCCGACCTCATCGCCGACCTCGACGCCGCGCTCGCCGACTGAGGCCGCCCGCGTGATCCGGTTCGCCCACGTCGAGAAGGCGTACCCGTCGGGCCAGGTGGCGCTGCGGGACGTGTCGTTCAGCGTGGCGCGCGGGGAGTTCGTCTTCCTCACCGGCCACTCGGGCGCCGGGAAGTCCACGATCCTCAAGCTGCTCTTCGCCGAGCAGCGCCCCTCGGCGGGCGAGGCGAAGGTGGGGAGCTTCCTCCTGCACGCGCTCGCCCCGCGCGACGTGCCGCGGCTGCGCCGCCGGCTGGGCGTCGTCTTCCAGGACTTCCGGCTGCTCGAGGACCGCACCGCGGCGGAGAACGTCGCCTTCGCCCTCGAGGTGACGGGCACCCCGCCGGCGGCGATCGCGCCGCGGGTGCTGAAGGTGCTGACCCAGGTGGGCCTCGCCGCGAAGCTGCAGGCCTATCCCCGCGAGCTCTCGGGCGGCGAGCAGCAGCGGGTGGCGATCGCCCGTGCCCTGGCCAACGACCCGCCGCTCCTGATCGCCGACGAGCCCACCGGCAACCTCGACGAGCGCGCCACGCGCGGGGTCTTCCAGCTGCTGCAGGACATCAACGCGGGCGGGACGACGGTGGTCATGGCCACGCACGACCTCGACCTCGTGCGCTCGGCGCGCGCGCGCACGATCGAGCTGCGGCAGGGGATGGTCGCCTACGACTCCGCCGTGGACGAGGCGGCACCCGGGGGGGCCCCGTGAGCCTCGTCTGGCGCGAGGCGCTGCGCGCGATGCGCCGGGCGCCGCTCCTCGCCGCGCTCTCGGTCACCGCGATCGGCTTCTCGCTCTTCTCGGTCGGGCTCTTCGGCCTCGTGGCTCTCAACCTGCGCGAGGGGCTGCGGCGCATCGAGGAGCGGGTGGAGGTGGTGGCGTACGTGCTGCGCGGGACGCCGGCCGAGACGATCACCGCCGCGAGCCAGGACATCGCCGCCTTCCCCGAGGTGGCCGACGTGCAGTTCGTCCCCGAGGACGAGGCGCTCGCCCGCGCGCGGCGCGAGCTGGTCGAGTTCCGCGACGCCTACCGCGACCTGCAGGTGAACCCGCTCCCCGCCTCGCTCGAGATCCGGCTCCGCGAGGGCGCGCGCGAGACGCGGCACGTCGCGGCGGTCGCCGAGCGGGTGAAGGGGTTCCCGTTCGTGGAGGACGTGCGCTACGGGCGGGACTGGGTGGAGCGGCTCGACCAGCTGCGCAACCTGCTCGCCGTCGTGGGGCTCGGGATCGGCGCCGTGTTCGCCGCGGTCGCCGCCGTGATCATCGGGGTGACGATCCGCCTCACCGTGCTGCAGCGGGCCCGCGAGATCGCCGTGATGCGGGTCGTGGGGGCGACGAACTGGTTCGTGCGCGGGCCGTTCCTCGTCGAGGGGGTCCTGAAGGGCCTCGCGGGCGGCGCCCTCGCGATCCTCCTCGCCTGGGGCGTCTTCCGGCTGGCGAGCGGCACCTCGCTCAAGGCGCTGCAGGGACTCGTCTTCTTCACGCCGCTGCAGCGCGCCGGGCTGCTCCTCGCCGGCGCGCTGCTGGGCCTCGGGGCGAGCGCCGTGAGCCTCGCGCGCGAGCTGCGCGATGCGTGAGCGCGCGCGCCTGGCCGGCGCCGCGCTGGCGCTGCTGCTGGCCCTCGCCCCCGCCGCCCCCGCCACGGCCCAGGGCCAGCCCAGCGTCGCCCGGGAGCTCGACGAGAACCGCCGGCGGCTGAGCGAGCTGCGCGCCGAGCGGGAGCGGCTCGAGGCGCAGCAGCGCCGCCTCCGCGACCAGGTGCACACCGCCGAGGACGAGCTGCAGGTGGTGGAGCGCCAGCGCGAGTCCACCGCGCGCCTGCTGAACGAGATCGACCGGCAGATCGGCGGCCTCGGCAGCCAGCTCGAGCGCCTCAGCGCCCAGCTCATCCTCGCCCAGGACAACCTCGCCGAGCGCCGCGCCGTGCTCGAGCGGCGGCTGGTGGACATCTACAAGCGCGGCGGGCTGTACACCTTCCAGGCGCTCTTCGCCGCCGAGTCGTTCGGCGACCTGCTGAGCCGCTACAAGTACCTCGCGCTCACCAGCCGGCAGGACCGCGCCCTCCTGGCCGAGGTGCAGCTGCTGCGCGACCGCGTGAGCGCGCAGCGCGACGACCTCCTCGCCGTCCGCGGCGAGCTCGACCGCCGGCGCGAGGAGCGCGAGGCGGAGCTCGCGCGCTACGGCTCGCTCGCGGAGGAGCGCGCGCGCCGCCTGCGGGCGCTGCAGCGCACCCAGCGCGCCACCGCCGACCGCCTCGCCGCCCTCGCCCGCGACGAGGCGCGGCTCGGCGACCTCCTCGCCTCCCTCGAGCGCCGCCGCCGCACCGAGGCGACGCGCCGCGAGCGGCGCGGCGAGGCCCCCGCCGCCGGCTCGATCACCACCGCCGACCTCGGCCGCCTCGACTGGCCGGTGGACGGGCGCATCGTCTACCGCTTCGGGCGCGACACGCTGCCGAGCGGCGGCGTCATCCGGTGGAACGGGATCGGGATCGCCGCGGCCGCCGGGACGCCGGTGCGCGCGGTCGAGAGCGGCACCGTGCGGCTGGTGGGGCAGTTCGGCACCTACGGCCTCACCGTGGTGCTCGAGCACGGCAACGGCTACTACTCGGTCTACTCGCACCTGCGGGAGGCCGCGGTGAAGCTCGGCGACGCGGTGCAGAAGCTCCAGCCGATCGGCGCCGTCGGCGGCGAGAACACCGAGCAGGGGGCGCACCTGCACTTCGAGATCCGGGGCGAGAACCAGGTGGCGCTCGACCCCGCCAACTGGCTGCGCCGCCGGTGACGCCCCCGCCCGCCGGCGAGCTCCTCGGCGCGCACGTCTCCGTGAGCGGCGGCGTGGCGACCGCCCCCGCGCGCGGCGCGGCGATCGGCGCCACCGCGATCCAGATCTTCACCAAGACGCCGAACCAGTGGCGCGAGCCCGCGATCGACGAGGCGACCGCCGTCGCCTTCCGCGCGGAGCTCGCGGCGTGCGGCATCCGCGCCGTCTGCGCGCACGATTCCTACCTGATCAACCTGGCCTCGCCCGACGCGGCGCTCCGGCGGCGGTCGATCGCGTCGTTCACCCGGGAGCTGGAGCGCTGCCACGCACTCGGCGTCCCGTACGTCGTGTCGCACCCCGGCAACTTCATGGACGACCGCGCGGCCGGCCTCGCGCGGAACGCCGAGGCGTACGCCGAGTGCCTGGAGCGGGCCGGCGGCGACGTGACCATCTGCCTGGAGACGACCGCGGGCACCGGCACCGCGCTCGGCGCCGTCCTCGAGGAGCTCGCGGCGCTGCGCGAGGCGATCCCCGCGGCGCTGCGCCACCGCGTGGCGTACTGCGCCGACACCTGCCACCTCTTCAGCGCGGGCTACGACCTGCGGGGCGACTGGGACGGGGTGTGGGAGCGCTTCGACCGCACCTGCGGGCTCGCGCGGCTGCGGGTGCTGCACCTGAACGACTCGAGGACGCCGCTCGGGTCCCGCCGCGACCGCCACGAGCTGATCGGCGAGGGCTCGCTCGGGCCGGAGCCGTTCCGGCGGATCATGCGCGACCCGCGCTTCGCCGGGGTGCTGAAGGTGCTCGAGACGCCGAAGGGCGACGACGAGGTCACCAACGACCGGCGGATGCTGCGCCGCCTGCGCGCCTACGCGCGCGGCGGGCGCCGCGCCGCCGGCTGACCGCGCCCGGTTACCTTTCGGCCCGATGTCGCCCGACGACCGGACCCCGCGGACCCCCGACCGCCGCGCCGAGGCGCTGCGGTACCACGAGGATGGCCGGCCCGGGAAGATCCAGGTCGTCGCCACCAAGCCCACCCAGAACCAGCGCGACCTCTCGCTCGCCTACACCCCGGGCGTCGCCGAGCCGTGCCGAGCCATCCGCGAGCGGCCCGACGACGCCTACCGCTACACCGCGCGCGGCAACCTCGTGGCGGTGGTCACGAACGGGAGCGCGGTGCTCGGCCTCGGCGCCATCGGCCCGCTGGCCGGCAAGCCGGTGATGGAGGGGAAGGCGGTCCTCTTCAAGCAGTTCGCGGACCTCGACGTCTTCGACCTCGAGATCGACGCCCCGACCGCCGAGGACGTCATCCGCTTCTGCACGATGCTCGAGCCCACCGTGGGCGGCATCAACCTCGAGGACATCAAGGCCCCCGAGTGCTTCGAGATCGAGGAGACGCTGCGGCAGCGGCTCGCGATCCCGGTCTTCCACGACGACCAGCACGGCACCGCGATCATCTCGGGCGCGGCGCTGCTCAACGCGCTCGAGCTGGCCGGCAAGGCCCCCGGGGAGGTGCGCGTGGTCTTCGTGGGCGCGGGCGCCGCGGGGATCGCCACGGCGGAGCACTACGTCCGCCTCGGCGTGGCGCGCGAGCGGATCACGCTGGTGGACAAGGCGGGCGTCATCCACGCCGGCCGCGCCGACCTCGACCCGTACCAGCGGCGCTTCGCCCGCGACGACGCCCCGCGCACGCTCGGCCTGGCGCTCGAGGGCGCCGACGTGCTCGTGGGGCTCTCGACGAAGGGGGCGGTGCCGGCGGCGCTGCTGCGCGGGATGGCACGCGACCCGGTGATCTTCGCGCTGGCGAACCCCGACCCCGAGATCCTCCCCGAGGAGGCGCGCGCGGTGCGGCCCGACGCGATCGTCGCCACGGGCCGGAGCGACTACCCGAACCAGGTCAACAACGTCCTCGGCTTCCCGTTCATCTTCCGCGGCGCGCTCGACGTGCGCGCCCGCACGGTGACCGAGGCGATGAAGATGGCGGCGACGCGCGCGCTGGCGCGGCTCGCGCGCGAGGAGGTGCCGGAGGCCGTCCTCAGGGCGTACGACCTCCCGGCCCTCCACTTCGGCCGCGACTACCTGATCCCCAAGCCGCTCGACCCGCGGGTGCTGCTCGCCGTCGCCCCCGCCGTCGCGCAGGCGGCGATGGAGAGCGGCGCCGCCCGCATCACGATCGACCTCGACGAGTACCGCGACCGGCTCGAGGCGCGCCTCTCGCGCGGGCGCGGGATCATGCGCCGGCTGAGCCACCGCGCCGCGACCACGCCGCAGCGGGTCGCCTTCACCGACGCGCACGACGCGCGGGTGCTGCGCGCCGTCCGCGTGCTCGCCGACGACGAGGTGGTGCGCCCGGTGCTGGTCGGCGACCGGGCGCGCATCGAGGGGGAGGCCGCCGACCTCGAGCTCGACCTCGCAGGGGTGGAGGTCGTGGACCCGGCGGCCTCCCCGCTGGCCGCGGGCTACGCCGAGCAGTTCTGGCGGCGCCGGCAGCGCAAGGGGATCACCCGCGGGGAGGCGAGGGCGCGCGTGCGCCAGCCGGAGTACTTCGCGTCGCTCATGGCGGGCGCCGGCGACGTGGACGCGGTGGTGATGGGCGCCGACAAGCACTACCCGAGCGCCATCACGCCGGCGCTGGAGGCGGTGGGGATCGCCCCCGGGGCGGCGCTCGCGGGCATCTACATGATGGTGACCCAGGGCGGCGTGCACTTCTTCGCCGACTGCACCGTCAACATCGAGCCCGACGCGACGCGGCTCATGGAGATCGCCCTCGCCACGGCGACGTTCGTCGAGGGGCTGGGGCTCGAGCCCCGCATGGCGCTCCTCTCGTTCTCGAACTTCGGGTCGGCCCGCCACCCGCTGCAGGCCAGGGTCGCCGAGGCGGTGGCACGGCTCCACGCGAGCCACCCCACCCTGGTGGTGGACGGGGAGATGCAGGCCGACACGGCGGTCGTGGCCGACATCTTGCGAACGGCGTTCCCGTTCAGCCGGCTCCCCGGGCCGGCCAACGTGCTGATCTTCCCGGACCTCGCCAGCGCCAACATCGCCTACAAGCTGCTCGCGCGGCTCGGCGGGGCGCAGGCGATCGGCCCGATCCTCGTCGGGATGGCCGCGCCGATCCACGTGCTGCAGCGCGGCGCCGACGTGGACGACATCGTCAACATGGCCGTGATGGCGGCGGTGGACGCGCAGGAGCGCCGCCGCCGCGAGCGGCCGAGGAGCCCCGCATGACCGAGGCGACGACGCCGCACCCGCCCGCCGACCTGGCCGCCGCCTGGGCCGCCAACCACCAGCTCCGCGACTGGGTCGCCGACGTCGCCGAGCTCTGCCAGCCCGACCGGATCCACTGGTGCGACGGCTCGCAGGCCGAGTACGACGCGCTCTGCGAGGAGATGGTGGCCGCGGGGACGCTGCTCCGCCTCGACCCCGAGCGGCGCCCCGGCTGCTTCCTCGCGCGGTCCGACCCGAGCGACGTCGCCCGGGTGGAGGACCGCACCTTCATCTGCAGCCACCGGCGCGTGGATGCCGGCCCCACGAACAACTGGGTCGAGCCGCGCGAGATGAAGGCGACGCTGCTGCGCGTCTTCCGCGGCGCGATGCGCGGCCGCACGATGTACGTCGTCCCCTTCAGCATGGGCCCCGTCGGCTCGCCGCTCTCGCACATCGGCATCGAGATCACCGACTCGCCCTATGTCGTGGTGAACATGCGCATCATGACGCGCATGGGCCGCGCGGTGCTGGAGGCGCTCGGCGACGGCGGGTTCGTGCGCTGCGTGCACTCCGTGGGGCACCCGCTGGCGCCGGGCCAGGCGGACGTCCCGTGGCCGTGCAACCGCGACGAGAAGTACATCGTGCACTTCCCCGAGGACCGCGCCATCTGGTCGTACGGCAGCGGCTACGGCGGCAACGCCCTCCTCGGCAAGAAGTGCTTCGCCCTCCGCATCGCGTCCGCCATGGCGCGCGACGAGGGGTGGATGGCGGAGCACATGCTCCTCGTGGGCGTGGAGGACCCGGACGGCCGCAAGCACTACCTGGCCGCCGGGTTCCCGAGCGCCTGCGGCAAGACGAACCTCGCCATGCTCATCCCGCCCGAGGGCTACCCGGGCTGGAAGGTGACGACGATCGGCGACGACATCGCGTGGATCCAGCGGGGGCCCGACGGCCGCCTGCACGCGATCAACCCCGAGGCGGGCTTCTTCGGCGTGGCGCCCGGCACGTCGCCCGCGACGAACCCCAACGCGATCGCCACGATCGCGCGCAACACCCTCTTCACCAACGTGGCGCTCACGCCCGAGGGCGACGTCTGGTGGGAGGGGCTCACCGAGGAGCCGCCGCCGCGGCTCGTGGACTGGCAGGGGCAGGCGTGGACCCCCGGCTGCGGCCGCACCGCGGCGCACCCGAACGCCCGCTTCACGGCGCCGGTGTCGCAGTGCCCGAGCGTCGACCCCGAGTGGGAGAACCCCGCCGGCGTGCCGATCAGCGCCTTCCTCTTCGGCGGCCGACGCGCCACCACGGTGCCGCTCGTCTTCCAGGCGGCGAACTGGAACTTCGGCGTCTACTTCGCCGCCACGATCGGCTCCGAGACGACCGCCGCCGCGCAGGGCGCGACCGGCGCGGTGCGCCGCGACCCGATGTCCATGCTGCCGTTCTGCGGCTACCACATGGGCGACTACTTCAACCACTGGCTCCAGCTCGGCCGCGAGCTCGCCGACCCGCCGCGGATCTTCCTCGTGAACTGGTTCCGCAAGGACGCCGAGGGCCGCTTCATCTGGCCGGGGTTCGGGCAGAACATGCGCGTCCTCGAGTGGATCGTGCGGCGCGTGCAGGGCCGGGCGGGCGCGATCGAGAGCCCGCTCGGCTGGATGCCGCGCCCCGAGGACCTGCGCTGGACCGGGGTCGAGTCGTTCGACCCCGCGCTGTTCGACGCGCTGATGGAGGTGGACCGCGAGGCGTGGAAGGAGGAGGTGCTCTCGCACCAGATCCTCTTCGAGCGGCTCTACGACCGGCTGCCGAAGGAGTTCATCCTGATGCGCGAGCTCCTGCTCTCGAGCCTCTGGCGGTCGCCGGCGCACTGGCGGCTCGCGCACGAGTAGCGGGCGCCGCCGCGTGGCCGAGGTGGAGGTCGTCCGCGACCCGCTCTGGGACAACATCCGGATCGACGCCGCCACGATGCGGCTGGTGGACGACCCGGCGGTGCAGCGGCTCCGCTACGTCCGCCAGCTCGGCCACGCGTTCCTCGTCTACCCCGGGGCCACCCACTCGCGCTTCGAGCACGCCCTCGGCGCCTTCCACCTCGCGCGCCGCGCGCTGGCCGCGCTGCAGGAGCGGGGGGAGCTCGACGGGGTGCCGCCGGCCGACGTGCAGGCGCTCCCGTGGGCCGCGCTCCTCCACGACGTCGGCCACTACCCGTTCTCGCACGCGCTGGAGGAGGCGGGCTTCCCCTCCCACGAGGGGGTGGGCACCGCGAAGCTCGATCGGGGCTCGCTCGGCGCGACGCTGCGCGACCTGGGCGGCGCGGGGCTCGCGGGCCGCATCGCCGCCCTGATGACGGGCCGCAGCGCGAGCCCGCTCGCCGGCCTCGTGTCGGGCTCGCTCGACCTCGACAAGATCGAGTACCTGAGCCGCGACGCCCACATGTGCGGCGTCCCCTACGGCAACGTGGACGTGAACCGGCTGCTCGCGTCGCTCACCCTGGTCGAGGCCGCCCCCGGGCGCGTCGAGGTCGGCGTGCTCGAGAAGGGGCTGAGCGCGCTCGAGTCGCTGCTCTTCGCCAAGTACCAGATGTACCGCAACGTCTACTGGCACCACGCGGTGCGCGCGGCCACCTGCATGTTCAAGCGGGCGGTCCGCGCCGCCGTGGCGCACCGGCGGCTGGCGCCGGCGGAACTCGTGGACGCGACCGACGACCAGCTGCTCGAACGCCTCGTCGCGCGCGGCCCCGCCCCGCTCGTCGAGCGGCTCCGCGCGCGCCGCCTCTACAAGCGCGCCCTCGAGCTGCCGGCGAGCGACGTCCCGGCCGACGCGCAGCCGTGGCTCTGGGAGGACGCGGCGCTCCTCGAGGCGGTCGAGGACCGGCTCGCGGCGGAGCTCGGCGCCGCGCCCGGGGCGGTGCTGCTCGACTACCCGGCGCGCCCGTCGATGCTGGCGGTGGACCTCCCGCTCCGCACCCGCGACGGGCGCGTCGAGCGCCTCACCGGCGAGGGGCGCGCCGGCGCCCTCGGCCTGCCGCGCGTGGCGGAGGCGCTCTACCAGAGCGCGCGACGGCTGCGGGTGTTCACGGGCGAGCCGGTGGGCGTGCGTCCCGCGGCGGTGCTGCGGCTGGTCACGCGGCCCGCGGCCGACCTGCGCACCGCGCTCGCGGCGGCGCGCCCGCTCCTCGCGGACTGAGGGCGGTCAGCGCGCGAGCCGGTCGATGCGGACGACGATGGCGGTGATGTTGTCGAGGCCGCCGCGGCGGTTCGCCTCGTCCACCAGGCGGTCCACCCACCACTCGGGGCCGCCCTCGGTCTCGAGGATCCGCTGCAGGTGCTCGTCCTCGAGCATGCCGGTGAGGCCGTCGGAGGCGAGGAGCACCACGTCGCCCTCGCGCAGCTCCCCGGCGAAGAGGTCCACCTCGACGTCGGTGGCCGCGCCGACGCAGCGCGTGATGACGTTGCTGTACGGGTGGACGCGCGCCTCGTCGGGGGTCAGGAGCCCGGCGTCCACCTGCTCCTGCACGTACGAGTGGTCCTTGGTGAGCTGCGCCAGCAGGCCGTCGCGCAGGAGGTAGGCGCGGCTGTCGCCCACCTGCCCGACCAGGTAGCGCCCGGGCATGAGGACCATCGCCGTCGCCGTCGTCCCCATCCCGCGCTTGTCGTGCTCGTGGACGGTGCGCTCGTAGATCGCCGCGTTCGCGGCCCGGATCGCGTCGCGCATGCGGGCGCCGGCCTGCGCGGGGTCGAGCCCGCGGAGGGAGCCGAGCTCCTGGGCGATGATCCGCACCGCCATCTCGCTCGCCACCTCGCCCGCGGCGTGCCCGCCCATGCCGTCCGCGACGATGAAGATCCCGCGGTCGGCGAGCATCGCGAACGAGTCCTCGTTGCCGGAGCGGACGACGCCGACGTCGGTGCGGGCCGCACAGGAGAAGTGCACGAGGGCGTCGTCAGTAGTTGAGGATGGCGATCGCCGCCGCGGCCACGGCCGCGAGGAGGACCAGGAGCAGCCAGGCACGACCGCGGCGCTGGTCCGCCGCCGGCACGGGCGGCGGGACGCTGGGCCGCGCCGGCCGCGCCGCCCGCACCTTCGGGAGGAGCGCCGTCCCCTCCGCCTCGCCGGCGGCGACCGGGCCCTCGGCCGCCTCGAAGAGCAGGGCCACGTCGCCGAGCCGCAGGGTGGCCCCGGTGGACAGCGGCACCTCGCCCGCCACCGGCAGGCCGTCCACGTACGAGCCGTTCGTGGACTCGAGGTCGGAGACGATCCACACGTCGTCGCGCCGCTGCACCCTCGCGTGCGTGCCGCTGACGCTCGCGTCGGGCAGCACGATATCGTTGTGCCCGGCGCGGCCCAGCGTCGCGAGCGGCACCCGGAGGGGGAGCCGCTGTCCCTTCAACTGGCCCGACCGCACCAGGAACGATGCGAGGACCGGGCCAGCCGGGGGCCGGGGGAGGGCCGGCATCCCGTGCATCGTGTCGGCCAGGCGTGAGGCCGCCCCCTCGGCGGGGCCGGGCATCCCGTGGAGCGTGTCCGCGAGGCGCTGGGCCGCTCCCGGGGGCGGCGACTCGACCGTGTCCGCCGCCTCGTCGCCGTGGAAGCGGAACTCGGCGCCCGCCACGCGCACCACGTCGCCGCGTCGCAGCACCACGGTGCCCTCCACCCGCGCGTCGTTCACGAAGGTGCCGTTGGCGCTCGTGTCGGCGAGGCGGTAGCCGTCCTCGGTCAGGTCGATCGTGGCGTGCCGGCGCGACACCGCCTCCTCGTCCACCACGATGTCGCAGCCCGCTTCCCGCCCGACGACGAGGCCGCGCGGCCCGATCGGGTACTCGCGCCCGTCGCGGAGCGAGACGAGCCGGCCGTGGCGGGTGGGGCCGCGCGCGCCCCGCGGGGCGGGTGGCG
>Ga0101944_10002986_pt1 | contig 25138 bp, 30 predicted proteins | sample DewCreD2012metaG_FD_75245 | JGI IMG/M metagenome (GOLD analysis project Ga0101944, IMG submission 75245) | Hot spring sediment bacterial and archeal communities from British Columbia, Canada, to study Microbial Dark Matter (Phase II) - Dewar... ... | reverse complement strand
CAGACGATGTTTAACATCTCCAATAAAAACAGGACAGGTTTCTTTTGCATTATCACAAACAGTAATTACATAATCAAATGATTGTGATAAATATTTATCAACATCTTCAGCAACACCGTTACTGATGTCTATACCAATTTCTTTCATTGCTTTAACCGCAAATGGATTTACTTTTTCTGCTGGTTTTGTTCCTGCAGAATATACTTCCAATTCCGGATCAAATGACTTTAGAAATCCTTCAGCCATTTGGCTTCGGCAGGAATTTCCCGTGCAGAGTATTAAGATTTTTTTCTTCATTTATTTCCTTTCTTTTTACTTTGTGTTCGTAGTGAAAATTCTTTGTGAACGTCGTGGTTGAATAGCTTACCACAAAGAGCACGAAGTACTTCACAAAGTGCACAAAGGTGATTAAAATAAAGTACCATAAATAAGTCCACTGATTGTAGCCATAACAACAACAAGAGTAACATAAACAACTGTTTTTTGTGTGCCAATCACGCCACGAATTACAAGCATATTTGGTAATGATAAAGCAGGGCCAGCAAGTAACAATGCCAGTGCCGGACCTTTTCCCATTCCATTATTGATCAATCCTTGAAGAATTGGTATTTCTGTTAGCGTTGCAAAATACATAAACGCACCTGTGATTGATGCGAAGAAATTTGAAAACAAAGAATTTCCACCAACTAATGTATAAATCCAATCCTTAGGAATTATTCCACCATTGCCTTCAGCAGAGCCAAGTAAAAATCCGGCAACCAAAACACCTGCACCAAGCAAAGGCATAATTTGTTTTGTAAATCCCCAGGTTTCTCCAAGCCACTGATTTGGCTCTCCTTCCGTAAATGTTAAAGCAAGGGTTGTTGCAATAACTCCAATAACAAATGGAACGGTTGGAGTATGATAGAAAAATATTGCGGAGACGATTACAGCTAAACCTCCCAATAAAACATATAACTTCTTCACACCAATTATATATATCAATGAAATTGCAAAACCAATTCCGAACAAAGAAGTTATATACCATTTGTTTGCATACATAAAATACCAGAAGCCATCTGTTTCCATCGGTTTTCCCCAATTAACGAAAACCAAAATTGCAACAAGAATAAAAAAGTGAACAGATGTTTGCCATAATGGACGGGATTCTTCTACTTCAGGCAAAGCAAGTTGAGCATCTGCTCTGTCTTTTTCTTCCTTACGATAAATAAAAGCCATTATCAAACCAATAATTAAGCTGAATGAAACGGCTCCAATTACTCTTGCAATTCCTAACTCCAGCCCGAGTATTCTTGCAGTAAGAATAATTGCAAGAATATTTATTGCCGGACCCGAATAAAGGAAAGCTATTGCAGGACCCAATCCGGCACCTCTTTTATGAATGCTTGAGAAAAGCGGTAACACTGTACAGGAACAAACAGCCAGAATTGTTCCTGATACTGAAGCTATTAAAAAAGCTTTCCATTTTTTTGCCTTTGCACCAAAATGTTTAACAACTGATGCCTGACTAATAAAAACAGCTATTACACCAGCAATAAAAAATGCCGGCACAAGGCAAAGCAGAACATGTTCCTGAGCATACCATTTAGCTAAGGCAAATGCATCTATTATTGCATTACGAAAAGTGTCGTTTTCTATTGGTAAAAAGTATGCAAACAAGAAAAATCCTGTTATCCATAAAAACGATTTGTATTGTTCTTTCCAGTCCATAATATTTAACCACTTATTAATTCGATAATTTTCGAAATGAAATAATCACTTTTTACTTTGAGCAAACTGAATATCTGTCTACTTTATTTACTTTAATTCTATCAGCTTCAATAATTTTCTTGTCGGCAATCCAGAAATCCAGAGTGGAAATTATTGAAGAGATTCTTGGATCGTCTGGCTGAGGATTAATCATGTAATTAACCCATTTACCATCTTTCTGTTCAACAATAAAGCCTGCTTCTTTAAGTATGCTCAAATGTTTTGATACAGTTGATGTTGCAAGTTTTAGAATATCGGTTATTTCACAAACGCAAAGCGGTTTGATTTGAAGCATTTTAAGAATGCGAAGCCGGTTTGAGTCAGAAAGGGATTTAAAGAGTTTTGCTTTTTCTTCAATCATACAAATTTCATTTCGTTAACTGACGAAATATAACAAATCTGTTTGTACTGACAAAATCAGCCATTTTTTCGGGACTAAATAAAAATTGCTCTGTTTTATATTGTGCCTTAGTGACTTCGTTGCTGTTATTTCGATTTAATTTTATAAAAGATTTTTTATTTGCCACAATGACACCAAGACACAAAGAACCACCTAAAAAATTTACTTTTTAGTCAGCCCCTTATTATGACACTAAATCAGCAAAAGAATGATCGATTTTCTCATTATATTTAATTGTCTCGAAAAAAAATCTTCGCAATTTAGAGGACAATCTCTCTTTATATCGGAGTTATTCGTGCACGAACTTTCTATAGCCCAGAATATTATTCAAATTGTCAACAGCAGCGTTGAGGAGGATAAACTTGGTCTGGTAGAAATGATTGCTTTAAAGATTGGACTTATGAGTAATGTGCTGACAGATTCACTTCAGTTCAGTTACGCTTCCATTGCTGAAAACACTCCTCTTAAAAATTCCAGATTAGATATAGAGTTACTTCCCATAAAAATCAGATGCAATGATTGCAATGAAATCAATACCACCAATGATTTTATTTTCTCATGCCCGAACTGTAAAAGCCCGGCAATAAATGTTATCGGTGGTGATGAAATAATTATTTCCTCGATTCACTTAAAAGACGAAAGCGGGTAAATTAAATGAGTGTAATAACTGTTGAAAGAAAAGTTCTTGAGAAGAACGACCAGATTGCCAACGAGCTGAGAAATAAATTCCGATCAAGAAATATTTTTGTGATAAATCTTCTCAGCTCTCCTGGCTCGGGCAAAACCAGTCTGATAGAAAAAACTGTCGAACAATTGAAGGGCAAATTTAATATCTCAGTGATTGTTGGCGATGTTCAAACCGACAATGATGCAATGAGAATAGGTAAACTCAATATTCCTGTTGTGCAGATTATTACCCACGGTTCCTGTCATCTTGAAGCACAGCTTGTAAGAGATGCTTTTAAGAAAATCGAAGATGAACCAATCGATTTATTAATTATTGAAAATGTTGGCAATTTGGTTTGTCCAGCCGGTTATGACCTCGGTGAAGATAAAAAAGTAGTTCTGCTGAGCACTACTGAGGGTGACGATAAGCCGTTGAAGTATCCGGCAATGTTCAGAAATTCATCTGCTTTGGTTATAAACAAGATTGATTTACTTCCTTATGTTAATTCCTCAGTTGAAGAAATCAAAAAAAATGCAAAATCAATTAATTATGATCTGAATATTTTTGAATTGTCCTGCAAAACTTCAGAAGGAATTGAAGACTGGTGCAACTGGCTTTTAAATCATATTAAAAAGTGAAACAACGATTTCAAATTTTGATTCAAGGTGCTGTTCAGGGAGTTGGATTCCGACCGTTTGTATATAAGCTGGCTCATGAACTAAACCTGAATGGTATTATTGCCAACAATGTTAACGGCGTTAGCATTGATGTTGAGGGAGATGAATATCTATTAAATGAATTTATTTCAAGAATAAAATCCGAAAAGCCCGCACATTCAATAATAAACAACATTAATATTGGCAAGTTTGAATTAAAAGGATATGATGATTTCAAAATAATTGATAGCGAATCCCAAGGAGAACCTGATGCGATAATACTGCCGGATATCGCTGTATGTGATGAATGTTTATCTGAAATGTTTGACCCTGATAACCGTAGATTTCTTTACCCTTTTATAAACTGTACTAATTGCGGTCCAAGATTTTCAATCATTGAATCTTTACCTTACGATCGCTCCAACACTTCGATGAAGCAATTTGAGATGTGTGATGAATGCAAATCTGAATATGAAAATCCGCTGGATAGAAGATTTCACGCTCAGCCAATTGCTTGCCCGAAATGCGGACCACAAGTTCAACTGCTTAATCATCACGGTAAAATAATTTGTGAAAGGGAAGTTGCAATATCTGAAACTGTTCAAAAAATTAAAGAAGGTAAAATCATAGCATTAAAAGGGCTTGGTGGCTTTCAGCTTATTGTTAATGCAGGGATTGATGATGCTGTTAAAATTCTCCGGCACAGAAAGCATCGTGATGAAAAGCCATTTGCACTGATGTTCCCTTCGATTGAGATGATTAAAGAACATTGTATCGTTTCAGGAGTCGAAGAGAATACATTGCTATCTTCAGAATCACCTATTGTTCTGCTGAGAAAAAAATCTGACTTCAGGTATCCTGTATCCTGTATCCAGCATCCCACAAAGTGGCGGGCAGCATCGAGCATTTCAGAGTCCGTTGCACCTAAAAATCCATATCTCGGAGTAATGCTTCCTTACACACCGCTTCATCATTTGATAATAAAAGAATTTGGTCAACCAGTTATTGCGACAAGTGGAAATATTTCCGAAGAGCCGATGTGTATTGATGAGAATGAAGCTATTGAAAGATTATCAGGAATAGTTGATTATTTTCTTGTTCATAACAGACCGATTATCAGACCTGTTGATGATTCCGTTGTACGAATCGTCAAAGATAAATTGGTGATACTGAGAAGAGCCCGCGGATATTCACCCTTACCGCTTTCAATCACAAATGCTGCAGAGGAAAACTTCATTTGTGTTGGCGGTCATCTAAAAAATACGGTCTCTGTAAAAAAAGGAAATAAAGTTTTTATAAGTCAGCACATTGGCGACTTAGAGAATACAGAAGCAGAGAAATATTTCCGTAATACAATATCCGATTTTAAGCAAATGTATAAAGTTAATCCGGCATATTTGGTACACGATCTTCATCCTGATTATACATCAACAAAATATTGCTCAGCACAGAACCTAAAAGCAATTCCTGTTCAGCATCATCTCGCTCATATTGCTGGTTGTTATGAGGAAAATCATCTTGAGGGAAAATGTTTTGCTGTTTGCTGGGATGGAACAGGATATGGATTTGATAAAACTATCTGGGGCGGTGAATTCTTTACTTACAGTGAAGAGGAATTTAGTCGTGTTGCTCATTTCAAGAAATTCAGAATACCCGGTGGTGATGCTGCAATTAAAGATACAAGACGATCTTTGACTGGTATTCTTTATGAAATCTTCGGCAATGATATTCCATTTGCAAAACTGAATCGAGCAATTCCGGAAAACGAATTACTTTTATTTGCTCAAATGCTTGATAAAAATATAAACTGCTTCGCAACAACCAGTGTAGGAAGGATATTCGATGCCGTTTCTTCTCTGCTTAACATTTGCAGTAAATCTTCATACGAGGGACAAGCTGCGATGATGCTGGAGTTTGCAGCCGATCAAACGACACTCTCTCGTTATGACTTTAATCTGACAGACAATTCAATTTTTATAGTTGACTGGCAGCCAATGTTTGAGCAAATGATTGATGAAATTTTCAGAGGAATAGATGCATCAGTAATTTCGGCAAAATTTCATAATACTCTTGTCGAGATAATCATAACTTTATCGAAAAAAATTGGATTAACAGATATTATTCTCACAGGCGGTTGCTTTCAGAATGTGTTTTTGCTTGAAAGAACAATTGATAGATTAGTTGAAGAAAAATTTAATCCACATTGGAACAAAATAGTTCCCACAAATGACGGAGGTATTTCATTCGGTCAGGCAGTATTTGCTAATCACATTTTGAAAAGACAAAATAAAACTAAAATCAATCAAACTGAAAAAATTGGAGCTTGATTATGTGCCTTGCAATTCCAGGTAAAGTTGAAAAAATAATTGAAGAAAAATCCTCACCAAGAATGGCTGAGGTAAATTTCGATGGAGTTATCAGGCAGGTTTGCATTGATTTCATCCCTGACATTAAGATTGGTGAATATGTTATGGTTCATGTCGGATATGCACTGAACAAAGTAGATGAAAAAGAAGCTAAAGAACAGTTGAAAGCAATATCAGAGGTTGAAGAGATTATCAGGAAGAAAATGAAATGAAATTTCTTGATGAATATCGCGATGCTGATAAAGTAAAGATTCTGATCGATCAGATTCATTCGCTTAAACTTCCCCCCATCAATATTATGGAAGTATGCGGCAGTCAGACTCACACAATTCTGAAATATAATCTGGAAGAACTTCTGCCTTCTAATATCAATCTGATTCACGGACCGGGTTGTCCTGTTTGTGTTACTCCGATTGATATGATTGATAAAGCCGTTTTACTTGCGCAAATGGAAGATGTAATTTTCACTTCTTACGGCGATATGCTTCGAATTCCCGGAAGCAAAAGCAGTTTAATGAAAGCAAAAGCATCCGGCTGCGATGTTAGAATGATTTATTCACCTCTTGATGCAGTTATGTTAGCAAAAGATAATCCTCATAAAAAAATTATTTTCTTTGCAATAGGTTTTGAAACAACAACACCGGCAAACGCTGCATCAGTATTGACTGCAAGGAAATTAAATCTGACCAATTTTTATATGCTAAGTTCTCAGGTTCTAATTCCGCCTGCTGTTAAGTTACTTCTTGATTCTGAACTGATAAAGTTAAACGGATTGCTGGCACCCGGACATGTATGTACAGTAACAGGTACCAATTGGTGCAGCGAAATATCAAATGAATATAAAATACCAATAGCGGTTACGGGCTTTGAGCCGGTTGATATTCTGGAAGGTATTTTCTTAACAGCAAAACAAATTTTAATTAATCAATACAACACAGTTAATCAATACAAAAGAGTTGTAACTAAAGATGGCAATCTTAAAGCGCAGGAAACAATTTACAATGTGTTTGAAGTCTGTAACAGAAATTGGAGAGGGCTTGGTGAAATAAAAAACAGCGGATTAAGAATAAGGGATGATTTCAGACAATTCGACGCTGAAAAGAATTTTGAGATTAATTCAGTTACTTCTAATGAAGATCAAAGATGTATTGCAGGAGAAATTCTTCAGGGATTGAAAAAACCTAATGACTGCGGGTTATTTGGTAAAGATTGCACTCCAATTAAACCTGTTGGTGCACCAATGGTATCCTCTGAGGGTGCTTGTGCTGCTTATTATAATTATCGGTCTGTTCTTAAAATAACTGAAAACGAATGAAACAGATAATTAAGGATCAGAGACATGGATTGTCCGAAACCAGAAACTGAATTCGAAAAAATATTACTGGCACACGGAAGCGGCGGCTCACTTACAGGCAAGCTGATTCGGGATATATTTATCAAATCATTTAATAATGATCTGCTTAATAAAGAACACGATGGTGCAGTATTCAACATAAATGGTTATAAGTTAGCATTTACAACTGATTCATTCGTTGTCAACCCGATTTTCTTTCCGGGTGGAAACATCGGCGAATTAGCAGTGTATGGAACAGTTAATGATCTTTCAATGTGCGGTGCAAAACCATTATTTCTCTCTGCTTCATTCATTATTGAAGAAGGATTTGAAATCTTAACGCTTCAGCAAATTGCTGTATCAATGAAAACTGCCGCTGACAGATGCAATGTCCAGATCATAACAGGGGATACAAAAGTTGTTGAGAAGGGCAAAGGAGATAAAATATTCATCAATACATCGGGAATAGGAATTGTTTCGGATGAAGTTGATATCTCACCTTCTAATATTAAAGCCGGAGATAAAATTATTTTAAGCGGAACAATTGCCGATCACGGTATTGCAGTTTTGTCTGAAAGAGAAAATCTTGTATTCCAATCTCAAATTAAAAGTGACACTGCGCCTCTTAATGAGCTTGTTGAAGTAATGTTAAATGCTTCAAAAAATATTCATGTTCTACGTGACCCAACCAGAGGCGGGCTCGCCGCTTCTTTAAATGAAATTGCTTCTAAATCTGCTGCCGGAATTTTAATCCATCAGGAAAAAATTAGAATTAAAAAAGAAGTAAAAGCTGCCTGTGAAATATTCGGACTTGATCCGTTGTATATTGCAAATGAAGGTAAATTAATTTGTTTTGCAGCACCTGAAGATGCAGATAATCTTTTAAATGTAATGAGAGACCATCCTCTGGGAAAAGATTCCGAAATTATTGGCGAGGTTATAAACGAATATAAGGGCAAAGTGATTTTAAAAACTTCAATTGGCACTAAAAGAATTTTGGATCTTCATACTGTTGAACAACTTCCAAGAATTTGCTAAAGGGTATATTATGGAACAATCATCACTTACATTAATTTTAACAGCCGCTTCAATCGGATTTATTCATACTTTAATCGGACCGGATCATTATATTCCATTCATCGCAATGTCGAAAGCAGGCAACTGGAGTAAAGCAAAAACTATATGGGTTACAATTATTGCAGGGGTCGGGCACGTGCTTAGTTCTGTTGTTTTAGGAATAATAGGAATAGCATTAGGCATTGCGGTTACAAGTCTTGAAATTGTTGAATCATTCCGCGGGGAACTCGCCGGCTGGCTTTTGATTACTTTTGGCTTATTGTACTTTGCGTGGGGTATTCGTTACTTATACAAAAACAAGAAACATTCACATCCACACTTTCACGAAGACGGAATTTTTCATACACACAACCACGATCATACAGCAGAGCATTCACACATACACGAATCTAAAAAAGTAAACTCACTTACTCCGTGGATAATATTTACTATATTTTTATTCGGTCCGTGCGAACCGCTTATTCCATTATTAATGTTTCCGGCAATGAATCATAGTGTACTAACACTGGTTTTTGTAACTATAACATTCTCTGTTGCAACAATTGGAACAATGGTTGCGGTTGTAACAGGCAGCATTTACGGGTTAAAGATAATTTCATTTAAAGGTTTTGAAAAATATTCACACGCAGTTGCGGGTGGATTGATACTGATCTGCGGATTGTCTATTAAATTTTTAGGATTGTGAAAAGACTAAGTTGATATTTTCTCTCCCACTGCTAACGCATACAGTGTCTCAGGGGCAATGTCAATTTTATTTTGCCAGGTTAATACTTTTAATTCCTAGTGAATTGAGAAATTTTTAAAGTTATCTAAATTCTTCAGTTCTGAAAAAATTCCTCCTCTGGAAATGATTGCTTTCAAATCTGCTATACCGCTGGATCCATCTGCAAAACTGACTTTAATTTTATAGTCGCTTAAATATTCTGCTTTAACAATATCATAGTACATTTTAGTATTCCTAAGTTAGTGGTTCAATTTTTTCAATTGGCTTATTTTCTCTCGCAAGATTCCAATTCCGGATTAACTCTTCTTTATGAATTGCAGCCCATTCTGCAATCAATCCCAAAGCTTTTGGAGGAAGATATCCTTCATGAATACCAAGATCATCTATTCGAATTGTGGCTTTAAATTCTCCATACATAGCAAGAAAGTGCGGCGGATTATGATCTGCATAATACATTGAAATTATTATTCCATAAACCGACTTATCTCAGGCATTTAATCATTTTAATTTTATGCGAAAATAAGTTTTGGGAAGTATCTTATCAAGCATTAAAGAAGTGACAAACGAAGGTAAACATTTACCAATTCTCAAAGCATCTTTCAGATTAGAATAATCTTTAAACCCAAATAATCAATTATTCTTAACAGCATTGAAAGTATTTGAGTAGGACATGTCTTCGTTTTTAATTGTATCATCCTCTAATGGAAACTCAACTTTAAACTCGCTGCCTTTTCCCAATTCACTCTTGACGGAGATTTCTCCTTTATAATGCTGTACAATTTCTTTCACAAGATTTAGTCCGAGTCCTGTTCCGATTTGTTCTGCTTCCCTTGCATTTTTACTGCGGTAAAATTCTTCAAAGATTTTTTCAATATCTTCTTCCGGAATTCCGATTCCGGTATCTTTTACAGTGAAGCCAAAAGTATAGTCTGATATAAATGGTTCAACAATTACTTTCCCACCTGACGGAGTATATCTCAACGCATTATTAACAAGATTACTTACAACTTTCTCGAAGCCATTTGTATCAATAGTAATGTTCAGTGGAAGCGGTAAGTGATTATAAATCATTTGAAGGTTCTTGCTGTCAGCATAAGCTTTGTGATGATTTACTATGTCGAACAGCCAATTATCAAATTCAACATTTTCAAAAACGGGTTTTTCCATTCCAAGATTATATTGAGTTACAGTAATCATCTCTTTAATCATATCAATCACCTGAGATGAACGTCTTTCAGCTTTAAGCACCATTTCTTTCACTTCTGGAGGAAGTTCGTTGGAGAACAAGCTTTTTACTACATCAAGAGTGCTTTGAATAGCAATCATCGGCGATTTCAGTTCGTGTGCAGCAAAACGAAAAGTTCTGCTTCTGTCTTTTATTGCCTTCTCAAGCTGCTCATTCTTCTCATCAATAATTCTCTTAAGTGAGCGATAACCATTCATAAAATTATTTATGATGTAAATCCCCGCAAAATTAGTTATATAAAAAGCCAGTAGTGATGTAATGATCAAAGCTGTAGAAGGTTCTTCACGAAGAAGATACTTATCAACCACAAACAAATGTTCAAGCACTGTCCAAACAGTTAAAAGAACTGCAGCAACAATCGCATTGAAATACGGAAGAACTTTTCCCGGAAAGATAATTCCGGAAAGAATTACCTGAACCAGATACAAAAAGTAAAATGGATTGCCGATCCCTCCTGAATAATGAATTACAAATGAAATTATTAAAAGATCAATTAGTATCTGAAGTTCAAGAAAAGCAAGCTCCTGATATTCGTTTCTGAAAGGATAGTATCTTGCAATAAAAAAATAAAGCAGGTTAATTATTATCAGAATTACTGCAATGCTGGTTATTTCCTTGAACCCGATAAAGAAACCAAACATTTTATCGGCAACAGGAACGCAAAACAGAAGTGCAATAATAGAAATCCATCTCAGATTAATTAACCACGCTAATCTTTCTTTAAGAGATGCAACCGTATGAAAAGGCAGTCTGGCGCTTTCGGTTGTTCTCAAATCAAATTTAATCATCGAAAAACTCATCAAGCTTTGTTTTGACCTGCGGAGATAACCCTTCACTAAAGTTTGTAGTAAGTGGTTGAATGCCGATAAACATAAAATCCATCTTCTGATGGTTTAACAGAAAATCTTTTATCATTTTAATAGAAAAAGTATGTGTGCTGAAGCCGGCTTGACTCACTTCTTCATCACTAAAGATTTTTATATCACCGGCATTTCCGTTCCAATCAGCGGCATCAACGAAGATTACTATCTGTGGATTATAACTAATGATTTCCTGCAGATGATTTTCAGGATTTCTTCCTGCAAGTATGAAATGAGAATTCTTAAATTCTTTCTTTGATTGGAGTCTTTCAACTAATATTAAACCCGCACCGTCATCAGCTCTAAGTTCATTTCCTAATCCAACAAATACTATTCTCTTATCCTGATACTTTGAAAGCTCATCTGTTAAATGTGTAAAATTCATCTTCAACCACAATTTTATGACGGCACTTCGGACAAACTTCTTTAATCTGATCTTCTCTTCTGATTCTTAACTTAGCATAAGACGGTTCCAAATCAAAAAATTCTCTCTGGATATTTAATAAGAAGTTTGGATGAGCATAAGCTTTTGCGCCAAGCCGTTCTCTTATCCATTTTAGCTGGTCAAGCGGTGCAATCATTGAACCGCAAACTTCACATACCAGAATTTCTTTTTCAACGGTTTCAAGGATTGAAGCGTCATTCTTATCCATAACTGAGAATGAATATTCTTTACTGAGCAAAACTCCTTTTTCAGTTATGCAATGCTCTTCACATTGCCCGCAGTGAATACAGGACAAGTAGTTGATTTGTAATCTTCTTAATTTATTCCCGATTTCATCAGTAACAGTTATTGCACCAGCGGGACAAACCTGTGCACAGGTTCCGCAGCCAACACAATCTTCATTGTGATAGCGGGGAAATCCTCTGAACTCTTCTTCAGGTTTATATCCTTCTGCAGGAAATTTTGTTGTATAGGGTTTTGAGAAGAAGGATGTTAGCGCTTCTTTTATTTCTCTTATTTTAGGAAGATACATATTGCTGCTCCAAACTTTTTATTTTCAAACTTCAACTTCTTCTTTTAAAGTTTCATCTTTGAGCTCTTTGTCTTCTTCGTATTTATCAACGACTGAAACCTTTGCAAGAGGTATTCTGCTTCTGTGAGCCGCTCTTGAAACGGCGTGTGCGGCAGTTGGAGCCGCAAGAACAATGAACACAATTCCTATTAAAGCCTTAAATCCAAAGCTGGAGAAGCCTTGCATTACAATAACACCAAGCAGAATTCCCATTGAACCAAATGTAACGCACTTTGTTGCTGCCTGAAGACGATTATAGACATCGGGCAAGCGGATAAGTCCAAGCACGCCCAAAAAGTCAAACGCTATTCCGATGCAGATTAAAATAATTCCGATTGTATCAGTCATCTAATTGCCTCCCTTCCAGTATTTTTGAAAAGGCAAGTGTTGCTATAAGACTTAGCAACGCCCAGATCAGTCCAATATCTATAAAAAATGATTCGTTATAATAAATGCTTAGCAAAGCTGTTAATCCTATTATTAAAATTCCAAGTATATCAACGGAAACGATTCTGTCTGCTGCAGTTGGTCCGATTATTACTCTTATCAATACAAGCAATGAACTGAACAGAATTACATTTATCAATTGAAGCAGCAGTTCACCTTCATAAATAAAAAAGTTAAAGTAGAAAAAAGCTGCAAAGATTATAAGTCCGATTGTCCATTTCAGAATTTTCATTCGAACACCTCCGTGAGAGTTTTTTCAAATCTGTTTCCGATTTCCTCGGTTGCTTCATCAATGTCCTTAGTTTTTACATTTATCCAGTGAATGTATAATTCCTGCTTATCTTTATTCACATCAACGGTTAAAGTGCCGGGAGTAAGCGTAATAGAGTTTGACAGAACTGTAATCGCCGAATCTTTGTTAAGTTTTGTTTTTATTTTTACAATCCCCGGTTTTATCGGAAGCATTGGATGAATAACAAGGTAAGCTACTTCAAGATTTGCTTTTATCATTTCCCAGACGAACTTCAATATGTAAAACAAAAAGTGAACGGTTCGTTTTAAAGGATGTTGAGTTTTTTCTGTTGTAACTAAAAAGTGACCGGTTAAAAATGTTACCAGCAATGAAATTGCAATACCGATCAGCACTTCCTGATAATTTTTAATATCGGTCAGCGCAAACCAGACGAGCAGAGCAGCAACGAAAACGATAATTCTGCTTTTAGTTTTAGTTTCCATTCATACCTCCAAGAACAAGCTGAATGTATTCTGTTTTATCTGCAATTACTTTTACTACCGGGTCGAGAGTTACTTCCTGAATTCCCGGAACAACCATCAGACTTGTGGCAATACAAAGTACTGCAAGAATTATCATTGCAGTATTCATTCGCCAGCCAACTTTGTTTTCTAGTGAATCAACGTTTGTTTCTCCTTTGAATCCATATCTCTGAACTTTCATAAATGATGCAAGTGTTAACAAGCTGCCGATAATTGCAAACACTGCATACCAGGGTAATCCTGCCTGCAATGCCGCAATAATAATAATCAATTTGCTGAAGAATCCGTTAAAAGGAGGAATACCTGAAATGGATAAAGAAGCAATCAGAGAAGTCTGTGATGTTGTTGGAAGAATCTTCATAAGATTTCCCATCTTCCTTAGATCGCGCGTTCCGAGCGCCATCTCAACAGAACCGGCATTGTAGAACAAAAGTGATTTGAATATTGCATGATTGAATAAATGAAATACTGCACCAAGAATTCCGAGCGGAGTTGCTATTCCCATTCCAAGCAAAATATATCCAATCTGGCTGATGCTGTGATAAGCAAGAAGGCGTTTCATATCCCATTGACCAATTGCAAGAAACACTCCGATGATTATTGATATTGTGCCAAGCACAAGAAATATTTCAGTGAAAATTTCAGGAGCGTTAAACACATTATAGAATATTCTGATCAGTACGTAAATACCAAGTGCTTTAATCAACACGCCGGAAAGCATTGATGATATTGGTGCCGGAGCAGATGAATGTGCATCAGGAAGCCAGGCGTGGAAAGGCATTGCTGCAGCTTTTAATCCGAAGCCAGCCATAAAAAATGCACCAATCCAGAAAATAACTTTCTGATCAATTGTCGGAAGAACCTCTGCAACTTTAGCCATCGTTAATGTTGATGTGGCACTGTATGTAACTGCAATTCCTGCAAGAATTAAAAATGATGATACTGAACCCATCACAGCATATTTGAATGCAGCTTCAAACTCTTCTGCTCTGCTGCCGTATGCAACAAGTGCAAATGCCGAGAAAAGTGCAATTTCCATAAAAACATAAAGATTAAAGAAGTCGCCAGTGATAATCACTCCGTTCATTCCTGTTACCAGCAGCATAAACAAAGAGTAATATTTCCAGTCCATTGAAAGATGACGGATATATTGTATCGAGAAAATCAGTGAAGTGAATGAGATAATACTCACCATCACGAGAATGAAAGAAGTTAATGCATCCTGAACGAGCACTATTCCATAAGGCAGAGACCAAGCGCTCATTGAATAAGTTACGGTCTCATCTTTCATTGAAATAAAAGAGAACAGTGAAAGCACAAGTAAAGCAGTTGTTGCAATTACACTTAATATCACTGCCCAGTTATCTTTCTTGCCTGCAATTAATGAAATTAGGAAAGCGGCAAGCAGCGGAATAATTATATAATAAGGAAGTATCATCCTTTTAACCTCCTTATCTGTGAGATGTCGAATGTCTGATATTTTTCAAAAAGCTTTATAGCCAGTGCAACAAGCATAGCTGTGGTTCCCAGCTCGATTACAATTGAAGTGAGCACCAATGCCTGCGGAAGCGGATCAACCATTTGTGCAACTTCTTTTCCTTTAGCAAGTATAGGGTAAACAGAGTCTTTACGATAAGCAAAAAGTATCAGAAGAAGGTTGACTGCATAGCCAAGTATTCCAATTGAGAGAATAATTTTAATCAAATCTCTTTTTGTAAGAACTCCAAATAATCCAACGAGCAGTAACACAAAGCAGAGAAGATAGACAATCATAGTTTATTCTCCTTTCACAATTTTTGTTCCGGCTAAAACCCAGACGACGAGAAACAGAGACATTCCGACTTTAATACCAATAATAATGTTAAGCGGAAGTATTGTGCCTGCACTAAGCAATGCGAACAACTCGCCTTTAGTTATAAAGTTCGCAAGAAACGCTCCTCCTAAAGAAATACCAAGGATACCAATTACTAAAAATAAAGTTGCACTTGCAGATTCAAGATCGTGCAGAAAACTAATATTGAGCCAGTCTGAAGTAAACTTTCTTCCATAAGCAAGCAGAACATTTAAAAAAGCTAATGCAATTATTACTCCGCCAGCAAAACCACCGCCCGGAGAAAGATGCCCGTGGAAGATTATATAAATTCCATAAAGTAAAATCATCCAGACACTTATACGTGTAACGGTTTTTACGATTAATGTCATTCCATCATTTTGCTGCATGGCTTAACTCCGTTGTATCTTTTTTTGATTTTGATTTTATCCTGAGTATTGTAAACGCGCCGAGTATTGCTGTAAATAGAACAGTAATTTCACCCAAAGTATCATAAGCTCTGTAATCTAAAATGATTGAGCTTACCAGATTTGCCGCACCTGTATCTTTAGCTCCGTTATCCAGATAATATTGTGAAGTTGTCATTAGCGGTTCGCCAAACGGAGGAAGCAGCTCAAATACTGAAACGCTGAAAATAAAAATTGCAGCAAGTGTTATAACTGTAACTCCTGCCAGTATTTTATTAATTCTTGATGGCTCTTCTTTGTGATAATCCTTTCCTAAAAATGCTTTAACAAGAATAATGAGCGCAAATATCTCAAACAGAAACTGCACTATTGCAAGATCAGGTGCCTGAAGGAAAAGGAATGAAAGAGATACTCCCAGTCCGACAACACCAATTGCAACAATTGAAGAAAGAATATCCTTCATCTCCAGTGCAGCAATTGAAGCGATTATCATCACGACAAGAATAAATATTAACCAATACTCTACAGGCATTTAATCCTCCTGAAAACTTTTTCTATTTAAAAAATTGTAAAAGTAAATCAATAACAGGAACTCATCCCCCGTCCCCTTCTCTTCAAAAGAGAAGGGGTGGACTCCTTTTCAAAGTCCCTCTCTTAGTAAGAGAGGGATTTAGGGTGAGTTCTTTTCTCCAAATTGAACTACACCACCAGCATTATTATCAGAAAACCAACAACTATGTAAAGAACATAAAGCTGAAGCTGTCCGGGATGTGCTTTCTGCAAATAACCCGAAAACGAAAAAGTAAATTCTCTTCCCATCTCGTAAAGATCGAAATACTTTTTCTCAGCATAATTATAAATTGATTTCAGCAAAGTGAAATTTCTTACTTCGTTATAAAACTCTGTTCCTGCGATGCGAAATTTTTCCAGAGCAGGCATACCACCAACATAGACATCATCATATCTTACTTTTGCAGTTAAGCCATAAATCAGCAATCCCAGTAAGAATGCAAATGCAAATAAAAGAGTGATGATAACAGGATCATATAATCCTGCAAATGATGGAATGCTCATGCCTGAAGCTTCAACAACCGGATAAATAAAATATTTTAGCGGCAGAGCAACTGCCAGTATTCCAAATAAAATGCATAGAGCTGATAGTAATCCGGTTGATAACCACTGATTTGCAGGGGCTTCTTTTATATCTTTATAAATATCAGGTCTCCTGCCAAGAAATGTTGCGTGAATGAATTTAATAATTACCGCTACGGTAAGTGCGCTTCCGAAAACAGCAATGATGATGCACGCAAGAAGCCACAATTGATAGCCTGAACCAAGTGCTGATGTTTTTTCAATCAGTCCCTGGTATATCATCCATTTTGAGAAGAAGCCGTTGAATGGCGGAATACCTGAAATAGATAATGCGCCAATCAAAGCCATAAGAAAAGTGACTGGCATATTCTTCCCAAGTCCGCCAAGATAATCTAACTCGCTTGTTCCTGTTTTTTTCTCAACTGATCCAAAGGAAAGGAATAAGGCAGATTTATAGATGGTATAATTTAGCAGATGGAATAATCCCCCTGCAAAGGCAAGAGCGCTCCCGCTGCTAATACCCATAATCATATAACCTGCCTGGCTGACAGCATCATATCCGAGTAATCGTAGTCCATTATTCTGAATCATTGCCATCATCACTGCAGATATTACTGTTATGGCACCAAGAGAAATCAATATCATATTTATCAGTGGATAAACAACAAACAATGAAGTGAGCATTTTTGCAAGCAGAAAAATTCCTAGCAGTTTATCAAGTGATGCCGGAAGAAAAGCTGCGCTTTCAACCGGTGAGTTTTGACTGAAATCAGGCACCCATGTATGGAGCGGAAATGCTCCGGCTTTTGCAAATGCCGCAATCAGCAAACAGATGAAAGCAATGTGGGCATACTCTCCGTCTAAAAGTATTTGCGGATTGTTCAAAGACCATCCGGTTGCCGGAGAAATCAGCCACATTATTACAAGTCCCATCAAAAGAAATGCATCGCTTCCGCCGATGATAATGAAAGTTTTCTTCGCGGCTTTTGGCGCCTCGTGAGTTTTGCCCATTGTTGCGAACAGGTAAAGAGTTAATCCGCTCAATCCCCAAAATACCAAAAATGACAAAGCGTGTTCACTCAAAACAACTGCATTGCAGAATGAAACTGTAATAGGATACAGGAAGAAAAATCTTTTATCTGAATTTTTATCAAGTCCGTTTAACGAAAAGATAAGAATGATAAAGCTGAGAATCTGAATAAAGGCAACAATAAATAAACCGAGTTGATCAAGAGAAAATATAATCTGTCCGAAGTAAGCAAATGAATCCATCGGTCGCTGATAGAACAAATAAACCATCACCAGTCCGAATGCAAGAGCAAGAAAAGTTAAACCTTTCCGAAGAAGAGCAGGAAGGAAAAGATTAATAAATCCGACTGCAAGCGGTACAATGAGAAACAGGAGTAATTCGTTAATTATCATTTCATTTGCCTCCTGAGCTGTTCAGTTTTTTCGCGTGAGAGCTTTAAAAGATCTAATTGATACGGTTCGTTATTCTTATCCCGGATTTTTAATGACCTTTCTGTGCAGCAGTAACAGGGATCAACTGCAGCGAGAGTTATCAGAGCATCAGCAACAGGAATTCCTTTGCAAGATGCTTTGAAAGTCGGGATGTTCACATAGCTTGGTGCTCGAACCTTGTGACGAACAGGTCTGTTCGTTCCGTCAGTTCTTACATAATGGAAAACTTCTCCGCGCGGTGCTTCATATCTTCCGATACCTTCTCCGGGAGAAATTTCTTTTACATTATTTATTATTCCGCCGTTCACTGTTTTTAATTTTTCTAGACACTGTTTGCAGATTTTTATAGATTCAAAAGTTTCGAGCAGTCTTACAACTGTTTTGTCGAATACATCCCCGTTTTCAGTAACTATTATTTTAAAATCAACCAGATCATAAGCATCATTTGGTTCATCTTTTCTCACATCAATCGGAACTCCAGATGCACGCGCAGTTGGACCGACAGCACAGAAATCAATTGCGTCTTTTTTAGTGAGAACTCCAACACCTTTCAATCTTGACTTCAGAACAGGATCGTCAGTAGCAGCTTTTGCAATCATCTCAATTTTCTTTTCAATCTCATCCATAATATCCAGTAGGCTTTTCACTTTTTCAGGATCAACATCTTTTGCAACACCGCCAACACGCATCATTCCGTAATGATTTCTGTTGCCTGAAATTATTTCAAACATTTGCAGAACGGGTTCGCGGTATTTCCAAGCCCACATCCAGAGAGTATCATAACCAATAAAATGTCCTGCAAGTCCGAGCCACAAAAGGTGGCTGTGAATTCTTTCAAGCTCACCGATAAGAGTTCTTATGTACCTTGCGCGCAAAGGAATTTCAATATTATCAACATCTTCGATTGCATGAACGCAGGCTATTGGATGAGAAGTTGAGCAGATACCGCAAATACGCTCCACAAGGTAAATTGATTGTGTAAAAGTTTTTGATTCTGAAATAAATTCGTGACCGCGATGCATCCATCCGATTTCCAGATCAATATCAACAACTGTTTCACCATCAACTACAAGTGTAAAATATTCTGCTTCTTCAAGCAGCGGATGATAAGGACCAACAGGTATTACATTTTTATCCATTGCTTCTCCATTTTCTAAGAGGCACTTTAATATTTTGCGGATGATTTCCGGTTAATAGTGGTTCTGGTCTTGGATGACCTTCGAAAGTTATTCCAAGCATTTCTGACATTTCTCTTTCAATCCACTCCGCACCGCGAACTATCGGTGTAATTGAATTCATCTTGGGATTATTTTTATCCTTCATTACAACACGAGGACAATAATAATCTCCTGTTTTATCGTGTGAAAAATGATACAGAACTTCGATTCCCTGATAAGTTTCTGTTGCAGTTGCCGTTGATAATCTGCAGCCAAGTTTGTTGAACAGATAGTCAGCAACTTCAATTATGTTTTCATTACCGACTTCAAAATAAAGTCTCTTTTGCTTTTCAATTTTTGACAGGATTTTGTTTCCCATCAAGGAAATAAATTCATCGTAGTTATGCATTTAACACTCCTACAAGTTTTACAACTCCTTCTATCATTGCCTCGGGTTTTGGCGGGCAGCCGGGAATGTAGAGATGAATCGGAATTACATCTTCTCTCTTTTCTACTGTATTGTAGCTGTCCTTAAAACAGCATCCCGAAGCCGGACAGGTACCGACTCCAACCACAAAACAGGGTTTTGCAGCTTGTTCGTAAATCTTCTTAACCTGCGGTGCAACTTTCTGATTGATTACTCCACTCAGCAGGATTACATCGGCATGACGAACTGAACCGACAAGCTTTATTCCGAATCGTTCTATGTCATACTTCGGGGTGAGCAAGTCAAGTATTTCAATATCGCAGTTGTTGCACGGTGATGCACTCATATGATAAACCCATATTGATTTTGCAAGCCGTTTATTGTACCAACTCATAATTATTCCTTAAAGATTTTATATTTCTAATTGCTAAATCAATAAAATAAATTTGTCAGTCTGAGCTCGTTGAAGACTGATTTTTCACTACTTTGTCACACTTCGACAAGATCAGTGTGACACTTAAGATTGCTTCGTCGTCCTGTCAATACAGGTTTCCTCGCAATGACCTTCCTTCTAATAGCCAAATACTGCCAGCACTATTGCAATCAAAACAAGTGGTGTTGCATACTTCCAGAAGAAGTTAAGTGCCGTATCAATTCTGATTCTGGGATTAGTGTTTTTGATAATTATCATTAACACGACAATCAACAAATACTTAAGAACGCTCCAGAGAATTTCTATTCCGTTAAAACTGAATCCGCCCCAGAATAAAAGAACAAGCAGAAATGGAAATACTACATACATCATAAAATGATTCAGCTTCCAAAATCCTAATAGCGGACCACTGTATTCCATAAACGGTCCTTCAACAATTTCGGTTTCTGCTTCGGGAATATGAAATGGCGGTAAAGTCATCTTTGCCTGGATACATAATAATCCAATAATGAAAGCAATTATTCCTGATGCTGAACCGATAAACATTCCATCCGACTGAGCAGCTAAAATTTTTTCAAGGTCAATCTGATAGTCTGATTTAATGATCGGCACAAGCAAAACAAGAATGAATGCAAGTTCATCAGCAAGAAGAAGTTTTATTTCTCTGCCCGCACCAAGACTTGAATAAACATTTCCCGATGCTGACCCTCCCAGAACAACCATAATCGAAAATATCATCAGCAGATACATAATGACTATTAAATCTCCTCCGAAGCTGATATTAAAGAAAAGTGAAGTTCCGATGATTGCAGAAACAAGTACCAGCATCGCAAAAGAGATAAACGGTGCGACTACAAACATTGATTTAACACCATCTTTTACAATGATGGTTTCTTTCCCGAGCAGCTTAAAGAAATCGTTAAAGTTCTGGAAGAATGGCGGACCGACACGATACTGAAATCTTGCTGAAACTTTTCTATCAACCCAGCCAACGGTTAGTCCAAGGATTGCTGTAAATAAAAATCCGGGGAATACAAGCAAGTAAAAAAATAATTCGAGGTTCATGATCTTCCCTCCTTATTCAGCCAGCTTGGAGTTCTTACTGCCAGATGATTCCCAACATAGAAAATATTCTGTTTATGATCTTCAACAACCTCTTTCATCACAAAAGAATTAGAAGGTGCAGTCTGAACGCAGGCAGGAGTATAGTCAGGATTCCTTTCAAGCTGATTGAGACAAAAATCGCATTTGGATGTAACATAATTAATTACCTCGGGAAAAATTGTTCCGAATGGACAGGCAAGCACACAACTTTTACATCCGACGCATCGCATATTATATCTTTTAATCATTCCGTTCTCCTGATGCTCAAGTGCTTCCTTTGGGCAAGCATCAATACAGAATGCTTCCTTGCACTGCCTGCAGTAAGCTGAAAACTCAGCTACTTCGAGAAGACTGAAGGCGCCATAATTTTTTTGATGATACATATATTCACATTGAATTTTATCAGCGCTTACATTCGATTCCAGCAAAACGGGAATATCAATAAACAATCTTTTCAATCCCATATTGCCTCCTCGTTTTTAATCTGTGCATAAGTGAAAACAGGTCCATCTTTACAGGCATAATAACCTCCGATAACACAGTGTCTGCATTGACCAAAACCGCAATACATTTTCTTTTCCATAGAGAGATAAATATTTTCTTCTTTGTAACCGAATTTGAGTAAGTCTAATGTTCCGAATTTCATCATCACAGGCGGACCACAAACAATTGCAGGATTGCCGTCAGGCTTCATATTAATTTTCTGAAGCAGCTTTGTAACAAGACAAACATCCTCTTCCCATTGTTCACCCGGAGGAACTTCATCAACAGCTCTTATGAATCTAACATTATCATATTTTCTCCATTCACTTACTTCATCTTTATAAATACAATCTTTTGGAGTTTTTGCACCTGCAAGAAAAGTTATGCTGTTATAATCTTTATTGTCGTGAAGCATTGTTAAGAAGAGAGAACGCAAAGGTGCAAGTCCGCAGCCGCCGCCAAGAATCAAAACATCCTTGCCTTTAAATTTTTCGAGGGGATAATTTGATCCGAAAGGACCGCGGATACCTATTACATCACCTACACGAAGTTTATGGATATATTCTGTCAGAAATCCTGTTTTCATAATTGTTACATCCATATCATCTGCTATGTAATGAGATGAAGATGGAGTAAAAGGTCCTTCACCGATTCCAGGAATACCAACTTCTATGAACTGTCCTGTTTTAAATGGAATTGGTTTCTTCGGTTTGAACCTCAATGTTCTTATAAGAGGTGATTCCTGAATAATTTCATAAACTTCTGCAGGAATAACTTCATAAGGATTTTGCATAGAACTTCCTGAAATATTTTTAGTTTACTTCCTGAGCTAAAAAGCTTATATTTTTAACAACTTCACGAAAATCAATTTTAGCAGCACACGCTTCGGTACATCTTCCGCAACCTGTACATCCAATTTCAGCAAAATTCTTGTGCATATAATCGAACTTGCATAGATATCTGTTACGAAATCTATCCGTCATTTTGGGTCTTGGCGTTCCACCGCCTGCAACTCTTGCATATCCGTACCATTGGCACGAATCATACGATCTTACCTTAATAAATTCTTTTTCAGTTGATTCATCATTCAGGATTAAACAGTAACAGGTTGGACAAATGTTTGTGCACGCGCCGCAGCCGATACATTCCTTTGATGCTTCTTCCCAGCTTTTAAGGTCAACTTTTCTGAAGTCAGAAAAATTTTCTGAATGTGTAAGATGAATATTCTTCTCAATAAGCTGATTAAATACTTTTTTGCGATTTGCTTTAACAATTTCTAAATCAGAAGCAGTTGAATCAGCAACTGTGATTTCTTTTTTCATAAGTTCAACAAATTCCTGCCCGCGTTCTGAACCGATCTGAATTAAAAAGTTTTCATCAACGACTGATAGATTAAGATCAAATCCGTTTTCAGAGTATGGATGACCATTTACTAAATTACAACTGCAGGTCTCATGCAAATAATCACAATCAGAAGAAATAATCAGTGTATTGTCTCTCCATTGTTTGTATGCAGGATCTATAAATCCGCTTTGTAATAAAGCTTTATCAAGTAAATGAAGAGCTTTAAGATCGCATGCTTTTACACCAAGTATTATTCTTTGAAGATTTTTATTTTCAATCGGATAAACTTTTTCACGGAAGAGGTAGAACAAAATTTTTGTGGGATCGATAGTTCGATAATAATTCAATACGGGAACTTTTGAATTGTTAAGTTTTTGAAAACTAAAAATTGGTGGAGCATCATCGTCTGATCTTGCACGGTATGGAAGGATTATAGAGCAAAACTTATTATCTATTTCATTTAACCGATTTAAGAAACTAAAGAAGGACAGGATATTAACCAGCATATAATATCCTTAATTATTAATTTAATATTCGACTTAATGTTTTTGCTCAATAATTTTCTGCACAGAAATCGGAGACAGGAATTTTAAAAATTTCTGTAGTAAAAATATTTTCTAAATAAATCTGAAACAAATAAAAAGTTGCGTTTTTGAATGATAAACGGCATTTTTTGGTGTTTGTCAAGCATTAGCTAATAGTCATCGGTCATCGGTCATCGGTCATTGGTCATCGGTCATCAGTCATTGGTCATCAGTCATTGGTCATCAGTCATTAGCTATCATTCCTGACAAAAATAATTTAACTGCTTCTGTAAGCAATCTATCCTTTTTAATGTGTTGATAAGTTCTCATTATTCTTCTATAATCATAAGGTATTTGCTTTTATATTCATTCATTCTGATTATCTTTAATCTCACCTTTGACTAAACCCCATCTGTGTTAGCAATAATAAACGCCTTTGACAAAGATTGAGAAGAATCTCTTAGATTAACCATTCATAAACACAACCTTAAACTTTAACTTAAACTTTAACTTTAACTTAAACCCCCAAACCTCACCACAAAATCTTCTTTCTTTCATTAAGCAAGTCAATATATTTTTCTTTCATATCATCGGACAAAAAACTTTTATTGATAAGTTCGTTCCATCTTTCAAATTTTTCATTTATTGAATTAATTATTTGTTCAATTACTTTATTGTTCAATTTCAAACTTTCTTTGCCCCAATATTCAATAAATATGTTTCGATTTAGATTATTTTTTTTGCCTTTAATTGGTAAGGCAATTTCTTCAACTGGATTTATAAGAGATATTGTTGTGTTTATCAAATCATAAAAAGGAGTTAAAGTTACCTTATTATCTTTTGTTATTATTGAAAAATTTTTTAAATGCTGATCTTCATTTCCGACAAGGAAATTAAAAATTGTTAACTTAAAAAGTTTAACTTTTTCAATTGTAGGGAAAGTACAAAACCTATCTATCAAACCAGCGACCTTTTCCATACTATAGTTATATTTTGTATTACGATTATTACCTGAAAGTTGTGCAAAATCTTCAACAGCATATTTTTTTCCCTTGCCATATCTATCAAACCTTTTGATGAAGTAAGTTAGTTTCTGATCTTTTGAGTATATCAATCCGTGCAGTGGAATTTCTAATCCAATCTCTTTGGCAAGTTTCATTGTCAGATCTTCGTTTTCGGGTAATTGCGGATACATATTATTCTGAGGTTTCAGTATGAATTCTCCTCCATTATCTACAACTTCAAAAACCCCTTCTTTTACTTTCAGCTTTGCACTTAGTTTTGGCTGAACACCTTGTATAGACATCTTTGATGCTCTTGCTGCAGCTTCACGTAACTGTTCTTCCTGAGTATATGGGAAATCATTAAGATGTGTTAAATTCTTAGAAAGGAGTTTCAATCCTTTCTCTGAATACTTTTTATCTCCACAGGGTTCGTACGTAATCGGGCAGATATTCATTCAATTATCTCCTCAACAGTAACCGATCCCACTAAATCTTTACCAACACAAATTAGCTGAGAAAAAAGATCATTTTTATCTATCTTCATTTGGCGAATAAG
>Ga0101944_10002985_pt1 | contig 25144 bp, 17 predicted proteins | sample DewCreD2012metaG_FD_75245 | JGI IMG/M metagenome (GOLD analysis project Ga0101944, IMG submission 75245) | Hot spring sediment bacterial and archeal communities from British Columbia, Canada, to study Microbial Dark Matter (Phase II) - Dewar... ... | reverse complement strand
GTCCTGTTGCGCGTTGCAGCTCTTGCTCCCGTCGCACGGGCTTTCGGGACGCGCGCGCATCGGCGCTCGCCTCCGATCGCTTCATTCCGACTGGTCAAGCGCCGCCCCGCCAGCCGCCGCAGACAGGCAGGTCGTATTCATGTCGTCGGTCTACCATCTCCCCCCGCCTTCGCCCGCTCAAAAAATCAAATGCGCCCGACCCCACTTTCCCCTTGAAATGTGGCGGTCAAAACTGCTTGAGTGCTCCGTGATATGGGAATGGGACTTCTAGTAGTCTGTCGGACTTCTGACGTAAGTGCTTGATATTCAGCGATGGGACATCTTGGCCCCAAAAACAAGCCAGGATTTTGATTTTCAATATGTTAGGTATATGATACTTGCAAAGTCCGACAGACTCTTAAGGGGCGGCCCACCGCGTCCGCCGGCCGGCCCGCAGTAGAACGCCCAAGGTGATCAGCGCCAGCGTTTCAGGCTCGGGCACGCCACTCAGCGTGAAGTCGTCAACGGCGAGGCCGTGGTCCGCGCCGGAGTCGTCCACGTCCCGCCAGCGCAACACGAGGTATTTGTCGGGTGCCCAGTCCAGCCCCGTAATCGTGCCGCTGAGGGCCACCTGGTTCGCAGCCGCATTGCCGTTCAGCGCCCCCACTGTGCCCGTCGTCACGGGCGTGATGAAATTCAACATGGAGAAGGCCGTGAAATCGCCCCCGGCGGTGCTGACGTTTGCACCCGTGCCGACCCGGTATTCGAAGAACAACGTATCCGCTGTGCCCGTGGTGCGGCCCAGCCGCCACTGTTCACCCGTGAAGGAAACGGTCACCTCGTCCAGAGTGATCCCGGTGTGGTTTGCAAAGACCACGCCGAAGGCCATGCGCCGCACGCTGCCGGCCAGCGCGCCCAAGGCGCGGTCTGACGACCCGCTGGTGCCGAAACTGTACGCGCCGGACACCGTGCCGGCTCCGTCCGCAGGCGCAAAGAAGGCAAAGCCCGAGCCGCCGTTTTCCAGAATCTGCCACCCCTCCAGGCCCGTCGTGGTCCATCCGCTGGGCGGCGAGTTGGTTTGCCAGCTCAAGTCGTCCAGCCGGAATGGGCCGTCGGCGCTTGCCGAGATGGTGCCGGCCGCCGGTGAGTGCAGTCCGTCGAAGGTTTGCACGTAGGTGCCGCCGCCGAACGGGACCGTCTGGCCACAAACACCAGCGGTGAAGTTGAGAGCAAGGGCAGCCGCGAGGCCGCAGATGCCGTGGTTGTGAAGTCTTCTGAGTGTTGTCATCATGATCGAGGTTTCAGGTTGTGGGTTGTTGGCAACGGTGTGACGGGGCAAATCAGCGTGCGTTCAGGGTGGTTTCCTGCATTCGCAGGGCGTCGGCTTGGTCAGCAAGATTGCCGGCGGGCACGTTGGAGAAGCGCGTGGCCACCAGGATGTAGTTGCCTTTCCAGCGCCAAAGTTCGGCGTGGCCGTCGGCGAAACTGACGACCCCGCTCTTGGAATGGCGGGCCGCCGGCACGTTCCACCAGCCGCCGGTGGGCTTGGTCGCCAGCGCGTAAATGCCAATGGCGCCGTTGTTGATGCTGTTCTGGCTGGCGTTGCCGCGGTCGGCGTCGTCGGCCGCCTTTTCGTCCACAAACACGGAGGCCTTGGTGGGCGGCGGGTCGAGAACCTGCGTGAGTTTGGTCCAGGATACCCGCCCCTGCGGATCCCAGTTCATGCCCGTGCTGATGGACACGCTGCGCAACCGCGGTGTGGAGGTGCCCATGACCACGGTGCGATCGGCCGGGCACTTGTAAATGCCCAGGGAACTGTTGTACGGCCAGAGGGCGCCCTTGCGCAGGTTTTGTTCCTGAAGCACAACCGGGTCTTTGGCGGCGTCGCCCACCACCCAGGAAAGCGGCGACGAGCCTTCGCCATCGGTGTAGTTGTTGACCAAACGCTCCTGGTTGTCCTGGGCGTACATCGTCCAGCAGAGGGTGAGCTGCTTGAGGTTGCTGAGGCACTTGATGCCGCCGGCCTTGTCCTTGGCCCGGCCCAGCGCGGGGAGCAGCAACCCCGCCAGGATGGCGATGATGGCAATGACGACCAACAGCTCGATCAAGGTAAACGCGCCGCCGGATTTGCGGTCAAAGAAATATGCGCTCCTGCTCATTTGAGAAGAATCAGGCTCTTGGTGAGGATTCAGATTTCACTGGGCAACCACCCGGAAGAATCGGTTTGTGACGCTGCCGGTCAATTGCTGGTTTGTGACGGTCACGGTGCTGCCGCCGCCCGTTACGGGCATCCCAACCCGCGCCCAGCCGGTGTCCGCCAGGTTTTCACGCGACTGCACCTGATACGTCCGGCCCGCGGCGGCCGGCCAGACAATCGCCGCCACACCCGGCCACGCGGCGGGCTGGATGCCGCTAATGCTGAAGGCGGACGGCGGGGCGTAGTTCGTGTTGATTTGAAAGGCCTTCACGCCGTTGTTGCAGTCCAGCACGTAGAGTGCGTTGGTGCCCCAGACCACCGAGCCTGCCCCGCCATTGAGCGAGTTGTCGTTGTTGGCTTCAAACGCGGCTTGGTCCATCAGGTCCGGATCGCGTGTCGGGTCGGCGATGCTGTAAAGCCGGAGGTTATCCGGCGTTTCGATCGAGAGGGCGGCGAGGTATTGCCGCGCCGGATCGGTACCGAGGGCAACCACGCAGGCGGGCACCGCCGTGAGACTGGAGGCGTGTTTGACCCAACCCAGGCCGGCGGTGACATCAAACTGCACAAAGAAAAGGCGGTTGAGGGCATTCTTTGCGAAAAAGGTGTTGCTGCCCGGCCCGAAGGCCAGGCCCAGCGTGGCAAAGTCGGCGGGGGCGTTGGTGACCAAGATCGGGGTGCTGGTGAACGTCAGGCCGTCGGTCGTGCGGAGCAGGGCCACGATGTTGGTTTCCCAAACGCGGTTGCCCGTCCCCAAGGGGCCGAAGTTCGGCCCGCCGGCCGGCCCCAACAGGATTTCTGTGCTCGCGCCGGCCCCGCGCACTGCCAGGCTGTCGCCCCAACGCAGTCCGGGATAATCCGGGCCGCCCGGGTCGCCGCTGTAGGCCACCGCGGGCAACACGGACGTGTAATCGTCTGACGCGTAGCGGTAGAGGTAGAAAGGCAGGTTCGTGGCGCTGATGACGAGGTTGCCGACGTACAAAGCCCCGTCGTCGGCCGCGCCGACCACGTTGATGCCGCGGTTGCCGATGGTCATGTCAATCGAACTGCCATCGGTCGTGGCCAGCGTCGGGCCGGTGTCGCCGGTGGCCGGGTCCAGCAGTTGGACGAACTTGGTCGTGGCATTGCCCCAGCGCGCCAGCACCAGCGAACCGCGGTCCGAATAAGCAACCGACGCCCGGTTGAACGCCATGCTGCGCGTCTGCGAGCCAGAGCTGGCCAGGTAATCCCGAATGCCGGGCGGCACGGTCCACAGCTCGGCCATGACCGCCGAATCAAAAATCGTGGTGATCTCGAGCGCGGGGATGGAGCTGGTGGCGGCTCCCAAGCTGTTGGTGACGACGACGTGATAACTGCCGGCATGTTCCGGCACGCCGCCGGGCAGGGCCGCGGTCAACTCGGCTGCGTTGACGGCGAAGGTGGCGGCCGCGCCCGGAAGCGCCTCGCCGTTGCGAAACATCTGCACACTCAGGGGCGCGGCACCGGCGACCGCCGCCGAGAGCAGGATGTCCGCTCCGCCGGTCACGTACGTGGCCTGCGGCAACGGCACGCCGCCGGCCCCGTTCGCCGTGAACGAAAGCACGGCCGGTTCTTGGGGCAGGTTGGACACCTCGCGCCGAATGGATTCGATCTCGACCGGCGACAGCACCACGTTGTAGAGCCGCACGTCGTCAACCCACGCATAGGGCGAGCGGCGCGCGGTGGAGGCATCCGTGCCGCCAATGCGGAGATTGGCTGAGCTGTTCGGTAGCGGCCCGCCCGGCCAACCGGCGTGTGTCGCGGGTGCCGTGCCCACCGCCGGCGTGGTGCGGCTACCCATAAACCACCGGATGTTCAGGTTGCTGCGGGTGCCGTCGTAGGTCACCGCCACGAAATACCACTCGTTGGTGGCGGGGAAGTCCGGCGAAACCGGCCCGGCCGCCGTGGCGTAATCAATCCCAAAGGTCAGGTTGCGCGTGCTGGAAGTCGAGCGCAGTCCAAAGCCGCCCGTGCCGGGGCTGGTGGAGAGGGTTTTGTCAATGACGCGGTCGGTGCTGGCGGCAAACCAGCGACGCAGGTTGATCCAAAACGTGATGGTGAGGTTGGTGAGATTGTTGAGCTTGGCCGGGTTTCCCACCCGGACATAGCTGTTGCCAGCCACGTCCAGGTTGAGCGCGAAACCCGTCCCGTCCGGGGTCTGGTTGGTGCGCGTGGCGTTCAGGACAAACGTGCCGTCAGCGGCCGGCGGCACGCCGCTATCGGCGGCAAAGGTCGTGTTGGTGTCGTCATCGAACGTGTAGTGCAACAGCAGATCAGCTCGGGCCGGGACCGCCCACAGCAAGACCCCAACTGCCCATCCCAAGCCCAAGAGCCGGGGCATTGCCGGCCGACCTGTCCTGCGGCCCAAGGTGCGTCCGGCCGGCACATCCTGCCCAGCGAAACAGAGGAGCTTGGTTGTCCAGTTCATAGCGAGGCGGTGCCGCCCATTGGCGGCGGGCTGTGGGGCGGGCGGACCGCCCGCCCCGGTTTGTTGGGGGGCCGAAACGCGCGTTGGCCTGTGCGAGAACCGTTCCACAATTCGCAATGAACCATGCTGCAAGGCCCGAAAAGCTTAACACCCAAAGTGACAGTGGACGAGCCGTCCCAACGCTGAACGATGCCGAGTTTGCCTCCGGCGTTCCGCGTGAAGGCCTTTTCACCGCTCTTGACCGAGATGGGGCACATCCGGATGGAACAACCATTGACCCGGAGTCGCCAGACCGCGGCGCAGGTGTTGAAGCTGCTGTGTCGCCGGCTCGCAGCCGGCGGGGCTGGGGAGATGGCTCGCGGATTGACAGTCCGCGATACGGCAGATTGGCAACTTGGGCCGCTAGTTCTCGACGCCCACGCCGCAGTGATCCCGGCGAGATGCGCGCGGCGTCGGCCAAACCGACACATTTCGGGTTAAGTTTTCGGCCAGGGCAGGCATACTCGTCGGAGTGGCTATGTCACAACGGAAGGCCAGTTTGTCGGCGGTGGGTTTGGCGTGGCTCACCGGTGTGTCCCTGACGGCCAGCGAAGTGCGCGAGCCGGCTGGCAGCATCCCCGTGATGGACGAAGTGGACGTGCTTGTGGTGGGCGGCACGTCGGGTGGCGTCGAGGCAGCGGTGGCGGCGGCTCAAGCGGGCGCCAAAGTCTTTCTGGCAGCGCCCCGTCCGTATCTGGGCGAGGACATCTGCGCCAGCCAGCGGTTCTGGTTGGAGCCGGGGGAAGTGCCCTTGACGCCCCTGGCTGAAGCGGTGTTTGCGCCGGTGCAAGCCCCACGGCTCGCGCCCCTGCAGGGCGGCTACCCATTCACCTACAACGCCGATCGCCCCGCTGCCGCTCGTCATCCCGACACGCCTCAATCCTCTCGACTGCGCGACGGCAAATGGCACAGCGCCGCGGCCCAGAGCGTGGAATACAGCGGGGCGGTGAACATTGACCTGGACCTCGGCGAACCGCGCCAGGTGCGGAACGTCGTGCTGATGGCCTACCAACGGCGACGCGATTTCGAGGTGGACAGCTTGACAGTGTCGGCCAGCGACGACGGTCGGCAATGGCAGCAGTTGGCCACGCGGCGCAACGACCTGCTCGACATCGGCCCGCGCGAAGAAATGCCGCTGCGCCTGGATTGTGACGTTTCCGCCCGCACCCGGTATCTGCGGGTCAGAGTTGAACCCACGACGGCTGCCGAAAGGATTCTGCTCGGCGAGATCATCGTGCTGGGCGAGTCCCCCGAGCCGGTTGCTGCCGCCAGGGGGCCGCAGCCCGTTACGCCCATGCAGGTGAAGCTGGCGCTGGACCGGGCGCTCACGGCCGCGGGCGTGCCCTTTCTGTATCCCAGCATTGCCGTGGGCTTGTTGCAGGCCCAGGACGGCCAGCCCGCCGGCATCGTGATGGCCAACCGCTCCGGTTTGCAGGCCGTCATTGCGAAGGTCCTGATCGATGCCACCGAGCGCGCCACGGTGACGCGCTGGACCGGTGCGGAATTCAGGCCCTTCCCCCGGCAGCCCCAACTCTTCCGCCGCGTGGTCGTGGGCGGCCCGCCCCGCGCGGGAGACGGGGTGAGCCTGGTCCAACGCGACCCGCCGCTTACGCTGGTGGACCGCAAGGCAGACACGTACACGTTTCTGGAATACCAACTCCGCCTGCCGTTGCGGGATGCCAGCTTTGCGTCGTTTGCCGAGGCCGAGCAGCTTGCCCGCGATTTGACCTGGACGCGTGAGAGCAGCGACGCGTCCGAAACGCTGTTCCACGTGCCGCCCGATTCATTCCGGTCGGCCCAACCGCTGACCGCTTCGTGGCCCGGCGCTGGCGAGCTGCCGTTGGACTGCCTGCGCCCGGTCGGGGTGGACAACGTGTACGTGTTGGGCGGTTGCGCCGACGTGACGCGCGATGCCGCGATGCAACTTCTCCGCCCGGTCAACCTCATGGCGGTCGGAGCACGCCTAGGCAAACTGGCGGCGCAAACCGCCGTCCCCCGACCCGCGCCTCGCAACGTGCGCGTGGCGTCCCGCCCCGGCACAAATCTCGTCCCGGGCGAGGTCCGTGTCGGGGGCGCGGGCGTTTCCGGACGAACCGGCGAGCGCACCGTGCCCGCGCCGGAGAGCGCCCTGCCGGTCTGGGGCGAGTATGATGTCGTGGTGGTCGGCGGCGGCACGGGGGGCGCGCCGGCGGCCATTGGCGCCGGGCGGCAGGGCGCCCGGACGCTCTTGATCGAGTTCCTCCACGAACTGGGGGGCGTGGGCACGGCGGGTCTCATCACCAAATACTACTACGGGAACCGTGTCGGTTTTACGGCCGAGGTGGACAAGGGCGTCAATGCGCTGGCCGGCGGGGAAGATGAGCGCACCAGCGGCGGCGGTTGGAGTCCGCTCATCAAGAGCGAGTGGTATCGCCGCGAGTTGCGCAAGGCAGGCGTGGAAATCTGGTTCGGCGCGCTGGGTCACGGCGCCGTGGTGGACAACGGCCGCGTCACCGGCGTGGTGGTGGTAACGCCCTTCGGCCGGGGCGTGGTGCGCGCAAAGGTCGTGGTGGATTCGACCGGCAACGCGGACATCGCGGCGGCTGCGGGCGCGCCCTGTCGCTATACCGACGACACCGAGGTGGCGGTGCAGGGCACCGGGCTGCCGCCGCGCGACCTCGATGCGCGCTACGTCAACACCGATTACCTGTTCGTGGACGACACCGACATCGTGGACATCTGGCGCGCCTTTGTGACCGCGCGAGAGAAATACCGTCACAACCACGACCTGGCCCAACTGGTGGACACCCGCGAGCGCCGGCAGATCGTGGGCGACTTCGTCTTGATGCCCATGGACTTTCTCCTCGCGCGCACCTTCCCGGACACGATCGTCATTTCCCGAAGCAACTTTGACAGCCACGGCTACACCGTGCACGCGCTGTTCATGCTGCGTCCGCCGGACCGGGAGGTCAAAGAACTGCACGTGCCCTACCGTTGCCTGTTGCCCCGCGGAGTGGACGGCATCCTGGTCACCGGTCTGGGCGTCAGCGCGCACCGGGATGCGTTGCCCATCATCCGCATGCAGGCCGACATTCAGAATCAGGGCTATGCGGCGGGCGTGGCGGCGGCGTGGATTGCCCGCGACGGCATTCCCACCCGCAAGCTGGACGTGAAGCGCCTGCAGCAACACTTGGTGGAAATCGGCAATCTGCCTGCCGCGGTGCTGACCCACGTGGATTCGTTTCCGCTGCCGGACGAGCGGTTTCGGGAGGCTGCTGACCGGGTCGTCAACGAGTATGCCGACATCGAAGTGCTGCTGACCGACGTGGAGCGGACCAAGCCCCTGCTGCGCGAGCGGTTGGCGCGGGCCACGAATGCGTCTCACCGGCTGGTTTACGCGCACATTCTGGGTGTGCTGGGAGACTCCGCCGGAGCTGCCATTCTCCGGGAGGCCGTTCGCCGCGGGCCAAGCAGCGCCCTATGGGATGAAGGGTGGCAATTGGGCCGACCCTGGGCCGAACGAGTCCCCTTGAAGGACGCGCCGTGGGACGAGGGGTGGCAATGGCGTGGCGGCGGCCAGTATCGCCAAAGCATGAGCCGCCTGGACAGTTACATCATCGCGCTGGGCCGCACGCGCGACCGCGAGGCGTTGCCGGTGCTGTTGGAAAAAGCCGCGGCCCTGACCGCCGACTCCGAGTTCTCCCATTTCCGGGCCATTGCTCTGGCGCTGGAATCCCTGGCCGATCCGGCTGCGGCGCCCGCCCTGGCGCGGCTGCTTCGACTGGAAGGCGTGGGCGGTCACGCGGTGACAGAAGTTGGGGCGGCCGTTCAGCGCCAGCGGACGCGGCCAGACGAAAACCGGACGCGGGGCCGCGAGCTGGCCGAGCTGTCGCTGGCGCGCGCGCTGTATCGGTGCGGCGACTATCAGGCACTGGGAGAGAGAACGTTGCGGCAATACGCGCGCGGGTTGAACGGCCACTACGCCCGGCACGCGCTGGCCGTGTTGCAAGGCCGAGGGCGTTGAGCCACACATGGCGCCCCGGTGCGGCCGCCGTCTGGTTAGGCCGGGCGCCGGCGGTTAAGTTTCTCCCCGCCGGACGCATAAACCTTGGGACAAAGTCAGTATGCCATCCAACCGGCGTTCCGACGCACACCGCGCGGCAGTGCAGGCGTTGTTTTTGCGGCACTCGGCCGAGTTGCGCGGCTTTATCCTGGCGCTGCTGCCGGACTGGGACCGGGTGGACGACGTGTTTCAGGAGACCTTCCTGACCGTCTCGGGGAAGGCGGACCAATTCGAGTTGGGCACGAATTTCCTCGCCTGGGCGTGCACGATTGCGCGCTACAAAATCAAGGAAGCGCTCCGTGAGCGGCCCGGGCGGGCGCAGGCCCTGTCGGAGGAAGTGCTGGACGCGTTGTGCGCGAGCGAGCCGGAGCCCGAGCCGGACCAGGACCGGCTGCAAGCGCTGGCGCGGTGTCTGGAGGAATTGCCGGCCCACACGCGGCGGGCCGTCGAGCTGCGGTATCAACAGGGCCACCGGCCACCGGAGATTGCCCGCCGGCTCGGTTGGACCACGCCCTCGGTGTATGTGGTGCTGTCGCGGGCGCGCGCGTGGCTGCGGGAATGTATGGATCGAAAACTGGCATCCAAACCTTTGGGAGCGCCATGAACCAAGAACGATTGGAAAAACTGCTGGACGCGTATTTCGACGAGGCGCTGACCGACAGCGAGCGCGCGGAGCTGGAGTATCTCTTGTTGTCGTCGCCCGCCGCGCGCGACCTGTTTTGGCAGCGCGCCCGGTTTCACGCGCTGTTGCGACGTTACGGCATGGAGTATTGGGGCAGCCGCCTGGCCGAACAATTCGCGGCCGAGGCCAAGACGACACGGGAGCGAGCCGCCCGAGGAACGGATTGGCGCGAGCGATTGCGGATCTTGTGGGGTTGGTTCGGGCCGGGATTCCGCTGGGCGGCGGCCGTCGGGATGGCGTTGGGAGTTCTACTCACCGTGTGGTTGTGGCCGCGTTCGGTTGAACGGCCGCTCCCGGAGACGGCGCCGGTGGCGGAGGTTGAGCCGGCGGAATTCGAACCCCGGGTGGCACAACTGGTGCGAGCCGTCGGCGTGGAATGGGCCGACCCCGCGGCAGCGTTGTTGCCGGGAACGGTGTTGAAGGCGGGGACGTTGAACCTGAAACGCGGGTGGGTGGAAGTCGAGTTCTACCGGGGGGCGCGGGTGGTGATCGAGGGACCGGCGGAGTTCGAGCTGATTTCGGATCTCGAAGCGCGTTGCCGGTCGGGCAAGATTCGCGTCGAGGTACCGCCCCCGGCCCACGGGTTCAAGGTGCTTTCACCCCAACTGAACGTGGTGGATGTGGGCACGTCCTTCGGCATGGAGGTCCGGCAGGGCGGCGAGGCGGAAGTCCACGTGTTCGAGGGCCGGGTGGAAATGGCCAACCCGACGGCGCCGCACGATGCGCGGGCGTTGGAGCGGGGCCAGACCGTGCGCGTCAGCGCCACCGGACAGGTGCAACCCGTAGGATCGGCGGCGGCCACCTACGTTTCGCTCGAAGACGTCGAGCGGTGGTTCCGGGCGGAGTTGCGGCAGCGCTACCGGACTTGGCTGGAATCGCGCCAGGGGGTCATCCTCGATCCAACCCTGCTGCTTTACTACGATTTTGAAGGGCTGTCGGCCAACGCCCGGCTGTTGCCCAACCGCGCGCCGCAGGCGCCGGTCGAGTCACACGGGACGATCATCGGCTGCCAACGGGCGCAGGGCCGGTGGCCCGAGAAAGGGGCGCTGGACTTCAAGCAGTTTGGCGACCGCATCCGGTTTGCGCTGCCGGGGCGGTTTGAATCGCTCACCTGTCTGGCCTGGGTGCGGGTGGACGGGTTGAGCCATCGGCTCAATGCCCTGATGATGGCGGGCAAGGCCCGCGCCGGCGAACCGCAATGGCAGTTGGAACAGGATGGCCGCCTGTTGTTCGGCAAACGCATCCTGGACGGCTGGGGCGAGGACCACATGGAGAACTACAAAACCGACCCGCTGCTGACCCCGGAGCACATGGGCTTGTGGATGCAGGTCGCGGTGGTCTATGACGGCCCGGCGCGGGAAGCGCGGCATTATCTCAACGGGCGCGAGGTTTCCAGCCATCCGTTGGTCCAACCGCTGGCTCTGGTGTTGGAGGCGATGGAAATCGGCAACTGGACGCCGCAGGTCGGCCAACCCATGGAACCCATCCGCAGTTTCAACGGTCGGATGGACGAGTTTGCCATGTTCAGCCGCGCGCTGTCAGGGGACGAAATCCAACAGGCCTACGCCCTCGGCCGCCAGCTCTGACCTTTGAATCCGTTCGTCAACATCGCCTCGGTAAGTGCGTATTTCCGGGATCGTCATGTGGTCCGGGGCAACGCGTCGGCTGGGCGAGCGTTGAGCTTGCAGCCGGGTCTTGGCAGACCCGCGAACTTGCCAGAGCACGGGCCTGCTTGCGCAGGCGCAAGGTTCCGCCTCGTGCGCCCGGTGCAGACCAACGGGCGACCAGGACGTAAACGTTCTTGGGCTTGATACGAGTCGGCTGTTTCGGTTCTGTTTGGTAACCGGCAGGCGAGCGCTGAGGGCCATTCGGTCCTGTTGCGCGTTGCAGCTCTTGCTCCCGTCGCACGGGCTTTCGGGACGCGCGCGCATCGGCGCTCGCCTCCGATCGCTTCATTCCGACTGGTCAAGCGCCGCCCCGCCAGCCGCCGCAAGCAGAAGCTTGCAACAGAAGCCAGCCGTTGAGGACTTGCCAACGGGCCGGCGGTCGGGCATGGTGAAGTCCCATGAAGACCAAGATCATGGTTCTCGTGCTCGCAGTTTTGGCCATAGCCCTGGGAGTTACCCTTTGGGTCACCCGGCAACGAGCTGCCGAGCAGCACCGGGAAGACGTCGAAACCATTTTGTTCCACTCGAACAAGTGGGTGGTGGCGCAGGACAACTTCGAGAAGGAACTGCAGACCAGCGCGTCGTTGCACCGCGACCTGGACAAACTGCAGGCCCAGTACAATGACCTGACCAACCAGTTCACCAAGACCGTGGAGAAACTGGTGGCCACTGAGGCCACCTTGGCCAGCACCACCGCCTCGCTTAAATCCGCCCAGGAAACCATCGCCCAGCGCGACGCGCGGATTGCCACTCTGGAGAGCCAGAACAATGAGCTGGACCAGCAGGCCGCCCAGCTCAGCGCGGCCATCACGAACCTGACCCAGCAAATCGAGGAAACCCGGCGCAAACTGGCAGCGGCCGAGGGTGACCGAGCCTTCCTCGAAAAGGAACTCAAGCGGCTGATGGCCGAAAAGGCGGACTTGGAACGCCAGTTCAACGATCTGAAGGTGCTCCGGGCCCAGGTGGCCAAGTTGAAGGAAGAACTCAACATCGCCCGCCGGATTGGCTGGCTGCGCCAGGGCCTGAGGCCGGCTGGCGAGCAGAAGGGCGCCACGCTGTTGCTGCAAGGGCCAAACGCGCCGGGCCAACGGCCGCCATCGCCCCACTACGACCTGAACGTGGAGGTCAGCTCAGACGGCACGGTGCGGGTGATTCCGCCGTTGACCAATGCACCGGCGGTGGCCAATCCGCCTCCGCGGTAACACGCGCCCGTTCCAACCCGAACGTTCCGCTCGCTGCCGGCAGGGCCGGCGTCGCGAGCCGGACAAAGCCTGTTGCACGAACATGCCAACCTACGAGTACGTTTGCGAGAAGTGTGGACATCGTTTCGAGCGATTTGAACCCATCACGGCACGCCCGCTGGAGACGTGCCCGCAAGACCTCTGCGCCCGCAAGCGCTGGGGCAAGGGGCGGGTGCGGCGGGTGATTGGCGCCGGGGCCGGTCTGCTGTTCAAAGGCAGCGGCTTTTACATCACGGATTACCGGAGCGAAAGCTACAAACAGGCCGCCAAGAAGGACGCGCCCCCTGCCCCCGTGTCCGGCGGGGCCGACGGCAAGGGCAGCAAGGCAGGCACGGAAACCAAGCCTGCCAAGACCACGGCCAAGAAGGACGGCCAGTAGGACCGGGCCCCGCGCGCCAGCGACCGGCGCGCGGTTGCCCGCCACAATCCGTGAACAAGCCAGGGTCACTGCTTCTGTGCTGCCTGACACTGGGCATGACCCTGTCTGCCCGGCTGGCCGCCCAGGTGAGCTGGCCCGAGCCGACCGCGCTGCAAAGCCAGTCCGGGCAGTTTGTTGTCCGGCCGGCCAACGGTGGCTTTCGCACCCCGGTGGCGCGCGCGCTGGCGACCAATTCGGAGTTCCTCGAGCTGAGTGCTCCGCTGCTGGTGGTCAGTTGCGAGCGTGTCCGCCAAATGCTCACGCGCCAATTGGGCATGACGGCGCCCTGGCGTGGGCGCATTCACATTCGACTGGTGGCTGCCGAGGGAGCTGACGACCCGATCACGCTGGCGGCCGAGCGGTTTGGGGAGCAGTGGCGCTACCGGATGCAACTGCCCGACGTGGTGGCGCGCCGGAGGCTGATGCGTGCGTTGGTGCAAGCAATTCTGCTGGAGACGACCAATCGCGGTGCCGGGGAGCGCAGCGCGGAATTGCCGCCCTGGCTGCCGGTGGGTCTGGCGGAGCACCTGTTGGCTTCTGCGGGGCCGGAGCTGTTGTTCCCGCCTCCCACCGCTGGCACGGGGCCAATGGCGGTTAGCCGCTTGGTGGTCACGCAGCGCCGGACCGACCCCCTTGCCGCCACGCGGGCGTGTCTGGCCGAGCAATCGGCGCGCACCTGGCAGGAGTTGAGCTGGCCCACAGAGCAGGATTTCAGCGGCCAGACCGCCGAGGTCTATGGGGCCAGCGCGCACCTGCTTGTGGTGGAGTTGCTGCGATTGCGCGACGGGCCGGCTTGTTACCGGCGGTTGCTGGAGGAGTTGCCGCGGCATTTGAACTGGCAGGCGGCGTTCTTGAAGGCTTTTCGCAACCACTTCGCGGGCCTGCTCGAGGTCGAGAAATGGTGGACGTTGCAGGTGGTCCACTTCACCGGCCGGGACCTGGCGAGCACGTGGTCTCCGGCAGAGAGCTGGCTGAAGCTGGAATCGGCAATTCGGGTGCCGGTGCAACTGAGGGTGGCCAGCGACCAACTCCCGCAAACCACGACCAACCTGCCGCTCCAGGTCGTGGTGCGCGACTGGGACTTCGTCCGACAGACCCCGGTGCTCCAAGACCGGTTGCGCGCCCTGGAACTGGTTCGCCAGCGTGTGGCACCGGAGCTGGTCACGCTCGTCGAAGGGTATCGCCGTGTGTTGGCGCACTACATTCAACAGCGGGACAGGTTGGGCGTGGCGTTGGAGCGGGGACGGGTGGCCCGACCGGAATTGAGGCGGTTGATGGCCGACACCACGCGTCAGCTCGACGCCTTGGACGCGCAGCTTGAGGCGGCGCGCCCGAACCCGCCCGCCAATCAGGTTCGGGCTGCGGGCGAGGCCGCGCCGTGAATTTCGGCGGCGGACGGCGGTCAAGCAGGCCGAGACGGGCCACCATGGGACGGCTCGCTTGTCCCCCTGCGCCAACCGGCGTTAACCTGAGGCCATGTTGGACGATACCATTGCCGCGTTGGCCACGCCGCCGGGGGTGGGCGCCCTGGCGCTGGTGCGTGTGTCTGGCCGCGAGGCCATCCAAGTGGCGGAGCGGGTTTTTGTGCCGGCGGGCCGCCATGCCGTCAGGCCTGCCGCCGCACCCTCGCACACGCTGCATTACGGGCACATTTGCCGTGACGGCGCTGTGGTGGATGAGGTGTTGCTGGCCGTCATGCGCGCCCCGCGCACCTTTACGCGCCAGGACGTGGTCGAGATCACCTGCCACGGGGGGCGTTTGACTGCCCGGCTGGTCTTGGAGGCGGTGCTGGCCCAGGGGGCCAGGTTGGCCAATCCCGGGGAGTTCACACTGCGAGCCTTCTTGAACGGTCGGCTGGATTTGACCCAGGCCGAGGCGGTGGCGGACATGATTCAGGCGGAAACCGAGCTGGCGCTTCGGGCGGCTCGGGCCCAACTGGCGGGCAAGCTGTCCCAATCCATCCGCCAGCTCCGCGAAGACCTGCTTCAAGTGTTGGCCGAGGTGGAGGCGCAACTGGATTTCCCGGAGGACGACATCCCGCCGCCTCCGGAGGCCGAGCTGCTGGGCCGGCTGGAGCACGGGTTGGAGCGTGTAGAGGGACTGCTACGGACAGCCCACGAGGGCCAGATTCTCCGCCACGGCCTGCGCACCGCCATCATCGGCCGCCCCAATGTGGGCAAGTCCAGCTTGCTCAACCGGCTGCTGGGGCACGACCGGGCGATTGTCTCGCCGGTGCCGGGCACCACCCGCGACACGATCGAGGAGACCGCCAACATCGGCGGCCTGCCCGTGGTCCTGGTGGACACGGCCGGTCTGCGTGCCCCGGCCGATGAGGTCGAGCTGGAGGGCATTCGGCGCAGCCGCGCCGCAGTGGACCGGGCCGAGTTGGTGCTGCACGTGTTGGACGGTTCGGAGCCGCTCACTGCGGAGGACCGGCGTTTCTTGGGCGAGTTTGCGGCCAAGAAACGCATCTTGGTGTGTAACAAGGCTGATCTGCCAAGGCGGCTGGACATGCGAGAATTGCGGGCAAGCCACCCTGACGCTGCCTCCAATCATGCCACGCCCGGCACGGAAACGGTCTTGGAGGTATCCTGCCTGACCGGTCAGGGGCTGGAGGCGCTTCGGGATGCCATCCGCTCGTCGGGTTTGTCGCAGTCCGCCGATGCAGCGTGTGCCGAAATCGCGATCAGCGCCCGACATCAAGAGGTGCTCCTGCGTGTCCGGGAGGCGATGAACCGAGCCATGGCGGCGCTGCAACAGGCCTTGCCCTGGGAGCTGATGGCGGTGGACCTGCACGAGGCGCTACGGGCTGCCGGGGAAATCACGGGCGAGACCGTTACCGAGGACTTGTTGGAGACCATTTTCAGCCGCTTCTGCATTGGCAAGTAAGCGGGTGGTGCGGGACGCCAGCCGCCTCGTTCACAGGCCAGAGCGCGTCAGCCAGCGAGGCAATCTCGGGGGCGGTGCGCAGTGCGGGCGGGCGGCCCAGAGGCGACTTTTCCGAGGTCTTGAACGCTAATTGTCTTGACCGGTTGCAGGTGTGTCCCTAGTCTGTGGCGCGTTGGGCACCGACGCATGTTTGCGCAACTCAAAAGCCTGTTCTCCAACGACATTGGGATAGACCTTGGGACTGCCAATTCCCTTGTTTACGTCCGTGATCGGGGCATTGTCCTGCGCGAGCCTTCGGTGGTGGCGATTGAGGCCGGCACGACCAACGTCCTGGCCGTGGGGGAAGAGGCCAAGCGGATGCTGGGGCGCACGCCCGGCAACATCGTGGCCATCCGTCCCATGAAAGACGGGGTGATCGCGGATTTCGAGATCACCGAGGCCATGTTGCGCCACTTCATCCAAAAGGTGCATCACCGCAAGCTCATCGCGCCCAGGGTGGTGGTTGCCGTGCCCTCGGGGATCACCGAGGTGGAGAAACGGGCAGTGAAAGACTCGGCCACGCACGCCGGCGCGCGGGAAGTGTACCTCATCGAGCAGCCCATGGCCTCGGCCATCGGCGTCGGCCTGCCGGTACACGAGCCGGCCGGCAACATGATCGTGGACATCGGCGGGGGGACGTGTGAGATCGCCATTATCTCCCTGGCCGGCATCGTCTTCAGCCGCAGTTTGCGAGTGGGCGGGGACGAGATGGACGAGACGATCATTGCGCACATGAAGCGGGCCTACAATTTGATGATTGGCGAACGCACGGCGGAAGAGATCAAGATACGGATTGGCTCGGCTTTTCCGCTGGAGCAGGAACTGACCATGGAAGTCAAGGGACGTGATTTGAGCAGTGGTTTGCCCAAGACCTTGACGATTCGTTCGGAGGAGATTCGCGAAGCTTTGCATGAACCCCTGTCCGGCATCCTCGAATCGGTTCGAATCACCTTGGAGCGCTGCCCGCCGGAGCTGGCGGCGGACCTGGTGGATCGGGGGATCGTCATGGCAGGGGGCGGATCACTGTTGCGCGGCATTGACCGGCTTGTGGCCGAGGAAACCGGCCTGCCGGTGCATATCGCCGACGATCCGCTCAGTGCGGTGGCCGAGGGGACCGGCCGCGTGCTTCAAGAGTTGCAATTCCTCAAACGCGTCTCCGCCCGTACCCGGTAGTCCGGCAGTTCCAGCCCCCCGTTCGCCCGCAACCGTGTTGCGAGTGAACCGATGCTAAAACGACCGCAATCCGTCGTGGTGGGTTTGGTGCTCCTGGCCACGCTGGTGGCGCTGAACCTGCCCGGCGAGACCGCACTGCGCTTCAAGCTGGCCATCAGCAGCCTGTTTCTGCCGCTGTTCGGCCTGGGCACAGCCACGCCGCATCTGCTCAACCAGGCTGCTGACACCCTGACGCCGCGTCGGGAGCTGGCGCGGCAAAACGAGCAACTGCGGCGGGAAAACCAGCGGCTGCAACTACTGGCCCAGCAGGCCGCCGAAACCGCCCGTGAGAATGCCCGGTTGCGCCAACTGCTGGGCTGGCGCGAGCAGTCATCCTGGAAAGACCGCCTCCGCCTGGCCCGCGTGATGGCCCGCGATCCGGCCCCGTGGTGGCGCTCGGTGCAGATTGACCTGGGCCGACGCGAGGGGCTGCGCCCCAACTTGCCGGTGCTCACCCCGGCCGGCTTGGTGGGCCGGGTGGCCGGCGTGGGGGAGACCCGCAGCCAGGTCCTGTTGGTGGGCGACCCCAACTGCAAGGTGTCGGCCCTGGTCGAAAACGAGGCGCGCGACACCGGCGTGCTCGGGCCGGCCGGCCCGCTGGAGAACGATCTGGTCATCCTGCGTTACCTGCCGCGCAGCGCCACGGTCAAGCCCGGGCAAACGGTCGTCACCAGCGGCTTGGGCGGGGTGTTCCCCAAGGGCATTCCCGTGGGCCAAGTTGTGGATACTCGGCCGGTTGAACACGGCTTGTATCTGGAGGCCCGCGTCCGCCTGGCGGTAAACCCCAACGCGCTGACGGAGGTTTGGGTGCTGTGGCCATGACCGCGTTCGGCAAACTCATGCTGCTGGCCACCGCTTTTGTTGCGGTCTTTCTTCAGGCCGCGCTGCCGGGGTTGCGCCCGTGGTTGGGCGTCCAGGTGGATCTGTTGCCCGGGCTGATGGTCTATGCGGCGCTGCAAACCGACCTGGCCGGGGTGGTCCTGCTGGGGGTGGCGGGCGGTTTGTGGCTGGACAGTCTGTCGGCGAATCCGCCCGGGACAACAGTGTTGCCCCTGCTGAGCGTCGGCCTGCTGCTCCACCAGCGCCGCGAGCTGATTCTGCGCGACCAGGTCTTCGCGCAGGCTGTGCTGGGCGCGCTGGCTGGTGCGCTGTCGCCTGTGCTCGGCCTGCTGGTATTGTTGAGTCTGGGCGAGGAGCCGATCCTGGGCTGGGGCGCGCTCTGGCAACTGGTAGTGCTGGCGTTCAGCGGCGGGGTGCTCACGCCGCTGTGGTTCTGGTGGTTTGACCGACTCCAGCACGCCCTGGCGTATCGTCGGGCACCGACAACCAGTTTCCGACCGGACCGGGATATTCGCCGGGGTCGCTTTTGAACGATGCTGATTGTGGACCAACTGAGGCAGAACGATCCGCCGCTACGGGCGTTGACCCTGGCAGTAGCGGTCGGCCTGCTGGTCCTACTGGCAGGGCTGTGGTGGGTGCAGATTGTGCGCTGGAAGGATTTCAGCGCCCGGCTGGAAATCCAGTCCGTGCGCACCGTGCGCGTGCCGGCTGTGCGGGGGAAGATTCTCGACCGGAACGGCGTGGCGTTGGCGGAGAACCGGCCTGGCTTCAGCGTCGGGCTGTACCTGGAGGAGCTCAGCCCGCAGTTCCGGGCCGAATACCAACGGCTGCGCCCGGTGCAGGTGACCACCAACCGTCTGCCGCGCTGGAAAGCGTGGCTGGGCTTCGACGCCGTACGCACCCAATATGTGCGGTTGTCGCGGGCTGAATTGGAGGCGTTGGCCTGGGTGGCGCGCGCCCGGGTGGTCAGCAATGCGGTGGCCCAGATCCACCAAGGATTGGCCCAGACGCCGGTGTTTGATGAGGCCCGGTTCCGCCAGCATTATCGCACCCGCCTGGCCCTGCCGTATCCGGTCCTGACCGGTCTGGCGACCGAGCAAGTAGCCCGGTTCGAAGAGCAGGCGCTTGCCCCCGTGGGTGCAGACCTGGAAATCCAGTCCCTGCGCATCTACCCGTTCCAGACGACCGCCGCCCACGTGCTGGGTTACCTGACGCGTGACGACCGCTCCTACCCGGGTGAAGAAGCCTCCTTCTCCTACCGACTGCCGGATTATTGCGGGGTCGTCGGCATCGAGGGTGGCTTCGACCCGGTCTTGCGCGGCCGGGCCGGGGTGAAATCGGTCCTGGTGAACAATCTGGGCTACAAACAGGGTGAGGAGATTTGGAGTCCGGCCCAGCCCGGCCAGAATGTGGTGCTGACCCTGGACCTGCGGGTGCAACAGGCGGCGGAGCGCGCCCTGCGTCGCGCCGGCCCGAACACCCGCGGCGCCGCGGTGGTGATGGACGTCCGCAACGGCGACATCCTGGCCATGGCGTCGTCGCCCGCGCCGGATCCCAACCACTTCGTGCATGGCTTCCCGCCGGGTGAATACGAGCGCCTCAACAACGAAGCGTTGCGGCCGCAGGTCAACCGCGCCACCCAGGAACACTACGCGCCAGGCTCGATCTTCAAGGTTGTCGTTGGCCTGGCCTGCTTGGAAAACGGTCTTGATCCGCGCGCCGTTTACGCGGTGCAACCCGATCCGGCCAATCCCACGCGGGGCTGCATCTTCGTGGGCCGCCAGAAGAAACGCGACACCGCGCCGCCGGGCGATTACGACTTCCGCCGCGCGCTGCTGCGCTCCAGCAATTCTTACTTCATCACCAACGGCCTGCGGCGCGGCGTGTTGCCACGTGTCATCACCCTGGGACAACGGTTGCACCTGGGCCAGCGCTTCGGCCTGCCCACCCGCCAGGAGGCCCCCGGGGATTTCCCCAGCCCCAGGCAGGCCAGCAGCCCGGCCTGGCGGGACGGCGATACGGCCAACCTCTGTATCGGCCAGGGACCGATTGCTGTGACGCCGCTCCAGATGGCGGTTGTGACGTGCGCGATTGCCAACGGCGGCGTGGTGTTTTGGCCGCGGCTGGTCCAGCGGCTTGAACCGCAAGAGTCCGATTTCGCGCACACCGCCCAAGAATTCCCGGCCGCCCGGGAGCGCGACCGGCTGGGCGTCAGTGCCCGCAACCTGCGCATTCTCCATGACGCGATGCTGGCGGATACCGAGGACCCCGAAGGCACAGGCCGTGCGGCTGCGGTGCCGGGCCTGCGCGTTTGCGGCAAGACGGGGACAGCGCAGGTGACGGACGCGCAGAATCGGCTGGTGGGCCACAATGCATGGTTCATTTCGTTCGCGCCGTACGAGTCCCCACGTTACGCGGTGGTCGTGTTGGTCGAAGACGGCGCGTCTGGTGGGGCCACCTGCGCGCCCATCGCCCGTGAAATCTACCTGGCCCTCCAGCAATTGCCGGCCAACCCCGGCGGCACATTGGCCGCCCTGAACTGATGTTTGATCCGTCCCTCCAAGCCACCACAGCGCGATGGGATCGCCTCCAGGCGGCGGCCGTGCTGGGGCTTGCAGTTTTGGGGGCGTTGTTCGTTTACAGCGCTACGATGGGGACTGAAACGTCGGCCACCATCCCGCTGCTCCAGCAGAGTTGGCTGCGGCAGGTGCTGTGGTACGGGGTGGGGCTGGGCCTGGCCGTGGCAGTGTGCCTGCCGCCGTATCACACGCTGGCTCGCTGGTCGTTGGTGGCCTACTGGGCGTTGGTGTTACTGCTGGCAGCGGTGTTGGTGCCGGGTATCGGGTCGGTGCGCTATGGCGCGCGGCGCTGGGTGGACCTGGGGGTGTTTCAGTTTCAACCCTCGGAATTTGCGAAACTGGGCGTGGTCCTGGCCCTGGCGCATTTCCTCAGCCGGCCGGCGGAGGAATTGAAGCGGGCCGGCACGCTGGCCCGGGCCGTGGGCATGGTGCTGCTGCCGTTCACGCTGATCCTCAAAGAGCCGGACCTTGGCTCGGCGGTGTTGCTGATCCCGACGGGGCTGGTGATGCTGTATGTGGCGGGCGCGCCGCGGCGGTTTTTGGCCATGCTGCTGGGGGCTGTTGGGCTGGCGGGGGCGTTGCTGCTGGCCGACGTGTTGCTGGCGCCGCCGGGCTGGCAACTGCCGTTGGAAGAATACCAGCGACACAGGCTGTTGACCTTCTTTGGCCGAGATTTTGCGCCGCCCAACGCCACGCCGGAGCAGCGCGCCCAAGCCAAGCGGCTGCAGGAGGCCCGCTCCTATCAAGTGCGGCAGGCGCTCATCTCGGTCGGCTCCGGCGGGTTGCTGGGCAAGGGCTGGCGGCGGGGCACGCAAATCGCCCTGGGTTTCCTGCCGCGCGGCGCGGCGCATAATGATTTCATCTTCTCCGTGATTGCCGAGGAGAAGGGATTCGTGGGCAGCGTGACGGTGCTCACGCTGTATGCGGCGATTCTGTTCAGCGGCTTGCGAATCGCCAGCCAGGCACGCGATCGCCTGGGCAAACTGCTGGCTGTGGGCGTGGTTACCCTGCTCTTCAGCCAGGTCTTCATCAACATCGGCATGAACATTCGCCTCATGCCCGTGACGGGCGTACCGCTGCCTCTGCTGTCCTACGGCGGTTCGTCAGTGGTCGGCTCGTTGATCGCCATGGGCCTGATGCAAAACGTGTACATTCATCGAAAAGGGTATTGACATGAGCGACCACAGTTTTTCACGACGTCGCAAGGGAATGCGGTTCCGGCCGGCCGGTGGCCTTGGCCACACAGCGGCGCGGCCCAATCCGGAGGCCCAAGAGGCCCGCAGCACTGCCACCGACCGGAGCGGAAGCCCCGAGAAGCTCTTCGAGCGCCGGCACGAACCGGAGATCGAGCGGGCGGAGAACATCGCCGCGGGCCTGCCGGCCGAGGGGCTGCCCGCGCCTGCCACGACGGCGGCGAGCGGCGGGACGACGCCCCAGCCCGAGGCAGCGGGGACAGCCGAGGAAAAGCCTTACGAGCCGGTTCCCCTGCCGCCGCCACCCGCCAAGGGGTTGGTGGACTCGCTGCGCAATGTGGCCAGTCGCCTGGTGGACAAAGTCCAACGGCTGCTCAAGCCGGCGCCCAAGGTGCACAAGGAAATTATCATCAACGCCGAGTCCTTGGAAACCCGGGTCGCCGTGCTGGAGGACGGCCGGCTGGAGGAGTTCAACATCGAGCGCACCACCGAGGAACGTCTGGTGGGAAGCATTTTCAAGGGCCGCGTGCGCAACTTGGAGGATGGCCTGAAGGCGGCCTTTGTGGACATCGGTTTTGAGAAGAACGCGTTTCTGCACTACTGGGACATCGTGCCCAACCAGTTCGATAGCGGCGTGGAGATTGTCGAGCGCGACACGGGAAAACGGGTCGAGCGGCCCAAGATTACGCAGAAAGACATTCCGCGGGTTTACCCGCCTGGCAGCGAGATTGTGGTCCAGGTCACCAAGGGGCCAATCGGCACCAAAGGCCCGCGGGTTACCACCAACCTGGTCCTGCCGGGCCGCTACCTGGTGCTGCTGCCCCAGGCCGACCAGAGCGGGATTTCGCGCAAGATTGAGAACCCCCAGGAGCGGCAACGGCTCAAGAAGATCTTGCGCGAGCTGAACATTCCCGATGGCATGGGCGTCATCATGCGCACGGCGGGTGAGGGGCAGCAGAAACGGTATTTCGTGCGCGACCTGGCTTGGCTGCTGGAGGAATGGCGGCAAATTGACGAGCGCCGCAAGACCCAACCGACTCCGTCCTGCATTTTCCAGGAGCCCGACCTCATTGACCGGACGGTGCGTGACTTCCTCACGGAGGACGTGGAGCGCGTGGTCGTGGACAATCCCAAGGCCGAGCAGCGAATGCGGGAGATGATCAGCCGCATCTCCAAACGCGCCGCGAACAAGGTCAAGCTCTACAACGATGCCCAGCCCATCTTTGACCGGTTCAACATCACGCGACAGTTGGAAAACGCCTTCTCGCGCACCGTGCATCTGAAGAGCGGCGGCTACATTGTGGTGGACGAGACCGAGGCGCTGGTGGCCATTGATGTCAACACGGGTCGGCAAAAGGGCGGCAAAGACCAGGAATCCACCATTCTCAAAACCAATCTGGAGGCCGCCGAGGAGATCACGCGCCAGTTGCGTTTGCGCAACATGGGCGGACTGATTGTCCTGGATTTCATCGACATGCGCTCCCGCCGCGACCAGCAGGCCGTCTATCAGCGGGTCAAGGAGGGCTTGAAACGCGACCGCGCCAAGACCCATGTTCTGCCCATCTCGCCGCTGGGGCTTATGGAAATGACCCGCCAGCGGCATACCGAGAGTGTGCAAGAGGCCGTGTATGACGATTGCCCCTATTGCAAGGGCCGCGGCAAGGTCAAAAGCGCCCTCAGCATGAGCGTTGAAATCCAGCGCAAACTGGGTGAAATCCTCCGGAAACGTCCCCGCGACGAATCCGACTTCCAGTTGCGCATTGTCGTGCATCCCAAGGTGCTCGAGCGCCTGCGGACTGAAGACGAACGGCTCATCATCGAGATGGAAAAGCGCTACTTTGGGAAGCTTTCCTTCCGTGCCGACCCGGGCCTGCATGCCGAAGAGTTCCGCATCCTCAATGCCATGACCAACGAGGAGCTTGTCCGCAACGAGGCCTGAGCGGATCGCGTCGTCGGCCGGATTCATCTTGTCCGGTGACAACCATCGGACGGTCGCGGCGGCGCTCCAAGCCCGCTCGGGAGAAGGCTGTGCGAGCAACCATCCGGTCGGAGTGGGGCCGTATCCGAAGGGGCAAGCGCAGGGGCACTTGAAGGTGCTGTCGGCAGCTTGCCGGCAGCACGCTTCACCGCATGCGCTGGCAACCGCCCATCGGACAGGCTGCTGCCCGTGCGCTCGGCCTCGGTGGGGATTGTGGCTTACTGCCGACGGCGCTGCTTGACCTTGAGTTGCGCCGCCGCGCGGACCAGGGTGGCCTGGACCAGTGCGGCGTCTTCGGCCGAGAGCTTTTCGGCCAGGCGCGCCTCGGCGCGGCGGCGGGCCTCCTCGACTTTCGCCTCGTCAATGTTGGCCGCTTCGATGGCCATGTCGCTCAGCACCGACACGTGGTCGCCGGTGATCTCTGCGAACCCCTCGCCCACCGCCAGGAAGATGTCCTGGTCGCCCTTGCGGACGATGATCTCGCCCGGGACAATCTGCGTCATCAACGGCGCGTGCATGGGGTAGATGCCCAGCTCCCCTTCCACACCGGGCAAGGTGACCATCTCCACTTCGTCGGAGAACACCTTGGCCTCCGGGGTGACGATTTCCAGTTTGAGCGTGGCCATGGGTAGGCTTTCGGTTCAAGGCCGGCCGAGACCCGTTACTTCGGCTCCTGCCGCACCTCCTCGATGCCGCCTTTCATATAGAAATTGCCCTCCGGCACGTCGTCGTGTTTGCCTTCGAGGATTTCCTTGAAGCCGCGCACGGTTTCGGCCACGGGCACCTGCCGGCCGGGCCGGCCGGTGAACACCTCGGCCACCGAGAAGGGCTGGCTGAGAAACCGCTGAATCTTGCGCGCCCGGAACACGGTGAGCTTGTCCTCCGGCGACAGCTCATCCATGCCCAAAATGGCGATGATGTCCTGGAGGTCCTTGTAACGCTGCAGCACCCGCTGCACGCCGCGGGCGACCTCGTAGTGCTCCTGGCCGACAATCTCCGGCGCAAGCGCGCGCGAGGTCGAGGCCAGCGGGTCCACCGCCGGGTAGAGCCCCTGCTCCACAATCGCGCGGTCGAGGGCCACTGTCGCGTCGAGGTGGGCGAAGGTGGTCGCCGGCGCCGGATCGGTATAGTCGTCGGCTGGCACGTACACTGCCTGTACCGAAGTGATCGACCCGCGGTTGGTGGAAGCGATCCGCTCCTGCAGCGCACCCATCTCCGTCGCGAGCGTCGGCTGGTAGCCCACTGCCGATGGCATGCGCCCCAGCAGGGCCGACACCTCCATGCCCGCCATCACGAACCGGTAGATATTGTCGATAAAGAGGAGGATATCCTTGCCCTGGTCGCGGAAGTATTCCGCCAGCGTCAGCCCCGTCAGGCCCACCCGCAGACGCACGCCGGGCGGCTCGTTCATCTGGCCGAAGACGAGCATGGTCTTCTCCAAGACACCCGCCGCCCGCATCTCGTGCCAGAGGTCGTTGCCCTCGCGGCTCCGCTCGCCGACCCCCGCAAACACCGAAAAGCCGCCGTGCTCGAAGGCGATGTTGCGGATCAGCTCGTAGATGATCACCGTCTTGCCCGTGCCGGCGCCGCCAAAGACCCCGGTCTTGCCGCCGCGGGTGAACGGTGCGATCAGGTCGATGACCTTCAGCCCGGTCTCGAACACCTGGGTCTCGGTGGCCTGCTCCTCAAAGCGCGGCGCCGGCCGG
>Ga0101944_10002983_pt1 | contig 25155 bp, 20 predicted proteins | sample DewCreD2012metaG_FD_75245 | JGI IMG/M metagenome (GOLD analysis project Ga0101944, IMG submission 75245) | Hot spring sediment bacterial and archeal communities from British Columbia, Canada, to study Microbial Dark Matter (Phase II) - Dewar... ... | reverse complement strand
TGCACAACCTTCCACTTCTACCTGTACTATTGATGAGGTAAGCAGCATGTCTTTTAACGAGAATGAGCCGAAATCGTCGGTGGTTTCGGTTTTGAAAACCTTACCGGTTTGTTCCAGCTTGTCGTTCAGCTCGTACACTGTTACTTTGCTGCCTTGCGAAAAAGGGCCTTTTTGCGCCACCCCGCTGATGGAGTAGCTTTCAGTTTTTTCTTTCCTGCATCCTGCAAACAGGATAAGCGTTGCGATGAAAAAATACAATGTTTTCATATAGGTTATGTTTTTAAAATTTTTGCAACACTCACCCCGCGACTGACTTTTTTGTTGGCTTGCGCGCAGTGGCGGGGTGAGTAGTGATTATCTTGTTTCAAACTGACCTCCTGATTGTACTTCGAAGCCCTTATCCAGTGTTATTTCATATTGAGCATCAAAAATAACATTGGCGCCGGATGCAATAATGGCCGGGCCGATTGGTTTTAGGGTGGTAACATTACTTCCGGCAAAAATATCTATTCCAAAAATATAACGCTGATCACTTAACGTTTCATTTTGAATGTAAGTATGGTCAGTGAAAACATTTATCGTTCCATAATTATAGGGATATTGTGATATTTGAGAAGGGTTGCTTACCACACAACTTGCAGTTACCCTTTGGCTATTGTTGCCAAACTGACTGCCCTGATGTATATTCAACACATTGGAAAACCCAAGCAGGTTGACATACGAATTGCTATCCATACAAAAGAACCCGCCGCTTTCAATATCTATAAACCCTCTATCTCTTACATAGGGAGTGGTATTGGAACGTATTACCAGCGTGCCCCCGTTTTTAATATATACCGGGAAATCAACGTAAGGAAAAGAATCAATAACCAGCGCACCCCTGTCGTTTACTTCTATGCCTTTCCATGCATGGCCGCAATAATTAAGAAGAGTGCCTTGCTTTATAGTTAACACCCCGCCTGAATTTACAATAATTTTCCCCTCGCTTGAAATAGAAATATTACAATCGAAATCGAGTTTGCCGTAAATAACCAAATCACCCAAAAGCTTTTTGCAACCTTTCCAATGGATGTGTTCATTTGATCCGATAGTAATCCCTTCACTGGGATTATATTCGCAATAATCCTGTACCTGTATCTTCTCTAAGTTATTTGCATTTGTTTCAATGTTGTAATGAATTTGTGATAACTGGCAATCAGTAAGTGACCATTTATTTTTACCTGCATCAAGACCAAGATCAACGGGCGGAATACAATCGTGCCAATACGACATATAATTATTCGTCCCGCACTTAATAGGATTATACATCATGCATGAACCACTTTCAAATGTATGATGTAGTCCTAAATTATGACCTGTTTCGTGAATAATATGAGGAAAAATCTCCCAATATTTCTTTTCAACAGGGGTTGCGTTCGTATAAGAATAATAATAACCACCCGGATTATTTGCCCCTCTTGAGTATGCAACAGGGATACCATACCATGCATGGCCACCCGGAGTACCACCACCTACAATGATGAAATGCAAGGTATTTTCTTTTTGTGTGGCGCTTAAATCTGATCGTGGTAAAATTATATTTTCATAAATGAACTGTGAGGCAACTTTCCCTCCTAAATTATCTTTACCCTCCCACAAGCTGTCGTTCTGATAAAATGAGATATAATCAAGCTGAAACCTGTACCTGGAATCATATACCACAGGGGTATCCACCGGATCAGTATGCGGCCTTATGTTCTCAAAACGGAAATTACAACTATCAATCAAATGTTTTAAGAAATTAATATCATCACTCACATTCTGAAAATTTCCGGTACCATCTGTTTTTTGAATAACATGAAAAGCAAATCTGATAGTCTTGATGGGTGTGTGATTAGGATAGTGGGCAACAGAATAGTCATTGCTATTGCCGCATGCAGGCAATGATAATGATGGGAATAATGTTACAGAAGGATTGAAGAATATTGTTTGACAATAAATATTATTTGTAGTAAAAGCTAATATAAGCAGCAAATTTCTCATAATGATCAATTTTTTAAGATTTTATAAACATAAAAACCAGTTTCATTAATAAGCTTGATAAAATATATTCCGGAAGGTTTTTGTGACATGTTAATAACCAACTTTTCATCGGTAACTTGGCAATCAATAATTTTAATTCCAACATTATTATAAATTTCTAAGTGTTGTATTGGAGTATTATTGGTTTCAATATTGAAGATATTTATAAACGGATTAGGAAAAATATTGATGTTATTTTCTTTATTGATTAGTCGGTTATAAGACCAGAATGTACCTATGCCTAACTTTAAACAATATGTCTTGACAGGGCTTCCGATTATTGTGTCGTAATAAGAAGTATGTCTTATTATTTTAAACATATCTTCATTAAATAATACAGAGTCTTTGTCTTTTAAATAATGACTGTAAGGAGTTGATGAAAAATCCACTGATGTCATTAAAGTTTGTATTCTGCAACTGTCATTATAAATCGATTTGTTTTTCCAGCTAACAGTAACCGGAAAATTTTTGCATACTATGGTTATATTAAAAATTCTATAGTCAGAATCGGGGCATTTTTTCTTTACAATCTGCTTTTTTAATTTATAATTGCAGACATAATCCCACCATTGTTTGTAATAAGGAGGACCCATTTGCCATACCCGGCTCGAATCCCATTTATCAGCGGTCCTTACACTAAATATAGTGTCATCTGCGTTTAATGGAATATGTTGTTCCCCGAATTGCTCATCAATACTATCCGTTGCCAGAGGGTCGTAGCCAATAATGATGGTGTCGCGGTTTCCGACGGCATCTCTAAAGAATAAGGTATCAACAAATTCCTGCGCGCTTAGCATAGAAGCCAACGAGAAAAACATTAGGCAAATAATAAATCGTTGCATAAAATTCAAATTATTAGTTCGTCAAAATCATCCTTTTGGTATCCACTTCTTTCCCATTCACAATAAGCGTGTAGAGGTACATTCCGGCAGAAAGTTCATTGCCGTAAATGGTTATGCTGTTTTCGCCGCTCCCTGCTATGTTGTAGCATTTGAGTTGTTTTCCCTGCATGTCGTACACGCAAATCATGGCGCTGCCGGTGTTGTCGGGCAACACATATTTAATTTCGGTTTTTTCGCTAAACGAGTTAGGCATATTCTGGTACAATACTGCCCCGGAGTTTATGCTTTCGTCGGACAGGGCAGCCATGGATTTTAATTGATTCTTGACACAACAGGTAGATAATTGTTGTTTGAAAAATTCGTTTTCCCGTCTTAATGTATCAATAACCAAATGTTGTTCTTTTAGTGTTTCAACAATAAGAGGGATGAAGGAATCATAATTTATCAACTTCAAACCCGATTTCTCGGTATGTACCAGATTAGGAAATATTTTCTCGACATCCTGCGAAATAAAGCCAAACAAGGTTTTATTATAAATGGAAGTATCTCCAATATTTGTTTCTGAATTATTGTTATTTTTTGCCGTGTCTGTCTTTAATGAACTTTTTTGAGGTACGTTATATTTATACGAAACTGTATTGAGTTTAAATAATGGATTAATTTCTGCTTTTTCAATTTGTTTTATATCATGTTTTGTTGTTGAGTCAGAAACCACCCAATTACCTATACCCCCGGAAGCCCCATTAACATATAATCTTCCGTCAAAATAACCAGCATACTTGTCACCTAATCCTATATCTTCACCCGTAAGACTTCCATACACAGCCGCCCCATTATTGGTTCCGCCAAGCCAGCCATACACCCCGTAATTAAAACCGCTTGTTGCATTGCCTGCCAATCCATATACCCCGTATGACCTGCCATGAGAAGATGGTGTACTTAAGTATGCATAACCATATAATCCTCTCGATTTACCCACAGAAAAAGCTGTAGATAATTGCGCTTGCCCGAATATCCCTGTGGAATTATAACCTGATGCGGGTACCGGTGAAATGGCTGAAATGCCATTGGTGTTTCCTGAAATAGTATTGTAAACATACATCATGGAACTTGATGCCCCAACTGTATTTCCAACTGTGAGAAGAGAAGAAGGGGTATTTGAAGTATATCCAACCTTAGTATTTCCGTTGGAAAAAACTTTTATCTGTGCATTTAGTGATGCGACAGAAAAAAACAGAATAAATAAAATGGATGCGAGTGTTTTCATAATAGTCAAATTTAAATAAAATTTATGTAATCATCGTAGCAAATATATTAAAAAAAAAAACGAAAATCAAAATAAATACTGAAATATTTTTTTAACAACATGTTATACAGATTTAATATTATAATAAAAATATTGCATTTATTTATTCACTTATTATATGTTATTAAATTATAGGAATTAATTATTTATTTTAATTATGAAAATGGGTATTAATACTTTTTGTAATCTAGTGTCATTTATTTAAGATGTTTCACCTTTCGATTAACCTGCCAGCCACAGGCGGGCTCCCGACTTTGACACCTGTCAAAATATAAAATACAGAATATCAACGATATAAATAGACGAAAATATTTTTGTGCCACTACATTTTCAGGTTATTTGAGAATTTTCGGAGGTATTTGCATACCGATAGACCGGAATAGAGAAAGGACATTTTTGAGGAATATCGGTTCGGACTCAAACCGTATCATTGGCTACTTGAACAGCCTTACCGTTCAAAGCCGTTTTTACAACCCTTATCCGCATCATTAAATTAGTGCCTTAGTGCGGTAAAATTACCACTTTTAAACCACATTAGCATTGATAATCAATATTTTATGACCGCACTAAATTCGAAGGGTACAAGTCAGGAATAACGCCGAAGAAATCAAAGGGCTAAAGCAACCCCTGCAACAATCGTTAAATAAGATAAAGTGATCACAGAAACATTCTCTCCTGCAATCGGGATAAAACTGATCCTTTATTCCAGAACAAAATTATAGGTAATGTATCCCTTTTGAAATTCGGGGGCATCGGGTTTGCGTTCAAATTTTGTTTTCAGGGCAGCTTCCCTGGCGGCCCTGAGAAGATTTTCATCAAGGGTAGTGGATCCTTTGGCACCGGGGACGGCATCCACCACATTGCCCTGACGGTCAACCTTTATCTCAACCACCACAATGCCTGCACGGTTTTTTACTTTTTCAGGATAAGGGAGATATTGTTTTACCCTGCCCTCAAGACGAAAAGACACCCCCGACCCCACACCGGTTCCCACACCGGTTCCAAAACCTCCTCCTGTTCCTCCCCCTGCACCGGGACCACTTCCGTCCCCTCCTGTGCCATTGCCCGTATACGAAGTGGAAAAAGGATTGCCGGCAGGATTTCCCTTGTCGCCTGTGCCTGTGCCATCACCCTGCGAGGATACATCGCCCGTGTTTCTTTTGTACAGGGCTCTCACATTCACTTCCCGTTTGACTTCCGTCTCTTCGGCAGTAGTCTTTTCTTTTTTTTCTTCCGCAGAAGAAGTAATGGTTTTCTTTACAACACTTTCTTCTTTCTTGCGGATGTTTTCTTTTTTGTTTTTTATGGCTGCGATAGCTTCTGCTTCATTATCTCCGGAAGTAAGCAGTTTTGTCTCTTCTGTTTCTCCGGCAGGATGGCTTGCTTTTTGAACAACAGGTATTTCTGTTTGCTCCGGCAGCGAGGGCGCTATTTCCTGAAAAAGACCCGAACCGTCGTCCGAAAAGCCGAGGTTCACCTCGACGCCCATGCCCGGACCACCTCCTCCTTCAGGATAAGGAGGAACCGGCGTGGTAAGCATGTAATAAAAAAGAAACAACAGCACTGCTCCATGCAACATAATGGATGCAGTGGCTCCCATCACTTTATAACGGGGCTTGTCATATCGTGAAACCTCATGCATTGGGGGCCTTGGTTGCCAGAATCATCTTTATTTTCAGTTTATTGCCTATCTGCAACACATTCACCAATTCCTGCACACTCACCGTATAGTCACAACGGATCACCACAATCACTTCTTCGTTCTTTTTATTAATGGCACTGATGGTAGAAGCCAGCACCGGTTCCATCTCGGCCAGGCTCACTTCTTTATTGTTCACATAGTACCTTTTGTCTTTGGTAATGGAAACAGCAATTTCTGTTTTGCGTATTGTCTGGTGATGGGTGGCACTGGGAAGGGTAAGTTTGATTACACTGGGACTTACCATGGTAGAAACAATGAGGAAAAACAACATCAGAAAAAACATGATGTCGCTTAACGAAGAGGTAAAAACCTCAGCCGTGGTATGTCTCTTTTTACGCAGTTCCATTATTTCACAGGTTCTTGTAAAATATCAATAAAACTCATCACATTGGTTTCAATGCGGTGCACGATGCGGTCCACAAGAATACTCAACCAGTGGTAACCGATGTAAGCGATGATACCCACCAGCAAGCCGGAGGCACTGGCCACCATTTTCTGGTAAAGCCCCTGGGAAATGATCCCGATGCTGATGTTGTCGGCAAGGGAAATGTTGTAAAAAATCTTAATGACCCCCACAATGGTTCCGATAAATCCGAACATGGGAGCAATGGCCGCAATAACAGCAAGCACCGTGAGATTTTTTTCCAGTTTGTATATTTCAAATTTTCCCACCACCTCAATGGCTTCTTCAATTTCCTTGATGGGTCGTCCTATTTTCCGGATGCCTTTTTCAATCATCCGGGCCAGGGGATGATCGGTGCTCTGGCAAAGGGTAAGCGCTGCCTCCACCTTTCCTTCATGAATGTAATCGCGGATACGATCCATAAAAGCCACATCGAGTTTCGAAGCATGACGAACTGCGAGATAACGTTCCACAAAGATATACACCGCCACCACCGACATAAGGGCAATGGGCACCATAATCCATCCTCCGCTCTGGATCAGTTCCCAGTAAGAAATGGATTTCACTGTCTTCGGAGCTTCGGTAGCTGCTGCCTCTGTCATGACCGACTGAAGAAATATAAACAACTGATTCATGATTGTATTGCTAATTAATAATGTTTACCAGAGCAAAGATATACATTTCCTCCCTTTGTATCCCGTTTTATTTTGTTAAAGCTTATTAACAATACAAACGAATAATTAACAGAAAAATTACATCAAGGGACTGAGTAAACGGGCGGTATTTTCCTTTAGTTTATTTACCCAGTGCCTTTTTTCCCATTCTTCAAGGGAAAATTCATAGGAGTTCTTCAGGTCGCGCAGGAAGGATTTTTCCAGTTCGTGGGTAACTTCCCTGTCATACACAATGGCATTGACTTCAAAGTTCTGGTCAAAACTGCGTATGTCCATGTTGGCCGTTCCCACGGAACAAAATACGCCATCGACCATCATCAGCTTGGAATGGTTGAATCCTTTTTTATAAAAAAATACACGTACACCAGCTTCCAGCAGTTCGCTCACAAAGGACAGGGTGCTGTAATACACCAGTCGTGAATCCGACTTCAGGGGAATGAGGATACGCACTTCAACGCCGCTCAGGGAGGCTGTCTTGAGGGCAGTAAGGATGCTTTCGTTGGGGATGAAATAAGGAGTGGAAATATAAATCCGGTGACGGGCAGTACTGATGGCCGAAAAATACACCTGCATGATGCTTGCCCAGTCGGAATCAGGACCGCTTGCAGTAATCTGCACCAGCTTTTCCTCTGTCACTTCCAGCGGCGGAAAATAATTGTCGCCTTTCACCGCAGACCCCGAAACAAAATACCAGTCGGTGAGAAAAATCAGCTGCAATGAACGGACGGCTTCCCCTTCAATTTTCAGATGGGTGTCGCGCCATGCACCCAGCTCGCCTGTACCTTCAATATAACGGTCGGCAATATTCAATCCCCCCACAAACCCTACTTTGCCGTCAATGACAATAATCTTGCGATGATTCCGGTAATTGATTTTATTGGCAAAACGGATAAACCGGACAGGCAAAAAAGGATAAAATTCAATGCCTGCCTTTTGCATGGGTTGCAGAAAGGTCCTGTCGAGATTCCAGCTTCCCACATCATCATAAATCACCCGTACCTTCACCCCCTCCATAGCTTTTCTTATCAGGAGGTCACGAACCAGGGTACCGATCCTGTCTTTTTCGATAATGTAATATTCCACATGAATATGATCAACCGCCTTTTCAAGCTCTCTGAGAATTTCATCAAACGTATCCCTGCCATTATTCAAAATACCGAGCCGGTTGTACCGGGTAAGGATGGCCTTGCTGTTGTTAAGCAACAAACGAATAATGTGTTGCTTGCTTCTGACGGCTTGATTTTTTATTCCTTCAAGAATATGCATTTCATCAGCAATGGCATGATGAAACATTTTGATGGTTTCAATATCCGACAATCCTTTGTAGGAAAATATTTTTTGTTTACGATAATTTTTTCCAAAAAGAAAATAAAGCACAATCCCCACCACGGGGAAAAATACAATCATCAATATCCATGAAATGGTTTTATTGGGATCGCCGCGCTGCTGAATAACAAGAAAGATGACAAACAAGATGGTGAGCAGGTAACCCCAGTTGAAAACTGTGGCCAAAGCATTCAACACCCCATCAAATGAGACTGTTGCCATATAGATTATGAAAGGAATAAGGATTCGGGACAATACATCAAAGGAATATTCAATGTTTCCGTCAGTACCGTGGTATTGTCTTTACTGATCAGGGAACTTAAAAGCGAATGTTGTTTACGCATCATCACCAGCACGCCGGCATGGCATGAACGGGCTACGTGAATGATGCCTTCAATCACTTTGCGGTGGCGTTCGGCAATAAAATCAATTTTGTCATAAGAAACGGTTTTACGAAGAACGGTTCTAAAGCCTTCCACCAGCAATGTTTGATAAAAGTCATCCTGTTCTTCTTTGAGCACATGCAGCACTGTTACTTTTGCATTAAAATTTTCCGCATGACGGCACAACCACCCGATGGCCCGGATGTCGGCCTTCACCAGACTGGCAGCATAGAGGAATGTCTCCGGAGCAACAGGCAAAGCCTTTGCCGGAACAATCAACACAGGGCAATCCAGTTTGCGGGCAAGGGTGTAATTTTCAGGCAGGGAACGTCCTTTCAGATGTTTTTCAGGCCCGGCCAGGACAACCATCATCACATCCCCCCGGGCAATTTCTTCCTGAAGAATAACATGCAAATCGCCGGTGGTTACTTTGGTCTCTACCGGAGGTAAGGAAGGAACCCTTGCCCTGATGTCATCAAGAAATTCAGTAAAAGCGGCCGTGGCTTCTTCTCTGAGAACAGCAAAAGCTTCCTCTTTCGACAATTCAGTATAAATTTCCGACTCCGAAGTGCCTGCCGTATACTTATACACTTCAATCACATGCAACAATTCAATTTTTACCTCAGCATGTTTTATGTGTTGAAGCACATAATAAACAGCATTCGAAGAAGAAGCGGAAAAATCGACGGGTATTAAAATTCTGTTCATGCAACAATAGCAAAAGAAGTACTAAAAGTAGAAAAAAAATATGATTCTGCCAACTCCTTCCGGCAATGTTCACGGAAATTTAATACCTTTGAAGAAACACATTGTGAAAGGGATTGATGGAAAATCATTTGATCAGAAAAAAAATCATTGTAGCGGTTACCGGCGCCAGCGGAGGAATATATGCCTATCATCTGCTCAGAAAACTTCATGAACTTCGCCATGTTCTTGAAACACCAACCGTTATTTTTTCGGAGGAGGGGGAAAAAATATGGGCATACGAAGTGGGACTTTCCGTGCCCGGTGATTTTCTCCGGTATCGCGATGATCAGCTGGCGGCTCCTCCTGCGTCAGGGTCGGCAGGGTACGATGTCATGATCATCTGTCCCTGTTCCATGGGTACCCTTTCGCGCATTGCCTGTGGCACAGCCAACACACTTATTACACGCAGTGCCGATGTGATGCTGAAGGAACGGAAAAGACTGATTCTTGTGGTGCGGGAAACCCCGCTGAACCTCATCCACATCCGGAACATGGAAACCGTTACCGCTGCCGGAGGAATCATCTTCCCTGCTTCCCCTTCTTTTTATCACAAACCTTCATCGCTGGACGAAATGGCATCGAATATGATACTGCGTATCCTGCAACTGGCCGACCTCCCTGTCGATCCGAAACCCTGGCAAGGATTTTAATTCTGTTGACCAATGTCTCAATAAACGATTACCTTTGCATCATGTAATTTTACATTTCCATGTCTATTGTTGTACATCATGTAAGTAAGCTGTACGGGACACAAAAAGCCCTTGACGATGTGTCGTTTGAAATTTTTCGGGGTGAAATTGCAGGCTTCATCGGCCCCAACGGAGCCGGAAAAACAACCATGATGAAAATCATCACAGGATGCCTGATCCCCACCGAAGGAGAAGTAAAAGTAAACGACATCCCCGTGCTGCTTCGACCGCTGGAAACAAAAAGACTGATTGGTTTCCTGCCCGAAAACAATCCTCTCTATCCCGAAATGTATGTAAGGGAATATCTTTCTTTCATCGCAGGCCTTTATCATCTTCCTGCCAAAAGAAAACGCGTGGAGGAAGTCATTGAAATCACAGGCATCGGACAGGAAGCCAATAAAAAAATCGGCATGCTTTCCAAAGGATACCGCCAGCGGGTAGGACTGGCACAGGCCATCATTCATGACCCGGAAATTCTTATTCTTGACGAACCCACCACAGGACTGGATCCCAATCAAATTATTGAAATCCGCAACCTCATTTCCGACATCGGCAAACAAAAAACCGTCATGCTCTCCACTCACATCATGCAGGAAGTAGAAGCCATCTGTCACCGCGTAATTCTTATTAACAAAGGCAAAATTATTGTTGACGACCACACCTCCAATCTTTCCTCCTACACCTCCCGTTCAACCCAGATTATTCAAATTGAATTTTTGCCGGGAAACAACCCGGAAATTCCCGTAGAAGCCTTCCGGCATATCAACGGAGTTGTCCGGGTGGTGCCGGTAAAAAACAACATGCTGCTGATTGAAGCAAATTCCTCTTCCGACATCCGTAAAGAGCTGTTTGATACGGCAGTACAATCTTCCCTGACCATCCTCTCCATGGCAAAACAGGAAAAAAGTCTTCAGGAAATATTCAATGAACTAACCCGGGAATAAACTTTTTGGCAGGTTTTGTTGTTATTCTTCATTGAAGGCAGAGAAGACATCCATGAGATTGCTCAAAGACGGCAAAGTGTAATGTTAAAATAATTCAAATTTATTTATTTTTGTGCCCACAAAAACGTTGCTTCGGATAATTGCAAAAACGGAATCTTCGTGTGATGTTTTTCTGAAAGCAATAAATATTTTATAAAATTTAAAACACAAAGTATGGCTTATTTATTTACTTCCGAATCCGTGTCTGAAGGGCATCCCGACAAAGTAGCCGACCAAATTTCAGATGCTATCGTGGATGAATACCTGCGGCATGATCCCGACTCAAAAGTTGCCTGTGAAACCTTATGCACTACCGGTCTGGTGGTTCTGGCCGGGGAAGTGAAGAGCAAGGCTACCATCGATGCCCAGTCGGTTGTGCGGAGAGTGATTAACCGCATAGGATACAACAAGGCAGAATACATGTTTGATGCCAATTCGTGCGGCATTTTATCGTCCCTCCACGGACAATCACCCGACATCAACCGGGGCGTGGAACGGAAGAATCCTGAGGACCAGGGAGCCGGCGACCAGGGAATGATGTTCGGGTATGCATGCGACGAGACTGATAATTACATGCCCCTGTCCATTGAACTGGCCCATAAACTTTTAATTGAACTTGCAGCCATCCGCCGCGAAGGAAAGCAAATGACCTATCTCCGCCCCGACTCAAAATCGCAGGTTACGATTGAATACGACGACAATCACCGTCCTTTGCGGGTACACACCATCGTGGTATCCACCCAGCATGATGAATTTGCTTCCGACAGTGTCATGCAGAAAAAAATCAAGGAAGATGTAAAAAATATTCTCCTCCCGCGGGTAATTAAACAACTGCCTCCACGGGTGCAACAATTATTTAAAAGTGGCTACATTCTCCATGTCAACCCCACAGGAAAATTTGTGATCGGCGGTCCGCACGGTGATTCCGGCCTGACAGGAAGAAAAATTATCGTTGACACCTACGGTGGAAAGGGTGCCCATGGAGGAGGCGCATTCTCCGGAAAAGATTCTTCCAAAGTAGACCGTTCTGCAGCATACGCGGCACGTCATATCGCCAAAAATCTTGTTGCAGCAGGCATTGCTCACGAAGTGCTGGTACAGGTAGCCTATGCCATCGGTGTGGCAAAGCCGGTAAGCTTTTGCGTGAATACTTTTGGTACAGCCAAAGTGAAAATGAGCGACGCCCAGATTGCTGCCCGGCTCAACAAAATTTTTGACATGCGGCCAGTGGCCATTGTAAACCGCTTTGGACTGAAGAATCCCATTTTTGAAGCCACTGCTTCCTATGGACACATGGGACGTGAATACAAAAAAGACAAAGTGCTCGTGTACCAGAACGGAAAACCGGTAATGAAAACCGTGGAATTTTTTGCCTGGGAAAAGCTGGATTACGTAAGCGAGCTTAAAAGAGCATTCCGATAAATATTTCAAATAAGAGCATAAAACCTTGCATGGCCGGAATACATTTTCCGGTCATGTTTTTTTGTTTCACCATAAAAATGTTTCATGATTTCAGATTTTACTTGTAGATTTGTACTTCATAAAGATTTCTTATCACATGGAAAATATCAGAATCGGAATCATCGGACTTGGGTATGTGGGCATGCCTCTGGCCGTTGAATTCGGGAAAAAGTACCCCACGGTAGGCTTTGACATCAATCTTCAACGGATCAAAGAACTTAAAAGCGGGAAAGACAAAACAAAAGAAATTGCTCCGGAAGAATTAAAAAAGGCTGTCAAGCTGCAATACACCAACGATATTGCCCTTCTTAAACCCTGCAATTATTACATCATCACCGTTCCTACCCCCATTGACAAAAACAACCGTCCCGACCTGACCCCCCTGCTGGGTGCTTCCAAAACTGTTGGAAAAGTGCTGAAAAAAGGAGACATCGTTATTTACGAATCCACCGTATATCCCGGATGCACCGAAGAAGACTGTGTTCCGGTACTTGAAGCCGAAAGCGGACTGAAATACAATAAAGATTTTTTCTGCGGCTATTCGCCTGAAAGGATCAACCCGGGAGACAAAGTACATACGGTGACCAAAATAAGAAAAATAACCTCCGGCTCCACTCCTCTTGTAGCTGAAAAGGTAGATGCCCTTTACCGTTCCATTATCAAGGCCGGCACTTTCAAGGCTTCTTCCATCCGCGTAGCTGAAGCAGCAAAAGTGATTGAAAATTCGCAGCGCGACATCAACATTGCTTTTGTAAATGAACTGGCGCTCATCTTTAATAAGATGGGCATCGACACCCAGGAAGTACTGGAAGCCGCAGGAACAAAATGGAATTTTCTTCCTTTTAAACCCGGACTGGTAGGTGGCCACTGCATTGGAGTAGATCCTTATTATCTTACCCACAAAGCCCAGGAAGCCGGTTACCATCCTGAAATTATCCTGGCAGGACGAAGGCTTAACGACAACATGGGAATATATGTGGCAAACCAGGTGGTTAAACTGATGATTAAAAAAGGACATAAAATCCTCAACAGTGAGGTGTTGATCCTGGGTATTACTTTTAAGGAAAATTGTCCGGACATCCGTAATTCAAGAGTCATTGATATTGTCAACGAATTAAAAATGTTTGGCTGCCGGACAGAAGTATACGACCCCTGGGCCGACAGGGAAGAAGTAATGCACGAATACCAAATAACTATTAAAACCAGGGAAAAAGAACTGAAGAAAAAATACGATGCCATTGTACTTGCCGTGGCTCATGATCAGTTTAAAAAGATGAATCTTGTACAGATGAAAAAAAGAAATACTGTGATTTACGATGTAAAAGGAATGCTTGATAAAAACATGGTAGATGCACGCTTATAAATTGAAAAAATGAAAAACTTTGCTATCACAGGAGTGGGAGGATACATTGCAGTACGCCACCTCAAAGCCATCAAAGATACCGGCAACAACCTGCTGGTGGCCCTTGATAAAAATGACAGCGTGGGAATTATTGACAGCTACTTTCCCAATGCTCATTTTTTTACGGAATTTGAACGTTTTGACCGGCACGTGGAAAAACTGAGACGTGAAGGCATCAGGCTGGATTATGTGTCCATCTGTACTCCCAATTATCTTCATGATGCCCACATTCGCTTTGCCCTGCGCCACGGCGCCGATGCCATTTGCGAAAAACCCGTGGTTTTGAACCCATGGAACATTGATGCTTTACAGGTCATTGAGAAAGAAACCGGACGTAAAGTTAACAATGTACTCCAGCTCCGCCTTCATCCTTCCATCATCGCTTTAAAACAAAAAATCGAACAGGGACCCAAAGACAAAATATACGACATCGATCTTACTTACATTACCAGCCGGGGTAAATGGTATCATGTATCATGGAAAGGCGACGTCAGCAAGTCAGGAGGAATTGCCACAAACATCGGCGTTCATTTTTTTGACATGCTCAGCTGGATCTTCGGTGAAGTCAAAGAAAACATTGTTCATTATGCTTCTCCTTGTAAAATGGCAGGATTCCTTCAGCTGAAACAGGCACGCATACGGTGGTTCCTGAGTGTGGACTATGATGATATTCCTGACGAAATAAAAAAACAAGGCAAGCGCACCTACCGTGTGCTAAGCATTGACGGTGCTGAATTTGAATTCAGTGAAGGATTTACCGAACTGCACACACGATTGTATGAGGAAATTATGAAAGGCAACGGATTTTCCCTTGAAGACTGCCGTCAGGCCATTGAAATTGTTTACGTAATCAGGAATGCTTCACCGGTAGGACTTCGAGGAGAATATCATCCCATTTGTAAAAAACTGATTTCTGCATGAAAGAAAAAGATTACTTTGCCCATCCTACTGCTGTCATTGATGAAGGATGTGTCATTGGCAAGGGAACCAAAATCTGGCATTTTTCACACATCATGACAGGGTGTGAAATTGGAGAAAATTGTAACATCGGCCAGAACGTGGTGATTTCGCCAGGCGTGAAACTGGGAAAAAATGTAAAAGTGCAGAACAACGTTTCCATTTACACCGGGGTAATATGTGAAGACGATGTTTTTCTGGGTCCTTCCATGGTTTTTACCAATGTGATTAATCCCCGCAGTGCCATTGTCCGCAAAGATCAGTACAAACAAACTTATGTATGCAAAGGGGCTTCCATTGGGGCCAATGCCACCATTATTTGTGGAGTACGACTGGGTAAATATTGTTTTGTAGGGGCAGGTGCCGTCGTAACCAAAGATGTAAGTGATTATGCCCTGGTGGTAGGAAACCCCGCCCGGCAAACAGGCTGGATAAGTGAATATGGCCACCGGCTTCACTTTAATGAAGAAGGGATCGCCATCTGTCCTGAAAGCAAAGAAAAATACCAGCTTAAAAATGGCAAAGTGGAAAAAATAACCTCATGCTCCAGCCATGGATAAAAACAGCAAGATATACGTGGCCGGCCACCGCGGTCTTGCAGGATCGGCCATCACAAAGCGTCTGCATGAAAAAGGGTATACCTGCCTTATTCTGCGTACTTCAAAAGAACTGGACTTAACAGATCCTGTAAAGACGGCTGAATTCTTCCAAAAGGAAAAGCCGGAATATGTTTTTCTGGCTGCAGCGAAAGTGGGAGGAATCATGGCCAACAATACCTACCGGGCACAATTTATCTATGAAAACCTGCAAATACAAACCAATGTCATCCACCAATCTTATCTTCATGGAGTAAAAAAACTTATCTTTCTTGGCAGTTCATGCATCTATCCCCGGAATGCCCCACAACCATTAAAAGAAGAATATCTTCTTACCGGCGAACTGGAATACACCAACGAACCTTATGCAGTTGCAAAAATTGCAGGAATTAAAATGTGCGAATCTTACAACCTGCAATATGGTACCAACTTTATCAGCGTGATGCCCACCAATCTATACGGGCCCAATGACAATTATAATCTGGAAACTTCGCATGTATTGCCCGCCATGCTTCGCAAGATGCATCTGGGTAAATGCCTGATGAACGACGACTGGCAGGCCATCCGGAAAGATCTGATGCAACATCCGGTAAAAGGTATCTCTCCGGATGATGAACCCGCAAAAATCATTGCTGCCCTGGAAAAATACGGCATTGAAAAGAAAAGAATTGTTTTGTGGGGAACAGGAACTCCCTTACGCGAATTTTTGCATTCACACGACATGGCCGATGCCTGTGTTTTTATTGCAGAGAAAATAAATTTTTCTGATCTTGCCAAAGGCAAAAAAGAAATCAGAAATACCCACATCAATATAGGCTGTGGAGAAGATATTTCCCTCAGGGATTTAGCCGGGAAAATCAAAAAAATTACCGGTTACGAAGGAGAAATCGTATGGAATCCTTCCAAACCGGATGGGACTCCCCGTAAATTGATGGATGTGTCGCGCCTTACCCGCCTGGGATGGAAACCTTCCCTGTCTCTTGAAGAAGGAATAAAATCAGTGTATGAATTATATTACCGGTAATCATCGGAAAAAATTATTTTCTCTTTTGTATTTTTATGTTTGAAAAAAATAAAACCCTCATTGATATGAAAAAATACATTGTACTGACTCTCGGTATCATAGGGATTACTTTTTTAACTGTTCCTGCCCAGGACACCCTTTCTTCCCGGAAGACATTGCATCTGTTAGCCACAGCCCACTTTGACACACAATGGCGGTGGACAGTACAACAATCCATTGATGAATTCTTAAAAAATACCCTGCTGGAAAATTTTGCTCTTTTTGAAAAATACCCTCATTACACTTTTAACTTCGAAGGAGCAATTAAGTACATGTGGGCAAAAGAATATTATCCTGACGAATATCAGAAACTCAAAAAATACATTGCCGGGGAGCGGTGGCACATCTGCGGAAGTTCACTCGATGCAACAGATGTTAATATCCCTTCGCCCGAATCCGTGATCCGGACAATCCTGATTGGAGAAAAATTTTATCAACAGGAATTCGGAAAAAAAAGTTACGATGTTTTTCTTCCCGACTGCTTTGGCTTTGGTTATGCACTTCCATCGATCATGGCCCATTGCGGACTGAAAGGCTTCTCAACCCAGAAGCTTACCTGGGGTTCTGCCTACGGTGTTCCTTTTCATATAGGTGCATGGCAGGGTGTGGACGGATCAAAAGTACTGGCATGCCTCAGTCCGGGAGACTACGGCACCAAACTTCGTTCCGACATGAGTTACAACAAAAAATGGCTGGAAGTAGCCACCCGCAATGGCGAGCAATATGGCTTGCCTGTGGCTTATGCTTATTTTGGCACAGGGGATCAGGGCGGATCGCCAGGCGATTCAAGTGCCCTGTGGCTTAACCGGAGCGTTGCCGGCACCGGTCCGTTAAAAGTAATCAGTGCACCGGCCGACCTCCTGTGCCGGCAGGTCAGCGCGACCCAGCTGCAACGGCTGCCTGTCCATAACAACGAATTGCTGGCCACCACCCATGGAACAGGATGTTACACCTCGCAATGCGCAATGAAACGTTGGAACCGGAAAAACGAACAACTGGGCGATGCTGCCGAAAGGGCTGCGGTCATTGCTTACTGGCTGGGGGCTTCTTATCCCAAAGAACGCCTGCAAAAAGCATGGATACAATTTTTATGGCACCAGTTTCACGACGACCTCACAGGAACAAGCATTCCTGAAGTATACCGCTTTTCATGGAACGATGAAATCCTCAGCATGAATCTTTTCAATGGTGTCCTCCAGGAATCGGCAGGCACCATATGCAAAATGATGAACACACAGGTGAATGGCATTCCTGTTGCAGTATACAATCCCCTCTCGTTCGATCGCGAGGAACTGGCCGAAGCCACCGTTGAATTTCCTTCAAGAACTCCCATGGTACAGGTGTTTAATAAAGAAGGTAAAGAAGTTCCTTCACAGGTAATTTCCGTGCTGAACAATAAAACCACTGTTCTCTTTTTGGCCAGGGTCCCTTCGGTGGGATTTGAAGTATACGACGTAAAACCGGCTCCCATGAAACCTGACATTCAGACAGGCCTGCTTATTTCCGCCAACCAGCTCGAAAATGAATATTACCGTGTCTCCATCGACAAAAACGGCGACATTGCCAGCATTTACGACAAAAAAGAAAATAAAGAATTGCTGAACGCTCCCATCCGCATTGCTTATTTTGAAAACCACTCGGACGTGTGGCCGGCATGGGAGATCACGTATAAAACAATATGCCAGCCTCCCCTTGCCTGCCTTAATCATGTCATCAGTCAAGACATTGTAGAACAAGGACCGGTAAGGGTTACTTTACGGATTATCCGGGAATTGAATGGATCGGTATTTACCCAGTACATTAGTCTGGCTGCAGGAGAAACAGGCCGGCGGGTGGAAGTAAAAAATCACGTGGCATGGAATACCCGTGGCACTCTTGTAAAAGCGATCTTCCCCGTCAGTGTAACAAATCAGTTTGCGACCTATGATTTAGGAATGGGAACCATCAGGCGTGGCAACAACCGGCCTGAACTTTACGAAGTACCTGCCCAGCAATGGGCCGACATTACTGCCGAAGACGAAAGTTACGGCGTAAGCATTCTGAACGATTGCAAGGTGGGATGGGACAAACCTGCCGACAACATCCTTCGTCTTACGTTGTTTCATACCCCCGCTTCTTCATCCCAAGGATTTCAGGACAATACATCGAACGACCTCGGCCGTCATGAATTCACTTATGCCATTACCGGACACAAAGGCTCATGGAAAGACATCACTCCCTGCCAGGCAGCTTCGCTTAACCAACCTCTGTATACTTTCCAGACAGTTGCTCATCAGGGGCCTCTCGGCAAATCGTTTTCGTTCGTAAAACCTGAAAGCAAACAGGTCATGATAAAAGCCCTGAAACTGGCCGAGGAAGGTGACAACATCATCATGCGTGTGCAGGAAATGCATGGGCAGAATGCTGAAAAGATCAAAATTACTTTTACCCCTGCATTGAGACAGGTAAAAAAAGTAAACGGCATAGAAGAAGAAATTCCTGAAAAAGACGAAGGAAAAGAAGTTCGCCAGAAGGTTCAGAAAGATTCCATCCTCGCTTGTTCACTGACTCCCTATCAGCCCGCTGCTTATGCCTTGCAAATCAACCGAAGAATATTGCCTGCAGAGAAAATCAAACGCAGCCTTCCGCTGGCCTTGCCCTGCAACAAAGATGGTTTCTCCTACGATCATCTCAGGACAAACGGCGACATAGACGGCCAAGGCAACAGCATCCCTGCTGAATTGCTTCCTCCCGGCCAGATGATTACCTTTGATGGCATTTCATTCCGCCTGGGCAATCCAATAGACAACAGCAACAACATGATGGCATGCAAAGGACAAACGCTTGTTTTCCCTTCCGTGGGCATGCCCTATAACAAACTGGCTGTTCTTGCTTTCGGATTAAAAGATACGCAGGGTATGTTAAGGTTTAAAGGAAAAACAAAAAACACCGGTGAAGCTCCTCTGGTGGTTCAATCCGGCTTTGGCTTCATCGGTCAATGGGATACAAGAATTTTAACCAAAGATGCCTACACCCTGCACCGCATCAATGGCCAGAATTTCAGTCCCAACATTCAACTGATCCCGGGATACATTAAACGGGATCCGGTGGCTTGGTTTGCCACTCATCTTCACAATGCAAAAACAGATAAAAATGTATCCTACACCTTTGCTTACTTTTATTATTATCTCATTGACCTTCCTCAAGGGACAACGGCAGTAACATTTCCCGACAATGAGGCCATTATCATTGTGGCCGCTTCGCTGGTAAATGAGAAAGAAGAAACCCGTCAGGCCAGAGACATATACGACAACCTGAGAGGATCCATTGTATCTTTCCGTACCTCAACCAACCTCCCCTATTTCAGTGTGCAGGAAACAGTAGAGCTTGTTTCAAACAATCCGGATGACATGATCTTCTACACCCTCGATGGAAGTTATCCTTCAGAAAAAGCCAGTTTGTACAAACAGCCCGTTGTCATCAATGAATCAACCACCATCAGGGCGATTGCCATTAATAAAAATGGAGATAAGTCCGATGTTTTCTCCAGTACTTTTACAAAAATCAGTGCCGTTGAAACAGAAGCATCTGCTCCCGGGAAGACACGCAAAGGAGTTCGTTATGCTTACTACGAAGGGCAATGGCAAAACCTGCCCGTTTTTGCTGAATTAAAACCTGTCAGGGAAGGAACCTTAAAAACCATTGAAATTCCCTCCTGTGCCAGAGAAGACTATTTTGGAATTGTCTATACGGGGTACATCAAAATTCCTGTGGCAGGTTTGTATACTTTTTCGCTCCGGAGTGATGACGGGTCACGGCTTGTGATTGACAACATTGAAGTAGTTATCAATGATGGTTTGCATGGAGTATCGGAAGCAAGCGGGAAAACAGGATTAAAAGCCGGCCTGCATCCTTTCAAAATTGAATATTTTGATGGTGCATTAAGCAATGTATTGCAGGTATTCATGGAAGGTCCCGGCACGCCCCGGCGCGAAATGAATGCAGAAGATTTTGTGTATTAGGCGAGCAATAAATTTTGTGAGAGAAAAAATTTAAATGATTGACATGAAGGTTTTGAACAAAAAAATCAGTTTTTACATCCCTTCAGTATTTACTGCTTTAAATCTGCTGCTGGGATTTTTTGCCCTTCTCATCAATGAACCTTTAGCGGGTTGTCTGCTTATTCTCGCAGGCGCAGGAATGGACGTACTTGATGGGGCAGCAGCCCGTCTGTTCAATTCCCGAAGCGAAACAGGAAAACAACTGGATTCCCTTGCCGACATGGTTACTTTTGGAGTGGCACCGGCTTTTTTATACTATCATTACGTTCTTCCCGCCGGTTGGATAAGCATCGCCGCAACCGGCATGCTGCCTGCAGGAGCAGCCATCCGGCTGGCACGTTTTAATGTAAGCACCAATCAGAAAAATATTTTCAGAGGGCTTCCTTCTCCTGCCAGTGGCTTATTTTTTGCTGCCTTTCCTTTGTTTGAAGGATTTTTCTCTCTTCCCTCTTTTATTCTCTTAATGCTTCCGGTTATTGCAGCCCTCCTGATGAACAGCAATTTCCCTATGTTCTCGGCCAAAACCCTGAAATACGGATTGCAGGAAAATATACCTGCCCTCATTTTCATTGTCATTTCGGCAGGCATTTTTATCTTCCTTATTGCCTTCAGAGAAATACCAGCAGAACAAGGAATACTCGTTTCCATTCCTCTTATGGTAGTTGTTTATCTTCTCGTTTCGCTATTGCTTGGGAAGAAAATCAGAAAGCTGGAAGATATGGCTTGACAAAGCCGGTACTTAACTGCCACAGATGTTCTCCCAGTTGTGGGTCTGTGACCCAGGGGAGGGTAGGAAAAAATTTTTTTCCTGCAAAAAATTTTCCGGTAATTCCTTCCACTTCAGGAGAAGAAGCAAGATATACCGATGTCCGGGCTCCCTTTTCAGGACTTTTAAATAAGAATCCAAAAGCAGCAAAGAGTCTGCCCGTCAATCCCTGTGATTCCTTACTGAAATTAGTATTTACCACGCCCGGATGCAATGCATTGGAGACCACCCTTGTCCCCCGAAGTTTCCGCGCAAGATGCGTGGAAAAAACCAGGTTGGCAAGCTTTGACCGACCGTAAACTTTCATGGGCCAGTAGCTTTTTTCAGTCATTACATCATCAAAAGCTTTTCCCCCCACAAGGTAAGCGATTGAACTCACATGAACGATTCTTGCAGGAGCACTTTGTTTCAAAAGATCAAGCAACAGCAGAGTCAGCAGGAAATGACTCAGGTAATTTACAGTAAAAGTATATTCATATCCTTCCTCTGTTTGCCGGCGGGGATTGAAATATCCTCCTGCATTATTAATGAGGACATCCAGCCGGGAATGCCGTGACAAAAATTCCTCCGCAGCCTGCCTCACCTGTTTCAACGAAGAAAGATCAGCAATCAGATATTCATGCTGGGCAGAAGGACAAACAGCATATAAATGGCGGAGAAGTTCTTCACTTTTCTCTTTGTTGCGGTTGATACAAACAACCCGTGCCCCTTTTGCAGCAAGGCATAAAGCCGTTTCCTTTCCTATGCCGCTGGTGGCACCTGTAATTAAAACAGTCTTCCCTTTCATCAACGCATTGTCATTCACTTTTTCACCCATATCACTTCAAAAAGTTTAGGCCAGTTTTTTCCTGTAATCAGAAAATGTTTCGACTGAGGCAGATAGGCAATGCCGTTTAACACATCTGTTTCCGGATGTCTGTCTGTTTCGGAAAGAAGCCCTGAACAATCGATTCTCCCCGTGACCTGTCCGGTATTTTCATCAATCATTACAATGACATCTGTCTGATACACGTTGGCATAAATAATTCCATCCACCCACTCCATTTCATTCAGTTCAGTAATCATCCTTTCATGATCTGCCACGTCAATGGTATGATGGGGTACCAAAGTAAGTGTGTCAAGAAAATAAATTTTATAACTCCCATCGCTCATCAACAGAAATGTTTTGTTAAAAGCCATTCCCCATCCTTCGGGAGAAGGGAGATTAAAGTACTGCTGTATTTCAAATTTATCAAGGGAATACACAAATCCCACTTTTTCATTCCACGTAATTTGATACAACCGTTGATTGGCTATGGCTATTCCTTCGCCAAAATATTTGTCCTCGAGTTTTCGTTCGGCCAGTACCTTGCCAGTGGTGTATTCAAGTTTTCTGATTTTCGATTTCCGGTAAAGACCTGTGCTTTCATACAGGCATCCTTCATGGTATACCAGTCCCTGTGTGTAAGAAGTGATGTCGTGAGGATAGATTTTTAAAACTTTACATCCATATTGCCGGGGTTGCCGGGCTGCCAGGAAATAGCCATTCACCTGATAAACTTCTTTTTTGCCATCCCGGAAAAAAACTTCCAGCGATATTTTTTTAGTCCCGGTTTTTTCATCTTCAGCTACAGGACAGATAAAATCAAGGGTATTAAACACCCCTGCTTTCTTTCCATGAATAAAACAACAAATGGAATCGATGGCAAGTGCAGGTGTGGTGTCGTGCAAAGCAAAAGAAAAAACCAACTTACCTCCGCAGGGGATCTGAAAATTCTCTGAAGGCTGCCGGAGAACGAGACGCCGTCGTTCTCCTTTTTCCTCTTTTTTCTGTGGCACGGGTTCACGGCGACAGGAACCCACAACTGCCAGCATTGCCAATAAATAAATAAATGTTTTTTTCATGGATTCTTGTTTATCCCGGTATTGTCCCTGTATAATCCCGGAAAATGCATAAAAGTAATACATTCAAATGAATTTGATAAAAAGATGAGAAAGAATAATGACAGCAGCCGGCCCGAAAGCCGGCTGCCGGAATATAATTTCATGGAATAAAAAGGATTACTGCCGGACACATCTGAGTTCTTGCACATCCATTCCTGCCGTCACACGCACAATATACATTCCAGAAGCAAGCGATGCAACATCAAGAGGGAGAACGTGAACACCTGCGGAAAGCCCATCGTATCGGGCATTCTGGTGTGATCTGGTCAATGAATCTAAAATCCATCTCCTGATTGAATTTACAAAAACCATAAAGACTTATTGGAGGGGTATTGTGAATTACCTCAAATCAAAAATCACTGCCGGAGTCATTGAAGGCATAAATAATAAAATACAACTGACTAAGATAAGAGAAGAGCAAGAGGGTATAGAAATATCGAAAACTTTATTTACATGATTTATTTCTTATGTGGCAAATTAAAAGTTGATTACCCACACTATCCGTTATAGAACCAATTAAGAAATTTTTCTTAATTTTGAAATATTGATAAAACACTAACTAAAATATAAACACTATGAAAAATTTTCTTTTGATGGCAGGATTGATGACGACATTGTCTTTCGCTGCCATGGGGCAAACAGCAGTAACCCTTGATTTGTATAAGACATACCAGACCATTACCGGCTTCAGCGGACATGACCCCCGCGATCAGGCAAACCTTGTGAATAATGATCTGGGAGCTACCGTTGAAAGGATCTGGCTGGACCCTGCTTTTAAATCTTCTTCTTCGGCCAGTTACAATTTCGACGCTGCATGTAGTCCATCCAGGTCTGTGATTCTTCAGGAAAAAGCCAATGGAGTGACTGTATTTATTGCCACTCCGTGGTCTCCTCCCGGCTGGATGAAAGTAAGTGGAAGCATCAACGGAGGCAATCCTTCCACCAATGTGTTAAGGAGCGACATGTACAACACCTATGCCGATTATCTTGTAGAGTTTGCAAAACAATTCAAATCGCAGATAGGCATTGATCTTTATGCCATCAGCATGCAAAACGAACCCCGCTTTGATGAACCCTATCCCTCCTGCATTTACACGCCTGCCCAGATGCGGGATTTGATTAAGCTTGTAGGGCCAAAACTGAAAACCGCCGGTTTAAAAACCACCATTCTTTGTGCCGAAGACATGGGGTCGTATGCCATCAATACCCCCTGGTTTCAAACCATTCTTGGCGATACTGTAGCAAGAAAATACGTGGGGGTATGGGCAGTCCATGGATACATTGATGGAGTATCGGCCGACGGAGGCAGTGCGCCGGGTTGGAGTTCTCTTGCATCTTATGTGGCCCAGTACAATCTTCCGTTGTGGATGACTGAAACCTCGGGCTATTACAACAACTGGACCGATGCCATGAAGCTTGGTCAGGCCATTCATCTTGCTCTCCGTTATGGGAAGATTTCAGCATGGTTCTGGTGGAGAACGGTAATTGCCACTTCCGCAGCTTCCTACTGGGAAGATGAAGCTCTGGTCATCGGCTCCACTCCAAATAAAACCTATTATGCTTCAAAAAACTACTATAAATACATTCGCCCGGGAGCAAAGCAAATTGAATCCTCCTGCACCGATGCAGACATTTTGCCTACTGCCTTCATTCATGGGTCGGATAAAAGACTTACTGTTGTTCTTATCAACAAGTCTTCTTCTTCAAAAAATCTCAAAATTACAGGCGATAAACTTCCTTCTACCTTCTCTCTTTACACGAGTTCTTCAGCTGATAATTTTGCCAGCAAAGGGACCATGAACACCAACTCATTTACACTTTCTCCAAACAG
>Ga0101944_10002981_pt1 | contig 25174 bp, 18 predicted proteins | sample DewCreD2012metaG_FD_75245 | JGI IMG/M metagenome (GOLD analysis project Ga0101944, IMG submission 75245) | Hot spring sediment bacterial and archeal communities from British Columbia, Canada, to study Microbial Dark Matter (Phase II) - Dewar... ... | reverse complement strand
CGAGGAAAACATCCGCATCGCCGGCGCCCACACGATCGTCGAAAACATGCGCCACGGGATGCCGCCCAAGGAGGCGTGTCTCGACGCGCTGAAGCGTATTGCGCGGAACTTCGACAACGACAGGGCAAGGCTGGAGCGCTTCGACATCAACTTCTACGCTCTGCGCAAAGATGGCGTTTATTGCGGCGCTTCGCTATGGGATTACGGCTGGAGCCGGGGCAAGAAGGGACGGAGGCGGCAATTCGCCGTGCATGACGGAACGAAAGGCCGCCTCGAAGACTGCGTGGCGCTGCTCAACCGCTGAAGCGGCTAGCTGCGCTGCCCGAGGGGGACGTAGTCCCGGCGCGCGGGTCCGAGGTAAATCTGGCGCGGGCGGGCGATCTTCTGCTCGTTGTCGAGCAAGCCCTCCTCCCACTGCGTGAGCCAGCCGGACACGCGCGGGATTGCGAACAGAACCGGGAACATCTCCGTGGGGAAGCCCATGGCTTGGTAGATCAGCCCGGAGTAGAAATCGACGTTCGGATAGAGCTTTCGAGAGACGAAATAGTCGTCCTCCAGGGCGATGCGTTCCAGTTCCAGAGCGATGTCGAGCAAGGGATTGCGCCCGGTGACGTCGAAAACCTCATAGGCCATCTTCTTGATGATCTTGGCGCGGGGATCATAATTCTTGTAAACCCGGTGCCCGAAGCCCATGAGCTTCTTTTCCCCGGCTTTGACTTGCTGAATGTATTTCGGAATGTTCTCCTTCGAGCCGATGGCTTGGAGCATCTTCAGCACGGCTTCGTTGGCGCCTCCGTGCAGCGGTCCATACAGAGCGGCGGCGGCGGCGGCGAGGGCGGAGAAAGGATTCGTGCGCGCGCTGCCTACCATGCGCATCGAACTGGTGGAGCAATTCTGCTCATGGTCGGCATGCAGGATGAACAGGAGATCGAGAGCCCGCTCCAGCACCGGATTGGGGGTGTACTTCAACTCGGTGCCTTTGAACATCATGTTCAGAAAATTGCCGGAATAGGACAAGTCGTTATCCGGGTAGGCATACGGCATGCCAATGCTGTGGCGGTAGGCAAAGGCGGCAATGGTCGGGGTCTTCGCCACCGCCCGGTAGAAGGTGATGCGCCGGCTTTCGGCGTCCATCACGTTCTTGGCTTCGGGATAAAACGTATCGAGGGAAGCCACGGTGCCCACGAAGATGCCCATGGGGTGTGCGTCGTGGTGGTAGCCGTCCATGAACTTCTTGACGTTCTCGTGAACCATGGTGTGCATCCGGACGCCGGTGGTCCACCGCTCCAACTGTTCGTAGGTTGGCAGTTCGCCCCGGTACAGCAGGTATGCCGTTTCGAGATAAGTGCTGTTTTCCGCCAGTTGCTCGATAGGGTATCCCCGGTAGAAAAGCTCTCCCTTGTCGCCGTCGATGTACGTGATCCTGCTCTTGCACGACGCTGTATTCATGTACGCCGGATCGTAGCTCATCAGTCCGAAATCGTCGTCGGAAATCTTGATCTTGCGGAGGTCCATCGCCCGGATGGTTCCGTGCTCGACCGGCAGTTCGTAAGTCTTTCCAGTTCGATTGTCAGTAATGGTTAAAGTATCTTTCGCCATGATGCCCCACTGTGTGCGCCAGTAACGCCAACGCCCGTATTCTACACTACGCGTCAGTAAGGATGTCGAAACGGTGAAAAGGTTACGCGGGCTACTTCTTGGCGGGCGGCTGCGGTGTGAGCAACTTGTCGATTTCCGCCATAAGGGCATCGCCCTGGAAGATGGCTCTATTTTGAGGGCTGTTGGCGAAATCGTTCCGAATGATCCCGTTCTGATCGATCAGGAACACATGCGGCACCTGAACAGACGGGCGCTGAGGAGTCGCCTTGAAATAAGAAGCCGACACTTGGCCACAATCGAACAAGATGGGGGTTTGAACCTTATACGTCGCGATGAACTGAGCCACCGTGGCTTGTGTGTCGGGGGGGTTGACGATGGTTAGGATTTGGATCCGGTCGCCATACTTGGCGCGGATGCGCTCCAGGGTGACAGCCAGCCTCTGGCAATCGGGGCAGTCTGTTTTCATGATGTCCAAGACCACCACTTTGCCCCTGAAATCCTGAATATCCCATTGCCGCAACTGGCTGTCTGGCAAGGAGAAGCCCGGCGCGCGGCGGTTGGAAAGTTCACCGGCTGCCAAGAGACAGGGAATGAGGAGGATGCCGCCAAACAACTTCCGCATATCTCTAACCTATCACGGTGGGCCTTCAGCTCGCGGCGTTCAGGATGCGGCGCATGCGCAGGAACAAATACCCGTAGGACAGCAAGTGAGCGATCGTCGTGGACAGCGCGATCCCGGCGACGCCCCAATAGCGCATAAAGATGAGATTGAGGAGCGTATTCGCAACCAGATTCAGCACCGCGCCTTGAGGCAGAAGAGAATTGGCGCGCAGCGCTGAGATGAGGCGGACCACCAGAATGCCTGCCATGCAGATGGGCACTTGCAGCAAGGAATATCGCTGCACCTCCGCCACCATCAAGGTGTCCACCACCGTAAACTCGCCGCGTTCCAGGAGCAGGCGAACTATGGGTTGGGCGAACCAGGCAAGCACCAGAACGGCTGGTACGCTCACAGCCAGCACCCCGCGCAGGTAAACGCCCAGCGTGCGCCGCACGCCTTGCCAGTTTTGCCGGGCGCTCATCGTGGAAAAGTGAGGCAATACCGCCGTGCTGATGGCGGTGGTGCCGATCACGAGCGCCACATTCGTGATCTTAATTCCGTAGCCGAGCACTGAAACGCTGCCTGCCCCCAGCATCGCAGCCATGGCTTGGTCCACCATGACCGAACCGCCGGAAATAGCCGCAGCCGCCAGTAGCGGGGCGTATTGTTCCCCCACCAGGCGAAGGCGCGCGTCCGCTACCGCGCGGCGCGGCAAGAGGGGATACCCCAGCCTCTTCATGGTGACACCCACGAGAACGACCTCAATCGCCGTCCCAATCACCGCGCCGAGCGCAAGCGAATAAGCGCCCCAACTTCTTCCCACCACTATCAAGAGGAGGATCGTCGCGATAGGCGTCATCCCGGGAGCGAACGACGGCAACGCGAAGCGTTCGCCGGCGTTCAGCACGGCGCGCCACGTAGCGCTGATGCCGCTCAGCACGAACACGGGCAGCAACACCAAAAACAGGGACTGCGCCAGATCCAGCTTCGCTCCGGAAAAGCCCGAGCCAAGCGCCACCATGATCCAGTGCGAAAGCGCAGCCAGAACGAATGTTCCCAAGACCAGCAAGCCAACCGTCCATGCCAGCACGCCGGAAATCAGGTCCACAGCGCTCTTTACTCCCTCAGTTTCGCGAACCTCTATGAATGCAGGAATCAGAGCGGCGCTGAAGGAGGCCGCGAGCACCTCGGCGACAAAGGACGGAAGCAGAAACGCAACCAGGAACGCGTCCATTTCGTCGCCCGTTCCGAAAAAGCGCGCCATCACCGCCACTTTCGCCGCTCCTGTCACCTTGACCACCATAGTGATGAAGCCCACCATTACGGCGGCCGACAGGATTCTTTGGTTCACCGTCCTTTCCGACGGTGCGCTCCAGCGGTGCAACTGTGTACGCAATGAAGCGATCATTGGTCCCGGGGCATCCTCAAGCGTAGCACGCAGGGGGTCATTCCCGAGGCCGGGCGCTTGACAAAGAATTCGGCTCCAGCGGCAGTTTCGGGCTCATACGCTTTGGTTCGGTCTTGTAAGATGAAGCACCATATGTAGATATTTTTCTTGACAGGCCACAATCTGTTGGGTCATACTCGTGACCGGCTTTGATTCCTGGCTTTATCCAACCAGCAGGCCAGCAACGTCAACAACTTGGAGGAGAGCATGGGACAGATCAGTGTCGACCTCAGCGTGCGGACCAAGGACATCCGCAAGCCGCGCAAGTCGTCGGAGCGCGAGGGAATTTCGTTTCCCAGGCACTTTACGGCCAAATTGGAGGCCGGCAAGACGCCCTACGATGAAATGGAATGGGAGCTTCGCACGGCCTCGATCGGCAACGACAAAGGCGCAATCATTTTCGAGCAGCGCGACGTTGAGGTTCCCGTAAACTGGTCCCAAACCGCGACCAACATCGTTGCGAGCAAGTATTTTCATGGGCGCGCCGGCTCGCCCGAGCGTGAACGAAGCGTCGCTCAGCTCGTGCGCCGCGTGGTAGACACCATCACCGGATGGGGCAAGGCGGGCAAGTATTTCCGCACGGATCAGGATGCGGAAAACTTCCGGAACGAACTCGCCCACCTGATGCTCCATCAGAAAGCGTCCTTCAACTCGCCGGTGTGGTTTAACGTCGGCGTAGCGGAGGCTCGCGGCTACGGCTGGTATTACGACGAAGCCGCGGACTCAATCCAGAAGCTGGGTAAAGAACAGGTCAAACCGCAGTGTTCGGCATGCTTCATCAACTCGGTCAAGGACTCGCTCGAATCGATTTTGGATCTGGCGAAGACCGAAGGCATGCTGTTCAAGTGGGGTTCAGGCACGGGGACGAACCTCTCGCCGCTTCGCGAAGAGAACGCGATTCTTTCGGGCGGCGGCAAGGCGTCGGGCCCGCTGAGCTTCATGAAGGGCTTTGACGCGTTTGCCGGCGTGATCAAGTCCGGCGGCAAGACGCGGCGCGCGGCGAAAATGGTGATCCTGAACGTCGACCATCCCGATATCGAGGCGTTCATCTGGTGCAAGGCGAAAGAGGAAAAGAAGGCTCACGCGCTGATCGAGGCTGGTTATGATCCGTCGCTCGACGGGGAAGCCTACAGCTCGATCTTTTTCCAGAATGCGAATAACTCGGTGCGCGTTTCCGACGCCTTCATGCAAGCCGTGGTGGAAGACGGCGAATGGTGGACGCGTTCGGTGCTCAACGGACAGCCGGTGAAGCGCTATCGCGCCCGGGACCTTATGCGGCAAATCGCCGAAGCCACGCATCAATGCGGCGATCCCGGCATGCAGTTCGACAGCACCATCAACCGCTGGCACACTTCCAAGACTTCCGGGCGGATCAACGCCTCCAATCCGTGCTCGGAGTATATGTTCCTGGATGATTCGGCATGCAATCTCGCGTCGATTAACCTGATGAAATTTCTGGGCGCCGACGGGCAGTTCGATGTCGAATCCTACCGGCACGCGGTCGACACCATGATCCTGGCGCAGGAGATCCTGGTAGACAACGCGAGCTACCCCACGGAAGCCATAGCCCGCAATTCGCACGATTTCCGCCCCCTGGGGTTGGGGTACGCCAATCTCGGCGCGTTGCTGATGTCGCTTGGCATCCCTTACGATTCCGAGCAAGGGCGCGACTGGGCTGGCGCTCTCACCGCCATTTTGACCGGGCAGGCGTATCTGACCAGCGCGCGCATCGCCGAAACCACGGGTCCGTTCCCCTGTTACGCGCAGAATGAAGAGTCGTTCCTGGAGGTCATCCGGATGCACCGGGAGTCGGTGAACCGGATCGACCGAAGCCGGGTGCCCGCGGCGCTTTTCCAAGGGGCGAAGGAATGTTGGGACGCGGCTTATGAGAAGGGGCGTCTCAGCGGTTACCGGAACGCTCAAGTAACGGTGATCGCTCCCACCGGCACCATCGGTTTCATGATGGATTGCGACACCACGGGGATCGAACCGGATCTCGCGCTGGTGAAGTACAAGAAGCTGGTGGGCGGAGGAGTGATCAAGATCGTCAACAGCACCGTGCCGAACGCCCTCTTGCGGCTGGGCTACACGCCCCAGCAGACGGAGCGCATCGTGCAGCATATCGACGCTACGGGAACCATCGAAGGCGCGCCGGACCTCAAGCCGGAACATCTGCCGGTATTCGATTGCAGTTTCCGCCCGCAGAACGGAGAGCGCTTCATCCACCACATGGGGCATGTTCGAATGATGGCGGCGGTGCAACCGTTCATCTCCGGCGCGATTTCGAAGACCATCAATATGCCCGAAGACTCCACCGTGGACGACATCATGAACGCCTACATCGAAAGCTGGCGCCTGGGGCTCAAAGCCGTCGCCATCTACCGCGACGGATCGAAGAAGGTGCAGCCGCTGTCCACGGGCAAAGGCGAGAAGAAGGCCGCCGTCTCGGCGCCGGCCGAAAAGGTGGTCTACCGCCCCATACGGCGTAAACTGCCCGACGAACGCCGCTCGATCACGCACAAGTTTTCGATTGGGGGCCACGAGGGGTATCTGACGGTAGGCTTGTTTGACGACGGCACGCCCGGGGAACTGTTCATCACTATGGCGAAGGAGGGATCCACGATTTCGGGACTGATGGACAGCTTCGCCACCGCCGTGAGTTACGGCTTGCAATACGGAGTGCCGCTCAAGTTCTTCGTTGATAAATTCAGCCACGTGCGTTTCGAGCCGAGCGGATGGACGGGAAACCCGCAGGTCCCCTACGCCAAGTCGATTATGGACTACATCTTCCGGTGGCTGGGCGCGAAATTTCTCGGACCCGAGTACGCGGTGAGCGAAGCGGGCGACAGTCCGAAACTGAAACCGACTGAGCCCGACCCGCAGCAATCGCTGCCCTTCGGACCGGTGGTTGCGGACGCGCCGGTCTGCTCGGAGTGCGGAGGGCTGATGACCCGCGCGGGAGCCTGCTTCAAGTGCGAAAACTGCGGCGGCACGAGCGGTTGCGGCTAAGGTGTTGCCTGTCTCCGGCGGGCTAGGCAAATTACTGAGATAGCGGGTCCTTTTCCCGGTGCGCCTAAACTTTGCCGCGGCGGAAGTCGATCCCTGGCCTGAGCACTACCAAGAGGTGTGGCATGGACCAAGTGGCGTTCTTCCTGGCTTTGATTGCGGGCTTCCTGTTCGGCGGGGCGATCGTCTGGTTGATTCAACGCAACGACGTGCGGCAATCTTACGCCCGCGCCCGAACCGAGTTTAACGCGGAAATAGCGGGGCTGAACGAGCGGGTGCGCAACCGGGACGATCAGCTTGCGGAGTTGAAGAAGGCGCTCGAGGCGAAGGAGCACGAACTGGCGCAGGTTCGGGCGGAGCCGGTTCAGGCTGCGCCCGCGCCGCCGGTCGACCTGGAGGGCGCGCTCGATCCGGTGAGACAATCCATTCTCCGCGTGAGCGAACAGGTGGCTGCTTTGCACGAGGCGGCTCACGAAGAGAGATCTCAGCCGCGGGAAACCGAAAGGCTTCAAGGAGAGATCGCGGAATTGCGCCGGTGCGCCGCCGAACTGGAAGAGAGGCTCCTGGAGTTTAGCCAGAGGTTCGTTTGGATCGGGCAAAGCCTGGGGCAGGCGCTTGACCACCACGCCGAGGCGGCGCTGCTATTGGAGTCGCGCGTGAAGCCGGGGACACGCCGGTTGCAGGGCGAGCCGCCGCTCGCCAGTCTTGCGACGGCTGTGGAAGAGCAGCCGGCTGAAATGTAAAAGTATGTAAGCCTGGAAACGCCCTGTGCCACGGATTCATCTCCTAGGATGCAAGGAGGTGAAAGGAAATGCGGAACAGGACGTGGAACAAGATCGCGGTTGCGGCTGTGGTTATGGCGCTGGCGGCGCCAGGTGTGAGGGCTTCCATTCCCACCCCCTTGACCGGAGCGGAGCTGGCAGGGAAGGTGCGTCACGAGTTGGTGATGTTGCCTTGGTACGGGGTGTTTGACAACCTCGCATTTCAGATTGAGGATGGCAAAGTCATCCTGCTGGGGCAGGTGACACGCCCGGCGCTGAAATCCGACGCCGAGAACGTGGTGAAACGGATTCCCGGAGTGGCGGCGGTGGAGAACCGCATCGAGGTGCTTCCGTTGTCCCGGTTCGATGATCAGATCCGCGTGGCGGTGGCGAGGGCCGTTTTCGGCTACTCTTCGCTTTACCGTTATGGGATGGGCGCGCAGCCGTCTATCCGGATCATCGTGAACAACGGGGCGGTGACGCTGGAGGGCGAAGTGGCCAGCGAGGCCGACCGTAATCTCGCGGGGATCCGCGCCAACGGCGTGCCGGGGGTGTTCTCGGTGACGAATCGTCTGAAAGTTGCCGATGCGAACTCGTGAGTTGGTTCCAAGCAGGCACTGCAACGCCGGCCCGGCGACGGGCCGGCTTTTTTTTGCGCCTGAGCCGGCTCTGGGCTAATCTACTCGGGTGTGAGATCGTACTTGCTGGCCGCTATAGCTGGGCTTGGACTCGCCGCGACGGGGGCGGCTCAGGAGGGCTACCGCTTCCCGAGCCTGGGCGAACGGGCAGAGTACCTGGCTGATCGCACTGTGGGTCTGCGCCCGGCGCTTACGTCGAGCTTGATCGCCGGCATCCGTCATTTATCGGATAGCCCGGAGGAATGGGGCCAAGGGGCCTCCGGTTACGGAAAGAGGCTGGCTTCGAGGCATGGCCGGCTGGCCATCTGCGAAAGCCTGCAATTCGGGCTGGGCGCCGCTTTTCGGGAAGATAACCGCTACCTGCGCTCCAGCCGGTCTGGATTTCTGCCGCGGCTTGGAGACGCCGTAGCATCGACGGTGCTGGCGAGGAAACCGGAGGGCGGCCGAACGGCGTCCTTTTCGACGCTGGCGGCTCATTCAGGAAGCGCCATTGCCGCTGCCTACTGGCATCCTTCCCCGAACTCACGCGCCGCGGAGGCTGCACGGACGGCGGGCTTCTCCCTCGGGCTTGCCGCCGGCATGAATGTGGCGCGCGAATTTTCGCCGGAGCTGAAGCGTCTTTTTCGCCGCCGTTGAACTCCGCTCTCAGCGGCTCAAGATGGTACGCTCTCGGTTGAGATGAAGACCATCATCGAGCCGTTCCGCATTAAGAGCGTAGAGCCCATCCGCCAAACCACGCAGGAGGAGCGCAGCGGCATTCTCGAGCAGGCTGGGTACAACCTCTTCTCCATTCCTGCCGAGGATATTCTCATCGACCTGCTCACGGATTCCGGAACAAGCGCCATGTCCACCCAGCAGTGGGCGGCCATGATGCGCGGCGACGAGTCCTATGCCGGCAGCGGCAGCTTTTCCCGGTTCAAGGATGCGGTGCAGGATATCACCGGTTTCCGCCACGTCATTCCCACCCACCAAGGGCGCGCCGCGGAGCGGATTCTCTTCGCCGTCATGTGCAAGCCCGGACACATTGTTCCGAACAATACCCACTTCGACACCACGCGGGCCAATATTGAATTCACAGGCGCCGAAGCGGTGGACCTCCCCGTGGCGGAGGCGCGTGACACTCAAGTCCGATTGCCCTTCAAAGGCGATATGGACGTGGAGGCGCTCGAAAGCCTCATCGCGAGGGAGGGCGCGTCCCGCATCCCGCTGATCATGCTCACCGTCACCAACAACTCCGGAGGCGGACAGCCGGTGTCGATGGCAAACATGGAAGCGGTCAGCCGGGTGGCGCGGTGCCACGGCATCCCGTTCTATCTCGACGCGTGCCGGTTCGCCGAGAACGCCTACCTGATTCAACAGCGGGATCCGGCATACAAGGATTGGACGCCCAAGCAGATCGCCCGAAAAATGTTCTCGCTCGCCGACGGATGCACTTTCTCAGCAAAGAAAGACGCGTTCGCCAACATCGGCGGGTTTTTGTGCACCAACGACGACCGCCTGGCGCAGCAGGAGAAAGACCTGCTGATTCTTACAGAAGGTTTTCCCACTTACGGAGGGCTGGCTGGGCGTGATCTGGAAGCCATCGCCGTGGGATTGCAAGAAGTGCTCCACCCGGACTATCTGCGCTACCGCATCGCCTCGACCGCTTATTTGGGGCGGCACATCGCCGACCAAGGCGTGCCGATTGTGGAGCCTCCCGGGGCGCATGCCGTGTACATCGACGCCGGGCGGATGCTGCCGCACATCCCGCCCGCGGAGTTCCCCGGGCAAGCCCTGGCGATTGAACTCTACCGCCACGCCGGCATCCGCTCCGTGGAGATCGGTTCGGTGATGTTTGGCGATAAGGCGAGGCACCAACTGCTGCGCCTCGCCATTCCGCGGCGCGTGTACACGCAAAGCCATATCGATTATGTGGTGGAAGCCATTTTGGAAGTAAACTCCTTCAAGGAAAAGCTGACGGGCGTAGAGATTGTGTGGCAGCCGCCATTCCTGCGCCACTTCAGCGCGCGGTTCCGGCCGCTGGGATGCTAGGATCGAACCGTGAGCGACAATCAACGGCTGCGGGAGTTGCCGTCGGTAGATGCCGTTTTGCTTCGGCTGCCGGATGCCGGGCGGTTTCCGCGCCTTCTGGTGACAGATGCCGTTCGGGCGGAGCTTGACGAACGGCGGAGGGCGATTCTCCAAGACTCTCCGGAACCTGAGGGGAGCGTGGAAGATGGCGTGCGTCGGCGGCTGGCCCTCTTCGAGCGCCCATCTTTAAGGCGGGTGATTAACGCCACGGGCGTGGTCTTGCACACGAACCTCGGGAGGGCGCCGCTCGGCGACTTTGCGCCTTGGCCCGGTTACTCCAACCTGGAGTTCGACGTCGCGGCGGGGAAGAGAGGCAAGAGGGATGCGCACATAGCGCTCTGGCTCGAGCGGCTGTTGGGTAAGCCCGGCATCGTGGTCAACAATAATGCGGCGGCGGTGTTTTTGGCGCTGAGCGAATTGGCGGCGGGCGGCGAGGTGATTGTTTCGCGGGGCGAGCTGATCGAGATCGGAGACGGCTTTCGCATGCCCGAGATCATGGAACGCTCGGGAGCGGCGTTGCGGGAGGTCGGGACCACGAATCGCACCACGGCGGAAGATTATCGCGCGGCGATTTCGGAACGGACGCGCCTGCTCCTGCGGGTGCATCGCAGCAATTTTCGCATGGAAGGGTTTACGTCGCGTCCCGCCATCGAAGAACTGGCGGCGGTGGCGCGGGAGTGCGGCGTGCCGCTCTATGAAGACTTGGGCAGTGGCTGCGTAGCGGATCTGCGCCCGTTTGGAGTGGATGAACCGCCGGTGAAGGCAAGCCTGGAAGCGGGCGTTGACCTGGTCTCTTTCAGCGGCGACAAGCTGCTCGGCGGACCACAGGCTGGAATCCTCGCCGGCAGGCAGGATCTGGTTCAGAGGCTGCGCCGCAATCCGCTGTTCAGGGTTTTGCGCGTGGACAAGCTCATCTACCAAGCTTTGGAGCACACGCTCCGCGCTCTGGTCTTGGAGCGGTTTCACGACGTCCCCGCTCTCGCCATGATCATGCAGCCGCCCGGGCGCATCCGGGAGCGAGCCGAGGCGCTGGCGTCGCGGCTGGAGGGCGCCCGGGTGATCGAAGGGCGCTCGGTGATCGGCGGCGGCTCCACGCCCGAACAATCGCTACCCACCTGGCTGATTGAACTGGACGGCGACCCTGTGGAATGGCAACGCAGGCTCCGCGCCTCTGAGCCGCCGGTCGTGGCGAGGGTGGAAAACGACCATCTCGTGCTGGACTTGCGGACGGTTTTCGAAGGCGAAGAAGCGGAGTTGCTTCACGCCCTTTCGAGATAAGTGCCTTCGGCGGTGCTGACGCGAATCTTTTCTCCGGCGTTGATGAACGGCGGGACGGTGACCACCAAACCCGTCTCCAACTTGGCGGGCTTGCCAACATTGGACACCGAAGCGCCCTTGATCCCGGGCTCGGTTTCAACCACGGTAAGGTCTACGGTAGGCGGCAATTCGACGCTGATAGGCTTGCCCTCGTGGAAGACGACGTTGACCTTGAGCTGCGGCGTGATGTACTGCACGCCGTCGCCGAGGAGCTCCTTGGTGAAGTGCATCTGCTCGAAGTTCTCAGTATTCATGAAGTAGTAGTATTCGCCGTCGTCGTACAAATACTCCATCTCATGTTCTTCGAGCACCGCCCGTTCCACGCGGTCTTCCGAACTGAAGCGATGCTCAACCATGGCGCCGCTTTTGAGGCTCCGCATCTTGGCTTGGACAAAGCCGCGGAGGTTGCCGGGCGTGCGGTGAAACACGCTGAAAATGGAGAACAATTCGTTGTTGAACTTGATCACCATGCCCGGGCGCAGTTGTGTTGCTGAAATCATAGGGGCTTAACTTTCCAGTTTAGCAAACCGCTTTCAGGGCCTGGCCGAGGTCGGCGGCGATATCCTCGAAGTCCTCGATGCCCGCCGAGAGGCGCACCAAGTTCTCCCGGATGCCCATGCGCTGCTCGCGCATTTCCAGCGGCACTTCGCGGTGGCTGCTCATCACCGGATACAGCAGCATGCTGTGAACATCGCCGAGCGATGTCGCCGGCACGATCATTTTGAGCGAGTTGATGAACTGGAAGATCCGCTGCTTGTCCGCCCCGCGGATCTCGAAACTGACCATGCCGCCATAGAGCCCTGCGGGGAACAGGCGGCGAATTACGGAGGCGTCCGGGTGGGCGCCGTCGCCGGGATAGAACACCCTTTCCACCTGAGGTTGAGCGCGCAGCCATTTCGCCAAGAGGGCGGCGTTGGCGCACTGCCGCTCGAAGCGCAGGGGGAAGGTCTTCACCCCGCGCATGGTGAGGTATGCTTCGAACGGACCCATCACCGGCCCGTAAGACCGCGAGAGGGCGCGGAGCGTTTCGAAATGCTCTTCGCCGGCCGTGACCAGCCCTCCTAACACGTCCCCATGCCCGGCCAAATACTTTGTGGCGCTGTGGACCGAAAAGTGCGCCCCGAGCTCGAGCGGGCGGACCATCATCGGCGTGGCGAAAGTGTTATCCACGATCAGCGCTGCGCCCGCCGCGCGGCTGATTTCCGCGATGGCGGGGACGTCGGCCACGCGGAGCAGGGGATTAGAGATGGTTTCGATGAGCAGGCATCCCGGCTTACGCTCGGCTACCGTGCGCCGGAGTCCGTCCAGGTCGAACACGTCCGCATACGCGACTTCCACTCCCAAGGGTTCAAAGAGGTTTTGGAGCATGCGTATCGTGGCGCCGTAGATGGCTTCGGCGCAGAGGATCATCTTCCGGCGGTTGTGCAACGCAGCCGTGAGGGCGACATGCAGCGACGCCATGCCGGAACCGGAAGCGAGCGACCCGAAGCCGCCTTCGAGGTCCGTGATCAACTCTTCGAGCGCGGCGTTCGTGGGGTTGTCATAGCGCTGGTAGGCGAATCCCTCCTGCTCATGGCCGAAAATGCGGTCGATCGTCTCAATGCTGCCGTAAAAATAACTCGCCGCCGTATAGATGGGCGTGGTGACGGGGATGTGGCTCCCCGCCGGCTTCCGGTCCCCTGAGTGGACCGCTTTGCTGTGAATCTTCATTTTCTCTTCCAGCGGACTCCTTCTTTGGTGTCTTCGAGGATGACGCCCTTATCAAGCAGGCTGGCGCGGATTTCGTCCGCCCGTTTGAAGTCCCTCGTCTTCTTGGCTTGCGCCCGCTCGGCGATGAGAGCTTCGATCTCAGCGTCGCTGAGCGCTCCCGCGGCCACAGTGGGGCGCAACACGTCGAACACCGAGTCGAACTTCGCCAAAAGTTCGCTCGCCGCGGCTGCGTTTCCGGCGCGGAACTCTCCGCTGTCCATGGCGGTATTGGCGTCGCGGACGAACTCGAACACAGCCGCCACGGCTTCGGCGGTATTGAGGTCGTCGTCGAGGGCAGCCTCGAACCTGGCGAGGGCGTTCGCCGCGCGGTCAGCCATGGCTTCATTCAAACCTTCCGGAAACTTCTCCGTGTCCAAGCGAAGCCTGAAGTTGCGCAACCGCTCGATAGCGGTGGCGGCGGACTGAAGCGCCTCCACTGTAAATACCTGCTTGCGGCGATACGGCACCGAGGCGAGCAAATAGCGGACTGCCTCGGGCTGCCAGCCCTCGGCGAGCAGGTCCCGCAAGGTGAAAAAGTTCCCGGCGGATTTCGACATGGTGGCGCCGCCGATCATGAGGTGCTCGGAGTGCAGCCAGAAGCGCGCAAACGGCTTGCCGGTAACGGCTTCGGACTGGGCAATCTCGTTTTCGTGGTGCGGGAACGTCAGATCAATGCCCCCAGCGTGTATGTCGAGCGTTTCGCCCAAATAAGCCATCGCCATCGCGGAGCATTCGATGTGCCAACCCGGACGCCCCGGACCAAAAGGAGCGTCCCAGTACGGCTCGCCTTCTTTGCGGGCTTTCCAAAGCACAAAGTCGCGCGCGTTTTCCTTGTCGTACTTGTCGGTGTCCACCCGGGCTCCGGCTTTGATGCCGCCGAAATCGGCGTGTGAGAGCTTGCCGTATTCAGGGAAGGTGGAAAGCTTGAAGTACACTGAGCCTTCGCTGCGGTAGGTGTGGCCCGTTTGCTCCAGGCGCTCGATCAGCTCCACCATGGCGCCGATGTGTTCAGTGGCCTTCACGATGCGCTCAGGGCGCTCCAACCGCAGCGCGGCGGTGTCCTCGAAGAACGCCTGCGTGTACACACGCGTGTACTCCTCAAGGGATTGCCCGGCGGCGCCGGCTTGCTGGATGATGCGGTCATCGACGTCCGTTATGTTCATCACGTGGTCGAGATGATAGCCGCGGTACCGCAGCCAGCGGCGGAGGATGTCCTGGAAAGTGAAGGTGCGCAGATTGCCGATATGGACGAAGTTCCACACCGTGGGACCGCAGGTGTACATGCGGACCGTGCGCCCATCCTGCGGCGCGAAGGGCTCAACCTGCTGCGTCAACGTGTTGTAGAAACGCAAGGACATAGGGGGATGTGTCACTATCGTAGCAAGCTGTTTTCCTGAGATGCTGCACATCACAAGCGGAGAGACTCTCTTTGAGAAGTTGTTTGGCTTGGGCGGCGAGGTTCTGGCCTGGAGGGACCCGTTGGATGAAGGCCCTGTCCCCGCTGGGCTCAGCCTTGCCGAACTGAGCGACTTGCGGGCGGAATACATCGCCGAGGAGCGGCAGATCCCTCTAGGCGAAGTTCAGCGGCAGTTCTGGTTGAGGGACGAGTGGCTGGAGAACGCGCGGAACGAAGACGAGATCGTGCTGTGGTTTCGCGATACGGTCCGCGAGGAGTTGCAACTCCGGCAGATTCTCGATTGGTGCGCCGCGCAGCCCGGTCTGAAGGTGACGCTGGCGCGCGCGCATGCCTGGGAGGGGCCGCTCGAAGAGTTGTTCCGGATGCGCCGCCCGGTAGAGGAGGCCGATTACGATTTGGCCCGGCGGACTTGGGCGGCGTTCCGGTCCCCGGACCCGTTGGAACTGTTGTCCATCGCCCGCTTGGAGATTCCGGTTCTGCTCGACTTCTTGCGTGAGTATCCTTCCGTCGAAAACGGGCTTGGCCGTTCCGAACAGCGGGCGCTCGAGGCTGTCGCCGCCGGTTCGCCAGGGGAGTGGATGGGGACCCGCTGGCTGGCGGGCTTGCAGTCGGGCGAGCGGCCTCTTGTGACGCGGGAACCGCCGCAACTGACCGAAGACGGACGGGCGGTGCTCGAAGGGCGGGCGAATTGGCTGGATTTACACCCGCTCTATCGCTGGATGGGAGGAGTGCTACTCGAGCGCGGCGCGCCGCTATGGATGTGGCGCGAGCCGGCGCTTACGCTCGAACGGCATCCATAGCAACCAGAAAACTACCGCCGCGATGGCCTCGCCGGCCAAGATATACCATGGCCAGGGTCCAAGAGCGTCGAGCAGCGAAGCGGAGGCGGGTTTCCGGCATAGGTACATGTAGTTCGTGGCATAAACCCAATTGAATGCGCCGACGAAAAGCATCCAGCCGTTCAGTACGCCCAAAGCCCGCCACACGCAGCCGGGGCGAAGGATTGTGACGCCACCCGCGGCGAAAGCAACGTTGATGGCGATGACTCCGCCGTGCGCGAGGAAAAAATAGATCGTTGGATAGGAGAGCATCGGCGCCCACAGATCCGGGGTCAGCACCGCCTGGGCGCTTCCGCCGGCGCCGGCGAAATAAGCCACCTCGCCCAGCCATTTCCCCGGCACAAAAGCCGCGATTACGGTCAGCCATAAGGCCAGGTCGCACAGTTGGAGCGGCATGGCTTCGGGAAACCGCCAGCCTTCCGTGCCCAGCCGGTAGGCGTACCAGATCAGCTCGTTGACCATCAGCCCGGCGCCCATCCACTTGCGCCACCGGTGGGCTCTCCCGCTAAGCCACAAGCCCGCCGCGGGGATGGCCGCAATGATCAGCCAGTGCGCCGGACCGAAGAGGCGAAAGTCCGTCTGCACGCCTTTGCGCTCTTTACTAAAAGCTAAACCGGAGACCCGCCACCAGGATGCGATTGCCCGTGGCGCTCGTAATGCGCCCGAAATTCACAGAGTTCATGTCGGCATTAGGATTCCCGAAATGTGGGGAGTTCGTCATATCGATGGCGTCGAAACGGAGTTCAATATACCGTCCCTCGCCCGCGGCAATGCGTTTGATCAAGTTGACGTCGAAGCGGAAATCTCCCGGACCTTCCAGGAAGTTGGGCGCCAGGTTTCCGTTGGTGCCTGCCACAGGATTCACCAAGAGGATGGCGCCGTTCTGGTCGGCGATGGCTTGCAACGTGCTCCGGCTGCGCACATTGCCCTTCGTCGTCAAGTTTTGAATGGATGGGTCCGGCACTTGTTTCAACCCTTCGAAGTAAATGACGCCGTTGGGTGTCTTCTTCACTTCGCCGGTGCTCTTGGCGAAGGGGGCGACGGCAGTGGGAGTGTTGTCGCCAAACGTATTCCAAGTGTCCCGGTTGGTCCCGGAGGTCACATACACCGGAGCGCCCGAAAACAGATTGAATATGAACCCGATCTGCCAGCGCTCCACAATGCGCGCCAGCGCTCCGCCGCCGTTAATCCACTTGCGTCCGGGGCCGAATGGGAACTCGAACGTGCCGCTGTTGCGAATAATGTGGGTGCGGTGGAAGTCGAGCAACCGGCGGTCGAGGCGGCGGTTGCGGTTGTCTCGATAGCTGTCGATCATCTCCTCGCCGGATCCTTCCTCCTCGCCCAGCGCCTTGCTCCAGGTATAGTTGCCGCGCCAGCTCCAGGCGCGGGTAAAGCGCTTGATGGCCTCCACCTGCAAGGAGTGGTAGGTCGAGTTGGCGACGTTGGACGTGAGGCGCGCGGAAGCGAACTGCGGATTCCCCGTGACGAAGTTCTCCGGCAGCCCGGCGCGGCGGAGCAAGCCTCCGCGCTGGTTGGTGTAGGTAGTGGTTGTGTTCAGCCAGTCGGCCACCGCGGCCACCCGCTGATGGGCAAGATACGTCTGCGTGGTGCTGTTCGACCGCAGTACGTCGGAGCCGGTCACATTTCGGCCGTCCACCACGCCGAGACCGGAAATGTTCAAGCCCATGAAGATGCGGTCGAACAACGGCGCGTTCCCTCCTTCCTGAGTCATGCGGAACGCTTCGAGGATGCCGTTTTCGAAGATGACGGTTTCGTTGATGTCGAACGTGCGAATAAGCTTGGTCCCCTTGCTTGCGACATACCGCACGGACAGCGTTGTATTACGCGTGATTTGGCGCTCGAGCGAGGCATTCCAGTTCTGGACATAGGGCGAGCGGAGGTTGTCGTCAAAGACGCGCACCGTTTGGGACCGGTCGGTGAGCGGGATCAAGTCAAACGGCTTGCCGGCGGGAGTGAGCGGGAGCCGGACGCCTTCCATGCTCAGAAATGACGCGCTGGTATACACCACGCGCTGCCGCAAGCCCGGCGCATCACCCGAAATGGCGTCGGTCAAGCGCAGCGCGTCGCGCTCGTACCCTATCATGTAGCCGGCGCGGAACACGGTCGTCGTCTGAAACCAGGGCAAACGCCAACTGAACCCCACCGCCGGGGCGAAATTGTTCCAGTCGTTGTTATGGAGCTTGCGGGAGGGGTTGGGAGAATTTGGCCCGACCAGCTCGATGCGCGTCAGTTCGCCCACCATTCGCCCCGGTTGGTAAAGGTCCGCAAAACTGCGCCCCGATATGCCGAACAGCGAAGAGGATCCTCCCACCAGTGTGGCCGTTCTCCCATTGCGGTCGTAAGGCACGCCATAGAAATCCCAGCGGACGCCGAGATTCAGCGTAAGATTAGGCCGGACCTTGAAATCGTCCTTGAAGAAGACGCCGAACTCCTTCCTCTTCCAAGTCCGCTGCTTGACTTCGCCGGGAACCCATTGCGGGTCGCGTCCCCCCGTGGCGTTGAGCGCCTGCACGACGCTCGACACCGAGCCGCTGAGGTCGTTCAGCATGGTGATGGCGTTGGTCAGATTGGTCCCAATGCCGGGGATGGAGCTCAAGCCACCCACGCTCGCGCCGCCGGTCCCCAGGTTGACCCGCGGCATGACATCCGCGGAGTTGAATCCGTTCGTCGAGGTGAAGCGCACCTCGAAGCCGCTCTTGAACGAATGCCGTCCGCGGATCCAGGTGACGTTGTCGGTGAACTGATACAAGGGCGAGATACGCCCCACGGGGTTGTCCGCTTGGTTGATGGGGTCCGTCACCAAGCCGAAAACCGGAACGTAGGGATATCCACCGGCGTTGGGGAGCAGCCGTGTGCGGCTATCGCCCACTTCCCAGCCCGTGTACCAGCGCAGCCAGTTGCGGAGGAATCCGAAGCGGAATTCATTCAGCACAGATGGTTTGAGGTTAGACCAAACGTTGATCGCGCCGAAGCGGTTACGATAAGTCGTCTGCCCGGCGGGCGTATCCGGAAACGTCGACTCCGAGAAGGCGTTGAAATTGGCCCGGTTCTCGTGCGTGTAGGAAACGCTCAGGCGGTGCAGCGGGCTGAGGTGGTGGTCGATTTTGATGTTGCCTTGGTCCATGTTGAGGGCGCTTGGCCTCTGCCAGGTGTATCCGGCGAAATTCAGTCCATCTCCGGTGCGGAAGTTGTTGGGCAAGGGAGTGAGCCCTAGAAGCCGTTGGATGGTCCCCGTTGGATCGGGTCCCCGGCGGTTGGAATCCCGCCCATACAGGCTGACCGATTGAAGTGGACCGGTAGCCTCTGGGGGCGCCACAGGGTTGCCGGTGAGATCCACCGTAGGAACCGCCGCTTGTGCATTGGCATTTCGCACGCCCGGGAAAAATCGGTATATGCCTTGCCGGGCTGTGGCTGTGTATACCGTGTTCGTGACCGCATTCTTCCGGCGTTCCCGCCAACCTTCGATGAGGACGTGGTAGAAGGTCTTGTTCCGGCGGATCGGTCCGCCAAGCCGCCCGCCGTACTGGTTCCGGATCAGAACATCGCGCGGCGAAATCTGGGCGCCGGTGACAGCATCGTGCCCGCGCTGATTGTTGAACCACGTGTTGGCGTTGAGCACCGTGTTGCGATGCGATTCGAACAAACTGCCCCGTAAGCGGTTGGTGCCTGAACGCGAAGCCATTTGAATGTGCGCGATTCCCCGGCCTAGTTCGGCGTCCGCAGGCGCCACGACGATCCGAAACTCCTCGATCTTATCTACGCTTTGGAAAATGGGCGAGGATATGCCCTGATTCAGCCGCTGGTCTTGGATGTTCACGCCGTCGAGCGCGATATTCAACGCTCCGATACGGGAACCGGCGACGTTGTCCTCATACAGCCCCGCCTGGGTATATGTCAGGCTTAGGGAACTGCGCGCCGGCAAAGGCAGTTCCTGAATCTGCTGCCCGGTAAGCATCCCGCCCGCCGAGGCGGTTTCATAACCCAGTTGATTCTCAGCCGCCGCCCGCACCTCGACGGTTTCTGTGACGGCGCCGACTTCCAGCTTGATGTTCACTCCCAGCCGCCCGCCCACTTCGAGCGTCACTTCTTCCACCACCACCGTGTGGAACCCCGCTTTCTCCGCCGTCAGCCGGTAGGTTCCGGGCGGCAACGCCGCGAAAAGATAGACTCCCGCCTCATTCGATGTGGTGGAACGAGTCACTCCGGTGTCCTGATTCCTGACCGCAATACGGCACCCGGCAACGCTGGCGCCAGAGGGGTCCGTTACACTTCCGGTAAGCGTGGCATCCACTCCCTGCGCCCAAGCGAAAGCCACGCCAAGAAACAATACGAGGATGCTTCGAGCCAACATGGGATTGTTTCTAGTGTAACCCGGAATGGGAAACCGCAAGCGAGTTTCAGCGCCTGCCGGGGACTCACGTCCACTCCGTCCCCGGGGCGGAGCGCGGAAAAAACCGCGCCACGCGAGGGCTGCCACATCGCCTCGCGTGGCGCTGAGGGAAGAGGAACCGGTTCCGAATCCGATTCGCAGACAAGTCCAAGCAATTCTCCTGCCAATTCGCAAGTCATTGATTTAAAAACATCGGCCACGCGCGTCTTGTGGAACTTTCTTCACACTGCGCGACACACAATGCGCCCCTTACAATGAAAAGGTGCCCGCCGTGCGATTCGAGATCCAAGCGGTTTGCCCCGTTACGGGCGCGCGCGCCGGCTTGCTCCATACCCCTCATGGAACGGTAGAAACGCCCGTTTTCATGCCCGTGGGGACTCAGGGAACGGTGAAGGGCGTGCTGCACCGCGACCTGTCGGACGAATTGGGCGCCGGGATCATACTGGCCAACACCTATCATCTCTATCTGCGCCCCGGGCACGAGTTGATCCGCCAGCTCGGCGGGCTGCATCGGTTCATTTCCTGGCCCAAGGCTATTCTGACTGATTCGGGCGGCTTCCAAGTCTTCAGCCTGAGCAGTCTCCGCAAGGTGACAGAAGAGGGTGTGCTCTTCCGGTCCCACCTCAACGGAGATCTGCACCTGTTCACGCCTGAGTCGGTGGTGGACGTTCAACTCGCCTTCGGCAGCGATATCGCCATGATGCTGGACGAGTGCCTGGAGTATCCCGCCACCTACGAGCAAGCGCGCTTATCGATGGAACGGACGGTGCGCTGGGCGCGGCGGGGCTGTGAGCATTACCGGGGGCGGGAGGGCGCTGCGGGCACGGCGCTATTCCCGATCGTCCAAGGATCGACCTTCGGGGATCTGCGGCGCCGGTGCGCCGAAGAACTGCTCACGTTGGATGCCGACGGTTATGCGATCGGCGGGCTGTCGGTCGGCGAGCCGAGGGAATTGAGCCTCGAAATGGCGGAGATCACCGCACGGCTGCTGCCGGCGCAGCGCCCGCGCTATTGCATGGGAGTGGGGATGCCGGCGGAGCTTCCGGAATATGTCGCCCGCGGCATCGACATGATGGACTGCGTCCTGCCGAGCCGGAACGCCCGCAACGGCTATCTTTTTACGTCTCGTGGCAAGTTGGTGATCAAGCAAGCCCGGTACCGGGATGACGCTTCGCCGCCCGATGCCTCCTGCGGCTGCTACACTTGCCGGAACTTCAGCCGGGCGTATCTGCGGCACCTGTTTTTGGCGGGCGAGATGCTCTTTTCCACCCTCGCCACCCTGCACAACCTTTGGCGCTACCTTGACATCATGCGCCAAACCAGACAGACTATACTGCTTGGGACATTCCCGGAGTTTCTGGGCCGGGTACGCGCCTTAGCCCTGTCCGAACCCTGACGCTCCGCAGTTCTCCGCTACCGCTTGTTAAGCGAGGTTGATGGTGTTTTACAGCCTGATTCTGCAACAATCGCCGGGTTCCGCGAACCCGATCATGGGTTTCCTGCCCATTCTTCTGATCTTCGCTATCTTTTACTTCCTCTTGTTTCTGCCCATGCAGCGGCAGAAGAAGAAGCAACAGCAGATGCTGAATGAATTGAAGAGCGGAGACACCGTGGTGACCTCCGGTGGAATCGTGGGCACCATCGTAAAGATAGAAGGTGATAAGCTGGTTTTGCGGGTGAATCCCGATAACCTGAAGTTGCAGTTCCTCCGCAGTGCGGTCTCCGCCCGGCTTTCGGAAGAATCCAGCAAGTAGGTTTAGGCCCAGAACGGCAATCGCTCTATGAACAGAAATCTGAAGGTGAAAGCGCTGATCATCCTGGCGACCGTGCTCTTGTGCGTTTATGGCATCATCGGGGCGCCCAAGTCCGCCGGGGATCTGAAGGCTAACATCCAGAAGAATATTCGCCTCGGACTTGATCTGAAAGGCGGCAGCCACCTGGTTTTGCAGGTGCAAGTGCACGACGCGTTTAAGGTGGAGGCTGACCAGGTCATGGAGCGGCTGAAAGAGGAGCTGAAAAAGGCGGGGATTCAGTATGCGTCGATGGAGCGCAACGACCCGCAGTCGCTGGCCGAATCCGATCAGATTCAAGTCAGCATCAAAGGTGTGGATTCGCTCCGGGCGGGCGACTTCCGGTCTATCGTGAATGATCAGTTGCCGGACTGGATTCTGACGGCGGTGAATCTCACCGACTACCGTCTCACGATCAAGCCCACCGAAGCGATCAAGCTCAAGCAGGACACCGTCACTCAGAGCATTCACACGATTCAGCGCCGGATCGACGGGTTAGGCTTGGCGGAAACTTCGGTTCGGCCGCGCGGGCGGGCTGACGCTGAGGCGGAGATTCTGGTGGAGTTGCCCGGGGTGGACGACCCTGCCCGGATCAAGCAAATCTTGCAGACCACCGCGATGCTGGAGTTGTACGAGGTCAAGGACGGACCGTTCTCCAGCCAGGAGCAAGGGCTGGCGAAGCACGGGGGCATCCTGCCATTGAATACGAAATGGCTGAGAGGCGCCCGGCGGGGCGACACTTTGGACACTTGGTGGCTGGTGACCCGTTCACCCGTCATTACGGGGCGGGACTTGCGGGACGCCCGGGCGCAGCAGGGTGAGTTGGGGCGCTGGGAGACAGGTTTCGTTCTGACCCAGGACGCCGCCCGGCGCTTCGCCCGCTTCACGGAAGCGAACGTCGGCAACCGCCTGGCCATCGTTTTGGACAACCAGGTGATCAGCGCTCCGACGATTCAGAACCGGATTGAGGATCAGGGGCGGATTACCGGGGCGTCAAGCCAGCAGGAGGCTGCCGACCTCGCGCTGAATTTGCGCGCCGGGTCGCTGCCGGCTGGAATCGTCCCCCTGGAAGAGCGGACGGTGGGGCCATCGCTCGGATCGGACTCGATCCGCCAGGGCATCATCGCCGGCATCATCGGATTGGTGGCGGTGGTTTCCGTCATGTTGGTCTACTATCGCAAGAGCGGCATCAATGCTACGCTGGCGCTGATACTGAACGCCGTTCTGCTTTTGGCGGCGCTGTCCTATTTTGGAGCGACGTTGACGCTGCCGGGCATTGCCGGCGTGATTTTGACCATCGGCATGGCAGTGGACAGCAACGTGCTTATCTTCGAAAGAATTCGCGAAGAGCTGCGCGCAGGGAAAGCGATTGTCGCGGCTATTGACGCCGGCTTCAGCAAGGCGTTTCTGACGATCATCGACACCCATGTTACGACCATCGTATCGTGCGCCTTCCTGTTCATCTTCGGCTCGGGACCTGTGCGCGGATTCGCAGTTACCTTGGTCATTGGTCTCATCGCCAACGTGTTTACGGCGGTTTTCGTGTCGAAGACGATCTTCGAATGGGAGTTGTCGCGCCAGCGGCAATTGACTGCCCTTAGCATCTAGAATGAAGTTTTTTGAAATTGTGAGAGTCGTAGCGGGAACAAGGAGATTCTGTCCGGTGTCAATACCCATCTTGGGCTGAGACCGGCGAAGCGCGTCGCATGGAACTTTTCCGGAATACGAATTTTGACTTCCTGGGCAAGAAGGGGCCGTTCATCCTGACTTCCATCGTGCTGCTGGCGGCGAGCGTCATTAGCTTGGTCGTTAAGGGTGGGCCCCGCTACGGCATTGATTTCAAAGGCGGAACTTTGATGTACGTAAAGTTTGCCTCCACGCCGCCCACGGCCCAGATCCGCTCCGCTCTGTCAGCCCGCATCCCGGGCGAGATCAGCGTGCAGAACGTCACCAGCGGCGACAATGAGCTGATGATCGGCACCGAGGTGCGGGACGAGAAACAACTGGAAAAGGAACGGCAGGCGGTGATCCAGACCTTAGCCCAGACCCTGGGTCAGACTGAGGCGGGGAAACTGGACATCAACAACACGGGCCGGGACGCAGTGGCGGACCGCTTGCGGGACCCGCTTCAGAGAGCTGCTGTGCCGATGTCGGAGTCGCAGCTTAGAGATTTGGTCGCGGCCATTTTCCAGTACCGCGATTCAGCCCCGCGTTCCGGCTTGATTCGCAGCATCGATGAACTGGCGGCGGTCCCAGGCGTGACCCCGGCGGTTTTGCCTGTACTGAAGCAGGAGCTCACGGCTGCCCCGTTCGCCATCCGGAACGTGGAGGTGGTCGGCCCGAAGGTGGGCGCCGAATTGCGGTGGCAAGCCATCAAAGCGACGCTGTACGCTTTGGCGGGGATGCTGGTTTATCTGGCGTTCCGTTTTGAGTGGATTTACGGCGTGGCGGCCGTGCTGGCGGTGTTCCATGACACGGTGATCACGATTGGTCTGTTCTCAATCTTCAATAAGGAGATTTCGCTTACGGTGGTGGCGGCGTTGCTGACCCTAGTAGGCTATTCGATGAACGACACCATTGTGGTTTTTGACCGGATCCGTGAAAATCTAAAATTGATGCGGCGGGAGAAATTTCCGGCGCTGGTCAACGCGAGCGTCAATCAGACCTTGAGCCGGACGGTTCTGACCTCAGGTCTGACATTTTTGACCGCGCTATCCCTGTTGCTGTTCGGCGGACCGGTGCTGCACGGTTTTTCTTTTGCGTTGGTAGTAGGTATCATAGTCGGGACGTACTCTTCGATCTTTATTGCAAGCCCGATACTGGTGTACTGGCAGGAGCGCCGGGACAGGCGGCAAAGAGGCAGACTGGTTGAGTCGGCGGGAGCGAAAGAGGGCGCCCGGCGTAGTTCGGTAAATACGGTCAAGTGACCCACCTGCGGGGCGGCGGACGCCGGAACAACGGCAGAAGTTCCGGGGTCTAATGCCTCAGCAGTAAAGGAAAGGTTGGACGGACATGTTTGAGCAAACCTTCGTAGAAGGGACAGGAAAGACCAACAAGCCATGGACGGTCCTGGTGTCCACGATCATCCAGGTGCTGATGATTGGCGTAATTGTGCTGATTCCCTTGATTTGGACGGATGTGCTTCCCAAAGGCACATTGGCCAGTTTCTTGGTTGCTCCTCCGCCTCCTCCTCCGCCGCCTCCTCCTCCGGCCGCTGCGGCGCCGGTGAAAGCGGTGAAGGTCATCCCGCGGCAGTTTGACGCCGGCCGGTTGATGGCTCCGAAGGCCATCCCGAAGGAAATCGCGATGATCAAGGAAGAGGAATTGCCTCCTTCGATGGGCGGCGCGGTGGGAGTGGTCGGCGGCGTTCCTGGCGGCGTTCCCGGCGGCACCCCCGGCGGCGTGATCGGCGGTATTATTGGCTCGGTGCCGACGGCGGCGCCTCCGCCTCCGCCTCCGCCTCCGGTGAAGCAGGAGGCCCCCAAGCCGAAAGAAGTGCAGCGGATTCGTGTGGGCGGCAACGTGCAGG